>Ga0070665_100000930_pt1 | contig 37459 bp, 31 predicted proteins | sample KBSS13metaG_FD_65862 | JGI IMG/M metagenome (GOLD analysis project Ga0070665, IMG submission 65862) | Switchgrass rhizosphere microbial communities from Kellogg Biological Station, Michigan, USA - KBS S1-3 metaG | ecosystem: Host-associated > Plants > Roots > Rhizosphere > Soil ... | reverse complement strand
CGCTACGCTGGTTCACGCCCACCCGCGAGGTGCCGCTGTGCGGCCACGCGACGCTGGCTTCGGCCCACGCGATCTGGCGGGAATGGAAGCGGCAGCCGATGACGGAGCCGATCAGGTTCGTCACGCGGGAGAGTGGCGAGCTGGTTTGTACGCCTGCGCCGCGACACCGCATCGCGATGGACTTTCCGGCAACGCCGCCGGTGCCTGTGCCGCTGCCGGCGAATGCATCCGAATTGCTCGGCATCGCGGGACCCGTCGTGTGCGTCGGCTCGACGGCGATGAATCTAACGCTCGCGCTGCCCGACGAGGCGCAGGTTCGCGCAGCCAAGCCTGATCTGCGGACGCTCGCCGCCTGGCACGCCACCGGCGTGACGATCACCGCGCGGTCGAGTGACGGCGAGTTCGATTTCGTCAGCCGCTTCTTCGCCCCGCAGTCCGGCGTCGACGAAGACCCCGTCACTGGCTCGGCCCACTGCTCACTGGCGGTCTACTGGTCCGAAATCCTCGGCAAAACCGACTTCCGCGCCCGCCAACTCTCTCCCCGCGGCGGCGAACTGGGCGTGAACCTGCGCGGCAACCGCGTCGAACTGCGAGGATCCGCCGTGACGACGATGCGCGGGACGCTCGTCGTTTAAATTGACGATTGAACGCACAGAAGCAGAGAAAATATGACGTCTTGATGATTCTTCGCGTCGTCTCCGTGTCTCTGTGTTCATTCCCCGTATTCCTTCTAGCCGATAGCACTGACATGTCGATCGCCCTCCCCCAACTCGCTCCCGCCGGACACGCCAAGCTGATCATCGACGGCGAGCATTTCCGCACGATCGTGCTCGATGGCATCTGCGGCGCGAAGACCAGCGTCGACATCATGACGGCCGACTTCAAGGCGATGCTCGTGCCGGACGGGTTCACGCGTCGAGCGCGCTCGATCGTGGAGATCTTCCGCGTGCTGGCGAACAAGGGAGTCGAAGTCCGGCTGCTGCACGCGGGCGTTCCTTCAGGGCCGGCGCTGCGGGAACTCAAGCGAGAGCTGCCGACCGGGCTGACCATTCGCCGCTGTCCGCGGCTGCACTCCAAAGCCGTGCTGATCGACTCCTGCCGCATGTACCTGGGCAGCGCCAACCTCACCGGCGCGGGACTGGGCGCCAAGGCCGATGGGAAACGCAATTTTGAGATGGGGATCTGGACCGAATCGCCGGCGATGATCGACGCGGTGAGCGAGCAGTTCAATCAGTTGTGGGAAGGGGCTCACTGCAAAACCTGCAAGCGCCGCGACGTGTGTCCTGTGCCGCTGGAAGAACCAGCACTGTAGAACCTATCAAATCGCTTTTGGCGCATTCGCCGCGGTGACTTGCTTCGCCTGGCCGCACAGGTCGGCCAGTTCGCGAACGGCATGGGTGAGCGAGGCGATCTGCTTCTCGTCGACGTGCTCCAAGTCGGCCGCCACGCGGGAGATGTTCGGGAAACCGAACCCTCCGGCCGCTCCTTTGAGCTGATGCGAAAGCATCTTCAACTGCTTGACGTCTTCTTCTTCCACGGCCTTCTTGATCGCGGCCAGGCGGTCGTCCAATCCAGTGACGAACTTTTCCACCAGCTTGGCGAGCTTGGGCTTGGCCAGAAGCGCCTTGACGGGATCATCGGTGTGAACCGGCGTGGCGACAACTTCCGGCACGACGAGGGGCTGGGCCGGTAGTTCCGGCGCCAACGCGTCGGCCTCGCGGACGTACTTGCGGATGGTGGCCATGAACACCGGCGGATCGATTGGCTTGACGGCGAAGTCGTTGCATCCACACGCGATGCACTTTTCACGGTCGCCGCCCATCGCGTGCGCGGTGAAGGCAATGATCGGATGTTTATAAGCGCTCTTACGGAGGTGCTCGGTGGCCGCGTAGCCGTCCATCTCGGGCATCTGCATGTCCATGAGGATCGCGTCGAACGGTTTGCCGATGCGGGCGGCGTCGAGCGCTGCCTCGCAGGCGAGCCGGCCGTTCTCTACCAGCGTTACGTCCAGGCCGGCCTGTTCGAGATAGAACGACACGAGCACCTGGTTGTCGGGCCCGTCTTCGGCTACCAGTACGCGGCCGGCGAGTTGCTGGGTGGGATCAAGATGATCGGCCTGTTCGCCGTACAGGGTGGCGTCGATCTGTGGGGTTTCAATCATGCGCACGTTCGTCAGGTCGCCCGGGTGAACCGTGAGGCTGAACGTGCTGCCGTTGCCAGAAACGGATCGCACAGTGATGTCGCCGCCGAGCATTTCGGCCAACCGCTTGGAGATTGTCAGTCCCAGGCCCGTGCCGCCGAACTTGCGGGTGGTGGATTCGTCGGCCTGCACGAACGGCTTGAAGAGCGATTCCTGCTGCTTGAGCGTGAGGCCCATGCCGGTGTCGACGACGTCAAACCGCAGCCGGCCCGGCTCGCGGCCTCGGGCTTCGCCCATCGAGACGATCACCTTTACGCCGCCGGTTTGAGTGAATTTGAGTGCGTTGCCGACGAGGTTCATCAGCACCTGCCGCACGCGGGTCGGGTCGGAAATGATCGTTTCGGGGATGGCGCCGATGTACCGCACGTCGAACGCGAGCTGCTTGTCCTTGGCGCGAATCCGCATCAGCGAGGCCACGTCGTTCACCAGCTGGATCGGCGAGCAGGCGATCTTTTCCACCGTCATCTTGCCGGCTTCGATCTTACTCACGTCGAGAATGTCGTTGATGATGCTGAGCAGGTGCTGGCCATTACGGCGGATGGTCTGCACGCAGTTGTTTCGTTGCTCGGCGCTCTGCTGCGTCTGCCCGAGCAAATCGGCGTAGCCGAGGATGGCGGTCATCGGCGTGCGGATTTCGTGGCTCATGTTGGCCACAAACGCGCTCTTGGCGCGGCTGGCGGATTCGGCGACCACCTTCGCTTCCAGCAAGTCGTGTTCGATCTGTTTTCGTGCCGTGATGTCTTTGCCCACGGTGATGACGGCCAGCTTCTGCCCCGCCTCGTCGCGCATCGTGCTGGCCGACACCAGTGCATACACCAGGCGGCCTGAGCGCGTCTTGTACGTCATTTCCATGTCGCGGGCAGCGTTTTCCATCAGTAGCGAGCGGATGGGCGTGCCGATAAGGACCGATTCGCTGCGGAAGAGCATTTCGATCGGCTTGCCGATCAGTTCCAGCTCTTTGTACTCCAGCAAATCGCAGGCGGCCTTATTCATCGTGACGATATTCAGATCCGTGTCGGTCACGATCAGGATGTCGTACATCGACTTGATGATGTTGTCCGCGAACCGCCGGGCGGCTGTGAGCTGGTGCTGCGAAACTTGCTTTTCAACGAGTGAGTTGTTCTTGGCAGCGATATCGTTGATGAGCGTGGCCACGTCGTCGAGCTCGTCGTGCATCCGCATGAGGATGTACTGCCCGGCCTTGGGGGCGCTGCGGAGCTGGTTTAGTCGCTGACAGATCGACGTACCGATCGATAAACCCACGCCGCCGGCGAGTGCCGTGCAGACGGGAGTCAAGATCACGAGCAGGTTGAGCGCTTTGTTCAGTTCCACCATCGCCGGCGTGGGCGGGAGCAGGCGGAGGTAATCGCGAAGCATCAGGAGCGCGTTAATGCCGGTCGCGCCGACACCGGCCACCATGGCGGACGTGCAGAGGGAGATGAGTACAAGCTTCTTGCGAATTGTCATGACGCGTGCCGTTTGCCCGAGGGTGCGCGACGCGCGTTATGCGCTGCTAGCCACCACAGTTAACTCATCGGACTGATCGGAACGGCGTTTCACTAACGATGTGAGGAAAAATACACCTATTTGGCGCGGAGCGTCCGAGAAAAAGCGCAGTGCTGCGGCTGAATTGAGGGAGAAGGTTTGCCGCGAAGAGCGCGAGCCCGTGGGCGCGGCGCGATCTCTTTCGCGGAGCCCCGGCTTGCGGTCGTGACCACGGAAGGGTCTCTCCGTCGAGTCGCTCTATCGCGATTCGCTGTTCGAAATCCCGCGCAGAGCAAGATTAAGCGAATCGACATTGGTCGCCAGCCGTTTGGCCTCGGTGACGTCGATCGTCTGCTTCTGGAACAGTTCGGTCAGGTGTTGATCGAAACTCTGCGAGCCGCCTTCTCGATTGCCGACGCAGCCTTTGAGCTTGTCGTATTCGCCGTCGAGGATGTACTTGCGCGTGAGGGGCGTGGCCATCATCACCTCGACGACCGGGACGCGGCCCTTGCCGTCACGCCGTTTGGCCAGGCGCTGCGACATGACTGCAACCAGATTCATGCCGAGCTGCGTGCGTTGCAGTTCCTTTTGCAGCGGATCGAACAGCGAGACCAGTCGCTCGACCGTAAGCGGCGCGTTGGTGGCGTGAACGGTGGTATAGACGAGGTGCCCGGTATCGGCCGCCCGCAGCGCGGTGGTGAGACTGAACGAATCTCGGATCTCGCCGATCAGGATCGTGTCCGGGTCTTGGCGCATCATCGAGCGCAGGGCGTACTCGTAGCTCTCGCTGTCGGTCCCCACTTCAACCTGGCTGACGAAACACTTGTTGTTTTCGTGCTGGAATTCCACCGGGTCTTCCACGGTGATGATGCGCTCGGCCCGCACGCGGTTGATCTTGCCCAGGATCGCCGCCAGCGTGGTGCTTTTGCCGCTGCCGGTGGTGCCGGAGACGACGATCAAACCGCGCTGGTAATCCGCAAGCTGCTCCACCTGCGGGGGCAGGTTCAGCTCGTCGAACATCGGGATCTTGGTGACGATGCGGCGCATCACGATCGAGTACCGCTCGCGGCTGTGAAACAGGTTCACGCGAAAGCGCGGCTGCCCGACGCCCATGGAGTACGCGACGTCGACCGAGCCTTTGTGTTCCAGGATCTGCTTTTTGTCTGCGGGCTCGGCCTGGCTGTTGATGATCTGGTTGACGTATTCAATCATCGTCTCGTTGGTGAGCTTGGGCACGTCGAGGAAGCGAGGCCGGCCGTCGACGCGAACCATCGGCACGCTGTCGACCTGAAGGTGCACGTCTGAGCCGTTGATCTTGACTGACGTTTTTAAGAAATCGTGCAGCTTGAGCTGCCGCTCTTCAATGTGGATGGTGGGTTGAGCGGAGTCGGTTTTGGCGGTGGAGGCGGTGTCGGCCATGGTGATGGATCCCTGGTTACGGAGGTTGCGATCTATTATTGAGAGGCCGCGAGGACAAGGCAATCGTAAACTGCTCAAATGCACTTGGTGGCAGCCCGTTTCCCGCATAAACTCCGGCCATGAAGCCCCTGACGCTGATCCTCCGCTGTGCCGGAACCAATTGCGACAATGAAGCCGCCCACGCGTTCGAGCTGGCCGGCGCCCGGACCGAGCGCGTGCACGTCAATCGCCTGCTGGAAAATCCCGCGCTACTGAAGGACGCGCAAATCCTCGTCTTCCCCGGCGGGTTCAGCTACGGCGACGACATTAACTCCGGACGAATCCTCGCCAATCAGCTCCGTCACCACCTGAACGAGCCACTGCGTGAGTTCATCGACGCCGGCAAGCCGGTGATCGGCATTTGCAATGGATTTCAGGTGCTGGTGAAGACCGACCTGCTCCCCGGCCCCCTCGCCGGTAAGACCGGGCAAACCTGCACGCTCGCCCACAACGAGAGCGGCCGGTTCATCGACAAATGGGTGAAGTTGGAACCCGTCGGCAGCAAGTGCATCTGGACGGCCGGGCTTGCTCCGCTGGAACTGCCGATCGCCCACGGTGAAGGCCGCTTCGTCCCTGGCAGCGACGAGATCCGCAAAGCCCTGTTCGCGAGCGACCAAGTCGCGCTCGTCTACGCCAGCGACGACAACCCCAACGGCAGCACCGAAAACATCGCCGGCGTGTGCGACGCGACGGGATTGGTCTTCGGCCTCATGCCGCACCCCGAGCGGTACGTCGATCCGACCCAGCACCCCGCATGGACGCGACAGAAGCCGTTGCCGGAAGTGGGTGCGGGATTGGCGGTGTTCAAGAACGCGGTGAACTACGTGACGCACGCCATCGGCGCGGGCGTTTGATTCTCGCGTCGTATTGAGCTAGTGACTGGGCGGTCGAGCGACAGGCGCCGCGATTGCCGCGCTCGACGCGCCGACAATTCGCATCGACGCCTCCTGCACGTAAGCAATCACCGAGACATTCGAATCGCTCATTCCGGCCGGCACATCCAGCGTGATCTTGCCCGTCGCACCCGCATCCAGCGAGAAGGTTTTGATGGCCCGCGCGACGTTTTCGTGATGCAGCGTCCGACCTGCGTTTTCGCCGTGGTGAACTTGCGTTTTCAACGCGCCTTCAACTACCACGACGTTTAACACCGCGCTGCGGGGCGCCTTCTCGACGGAATACTCCACCGCGAGCGACGAATCCGAAGCACGCGACGCACTGACTCTGACCCGCGCCGCAACCGGCTCGATGAGTGCGGCGGCGATCTCTTTCTTGGCGCGATCCGAATCGGAACCGACGAACTCCGTCCGCCCGTTCATGATCATCTGCGGCGTGTACTGCGATGACCCCAGCGCCTGCGCGTACGTCTGCTGGCGCGCGGTAGCCGCTGCACTGCTGAACGGATCTTTCCAGCCGAGCCGATCCCAGTAGTCAATGTGAAACGCGATGGGATAAACGGCCACGTTGCGTTCGCGAGCATCGCGAGCGATTGCGGCGAGCACCGTGTCGGCCGGCGGGCAGCTTGAGCACCCTTCGGACGTGAATAGTTCGACCACCGCGACGGCGCCCGGCATTGTTGCGGCACGCGTCTCCGCACGCGCGGCTGGATAGTTCAGACCACTGCAAGAGCACAGCGCACTTATTGTGATCAACGCGAACCGCTTGGAAACGATTGATCGATACGACATGAAAGTGCTCTGGACTGAAGTCTTAAATTCCACAGAAGAGTGAACCCAATTCCTACCCCGAATATTCCTCCGCGCGGCGCGAGAATCCAGCGAGACCTGATGGCTTGCATCAGTTCGCAGAAAAATACTGGAAATCCGAGAATTTTCTCGACCCTCCAACGGTATTCGTCAAAAGCCAACTCATCGATGCTTGGGCGTACCGGCGTGCGTCGGTGTCCAATACGTCAGGTCGGCTCATATCCAAGGAGTGTCCTATGTTTTCTTTCAAATCTGCCGTGTTGTGCTCTGCCCTCGCGGCCAGTTCTGTGTTCGGAGTTGTTGGGTGTCAGGACCACATGAACCACGACGCGATGTCGACGGACAACATGTCGAGTGACGACATGATGAAAAAAGGCGACGAGATGATCGCCAAGGGTCAGGCGATGAAAGACGACGCCATGAAGATGAACGCTGGCGAAATGAAGATGGGCATGTCAAAGGACGAGATGATGATGAAGGGCGACCAGATGGTGAGAGACGGCCAGGCGATGAAGCAGAAGGCGGCCATGTCCACTCACGGGATGGCGAAGTAAATCGCGGGAAGCGTGAATCACTCAATCGACGGATCGTCCGAGGCGGAGACGAGCAGTGCCGTATCGGGCGATCCCTCGTTCTGGACTATTTCGCCAGGTGTCGCGCCTGTCGGTCAGCCGTGGGTCGTCGCGAGACGGCGCGCGTATCCGCCGGCGCGACGAGGTCTTTGAGAAACGCCGGCCGATCGCTGCGACCGAGGCGCTGGTAGTCCGCCCAGATCGCCTCCGCCGCCCGCTTGGCCGGAAGCTGGTTTTGCTCGGTGAGGAATCGGAACAACATCTCTGTGAGATGCGTGAGCGAAATCCCGTGCTGCCGACCGGCCTTTTCGAAAAGCCAGTCGCTTAGCCGCAGGAAGGACTCAAACGGCGACGCGTCGCCCCACACCGCCGGCAGCGTGACGACGAAATTCCCGCTGTTGGCGATCAGGTCCCAATACCGGCTGAACCGGCGGAGTCGCTGCAGCGTGTTGAAATCCATCACGCTCGTCTGCAGCACCTCGTACGGCGCGTGCGGCGAGTAGACCATGCCCCACGGCTCGTCGTGCCGCACAATCGGCGTGCCGCGCAGCCGCTTGAGGATGCCGACCTGGATTTCTTGCGGCCGCATCGCGACGAGGCGATCGAACCCGCGGCCGAAGCTTTCGAGGTTCTCGCCCGGCAGGCCGACGATCAAATCCGCGTGCACGTGCACGCCGGTGTGCTCGCGCAGCCAGAGCAGGTTCTCCGCCAGCTTGCCGTTGTCCTGCTTGCGGCTGATGCGGTGCTGCACGTCGTCGTTCAGGCTCTGCACGCCGACTTCGAACTGCAACGCACCGGGCTCGAATTGGGCGATCAGCTCCCGCAGTGCCTCGGGCAGCCGATCGGGAATCATTTCAAAATGCAGGAACAGCCCCGGCGTGTACCGATCGAGAAAAAACTTCAGGATCGACTTGCTGATGTTGAGGTTCAGGTTGAACGTGCGATCCACAAACTTGAACTGTCGACAGCCGCGGTCGAGAAGGTTCTGCATCTGCTCGAGAAATGGCCCGAGCGGCGCGTTCCGCACAGGCACGTCGAGCGACGACAGGCAAAACTCGCATTTGAACGGACAGCCGCGACTGGCCTCGACGTAAATCACGCGGTGGGCCAGGTCTTCATTGGTGTAGAAGGAATACGGCAGGTTGATCGCCGATTTCTGATTGCCGAGCGTCGATTGAGCGGAATTCATAATCGGCAATCGCAACTCGGTCATCGGCACTTTGACTTCAAACTCCGGCAGCTCCGCCGCGATGATTTTCGTTGCAGGCCGATCGCTCGCGAGCAGTCGCCCGCACAAGTCCGCAAACGCAAGGTCCGCCTCGCCGGTGATGACGTAATCCGCCAGGCGGCAAATCTCCTGCTGATCGGTTTCGTACGACACCTCCGGCCCGCCGAGCACGACCACCAGCTCCGGCCGCAGCCGCTTAAGTTCCGCCACGAGTTGCGTCGCGGGATCGACGTTCCAGATGTACACACCGACACCGACGATCTTCGGGGACTGAGCCAGGATCGCCTCAATCGCGTCCGTCGTACGGGCGGCGATGTCGAACTCCAGCATCACTGCCCGCTCCGCCAGCGGGCCGAGGTTGGCCAGCAAATAGCGCAGCCCGAACGCGGCGTGCGCGTACTTGGCGTTGAGAGTGGTGAGGACGATGTCAGGCATCTGAATCAGTGCTTCGGTTGTTCGTCGGCGCTCTTGGGCACGGTGATCTCGCCGAACTTGTCTTCGTAGCGTTTCACCAGGGAGCCCAGCGACTGCTGCAGCCGCTTGGTGGACGGGTAGGTCATGACGACGCGGTTGGTGACGCTGAACAGCAACGAGGCGCCTTTTGCGTCGTTCGGGTCGGACATATTGAAGCCGAAATCGATCACGGTTTCCTCGGCCGTCGTGTGAATGCGGTACGCGTTGGAATAGGTCACGACGAGCTTGCTCTCGTCGACGCGAACCACCGTGCCTGCCGCCGCCGGCGCCGTCTGTGCACGCAGCGAGCCGGGCTGCATCAACGACGTGCCGATCGCGCCGCAAAGCAGGCCGGCTGCGAAAACCCAGTGAGATTTCATAGTTGGTCCTTCGAAACAGGCCATGCTATTCGGATAGCGGTTGGCGGGGAAGCAAAACTTGCCCGGGACGTCAATCGCGGCCGGTTTCGTTCCAACTGAGGATCGCCGGCTGGTTCAGGCCGTGATCGTAGCTGAGAATCGACAGGCTTGCGGTCGATAAGAGCATAAACGCCCCCAGCGTGATCGGCTGGCCAATCCATCGTGCGGCGATGCAGCGGCCGATGTGGCCGCTGGTGAAGAGCAGTACGTCGGCGTTGATCGCCCGGACTTTGGCAACGATGCGATCGGCCCGGGCGGTCATCTGCGCCGCCGATTCGCCGCCGGGACCGCCGTCGGTGAAGACGTTCCAACCCGGCTGGCGGACGAGGATTTCGTCGGTGCGAAGGCCATCGTATTGGCCGTAGTCCCACTCGGCGAGATCTTCGTCGATGACCGCGTTGCTGAAGCCGGCGAGTTCCGCGGTACGTCGGGCACGCTGTGACGGGCTGGTTAAAACTGCCGTGAAGGTACTCATGCCGATCCGCTCAGCCAGCGAGCGCGCCTCGGCTTCGCCGATCGTCGTCAGCGGGATATCCGTCCGCCCGGTGTGCTGACCGGTGACGGCCCACTCGGTTTGGCCGTGGCGGGCGAGGTAAACGCGCGGGAGGGACTGCTTCATACGGCTCGCTTCAATCGTTCGCCTGTTTGCCCTTGGTCGAAAGGACGAGTTTCGACTCGGCTTCGGTGCGCTTGGCGGCGTCGTCGGCCAGCTTGCCGTACACCGTGTCGGGGTATTTTTTCGCCACTTCGGCGTACTCCTTCGACGCATCGGCCATCATGCGCGTGTGAACGCCAAACTCCCCCATCGCGCGGCGGCGGGCGAGGGCCTCCAGGTCGTAGACTTTGCGATATGCGGTTCGCGCGGGGAGTTCCTTTTTCACCGCGTCGGATTTGGCCAGGTCGGTCATCGATTTTTTCAGTGAGGTGAGCTTGGCCGACACCGTTTTGTCGCTGCTCAAGCTTCGTTTATTCGCGAGTTGATCGGCCTTGTCGAGCAGTTCGTATTTGGCGAAATCGTCCGTGGCGGCGTCGGCCTGCTCGACGAGCTTGCCGAACTGCTGCACATACATCGGCTTGGCGGGCGCGTACGCGGGGGAACCGTAGTAGGCCCACCACTCGAGCCAATCCCAACCCTGCTCGACGACCTCTTCCGGCGCGTTGCCGTGGCCGCCTTCATGGTGCACGGGATAGAAACCGGTCTTGGGCGAAACCATTTTGTGGAAGGCGGGGATTTCCTTCATGTTGCTGTCAGCACTGCCCATCGAAAGGAAGATGCCGACGTTGGGATTGTGCTGCACCTCGCCGTACGCAGGCCATCCGCCGGCGCCCTGAGGGAAGCAGCCGGCGAAGCCCGGTCGCAAATCGACCATGAAGGTGCTGCTGCGTCCGCCTCCTGAAAAGCCGGTCATGAACTTGAACCCTTCGGCGATGCGGCAGCGCTTGATGACGTCGTCGTGCGACGCGCAGAAGTCGGCGATGATCGGCTCCCACGGGCCGTTGCGGGCTTCGACTAATCCCACGACCACGAACCGGTCTTTGGTCATGCGCGGCTTCATCTTTCCCATGGCCGACCCGCCGCCGGGCGATTGAATGAACAGCAGCGGGAACAGCTCTTTCGGATCTTTGTCGTAATCCGGCGGCAGGAACAGGTTGTAGTGATACTCACCGGCCGCGGGCTTGAAAGTGTATTTGCCGATCGTGACAGGCTTGCCGTCGTACTTCACGGTGATTTCCTGACCGCTTTTGCTGTCTTCTACGAGCGGGGCATCGAGCGGCGTTACATCGGCGCGCGACGTGTTGATTGCGAACAATGACAGCGTCATGAATGCAACGATAATTTTTCCGCGAAGGCGCAAGCGAGTCGGCCGCGCCGATCGGGCCGGCGGCCCGCTTGCGCCTTCGCGGAACACGGGGCGAGCTTGAATTGGCGCGCGTTTCATTTCCTGGGCCTCCCTTTCGCCTGCGGGGTGGCCGTCAGCGGATCGTCCGGCCACGCGTGCTTAGGATACCGCACCTTCAAATCCTTCCGCACCTGAAAATAAGTGCCCGACCAGAAACTCCGCAAATCATCGGTGATCTGCACCGGCCGGTAGTTGGGACCGAGCAGATGCATGAGCAGCGGCACGCGGCCGTTGGCGATGCGTGGCGTGTCGAGCCAGCCGAAGACTTCCTGTAGCCGCACCGCCAGCACCGGCCTCTGCCCGGGCTTGTAGTCGATCTTGATGCGGTTGCCGGTGGGCACTTCAACCGTTTCGGGCGCGTGCTGCTCGAGGAGACGATCGAGCGGATAGACGAGCTGATTGCGGAGTGCGTTTGGGAGCTTTCGTTTTGCGTCATCGAGCGTGCGGGCACCCAGACAGGCTTGGTAGATCCAGTCGGGCTCCGACGCCGTTTGCGGTTTCGCCCTGTCCGCCGCGGCGGCGTGCGAAACCGCAAGCGGTGACGGCGATGTCATCGACTCGAGCATGGGCCAGGGGTGTTCGGGCATGTGCTCAGCGAGCAACTGCAACCGCGCGACCAGCGGGGCGAGGTGCTCGTCTTCGCGCAGCAGCGCCGCGGCTCGAGGGCGCAGAATATCCGCCAGTGCCCGGGCGGCCGCTTCGTCATCCACTGCGCCGTCGATGTCTTCGCGTAGCGGAAGGTTGCGGTAGAGCGTCCGCCGCACGCCGATCACCTTGCCGCGCTGCTCGTCGAACTCGGCAACGTTCTCGCGGCGGATCGACTGCGGGAACAGTTCCTCCAGCCACGCCGGGTCCACGCGAGACGCGATCCGCACCACCGCCTGCTGCACGTTTGAAAAGTTGTCGTGCCTCGCGTCCACGGCGACGAATAATTGCGGTTGCGAGACAATCGACTCCGTCCCGATCCGCACGCCCCCGCCGCCGACCATGACGGCCTGGGTCGGGTCGTTCGGCCGGCGCTTGCAGACGCGATCGGGGTAGGCGAGCAGGATGAGCTTGAGCAGGTCATCGTCGGAATCAGATGCTTTGGCCGGTGCGCTGCGCGTGCGACTTTCGACCGCCTGCAGGAACTGATGCCGCGCCGCGTTCACCTGTTTCACCGCGGCGTGATCGAGCGAGCGGTCGCCGGACTCGAGGCGCTGCAGGCGATAGAGCACGTCGCTGTCGCCCGTGACCGATGCACGGCGGGCGTCGCGATCTTGCTCAAAGGGAAGAATGTCTTTCTCGCTCAGCATCGCGGCGAGGGTAGCGCCTTCGCGAGCGAGGCCGATCGATTGCGCCGCCACGAGCAGCCGAGCCAGTCGCGGGTGCATCGGCAGGTTGACCATTTGCTTGCCGAGCGGCGTGATCTGTCGCGTTGTAGCATTCAGTGCGCCGAGCATTTCGAGCAACCCCTCCGCCGTATCAAGCGAGGCGTCGCTCGGCTGTTCGAACCAGCCGAACGTGCGCGGGTTTACGCCCCAGGCGTGCAGGGAGAGGGCCGTACCGGCTAGGTCGACCCGGCGGATCTCCGGCGTTTCGTACGCGTTTAGTGCGTGGTGTTCCTTCTCGCTCCACAGCCGAATGCACCGCCCGGGCGCGGTTCGGCCCGAACGGCCGGCCCGCTGCTCAGCGCTCGCGCGGCTGATGCGGCATAGGTCGAGCCGGTCGAGGCCGCGCTCTGCGTCGTAACTGGCCAATCGCGCTAAGCCCGTGTCGATCACATTGGTGACGCCTTCGATCGTCAGCGACGTTTCGGCGATGTTGGTGGCGAGAATGATCTTCCGCTGCTCGCTGGGGCGCAGGGCCAGGTCCTGCTCGTCAGCGGTGAGCGAGCCGTGAAGCGGCAGGACGAGCAGGTCATCGGTCACGTGCTGCGGGCCGATCGGTACGCCGTCTTCGAGCCGGCGCTGCGTGCGGCGGATCTCTTCCATGCCGGGGAGGAAGACGAGCACGTCGCCGCCGTCGTCTTTGGGATCGGAGAACAGATCTGCGAGTGCAGCCGGCACGCCGTTGACTGCCGCGGGCATCGCGACGGCACGGTAGCTCGTCGCGATCGGGAACATCCGCCCTTCGCTTCGCACGATCGGCGCGTCGTTCAGGAATTTTGCGACCGGCTCGGCACTGAGCGTGGCGCTCATCACAACGAGCATCAGGTCCGGCCGCAACGATTCTTGTACTTCTCTGAGCAGCGCGATGGCGATATCCGTGTGCAGCGATCGCTCGTGGAACTCGTCGAGCAATACCGCGCCGATTCCTTCGAGTCCCGGATCATCGAGCAGTTGGCGGGTGAGGATGCCCTCGGTCAGCACGCGGATGCGCGAGCGGGCCGAGAGCTTTCGGTCGAAGCGAACGTGGTAGCCGACCTGGTCGCCGACGGCCCAGCCCTGCTCCGCGGCAATGCGACTGGCAGCGGCCCGGGCGGCCACTCGGCGCGGCTGAAGCATCACGATGTTCGGATGCTCGGCCGACAGTAGACCCGAGCGCAGGATCGCAGGCGGCACACGCGTGGTCTTGCCGGCTCCGGGCGGCGCAACGAGCACGGCCGAGCGGCTCGCGGTCAGTTTTGCGAGCAGCTCGGGCAGCGCCTGGTCGATCGGCAACGGCAACAAAGGCATGAATGCGATGTTACGCGCTCGCACGTTGCGGCGGGAGTGATTGCGCTTTACTTGGCGCCTCTTGGCGCCCTTGGCGCTTAAGAATTGAAGCGCCAAGCACGCCAAGAGGCGCCAAGGTGTAGAAAAGGCGGATTCATCGATTTTCCGCAGTGTTCCCGGCTCTTTTCCTCGCTCCCCGGCGCATCTATCATTGAACGTATGAAGCAAGCGGGCATCGGGGCCGACAAATTGCTGCTGAAATCCGGGCTCCGTCGCACGCCGGTGCGGGTGGGCGTGCTCGAACTGCTCGGCAATGCTCGCCAGCCGATGGACGTGCCGCAGATCGTCGCCAAGTTGCCCGATCACACCGATGCGGTAACCGTTTACCGCACGCTCAACACGTTCACCCGCAAGAAGCTGGTCCATCGCGTGCGCGGCGAAGACCGCGGCTGGCGATACGCACTCGGCAGCCCGGGGCCGGCGCCGGAGCATCGGCATCCGCACTTTGTGTGCGAAGACTGCGGCAAGGTGGAGTGTCTCGACGACGCCGACATCCCGGGCGGGTTTGTTCGATCGCTGGGCGTGGCGGCGAAGTATCAGGTAAGGTACTCCGAGGTGGTGCTGCACGGGCTGTGCCCGAAGTGCGCCGGATAAATGACATCGATGACTGTTGCACAGACTGAATCTCCTCCCGCCCCGCCAGACTGGAACCGCACCGGCGTCGACTACCGCGCGCCCATGCCTCGGCCGAAGATCCGCGGGAAGTTCATCGACTTTCATTGTCACCTCTTCGCCGCACGGCACGGCCCTGCCTGGTTTGAGGCAGCCGACCATTTCGGGATCGACATGTTCTTCTCGATGGCGCCGTTTGAGGAATGCCTTTCCATCCAGCGGATGTACGGCAACCGCGTACGGTTCATCGCCGTGCCGAAGTGGATGGAAGTCGGGCCCAACTGGGTGGACGAGTGGCTGCAGCGGCTGGAGATGTTCTACAACGTCGGCAGCCGGATTTTGAAATTCCACTTTGCGCCCGGCACGCTCGCCAGTCGAAACTGGAAGATCGACGACCCGCGGTTCCATCGCATCATGGACGAAGCCACCAGCCGCGGCATGATGATCATGAGCCACGTCGGCGATCCCGACACTTGGTACCACGGCAAATACGCCGCCGACGTGTCCAAGTACGGCCGGCGCGAGGAGCACTACCGCGCGTGGGAAGGGCTGCTCGAGCGGTACAAAGACCACGTGTGGATCGGCGCGCACCTGGGCGGCAATCCTGAAGACTTTGGCCGGCTGCAGGCACTGCTCGACAAATTCCCCAAGCTGCATCTTGATTGCAGCGCCACGCGATGGATGGTCCGCGAGATCAGCCAGCGCCGCGACGCCGCCCGCGAGTTTTTCGTCCGCAACCAGGACCGCATCCTCTTCGGCTCCGACCAGGTGAGCGGCGACGACCGCAACTACGATTTCTACGCCAGCCGCTTCTGGTGCCATCGCAAGCTGTGGGAGACGGCCAACCTCGTGCCGTCGCCCATCGTCGATCCTGATCTGCCGCCCGATCGCCAGCCGGTGCTGCGCGGACTCGCATTGCCCGACGGCGTCCTGCAGAAGCTCTACCACGACAACGCAGTGCGATTGATGGCGGCCGTGGGTGATCGAATCGACGAATAGGGCGGTTTTATCGGACTCACCTCCGGCCCCGGCGAATTTCATCACATCGGGATGACGGTGTTTGGTTATGATCGCGACTCCCGCACCTGACCGTTGACGGGGCCGATTTACTTTTTCCAGGAACACGCCGTGAGCGAAACCGAACTCCCGTTGAACTCTCCCGACGCGATCACGCCGAACCCCGAAGCGGACACCAACCGGCTCATCCTCCTCGGCCTCATCGTGCTCGTCCTAGCCTGCTTCTGGCCGCTCGGGCACGCGGACTTCATCAACTACGACGACCCAACCTTCGTCACCTTCAATCCGTACATCCGCCAGGGCATCACGCTCGACACCATCAAGTACTCCTTCGTCTCCTTCGACAGCGGCTACTGGCACCCGCTGACGTGGCTCAGCCACGCGCTCGACGTGAACATCTACGGCCCCAAGGTGGGCGACACCGGCGTTTATTTCCCGGCCGGGCATCACTTCACGAACCTCCTCCTGCACATGGCGAGCACCCTGCTGGTGTGGGTGGTGCTCAAACGCATGACCGGCAGGAACCTGGCGAGCGCCTGGGTGGCGGCGATGTTCGCGGTGCATCCGATGCACGTGGAATCCGTCGCATGGATCTCCGAGCGCAAAAGCGTGCTCAGCACGTTTTTCTTTCTGCTCACGCTGCTCGCTTACCATCGCTATACCCTCCAAAGAACGGCCGATCGTTATCTGCTCGTCGTGCTTGCGTTTGCGTGCGCGCTGATGAGCAAGCCGTTCACCGTCACCACGCCGTGCGTGCTGCTGCTGCTCGACGTCTGGCCGCTGAAGCGGATCGAGCTCGGGCCCGCGTTTTGGCGAACACTCGGCAGGTCGCTCGTCGATAAAATTCCGCTCCTGCTGCTGGCCGCGGGATCGAGTTTCATCACCATTTACAGCACCGTCGTCGTCAAAACGTTTTACTACTTCGACCAGGTGCCGCTGCGGCAGCGACTGGCGACGTCGATCATTTCGTACGCCCGCTACCTCGGAAAACTCGTCTGGCCGACGCACCTGTCCGTCTTCTATCCCTTCCCGGCCGCATGGCCGATGAGCTGGATCGCCGGCTCGACCGTGCTGTTCATTTTGCTCACCGTGCTCGCGACGTTGCAGGTGAAGAAGCGCCCGTACCTGCTCATCGGCTGGCTGTGGTTCGCCGGCATGCTCGTGCCGGTGATCGGCCTGTTCGCCGTCGGCGATTCCTCGCTCGATGACCGCTACACCTACGTGCCCTACCTCGGCCTATTCATTGCGATCGCCTGGTTCGCGCTCGATCTGCCGGAGTCGTTCAAGAAACCGCTCGCCGGCTTGGGCATCGCGCTGGTCCTGATCTGCGCCGTACTCAGTTACAAGCAAACATGGGTTTGGCAGGACACCACCACCGTCATGGGCCACGCGATGAGCGTGACCGAGGACAACTGGCTGGCCGACCTGAACTACGGCATCTCGCTCATCGGCACGCCGCGCGAAGCCGAGGCCGAAACTTACTTCAAGGACGCGATCCGCATCCGTCCCACGGGCGCCGCGCCGCGCGTCGCGTACGCCAAGTTCCTGCTCGACAACAAGCGACTCGACGAAGCGCTTCCGCACATCTACGTCGCCGGCAAAATCAAGCCCGACGCGTGGAACTTCCAGACGCTGTACGCCCGCGCCCTGGCGATGAACGGCAGGCATCAGGAAGCGATCGACCGCTTCCAGTCGATCCTGCAGGAGCATCCGCAGGTCGTGGAGGCGGAGGTTTACATGGCCCGCAGCCTCGTCGCCCTCGGCCGGCTCGATGACGCCGAGCAGCACTACCGCAACGCGCTGAAGTACGATCCCTCGATCGCCCGCGCTCACCACGAGCTGGGCGCCATCGCCGCTGCGATGGAACGGCCGCAGGACGCGCTCGAAGAATTCGAAGGCGCCATCGCCATCAATCCCGGGCTCGGCGTGGCGCATCTCGACTACGCGGTGATGCTCGCCAAGATCGGCAAGTATGAGGAGTCGATGGCCGAGCTCGGCGCTGCCGACAAATTCCTCGGGCCGACGGAGCTCCACGAACGCTCGCTCATGGAAATGACGATGGGCACGCTGCTGGAAAAGATGCGCCACCCGGTCGACGCCAGCGGTCACTACGTGAAGGCGCTTGACCTCGCCAGGGAGCAGGTCGCCGCGCGCCCGAACGAGCCGGCCGCGCATTACGAATTGGCCATCACGCTCAAACGCCTGGGCACACCCGAAGAAGCCGCCCAAGTCGCGCAAAAGGCAATGGATCTGGCGTTCAGCACCGGCAACCGCTACTTCGTACTCGCGCTCAAGCAGCAGTTCCCGGAAGTGAAGTTCGTCCTGCCGACGACTCGGCCGACGACGAATCCAACGAGCCAGCCGACGACGAAGGCAGTGGCCGTCCAGTAACGACACGCGAGTGAATCGCTTTCGTCAGCACGGCCGGCGAAAAAACATCAAATCCACCCCCGCGGCCGCGCAACCACTGGCGGGGCCGGGCGTTGGCCGAAAAACCGTAGGTCCGTCCAGGGACGTTTAGGGTCGTCTAGGGACGGAAAAGGGACGGTTTAGGGACGGTTTAGGGACGGGTCAAGTCAGACCTTTCCGAACCTTCACGGACTATTCACTTGTCAAAGAGCGACCGCCACGCCGAACAGCGCGCAGCGATCGACGCGGCCGCAAGGACCGCATCTATAACCACTGGCGGCGGTGCGCCAACGGCGAGGCTGGCGCGCACCGCCGGCGCCAAATCCCGCACGGCCTGCAAAAAATCGCGATTATTTTTCCGGATTCGTCATTTTGCGCGTGTCACTGTTGCGATGCATTTCACGCACCGACGCAGAAGGAAGGAAAGCCTGGACGTGGAGGCGAAGAAAGTTCTTCGTAGGGGTGGGGTTCATCCCCACCATCGAACGAAAGACGGTGGGGATGAACCCCACCCTACCAACTACAGACTCAAAGCATGTGCGAGAAGCCGAAAAGAAAAAGAGCCGTCATCCTGAGCGTACTCGCGAGGGATCTGGCATCGATCGACGATTGACGCAGATCCTTCGCGAGTACGCTCAGGATGACAAGGCTCGGCGCGGTCCGCGTTCGCCCGACCATCAGAACCCGAAATACAGCGTCGCTTCGCCGCCATGCGCGGTGTAGTCGTCGCCGAAGTCGCCCTTGTAGGCGATGTGCAATCCCGACGCGGCGCCGAACTTCCAGCCGAAGCCGATGGACGGCGTCCAGAAGTGGTCGACCGCGGCATCCTGCAGGAAGTTGGTGTAGGTGATGCTGCCGTCCACGTACGCGCGGCCGAAGAGGTACGCCACGCCGACTCCGTTCTTGAGCACCGTTTGATCGACGTTGGTGTCGAAGTTGTACTCGCCGATGTCGACGCTGAAACCCTTGTAGTACGCGATCTGATCCGCCAGCGTGAAGACGAAGTTGCCGAGGCGTAAATCGACCGCGCTGGTGAGGCCCACGCCCCACATCGTGCCGCCGGCCGCCAGGTCGTAGCTCGCGCCGGCCGCGACGATTCCCGTCGGCGTGAGTTGCCAGCTCAATCCGTTGCCGCCGCCGGTGGTAATGATCTGGATCGGCAGGCCGAGCTCTTCGCCGATGCTGTAGAGCGATGAGCCGTCGATGTCGCGGTAGTTGATGATGGTGCTGAACGTGAGGCCGAAGCGCTCGCCGACGAAGCCGCTGCCGAAGGAGCCGGTGACGAAGGTTTCATCCGCGTCGTCGTTGTCGGTGACGCCGCCCTCGATATCAAAGCGGAAGTTGCTGGCCACGTCGCCGGCCTTTCCGGCGTCTTCGATCCGCGCGGGCGACCGATTGAGCCCGAACGTGCGGTACGCGTGATCGCTCATAATCGCGGTAGTAGCGCGGGGATTTCCATCCACCACGCCCAACAGCGATTGCTCGTTGATCTTCTGCAGGAACTTGGCGTACTCGCTGCTTCCGTCCTTGAGCAGGAAGTCTTTGATCTGGTTCTGCACGTCGTCGCGGCTGTTGCCGGTGAAATGCTTGGTAAGCCCCGTCGACGGAATCCGCAGTGTCACGTCCGTGCCGGCCGCGTTGGATTGGAGCGTGATCGCGTTGTTCACATCTCCATACTTGAGCGAGGCGTTGTAGCTTTGGCCGTCGATGTCTTTAAATTTTCCATCGCTGTTGAGCAGGTCGTCCACCAGGTCCGGCACGCTCGATCCCTTGGCGTTGATGTTGGTGTTCGAGCCGGTGACCGACAGATCGAACAGGTCGCCGCGGACGGTTGTTGCCGCCGCCAGCAGACCGAGAATCGCCGCCGCCGTGATCCGTTGGAATCGCATGAAATGCTCCGTGTTGATGGGCCTCGTTTTCAGAACGCGCTCAAGAAGTCAGAATTCGCCGACTTCCAAGCACCGTCATACTGATCGTGTTTGCGGAGCCCTTAAGCGATTGCAAAGGCTTGTCATCCTGAGCGTACTCGCGAAGGATCTGGCATTGATCGACGATCGGCGCAGATCCTTCGCGCGTACGCTCAGGATGACGGACTCTATCTTTCGACTCCGCAAACACCCGTTCAGGATTAACGGATCTCTTCAAGTGCAGATCGGAAACCGCGGCGTATCTTAATAACTGGATCGCGGGAAAAATGTACTCGGACGTGCGCGGGAAAAATTATCTTTTGAACAGGCTCGACAATTCAATTCTGCGGAATGATCGCGAAGGCGCGTTCTTACCGGTCGCAAGGTAGATCACGCCGGTGGAGGGCTCGAAGATCATCGACTGCAATGTCATATCGCCCTGCGCCACGCGGGCGAGCGCGCTTTGCAATTCGGGCACGTCGAGACGGCCGAACTGCTCGCGGGCGGTCCGGTCGAGCTCGTCGTACCGAGCGCAGCGGCCTGCTTCGTTAGGCAGATCACAGCGGCGGTGGTTGGTGCTGATCAGCGCCTCGTCCGCGCCGGCCCGGCGCACGTCGACGCGATCGGGATAAATCTCGGCCACGGCGCGATCGCCGGCGGCGTCCATCAGCATGAGATTGTTTTGCGTCTGCCGCGGCGTGTGGCGAATCAGTTCAATTGCCTCGTTCACGGTGCGACAACGCTCGAGCACGGTGCGATAGAGCAGCGCGTACGGCATGGCGGTGGGCGGACGGGCGTCGCGCGTCACTTCCATGTTGGCGATCGCAAGGCCGTGCTCGTTCATGCCGCTCAGTACGCCGATGAGCCCCGGCCAACCGATCGACGCGAACGCGTACTTACCCTCCGGCTTGTAGACGAGCAGGACCGTGGCGTTATCGGCAATGTCGAACGACGGGAAATCGAGGTTGCGGGCGAAACGCGCCACACCGTCCGGCGCGGCCGAGGCCGGAAGCGTGATCGTGGAGCACGCCGTCAGGCCGGTCAGATCGAGAAAGCAGTTGGCGAGCGTGGTTTGCTGAGGATCAGCCTCGGCGGCTTTGGCGAGCGCGAAGAGCTCGGCGCGGTGATCGGGCGCCATCTGCGACTGGAACGCAGCTGCGGCGAAGAGGGCTATCACGCGCTGCGAATCAGACGTGATCCACCGTTTCATGTATTGCTCATGCAATGTACGGATTTGCGGGCCCAACTGTTGGCCGTGAGATTGCCCAATCTGCGCAGGCGTTCCGGAAAGAATGAACTCCGGCGGACTGGTCTGCGTAATGCCTTTTGGCGACGTGGCGACACACCCCGCGAGCAGGCCTGCCACGATCAAAACGCACCACCAACGGATTTGTGGTTTCATGGTCTAACGATTGTAAGCGCGTGAGCCGCCGATAACGCGAAACGGACCAAAATCGGTGAGGAACTTCAATGCGTTGGGGCGTCTTTGGTCGATGCAGCATCGACGGAGGTTGTCATGATTCGTGTTGTTACCCGCGTTGCTGAAATCGCCCTGTTTTTTGTGGCCGCCTTCCTGCTGATTTCCGGCATTATCCACATGCGATAAACAGCCGGCCGCCGACCGCCCGTTTCGACCACGCCAGGACGGAAGTCGCGGATTCCCTTGGATTTCCGGCGCTTTTCCCGATTCCTGCCATTGTTAATGTTTCGTAAATAGCTTGATCCAGCGGGGCTGCGCCATAGAGTCGCTCGTGGAATCGGAGGCCGATCTATGAGCGATGTCAGCACGTTGCCTGAGCCGTCCCTTACCGGACGCGCGATGCCCTCAGTCTCGCCCATGGCGGCTGCGGCGGAATCCAAAACCCTGCCGACGCTCATTCAAGCCAGCGGCGTGAGCGTGTTTTACGGACAGCACGAAGCGGTGAAATCCGTCTCGCTCGGCATCCCGCAAAACAGCGTGTGCGCCATGATCGGCCCGAGCGGCTGCGGCAAGAGCACGTTCCTCCGCTCCATCAACCGCCTGAACGATTTGATCCCGCGCTGCCGCGTGACCGGTGAGCTGCTCATCGGCGGCCATAACATTTACGAGCCGGGCATCGACATGGTGCGCCTCCGCCGCGAGGTGGGGCTGGTATTCCAGAAGCCGAATCCATTCCCCAAGAGCATCTACGACAACGTGGCGTACGGCCCGCGGCTGCAAGGCATCACCAGCCGCAACGAGCTGGACGCCCTGGTCGAGGACTGCCTGAAAAAGTCCGCCATTTGGGAAGAAGTGAAAGACCGCCTGAAGGCGAGCGCCTTGGGCCTGTCGGGCGGGCAGCAGCAACGGCTGTGCATCGCCCGCGCACTGGCCACCAAACCCAAGGTGCTGCTGATGGACGAGCCGTGCTCCGCGCTCGATCCGATCGCCACCAGCAAAGTGGAAGACTTGATCGTGAACCTGAAGGAGCAGTACACGATCGTGATCGTCACCCACAACATGCAGCAGGCCGCCCGCGTGAGCGATATGACGGCCTTCTTCTACATGGGACGCCTGATCGAATTCGATCAGACGGCGACGATCTTCACCAACCCGTCGAACAAGCAGACGGAAGACTACATCACCGGACGATTCGGGTAATCCATATGTCGCGTACCTTTATTGAGCAGCTCGCGGAACTGAAGGACAAACTCGCGCGCATGAGCGCCATGGTCCAGCAATTGGTGGAAAAGGCGGTTGAATCCGTCTACACCGCCGACGGCGTGCTGGCGCGGGCGACCATCGCGTCGGACGGCCGCATTAACGACGAAGAAGTGCGCATCGAGCAGCAGGCGATCGGCCTGCTCGCGCTGCATCAGCCGGCCGCCAGCGATTTGCGGCTCATTACCACCGTCATCAAGATCAACAACGACCTCGAACGCATCGCGGACTGCGCCGTCAACGTGGCCCAGCGCGTGATCATGCTCGAGCACATCGGCGACTACGAAGTGCCGGCCGACCTGAAGCTCATGGGCAACACCGTGATCAGCATGCTCCGCGACACAGTGAAAGCGTTCAACCTCATCGACGAATCGATCGCCCGCCACGTGCTGCGGAGCGACGACGTGGTCGACGCGCTCTACCACCAGATCGTGCAGGACATGCTGGTGCTGATGGAATCCGAACGCGAACACGCCCAGACGAACCTGGCGAACATCATGATCGGGAAGAACCTGGAACGCATCGCCGATCACTGCACGAACATCGCCGAAGACGTGATCTACATTTACACGGGGCGCATCGTGCGACACCTGCACGCGGTTTGATTTTCTGTAGGGTGGGGTTCATCCCCACCAATGATCGCCTTTCGACGCGGTGGGGATGAACCCCACCCTACGAAGAAAGTCCACCCAGTTCCGCGCGATACGCCGCCGTCGCCTCACTTCCGAACGTGACGAACGTCACCCGCTCAATGCTCGGCTCACGCTCGAGCACCGCTTTCACTTCGCGCACCGCGATGTTCGTCGCGCGTTTGAGAGGGAACCCGTACACGCCAGTGCTGATCGCCGGGAACGCGATCGTCTTGACCCCGTTCTGCACGGCTAGTGCCAGCGAGTTGCGATAGCAGTTCGCCAGCGCCTCATCTTCCCCCGCTCCGCCGCCCTGCCACACGGGGCCGACGGTATGGATCACGTGCTTTGCCGGCAACCGGTAGCCGCGGGTGATTTTCGCTTGGCCGGTCGCGCAACCGTGCAGGGCGCGACACTCGTCGAGCAGTTGGGGTCCGGCCGCGCGGTGGATCGCCCCGTCTACGCCGCCGCCGCCCAGCAGCGAGGAGTTGGCGGCGTTCACGATCGCATCGACGGCGAGCGTGGTGATGTCGCCTTCAAAGAGATGGATTCGATCACCGGGCGGACTCATCGTTCTGTCATTTTACGCAGGATTCCCGTAAACTTCCGCGCGAACTGCGCCATAAAGGTCATGGAGGACTGAATGACGATCGCCGATACCCCGGCCGCCGAGTCGGCTGCGCCGCTTGAACCGCTTCCGCTCGAAACCGCACCCCTGCCGCTTGAAGAAAACCGCAAGCCGTACCTTCGTCTCCTGCTGCTGAGCTTTTTCCTGCTGTTTTTTGAGCTCGCCTGCATCCGTTGGTTTGGCAGCACCGTCGTCTTTCTCACGTTCTTCACCAACATCGTGCTGATCGCGACGTTCCTGGGCATGAGCGTGGGCCTGATGACGGCTACCCGCAAGATCAACTTCATCACCTGGACTTTGCCGATCATCGGCGTCGCCGCGGCCCTTTCCGCTGGGTTGCTCTGGCTCTTCAACACGCACCCGGAACTGCTGAAGATCACCGTCGGCAATCAAATCGCGCCGGCGCAGATCTACTTCGGCACGGAGTACCACGCGCAGGACATCAGCAAGGTGGCCATCCCCATGCCGGTCATCGCCGGCGTGTTTTTCACGCTGATCGCGCTGGCGTTCGTCGGCCTCGGCCAGGAGATGGGTCGCGCGTTTGACGCGATTCCCAACCGCCTGATGGCGTACACCGTCGATATCATCGGCTCGCTGTTCGGCATTTCGCTGTTCGCGTGCTTCAGCTTCGCCTGGACCAGCCCGCTCGTCTGGTTTTCGCTCGCCGCCGTGATGATGATCTATTTTGTCGGCCGATATTGGAGCGGATGGCAGAGCGTAGCCTTGGTGGTGCTGCTGGCCGTCACCGGATTCACCAGCTATAGCGACGAGCTGGGCGGCTCGCTGATCTGGTCTCCCTACTACAAGGTCGCCTTCCGGCCGACGCACCATCTCGGAATCAACACCAACAACATCGCCCACCAGAACATGGAAGACATGACGGCCAACAACCAGCTTTACCCGCTGGTGCACGCCCTCAATCGCGACGCGGGGCAGGTGCCGTTTGAGAACGTCATGATCATCGGCGCCGGCAGCGGCAACGACGTGGCCGCCGCGATGATGAGCGGCGTTTACCGCGTCGACGCCGTCGAGATCGACCGCGCCATCCAGTCCATCGGCAGCGACCATCACCCCAACCGCCCGTACGACAACGTGTTCGTCAAATGCCGCTTCACCGACGGCCGCCAGTGGCTCAAGCGCAACGCCGCCAATCCCAACAACCGTTACGACCTGGCCGTCTACGCGCTGGTCGATTCGCTGGTGCTGCACTCGGGCTATTCCTCGCTGCGTCTGGAGAGCTTCCTCTTCACCAAGGAGGCATTCGGTGACGTGAAAGCCAACATGAAGGACGGCGGCGTCTTCGCGATGTACAACTACTACCGCCAGGGCTGGGTCGTCGGCCGACTGGTGGAAACCGCTCGCGAAACCTTCGGCACCGAGCCGCTGGTCTTCTCCTTCACCGATCCGCACGAAGGGCCGCAGAAAGAAACAATCTCCGCCAACGACAGCCAGGCGAATTCGATCACCTTCTGCCTCGTAGGCATGCCCGATGTTCCGGGCGGCAAAACCAACGCCCGCATTGAAGCGATGCGTGCCAAGCTCAAAGTCTCCGGCACCTACTGGCTCGCCAGCCGCGATCATGTGGCCCGCCTTGTGAACGGCTACTCCGCCACGCCGCCCGTAGTTCCGGCCGCCACGCAGCCGAGCGATACCGTCGCCGCCACCGGCGTGATCTTCAAAGAAGCGCACCCCGCCATCGTCAACACCGACAACATCGGCCCGCTCCCCACCGACGACTGGCCGCAGCTTTATCTCCGCGAACCCAAGTTGCCCAAGGAAGTGTGGACGTCGATGATCGTCATCGGCTCGCTCTCGCTGGTGATCCTGCTCGCCTTCAGCCCGAAGAAAGCCCTCGTCCCGAGCGGCCGAATGTTTTTCCTCGGCGCCGGGTTCATGCTGCTGGAAACCAAGGGCGTGGTGCACATGTCGCTGCTGTTCGGCGCCACCTGGATCACCAACTCTGTCGTCTTCTTCGCGATTTTGGTGATGGTGCTGCTAGCTAACCTCTTCGTGCTGAAGATGAAGCCCGCCAAGCTGTGGCCGTTCTACCTGCTGCTGTTCGCCACCCTTGCGATCAATGCACTGGTGCCGATGAGCAAGTTCCTCGAACTCGACGGCTACGCCCGCCCGATCGTGAGCTGCGCCGTCATCTTCATCCCCGTCTTCTTCGCCGGCGTGATCTTCGGCAGCAGCTTCGAAGGCAGCACCCGGCCTGATGCGGATTTAGGCTGGAACATCGCCGGCATCATCGTGGGCGCACTGGCTGAGAACTTCTCCGTCGTCATCGGCTTTAAGTCCCTGATCGTGGTGGCGATCGGGTTTTATCTGCTGTCAATGCCGTTCGTGCGGCGGCGCGTCCCGGCCGTGGTGCCGGGCGTATAAAAAACTCGGGTGTTCGCTTTTCGTTGGCGCGGTGTCACTTACGGCTCAGCGAGCCAAGCAGTATTCACCGTCCGAATCAATGCAATGAATCCACGCGATCTTATTCGGGACGTTCAAATTTTATGACCGCGATCGTCTTGCCACCGATGGTTCGGAACTCTGGGTTGTTGCCACCGACATCGACTGCCTGCAGCCTCCAGCCGAACACTTCCTGCTCGGCAATTTCAGCCATGACGGCCCGGATGCTCGCTTCACCGTTGGAGCGAATGTAGTTAACTTTAGATTCCTGAGTATCCATAGCTTATCCCCTTTCATTCAGACATTTTTCCCAACAGTTTCGTCACTTTTTGCAGGTACACGTCGGTGTGGTCATCCGGATTGAACTGTGAAGCAAAAGTGGCCTGCGTCTGAGCGCAAAACGCCGTTTTAGCTGCGGCCGTGTTATTTCGGATGAGTCCAAACTCCGGACTGGCGGCCAGATCCCAGTACTTTTCTCGCTCGGCGACATCGGCAGCGGATTGGAACTTCGCATTAATCGCGACAATTACCGCTCGAACGTTGCCCTTCTGCCTTACCGTATCGTCGATCTGCTTTACCGCGGCGTACGAATCAATGACCTTGTGACCCATCACGTCGCGGATCGACTCATGCGCCGACAGGTACGTCGCCGCGGCGCCGGTGGCAAACATCTGCTGGATCGACAGGTTGGTGCCATTGAGCGGGGAGCCTGGCTGCACCTGCGATGACGCATCGGCAGTTGCCAGCAGTGACGGCAAACGCACCAACGTGCGATTTTCGCCTAGGTCGATCTCCTCAAGCGGAGCCAGCGCGAATTCTTTGCGCTTATATCCCAGATGCACAGCCGTGGGGACCGCGCTCTCATCCCAACTGACAGCGAGCGCCAGGTTGGTCGTCGTGGTGAATACGAGCGGCCTGCGTTTGTCAGGCGGTAACGAGGTGACAACCGCGTCGGCCGTAACTGTGTTATTGCCGTCTTTTCCGGGCTCCAAGTCGGGAATGGCGATGATCGTGCCGTTACCAAAGTAATAGCCCGGGTCGCCCAATTTTTGCGACATGATGACAGCAGCGCTTCCCGTAGCAAACGAATGCCCAGATGCGAACGTGCTCAGTCCCGGCGCCGCGTTCACTGACGACAGAACCGGCAGTGTTTTCCCCCCTTCGAACTGCGGCTGCAGCGTCCCTTCGAATCGAGCGTAACCGATCGAGGTGGTCACCGGCTTGGCGTCCAGGTCAGCACCGATGGTGGTGTTGGTAGTAAACACAACGTTTTTCTGCCACAGGACGCAACCGACGTTGCTGCAGGCCGGCAACGTGCACGCGACAGCCCAGGCCGCCGACCGAATCCGGCGATGGATCATTTGCTTTTCCATAGTCCTATTTCCTTTGAAACCAGGTTTGCGATTCGAAAAAATCGCTGGAGTAATTGAGCCGCAGGTAGGCGTCATCCGTCGTTAGCCTGTCGTATTCGTGGTCATTCCGGAATCCGACGAGGCACCCGCCGGCCAGGGGGCGGTGAAAACAGCCCGCGCCGACGATCGTGTGCCGCATTGCGATCGGAACGTCATTCATCACGGGCCCCGAACCGTAAAAGAACCGCGCACTCTGCCGCGACGCCGGCTGACCTTCCTTCATTGCACGATCCCACGCCAGCGGCCCCGGGCCGATCAACTCCGGCAGGATCTGCGTCGACCGGTAAAACCCCAGCACTAGCGCGGGTCGATGGCAGTCGAGCACCAATCCGAAAGCCGAAAACCGCGAAGCACCGCCGCCTGCCGGATCGTCTCGATTTTCCACTTCGCAGAGCCCGATCGCCTGCCATTGATCGCCCCTCTCCCACCTCACCGCGCAGCCGGCACAGCAGACCAGAACGGCGAGGCCTAGCATCGCGATCCCCTTTAGTGCGCGCGACGAGATTGCCAGGCCGCGGAACATCGCTCGGCAATGGGGCCTAATTGATCGATGGCTGGAAATCGCCCCCCCGATCAAGCGCACAACGCAATCCGTAAAGTGGATCGATGACGTCTTAACCCAAACGTATGAATTACCTACGTCGGTAGTCAAAATTTTCTTTAGATATCAACAACCCGGTCGGTGCGGGCCTGGTCGTATGTTCGATTCTAACAAAATTCACGACGAGATTAGTAGCTTCGTACGTCACGTCGGCGGTCAGCAGGTAGATCACGGCGAAGAGCAGTCCAAACAGGATGGAGAAGGCAACCGCGTGCCGGTTGTTCCATGGCTGCAGCGCGGCGCTGGCGAATTGCGGCAGCAGGATGTGGGGGCGGACGATCAGGTCCCAGCTATTCCATCGCAACACCCGGCCGACGTAGATGCCGACGCCGGAAAGCATCGCCGCGCCAATCATGGTGACGTAACCCAAGATCGGCCCAAGCGTCGGACCGGCCAGAGACGAAATCGTACGGTGAACAACGCGCATCGACGCCACGCCCGCCATTACTCCTGCGAGTGCGAACGCGAGGATCATTGCCAGGTCGTACCAGAAAGCGAAACCGCTCGGCCGCCACAGATGAACGAGATCGGTCAGGATGTACGGCGCGTTCGGCAGGAACATGAGCCAAAACCCGAGGACCGGCACTAACCACACGCGCCGGTGCCCGCGGACACGAATGAATTCGCCCGTCACGGCAAAGCCGAGGGGAATCCATGCGAGGAACAAGTTAAAGACCAGAAACGCGAACCCGAGCCGGTGCGTAACGACCGATCGACCCACAAAAATCGCCACCGCCAGCACCGACGGGACGGGCGCCGCGACGATACCACTTGATAGAATAGAGATCGATTCCCCACGCTGTGATGGCGAGCTTGGCATGTTTCTGTTCACTTGCTTTATTTTATAAAGTACACAATCGTTGACGGCCGTCAAGTGGGGCTGAATCATGACGACTAGACTTTGACGGATCGTTACACCCAGATCGTCACGCGGAGCCTGAACGCATGAGCAACCCCGAATCGCCCCAACCCGGCCCCGACTTCGACGCCATCGTCGACGACGACACCCCGCGCGAAGAGGCCCGGGCGTGGACCATCGAACAACTCCGCGACGGCCGCAGTTTTGATGAAGTGCTCGCTGAACTGATGGACCAAGGCTGGTCGCCCGAGCACGCCGAGCTGATTCTTGAATACGCCCGCCAGCAAACCCGCGACGAGCGCGGTGTCATCACCCGCGAGCAAGTCGCCAAGGCCACCGACGCCTATTACCGCGGCGGAACCGGCGGCGGCATCTTCGCCGGCATGCCCACCATCTCGGCGATGCGGCGGCTCCTCTACTCCATCGCCACGTTGAAGTTCCTGCGCAGCAAGCGGCGCTAGGCACTCGTCACTTCGGCTTACACCGGCAGCAAGGCTTCGACGACATCTTTCGCTTCGTACGTGCCGTGATCTTCTTTCGTCCACGACGACACGGTCGCCACATCGTTACCCGCTGTAACAACCGGCAACTCCGGGCTGCCGTCGGGGAGCGACTGCTCAAGGCCGATCGTGGCGAACAGCGCATTGCACAAACAGACGCGGCCGTCGGTTTCTTCGGTCGGTCCGCCCTTGGCGACGTAGTTATCGACGGGCTCGGCAGGACATCGATACCCGACGCTGCCATCGGCGCGGCGGTACGGTTTGCGGAGATGGCCGATGTCGCAGATCCGCTCGCGCTGCTCGTACGCGCCCGCATCTGAAAGCGTTCCGCACAGTCGCACCACCTTGAACGGGAAACCCGTCGGCGATGCTTTCGGATCAGCGAACACTTCGGCGCGCCCGGCGCGGCTCAGCCCGATCGCCTGCCGCTTGAGCGGCGCGGTCACGCTCGATTCCTCGCAAAACGCGAAGGCCGTTCCCACCTGGATTCCCTCGGCGCCCGCGGCGAGCGCGTCGCGCAATCGCCCGGGCTGGCCGAAGCCGCCGGCGAGCCAGAACGGCAATCCGAGCTCGCGGATCTTCGCCAGATCCACCGCGTCGCGCTGGCCATACACCGGTTCGCCGCCGGCCGTCAGTGAAAGCGTGCCGCGCGGCGGCGCGTTATGCCCGCCGGCGGTCGCGCCTTCGATCACAAAACCGTCCACGTGCCCGTCGCTCTTGCGGGCCAGTGTCATCGCCAGCACCACCGACGAAATGATCGCGAGAAACTTCGGCCGGCGCAGCGTGGGCGTAAAGCCGAGAAATGCCGTCGGATCGAGCCGGCACGAAAAGTCATCGGTCGGCAACGCGCCATCAACGTCGACTCGCAACTGCGAAGGCAGGCCCGCGGCGAAGTCGTCGAGCACGCGCGGGATCGACCGCGGAATGCCCGCGCCCATCAGCACATAATCCACGCCGGCAAGCATCGCGCCGAGCAGCGACGGCAGCGTGGGGATCTGCAGTTTCTCGAGGTAGTTGATGCCCACCACGCCGCGGTGCGATTCCTTGGCGAGCCACACCTCGACAAAGTTCGCCACGACGGTCAGCTCAATGAACGACGTCGGCGAGTCGAGCGTGGGCATGGGGATGACGCGGTGCGGCTCGCCGGGATTTTTCCCGCCGGCGATGTAGTACGTCGCCAGCACGCGATTTGAAATGTCGGGAACGGGAAAGTGGCGCAGCGCGCGGCGCATGTGTCCGCCGGGATCGCCGCACCCCAGCCGGCGCGCGAGCACGACGGAGAGTCCTGTTCCAGATACGACGCCCAGTTGCCCGAGCTTCGACACCGCTCGCGCAAGCTGCCACCCCGATACGCCGACGCCCATGCCGCCTTGAATGATCTTGAAACCCAATGGATTTTCCTATGCGTGGAAGAGTTGCGACCGAACCCTGAGATGTTAGTCGATGGCAGCTTAACACCCTAGCGATTGGCCCGCAGTTGATGCCACCAATGAGAGAATTTTTTAGCTGCTCTTGTGACGCAGTCGCGACCGATCTGCCGATGAAAGACTTAAGCGGCGATCGACCGGCGAGGGCGCGCATTCTTGCCCGCATGGCCGGCTTCGATGAGGATGGCCGACGATTTTATTACGAAGGGTGCGAGATGATTCGAACGCTGAGTTGGCTGACCGTCGCGGTGCTGGGCCTGTTTCTTTCCGGCTGCGTTGGCACGTCAACGACAGTGATCGGCCCGGACGGATTGGCGCGCCACGTATCGGTTGTGCAGACGAGCCTCACGCCGAAGGAAGCGCTGCGACGGACATCGACTGTGTTCGAACGACTCGAGTTGCAACGCGTAAAGCCGCCGGGCTACACGCCTCCGGGTGGCGGCGGGATCTTCTCCAGTGAACCCAAGGATTGGCCGGTCACCAGCGACGCGTTTTCGGGCGACGTTCGAGCGCGAACGGCCGCGGGCGAAGCGATCGACGCCTACGCCACTTGGGAGGGACAGGGAAAGACGACGCTCAAGATCACCACGCAACTGATTCAATCGCAGCACGAGCATCTGGTCGAAATGATCGGGCAACAACTCAACGGCACGCCGGTCAAGTAATGGTAGACACTGCGAATGATGCAGGTCGAAATGGCCGGCCGAACGACCCATCTACCGCCTACGCTCGACTACGCCAGACCTCGGCGACGGAAGCGGACAGCGTGGAGCGATGGGCTGGTAGTGCTACTGATCACGATCAGTGTACTGACCGGCGTGTGGGGCATGTTCGCCGCGGTTCAGCTGGTGCCGCTCCTCTTTGAACGCGACCCGTTCGGCAAGTCCAAACCTATTGATGCTGCGCTGGCAGGACTCATCACGGTTCTATTGTTCGGCGTGCTGGCGATTTCGTTCTTCGCCGCGTACTTCGCACGCGAGCGCGTCCGTTGGCTCCGATCATCATTCCTTCTCGAGCGGTAGCTGCGGTTTCACCGGCGGGCGAGATTTCGGTCGCTTCACCTGCGGCACCGGCTTGGGCGGCGGCGGCGGTTGGCGGCGCTGGTTGTCCCACACGCCGAGCGCAATCAGCCCGGCGCCCACGTACACCGCGAACGCGAGCAGCGGCCCGAATGTCAGCTTGCCGCCGGCGCGTCGGTAGTGCGTAAGACAACACAATCCCACAATGTGCCACAATATCGCAACTGCCAGGAGTCGATCGGCGTCGGTCCAGCCGCTCGGGCCGAAGCCCTTGAGTGCCCCGCCCACGCCGATCGAAAAGAAGATCATGGGGAACAAGATAAAAATGTACGGCACGAACGCGGTCTCATGGACGAGGAAGACGTTGTCGTCATCGCCAGGATCGATGTACGCCAGTGTGGCGCTGCCGGTCGGGTAGCGAGCGATGATTCGCTCGGCCCAGCTGCGGTTGCTGCTGGAATATTCGAGCGCGAGCGTTTTGCTGCTTTTCCTCGGCCCGCTGGGGGTTTTGTACTCGTAGGTGACTTTGGGCCCGTATGTCCTGCCGCCCTTTGAGCCGGAATGTGAAGTCACTTCAGTATCAAGCACCACGGCCGGAACGGGCAGGTAGTTTTTGAGTCGCCGCGCCTGCACGATCGCCATGCCCGCGCCGATGGCCACGAACAATCCTCCCACGCCGGCAAAGACCAGTCCGCCCAGCCCGCCGTTATCGTCAGCCAGAATAAACATGTCCGATAACCCCACCTTAACTCTACTCGAAGATTCATCGACGAAGAATCGGCTGTTAACTCGAAATGAAATTGCTTCCACGGAACGCGGGTCATACGATTTGCACTATGGCGAGGCGTGGACGAGCAGGCACATCGAAGAAGACGACCCGAGAAATCACAGGCTCCGGCACCGCGACTGGCGGATCGCTGGCGATCGGAGCGCAGTCGGGCGATGAAGCGCGCGCCGACGTGAGCGGTCCGCGACCCATCGGTGGGCCCAGCAGTGGCGCCACAGAGCGCCCGAGCGATCGCACGCCGACCGAACCGATCAACCACGTGACCGAGGCAGCCGCCGCCGCGCCGCAGGTTTTTACGCCGCAGCCGGAGCCGATCATCTCCGGCAGCAGCGGCGGCTCGACGGCGGAACAGGACGCCCCGTCCGCCAACGCTCCCAACTCCGCGCCGCCGCTCGATGTCTCGCGCCAAGCCCACCCGCCGCTGCTGTTTGAAGTCGGCTGGGAAGTCTGCTGGCAGCTGGGCGGTATTTACACCGTTCTGCGCAGCAAGATCTCCGCGATGCAGAAACGCTGGGGCGATCGCTACACACTCATCGGCCCGTACAACCCGGTGACTGCCGCCCGCGAATTTGACGAGCTTCCCGCTGAAGAACCGTACGCCGGGGCCGTGCAGGATCTGCGCAATCAGGGCATCCCCGTCCATTACGGCCGCTGGCTGGTGCCCGGCCGGCCGCGCGTCATCCTGCTCGATTACCGTGCGCGGTTTAATCAGCTCGACAGCGACAAGTACACGATCTGGAAAGACCACGGCATCAGCAGCTACTCCAGCGACGGGGAAGTGAACGAGGTCGTGGCGTTCGGCATGGTGTGCGCGGAGTTCATGCGGCTCATGACCGAACACGTGCGCGACCGCCCGATCCTGGCGCACTTTCATGAATGGATGGCCGGCGTTGCCGTTCCGCGGATCGCGCACCTCAATCTGCCGATCGCGACGGTCTTCACCACGCACGCCACGCTGCTGGGCCGATACATCGCCGGCGAGAACCCGCATTTTTACGAGCACCTGCCGTTCCTGAATCCCGATGCTGAGGCCGCCAAGTACAACATCACCCCGCGGTTCCAGATCGAACGCGCCGCGGCTCACGCCAGCACCGTGTTTACCACGGTGAGCGAAGTGACCGCGACCGAAGCCGAGCACCTGCTCGGCCGCACGATCGACCGTCTGCTGCCTAACGGCCTGAACATCCAACGCTTCGCCGCGCCGCACGAATTCCAGGCGATGCACAGCCAGTACAAAGAACGCATCAACGAGTTCGTGATGGGCCATTTCTTCCCGGCCTACACGTTCGATCTCGACAAGACGATCTACATCTTCACGTCCGGCCGCTACGAGTACCGCAACAAGGGGATGGACCTGTTCATCGAAGCGCTCCACCACCTCAACCAGCGGCTGAAGCACGTGCCGGATCGGCCGACCATCGTCGCGTTCATTATTACGCGGGCGCCCACGCGCAACATCAACGTGGGCGTGCTGCAGAACCAGTCGATGTTCGACGATTTGCGTAGCTGGTGCACGGAGCTTGAGACGCGAATGGGCAACCGCCTCTTCCGCACGGCCGCCCTCGGCAAGCTGCCGACGTTTGAAGACCTGATCAACGAAGACTCGATGGTGCGGCTGAAGCAAAGCATCCACGCCTGGCGCAATGGCCGCCAGCCTCCGATCGTTACCCACGACCTGGTCGACGACAGCAACGACGCGGTGCTCAAACACCTGCGCCACCGCAACCTGATCAACAACGCGGACGACCCCGTGAAAGTGGTCTTCCACCCCGAGTTCGTCACGCACACGAGTCCCCTGCTGAGCCTTGAGTACGAACAATTCGTTCGCGGCTGCCACATGGGCATCTTCCCCAGCTACTACGAGCCGTGGGGCTACACGCCGATGGAAACCATCGCGCTGGGATTGCCCGCCGTCACATCGGATTTGTCCGGCTTTGGCGCTTACGTCAACCGCAACATCCCCGACAACGACAGCGACGGCATCTGCGTACTGAACCGCCTGACGCAGAGCTTCGACCAAACCGTCGAGGGGCTGGTCAATCACCTGATGAGCTTCGCGAAGCTCAATCGCCGCCAGCGCATCGAACTGCGCAACAAGGTGGAACGCGTGAGCGAAATGTTCGACTGGTCGCAGTTGGTCAGCCGCTATCACGACGCCCACGAGCTCGCGCTCGAACGCCTGACCGCCGGCAAGAAGGCCGGGAAGTTTGAATTGCGGATGGTGTGAACCGTCCGCCAATCGCACGATTGCTCTAGGGTTTGGTCTTTAGATTCTTATCCAGAAACGCCAGCACGCGCGGAATGAGCTCGCGCTGCGCTTCCACGCTCCACGAAATCGGCACGTGGTCCATATCCGCGCCGACGATGTACTCAGCCTGCTTGCCGAGTCGCCGCAGTGACGCGAGCAGCGGCGGGCCCTGGTTCTTGGAGATGTCGTCGGCGTCGCCCTGCAGCACCAGCAGCGGGCAATCCAGCTTGTTCAGTGCGTACAGCGGCGAGTTGTCGATGTAGCGCTGCGTCTTTTCCCACACTGTGGCGTTCATTAAGCCTTGGCCGCCTTCGACCCACCCGGAGAGCATGGAGTCGTCTGTATCCGCTCGCGGCAGGTCGTAGATGCCGTTGGCGACGATGGCGGCTTTGAACTTTTTCGATCCCGTGGCGGCGCAGAGCGCGGTGTACCCGCCGTAGCTTTGGCCGACGACGGCGATGCAGTCTGCATCGACGAAACCGCTCGCCCGCAGCGCGTCGGCGGCGGCATCGGCGGAGCGGACAAGGCTGGCCAGCGGCTCTTCGGGCGTTTGCGGCATGTCGGGCTTGAAGACGGCGTAGCCGTGCAACGCGAGCAGGTGCGGATTGATGATGAGGCATTCCTCGCTCATCCCGTCAGGCTTCTTGCCGCCCTTGCCTTTGTCGCCGCCGTACACGTCCATCACCACCGGCGGCTTGTCGCCGTCCTTCCAACCGATGGGCAGGAGCAGCGTTCCCTTGCAGGCGCCATCAGCCGACTTCCATGACAGTGTTTTGGTCTGGCCGTATTCGAATTTGGGTAGCCCGGCGCTGAGCACTGTGAGGCGCGAGGTTGTGCCGTCTTGCAGATTCGTTTGCATGATGTCGCAGCCGCGGTTGGCGGTGTGCTTGAGCGTGAAGACCGTGGCGCTCTTCCAATCGATCGCACGTTCATCGCCGGCGGTGGCGGAGATGCTCTTGATCGTCGGCGAGGCCGCCTTCAGGTTTACGCACTCGATTTCTTTCTTTCGACGAATGTACAGGTCGCCCGAGGCCGGCAGCACGTGAGCGTGAACCGGCGCGAAGGTGGGCATGGCGTTCTCGAGCCAATCGGCTCCGCCCATGTCATCGGGCAAGGCGACATCCGGCAGCATCGAACCATCGGCCGCCACGTGCAGCAAGCCGCACTTGTCGACCAGCCAGAACGAGCCGCTGTCCTCCGCCCACACCGGCGGTGCGAGCGGCGACTCGTCGACCTTATGCAGATGCCCGCCGAGCGCGGACTTGGGGACGACCACTTCGCGAACGCTTGCGCCTTCGCCAAGCGTGGCGATGAGCAGCTTCTCAGGACTGTCCGGCGCCACGTCGGCCCCCGGCGCCGCCTGCCACGCAATGTGCTTGCCATCAGGCGACCAGCTATAGCTCAGTCCCCAACCCTCCATCTGCGGCTCGCCGAGCGCCGCCACCGCGCCGCTCTCCAGATCCACCGTGGTGAGCCGAACCCAGTTCACGTCGATCCCTTTTTGCAGCGCCGGCACGCTGGCGAGGAAGGCGACTTTCTTCCCATCCGGCGAAATGCGGAATCCCCACACGTGCGTGTACTCGTACGGGCCGAGCCCTTTGAACGATTTGATCCCCGACTTGGCCACGTCGAGCACGGCGAGCGTTTCGTCTGAAATCACCACGTCGGGCGATTTCTTCTCGCCCGCTCCGTTCACCACCGTGTGCACGAGCCGCGGCGTTTTCGTCGCGGGCATTTGAACGAGCGGAAATACGATCCGCTTGCCGTCCGGTGTCCAAGTGGGCGCGGCGAATCCGATGGAAGATCGGAATCGCGCATCGGCGAACACGTGTGGCGATGCATCCCCCGGCGACCACGTGGCCACGCGCGAATACCGTACCGGCGAATCCTGCACGGCGAGCGACAGCTTGTTCTCGGTTGGCGACCAGGCCGGGCAAAAGCTGCCCGCGAAGTTCTGGAACGGACGCGTGACCTTTCCCGTCGCCCGCTCGACGATCCAAACCTCCGACCCGGCCAAGTCTTCTGACACCGTCTTGAACGCCGTTCCCTCCTTGGGCAGCGCTACCGCGTCGGCCGATCCTTCGGTGACCACGCCGGTCATCATGATCGCGAGCCACTTCCCATCGGCGGAGAGGACGATCGGCGCCATGTACGCCGGCTCTTTTTTCGCGAGCCACGCCTCGATATCGAACGGAACCCCGGCGGTTGC
>Ga0070665_100000929_pt1 | contig 37471 bp, 33 predicted proteins | sample KBSS13metaG_FD_65862 | JGI IMG/M metagenome (GOLD analysis project Ga0070665, IMG submission 65862) | Switchgrass rhizosphere microbial communities from Kellogg Biological Station, Michigan, USA - KBS S1-3 metaG | ecosystem: Host-associated > Plants > Roots > Rhizosphere > Soil ... | reverse complement strand
CTCAGGCGTTTGAACCGGCGGGCGACGACTTCATGGATGCTGGCGAAATCGTCGATGCCGGTCACGCCGCGGATCTTGAAGCGCTTGTAGCCTGGCTTGAAGGGGAGCCCATCAATGAACTGCACCAGGCTGGCCACGGTTTCTCCGCCGCCGAGGTGCGCGATGTCGACCCCTTCGATCGTGCGCGGCGTCTCGGCGAGGTCCAACACCTTTTTGAGACCGTTCAAGCCCTTCTTAGGGTCGATGTAAAACACCTCGGGCTGGACGTGCGTGTCGAGTTCGCCGCGGCGATCGAGTGTTTCGAGCGCCTGGATCTCGTCGCGCAGCCGGGCTGCCTTTTCGAAACGGCGTTCATCGGCCGCCGCTTTCATCTCGGCCCGCATTTCCTTCAGCAGCGACGTCTTCTTTCCTTCCAAGAACATCCGCAGCCGGGCGATGTCTTTGCGGTACTCTTCCTTGCTGATCCGCATGTTGCACGGCGCAGTGCATTGCTGAATGCTGTGCAGCAGGCAAGGGCGGAACCAGCGCCACTTGTCGTCCCCTTCGTCGATGTCGAGACTGCAGGTGCGAAATTTAAAGATCTTTTGCAGCACGGCGATGGCGCCGCGCAGGCTGCCAGCGCTGGCGAAGGGACCATACAGCTTGGTCCCGCGCTCGCTCGGCTCGCGCGTGAACTCAACGCGCGGAAAATCCTCGCGGATGAAAATCTCGAGATAAGGGAACGACTTGTCGTCCTTCAGGTCGCGGTTGAACTTGGGCTGAACGTCCTTGATCAGCCGCGATTCGACGAGCAGGGCGTCGACTTCGCTGTCAGCTGCCAAATAATCAATGTCGGCGATCTCGCGGCAGAGTTCGGCCGTCCGCATGTCCTCGGCCGCCGCCTTCAGGAAGTAGCTGCCAGCCCGCGAGCGCAGATTGACCGCCTTGCCGACATAGATCACTACCCCGGCGGCGTCCTTCATCAGGTACACACCCGGCGTCATCGGGAACTTGCGGACCTTGCTGGCTGCGTAAGCAAAGCCGAGCGTGGGGGGCGTCGCTTCTTCGGCGCTGGCGGCCTCCGCAGTTTCAGGCGTGGCGACAGGCTCAGCGGTCAGATCGCCGGCAACCACATTCGCTGGCTCGCCGGCTACCAAGGTGGTTTCGCCGAGCGTATCGCTGAGGTGCTCGATTGGTTGCCCGTCGGTTGGCTGTCGGTCGGGCGGCGCCGGCGCGGGGATTGGCGAATCAGCCCCCGGGTTCCGCTTCGGCTTCTTGCCCCCCGGTCGTTTCGCCATGGATTTTCTTCAAACCGCGCGAAGGTTGGCGGCAAATTGGTGAAGTCAGAGCAAAGATATGGCTGAGGCGCCCGCGGCGTGCGCGGCGCCGCGAGAATCTCAGACGCAACATTTGAATTATACCGCCGCGCGAGCGGTTTCGCCCACTTTCGCTTCTGGCGGCACGCTATTTTCACTGCCACTCCGCCGCATAGGACTAGTCGCACGGCCACGCCCGCGTTCACCTCGCCAATTCGCCAGATCCAAGTCCGCCTGTGAACTCATTCGGCCAGGCAGTGGAAAGTGAGAACAGAAATTAGGTTGCGTCAAAACATCCGGTATAATTGTGGTGTGGGCCGCGCGCACACGGGTGTAGCGGACACAGTCGCCGCCTCGCAGCAGGAGCTCGATCATGGTCGCCCAGATTCGCCAGTTCAGCGCCGAACACGACATCGCCAAGCAAACGTTGCTCGAACAACGGATGCTGACGAACATCATGCACGCCGTGCGTGAGACACTTGCGTGGGAGCCGCGCGCCGATGATATCACCCGCAAGCTAGCGAGCGTGCGGTTTGTCGTCGCCTCGCTCGGTCGGCACCTGGATCACATGTTCGATCTCGAAGAGCGCGACGGCTACATGCGGGCCTCGGTCGAATCGGCGCCGCACCTCGATGGCATGGTCAAGGGACTTCGCGAAGAGCACGATCTGTTCCGCCGCATCGTGCATGACCTCACATCGCGCATGGACGCCATGGGCGCTAGCGATCGGAACGACCTGGAAGTGGTCTGCGTCGAAATCGGGGATTTGCTTTGTCGTCTCGACGAACACACCCGGCGCGAAGCCGATGTAATGCAAGAGGCGCTGCTGCGCGATGAGGGTGGCGAAGGGGGCTGAGCGGCAAGTAGTCGGCTTGCGGGATCGCGGCGAGCAAAGTTCGCGGGCTAGATCGGCCGTTCGTCCTATTCCGTTGACCGTTCCGAGCTTCTGTCGCCCCGGTGGGGCTTACGACGGATTTTGGCGTAACCGAACCTGGGGTTGCGCCGGCCGGGGGCCGGCTCACCCCAGGCTATTAACTTTCGTCCCTTCGGGACTTTCTTGAAACGCTGTGTCGTCGGTTCTGCAGCCGCTATTCGCATCCCGGACGGAATGGACTTTGGCGTTCGGATTCCGCTAGAATGGCGGGGTTGATGTTGCTGCGCTGATTGCGGCGCGCGGCTCAGCAGGAGCTTCGCCCTCCCGGAAGCCGGTGACGTAGTTCAGTCACCCTCCCTGAGGACGGTGAGTAGCTCCGCGGGAGGTTGCGCTCTCGGCGCGCGTGTTGGTTTTTCCAACTTAAGCAGGGGAATGCCATGTTTTCAATCGCTGGTCCTGCGGAAACTTGTTGCGATGGCGTGCGTCGTCGGCATTTTCTCAAGGCTGGCGCGATCGGCCTGGCTGGCCTGACGCTGGCGGATGTCTTCGCGATGCGAGCGCAGGCGAAAACAGACAGCGCGAAAGACGCGGCGCTACAGTCGAAGCACAAGTCGGTCATCTTCATCGAACTGGCCGGTGGACCGACGCATTTCGAAACGTACGATCCGAAGCCCTCGGCGCCGCGCGAGTTTCGCGGGCCGCTCGATGTCGTGCAAACCAGCACGCCGGGCGTTTTCTTCAGTCAATACATGCGTGAGCAGGCCAAACTGCTTGGCAAGCTGGCCATCGTTCGCTCTGTTCGTCACAACTCGAACAGTCATGACCCATCGAGCCATCTGGCGCAGACGGGCTACCTGAAGCGCGGTCAAAAAGGGGGCTTCAACGAGATGCCCTGCTTCGGCGCTGTCGCCGCGCGCGTACTGGGGCCATCGCAGCCGGGGCTGCCGGCTTATGTGGCCGTGCCGCGGATCATGCGGAATGGCGGCGCGTCGTATCTGGGTTCCGCGAATAATCCATTCGAGACAATCGGGGACCCGGCCAAAAAGAATTTCAGTGTGCGCAATCTGGCTCTTTCACAAGGGCTGAGTGGGGCGCGACTCGAAGATCGCCGCGCGCTGCTCACATCGCTCGACACGCAGCGCCGCCTGCAAGACCTGGAAGGCTCGGCCGAGGCGATCGACGACTTCACGCATCAAGCGCTCGAGATGGTCACCGGGACACGCGCGCAGGCGGCCTTTGATATCGCGCGAGAGAACGACAAAACGCGCGACACGTACGGCCGGACGGACGTCGGGCAGTCGTTACTGCTGGCCCGCCGGTTGGTCGAGGCGGGCGTGACCTGCGTCACGGTCACCTATCCTGGCTGGGACAATCACGCCGAGATCGCCAAGGCGATGCGAACGCGCGGTCCGGCCTATGATCAGGCTGTCGCGGCCCTGGTCGCGGACCTATTCGATCGCGGACTCGACAAAGACGTGTTGCTCGTGGCGATCGGAGAATTCGGCCGCACGCCGCGCGTGAATCGCAACGGCGGACGCGACCACTGGGGGAGCGCTATGAGCGCCCTGCTGGCCGGCGGCGGATTGAAAACCGGCATCGTCGGCGCGACGAACTCGAAGGGCGAAGTCCCGGTCGAGGCGCCGTACACTCCTGAGAATGTGCTGGCGATGATCTATCGCCACCTGGGTATTGATTCCTCGCAAACGTTTAACGACCTCGCCGGACGTCCCCGGCATTTACTCGAAGACCGTCGCCTGATTGAAGAACTGGTGTAGCACGATATGACCCGATCGCTTTGCTCTCTTAGTCGCCTGGCCGTTGTTGTGTTGTTCGCGTTGGTGGCCGCGCCTGCATGGGCGGATGAACCGGCGCCAAAAAAGTTCGAAGGCAACAAACCCGAGGCGACGAAGCCGGCCGAAGACGGTTCGTTGACGCTGCCGGCGACGCGGTGCGAAGTCTACGGCAAGACGCTGCAGTACATGCCCGAGGATCGCGCACTGGGCTGGTGGAACAGTGAGGACGACCGCGCGGTTTGGAAGCTGACCGGCGTCAAGCCCGGCGTGTACGAAGTCTGGTTCGAGTGGTCGTGCGCCGATGAATCTGCCGACGAGCCATTCATCCTGGCGGCGGGCGAAAAAAAGCTCAAAGGCAAGATTCCAACGACGGGCGGCTGGGCTGTCCACAAAAAGGCCAAGTTCGGCACGATCGAACTGCCCGAGGGAGACAGCAAGCTGGAACTGCGCGGCGAGCGGAAGCCGAAAGAGGCGCTGGGCGATTTCCGCGAGATCCGCCTCACGCCGGTTGCCAAGCCGAAGTAACCCTCCGTAGTCATCACGGTCCCCCGTGATGTCTTCGTTCCTGCCGATAGTGTGCGTATTGGGGTAATTAACCTATACGCCATGCCATACGGCTGCCTTCGCGCGCTGTAACAACGCCCGCCGGGCGCCTGTGACTCGCGCAGTCGATACGGTACGCTAACGGCCAATCAAAAATCCTTGGCCCGCTCGTAGTTTCCTGCCATGTCGACCGTTCCGCCTGTCACGCCGCAGCCTGCCGCTCCCAAGAGTGGCGGCGCGCGGATCATGTCGCTGGATCAATTCCGCGGTTATACGATCACCGGGATGTTGATCGTCAACTTCATTGGCGGCTTTGCGGTCACGCCGATCCTGTTCACGCACCAGAACACGTTCTTCAGTCTGGCCGACACGATCATGCCGCAATTCTTTTTTGCGGTCGGCTTCGCGTATCGGCTTTCGTTCGGCCGCCGGGCACAATCGGCCGGCATGCTGGTCGCCTATGCGCATGTCGTGCGGCGGTTGCTAGGACTGATTCTGATCTCGATCATTTTGGACCGGATTGGAGATCGGGCGGCGAACTGGAACCAGTTTGTGGAGAACGGATTCTGGAAGGCAATGCGCGATCCGCTGATCAGTGGCTGGTGGGGCCCGCTGACGCATATCGCGCTGACTTCGTTGTGGGTGACGTTGGTGATCCGCGCCCGCGCCAGTGTGCGAATTGCCTTTGCCGTGACGTCGGCGCTAGTCCACATGGCGCTGACGCACTGGTTTTATTTTGAGATGGGGCCATCGGCCGGCGCTGATGGCGGGCCGATTGGCTTTCTCGCCTGGACGCTGCCGACAATCGTCGGAACACTGGCTTGCGACGCGGTAACCGCCGCCGACGGACGGCCGCGCCTGGCCAAGATGATCGTTGGCGCTGCAGGACTGATGGCGCTGGGCTATGCCCTCTCGTGCGGCACAACGCTCTACGACGTCCCGCCGGAGCAAGTCGCCGACGCGACGAAGCGAGAAAAGGTTACGGACCCGGTCATTCCGAGCGCCGAACGACTGCGAACGCACTCGCTACGCCTGGCCGAGCCGCCGTTCGTGCGAGCGCCAGATAACGATCATCGCGAGCGCAATTACTGGATGATGAGCCAGCGCGTGGCGACGATCTCGTACCACACGTTTGGCGCCGGGTTCGCGCTAGCGGTCTACGTGTTGTTCTACATCGCCTGCGACGTGGGCGGTTGGCAATTGGGCCTGTTCCGCACGTTCGGTTCGAACGCGCTGATCGCGTTCATCCTGCACGAACTGGTCAGCTCGGCGGTCAAACCATTCGTGCCGCGAGACGCGCCCTTGTGGTATGTGACGGTGATGTTCGCCCTCTACTTCGGCGTGACCTACTTGATGGTCCGCTCCCTGGAGAAGCAAAAGATCTACCTCAAACTGTGACGCGTCGATCACCGTTCTTCGTCTGATTCAATTCTTCTCTGCGTCTCCGCGCCTCGGCGGTTCATCCCTTCTCTTTCAAACGACGAAGAGGACTAACCGCCGAGGCGCCGAGACGCAGAGAGAAAAACTCGAAGCTCGACCGTGGGATGCAACTGGCGAGGCTCTGTGGCAAAAAGCATTTCGTCAGCGCGCAGCGGTAGCGCAGTCGTTGTTGACGAGTTGTGTCTGCGGGCCGAGGGCCGCCGACGAGGTGCTACTTCTTCTTAGCCGGCTTGGCCGATTTTTTGGCCGTGGCTTTGGCGGGCTTGCTGGCCGTTTTGGCGACGCTCGCCGCGGCGACTTTCTTGGCCGCTTTCTTGGCGCTTTTCTTGGCCGGCTTGGCCGCTGTCGCCGCTTCTGTGCTGGCCGACTTCTTCGCCGCGCCTTTCCCCTTTGAGAAAATGCTGTCCCAGTTCTTCGTAAACTTAGGGCTGGGGCCTGATCGGACAATCGGTCCTGACATCGCTCGCGCACTCCGGGGATTCTTCAGCTCGCGCCGTCCATGCGGCGCTGAAGTCTTCATTCTAGGGGCCCGCCCCTCGGTCGCAAGGACGAATCACACTTTGTGCCGTTGCGCGGTCCAGAGGCGACCTTCGGCGACGTCTGGCCAATCGCCCGGCCAATCGCCTGGCGGTCGACTCGCTCTGGCGGCGTCGCCCGGGCGGCGGCTGAAAAATGAGCGAACTTGCAAACGTGGCAATCCGCCCGAGCGGCGAGTACCATAGGGCCGATAGCCCACCATTGGCCGGCGGTCCCACTCGCCCGCGCGAGCACACCCACAAAGCCAGCCGGCGCCGACCGTCGACGCATCGTAGACTTGCCGTACACCAGTCCGCATCCATAAGCCTGCATCTTTTGCCGGAGCGACAAAATGAACCGTGATTTTCTGCTGTTGAATCGATCCATCCGCCATGTCGCTGCGCGCGGCGCGCTGTGCGCGTTGCTGGTTGCGGCGTGCGTCGCCACCGCGGCACGCGCGGATGAGCCAACGCCGCTGGCCGCCCATCCGAATTGGGTCACGGCGCTGGCCTGGTCGCCAGATGGCGCCACCTTGGCCACGGTCGGCGGACAGACTCTGCTCTATCGTCCGGGCGACGTGAAGCTGTGGGAAACCGCGACCGGCAAGGAGAAAGCCACGCTCGCCGGCCACAACACCACGGTGTGGGCCGTTGCGTTTTCGCCAGACGGCAAAACCCTCGCCACCGGTGGTTATGACGGCACGCTCAAGCTGTGGGATGTGGATACGGCAAAGGAAAAAGCCTCGGTCCAGCCGCACAAGCATTGGATTACGGCCCTGGCCTTCTCGCCTGACGGCAAGGTACTCGCCAGCGCCAGTGAAGACATGACCGTCAAATTGCTCGACCCCAACACCGGCGCCGAGACCAAGGCGCTGGCTGGTCATACGGGCGGCGTGGCCGGTATCGCCTTCGCTCCGGATGGCGCCACGCTGGCCACGGCCAGTGGCGACAAAACGGCCATGTTGTGGGACGTGGCCGGCGGCGCGATGAAATCGAAGCTCGAAGGACACACCGACGGCGTGACCACCGTCGCTTTTTCACCAGACGGCAAGACACTCGCCACAGGCTCGGCCGATCGCACGATCAAGCTGTGGGACGTCGCCACGGCCAAGGAGTCTGGCGCACTGTCAGGCCATAAGAATTGGATCACTTCGCTACGGTTTTCGCCCGATGGCAAGCTGCTGGCTAGCGCTAGCCATGACCGCAGCGTGAAGCTCTGGAACGCCACGGCCAAGCAAGAAATGGGTGCGCTCGGCGGCTTCGGCGGCGCGGTCTGGGGCGTGGCGTTCTCGCCGGACGGTCAGACTCTGGCCGTAGGGAGTCAGAGCGATGGGGCCCGATTGATTAAGTTCGTGCAAAAGCTCGAATTCCAGGACGTTTTCCCCCGCGCCAAGCCGGGCGACCCAGCCAAGCCCGAGGCCAAACCGGCCGAGACCGCCAAGGCCGAAGCGGCGAAGCCGGCCGAAGCCGCGAAGCCAGAAGAAAAGAAGCCAGAAGAGAAAAAGCCCGAGGAAAAGAAGCCCGAAGAGGCGAAGCCGGCCGACGCCAAGCCGGAGGAGAAGAAGCCCGACGCTCCCAAGGCCGAAGAGAAGAAACCGGAAGAAGCCAAGCCGGCCGAGGCGTAAACGCCGGGCGAAGTCCGGGTCTCCTTCGAAAGACGTTTGCAGCAGATATGGAAACCGCTCGCCGACCGTCGATCATCGTCATTCGTCTGCTTTGATCTTCCTCTGCGTCTCCGCGTCTTGGCCGTACATCCGCTTTTTCACTTGAATACGAAGAGGCTGAACCGCAGAGACGCCGAGGCGCAGAGAGAACGAGAAAATCGTTCGTTCAATCACAGATGGCACGCGCGGCCTGCGATCGATTGCTGAAAATGCCGCAGACTTAAAAGGCAATCGCTCGACTTCCAACCCGCAGTCACGCAATCCGCGGGCATCTGAGCAATCTGCGGTTTTTTCAGATTCTTTGCAGGCGCCTGATTCATCGCGTTGTGCTTAACGAGTTCGGCGGCGCAACGGCCTGCGGATAAGCATCGCTTGAGATCGTGAGGTCGCGCCAGGAATTGTTCTGGCGATCAGCGATTGCCCGCAACGGCGCGCTGCATTCTGCTGGCGGAGTCTTGGCGAAATTTACGTTGCAGCCTGCGCACGAACCGATAGCCAAGTTTGGCAAGCGCGTGATTCGGTCGCGAGAACGCCAGGATGTCGTACCAGACGTCGCCCGTCGCTGGATCCAACTCGATTAGAAATCGCTCTTCGCCCATCTCAACGTGTCCCGGCAGGGTGCCATAGGCAAAGCCAAAGTGCGTCTGCGACGCAACGACGTACACGATTCTTGCGGCGTTGAGCGTCCACAGTCCCATGCCTTGCGCGAGCACCGCCACGGAGCGACCTGTTTCAATCGGCGTGTCGCGTGGCAGCGCCGCGGTCCAGCCCAAGTCGAACTGTGTCCAGGCGCGTAAGGCGTCGCAGCCGGACTGGAACGTGTCGTCGCCCCGGCCCAGCCGCACTCGCGTTTGGTCGCAGTCATAACCAGACGGGAGGGCTGTTGCGTTCTCGGTCGCCCCAACAGACTCGTAAGTGAATCGCAGTTCTGCCTGCGAGGACAGAAATCGATCGATTTGCGGCCGCCCAGGGCGAGAAAATTGGAACGACACTTGACCCTCATTCGGCGGGAGGCGAGGAGAAACATGCGCCAAGCGGGGGGCGGTTGGCGATCTCTATCGTCGATATCGGCCAATTTTGGAACCGAATCCGACCAGAGGAACTAGGCGGTTTGGATCGTATTAAATGATTTGGACGCATACCATTAGGCGCAGCTGCATTTCATCCACCTCGTGGTGAATCGAGGGGTGAGACCGCTCACACCGATTGTCCTTTGGCCGGCGGCGCAAGGGTAAAATGCCCAAAGATGATGGGCATTTTCCTATGTTTCCGAATAAGAATTATTTTGCCGATTTTACAATCTTTGTCTTTGACAGGGGGTAGGACGAGCGTTATTCTGGGGATCGAACATGAAGCCGCGAGAGAGGCGTATGCCTTGGGCCATGACGCGAGTGGGCTGTTTTGGAGGGACGCTAACCTAAAACTGGATTTGGCTGCTGTTGCTCAAAAATTTGCGTAGTGGTTGAGAGTTCAACGCTCTCCGAGTCACCTTAGTTTATTAGCATTTTTGACTGGCGTCTTTTGATGTAGGCGCATCCTTAGGAGAAAAGCTCATGAGTGTTCGATCAAGTCTGTTCTCTCGCAACGTCGTTCTCGGCGTTCTCGCGGCTCTTTCGATGGCCTTCGGGTCCCAAGCCGCCAAGGCGGTTGTTCTCACGATCAACCCCGCTCTCAGCAGTGCCTCGATTGCTATTGGCGTCGGCGTGTTCGTCGATGAAGACAACAATCCCAACAATCCAGACACAGGCCTTCCGTATGGCCCTGGCGACACCAATCCAAACAGTGGCTTGCCGGTCACGTTCAACTCGTTCGGTAACTCGGTCGGTCAAGCGGATCTCGCTGCTGCTCCGTTCATTCTGCCGGGCGGTATTGTGCCAGGCACCAGCGACGGTTCAACGGCCCAGTTGACGGGCACGGTCACCGTGACTCCTGGTGCATTCCAAATCAACGGCGCCTCGATGGCGTTGTCTCCGAGTGGCCTGTGGCAGCCAGGTGGCGCCGGAACCGACACGAATTCGCCTCCGGTCCTGTCTGACCTCGGTGTGTTCATTGACCTCGGTGCCTTCATTCCGGGCGAATATGCCATTGCTCGCTTGGCTAATTCGAGCCTTTCGATCAGCTCGAATGCGGTTGCATTGGGCGGTGGCGGCAGTTTCAGCGATCCGTCAGGCACGCTGACCCTCGTCAACTCGGACGTGATTGGCTTCGCCGCGGGTCCATTGAGCGCTCCGCTGAACACCACGATCACCAACGAGTCAAGCGTCTCGTCGCTGTCCGGTAGCTACGTCGAGGTTGGTCCTCTGGCCACCTTGACCCTGCCGAACTTCGGCTCGATCTCGTACGTCTCGGCCGGCGACACTGTTCCTGGTCTGTACATCCAGATCAGCCAATCGGCCAACCTTGTGGCGACTGGTCTTGTGCCAGAGCCGAGCACGATCGCACTGGCCGGTATGGGTCTGGTCGGCTTGGGCTTCGCCCGCTACCGTCGGATTCGCAAGTAGTCTTTATTGACTAAAACTCTCTAGCTAAGACTTTGCGGAGTCTTAAGCTGGATCAAAATAAAACCGGCCCTCTCCTGAATGGAGGGGGCCGGTTTTTTTGTTGCGCCAGTTCGTCTAGCCGCGGCGGTGGCTGATTGATAAATGTCGCGGCTGCTGTGCGAAGCTACCTTTCGAGCGGATCGGGCGGCAGCTTCATCGCGTTGGCAACAATCGTCAGCATGAATAGCTTTACAGCGCTGGCTACTGAGTTCCGTTCGCCTTGGCACGCACGCAGAACTACTTCTTCTCGGCCATTTTGGCGAGGTACTTATCTGCGTTCTTCTCTAAGGTTTCTTTGCAGCCTTCGCAGCACAAGTAAACGTCCTGCCCTTTGACGGTCACTTTAATGGGCATGCCCATCGACCCGAGCGCCGCATCGCCAACTGGGCAGGTCTTCTGGGCTGTCGCCGCGGCCCGTTCTGCCTCGGGCAACTCGGCAATCGCCGCGGCGATCTTTTCTTCTTCCGACTTTGGTTCCACGCTGGTGGTTTTGGCCGGCTCTTTGCCATCCTTAGGGGGCGCGGGCTTCTTTTCACAGCCGGTCAGCCCGAGCGCGGCAATCAAGCCAGCCGCTGCGGCGCCATGCACGAAATACTTTCGCATAGACTTCTCCTTCAGGAAAAAAAGGTAAATAAGCGAGCAAGGGAACAGCCGCAGGATACAGAATTTGCCGGTCTCGTCCCAGACAAAGAGCGGCTGATTGCCTGAATTGGCCGTCGAACAGGCCATTCAAGTGAAAAAGCGGCCTACACAGAAATGGAGCGTTGCGCTCAGCCTCGGCACGGCGGCCGACGCCGCGATTTCAGACGGGCGGGACGGGCGAGATCCCACTTGCGGAGCGACGTCCAGCTCGGGGCCGCGTAGTGACATTGCCCGCTGCGAAGGCTAGCCGTTCGAATCGCGGGCTTCCTGCACGATCTTTGCAATGTCGATCTCGCCCAGGTCGATGGCGTTCATCAGGGCGTCGACCGTGGTCAAATGATCGTAACGTCGCAGACGTTCGAGCACAGCGGCAATTTCCGCATCGGTCTGGCCGCGTTCCTTCAGCCACTCGACGATTTGTTGGTCCGGCTGCTCGTCGTCTGCCATCTGCCACCCCATCGCTTTCTAGAAAAGGACCTTTCGTTGCGACCGCAACGCTGGAAGCCATTAAGACGGCGCGGCTCAATCGACCGCCCCCGAGATCATCACCGGCCGCGGCCATTCTATTTGAAGTGGACCGAACAGCTATCGCTATCACACGCGTCAATCTTTCCAAAGCGATACCGATTGCGGGCAACAAACCGGTAGAGCGATTGCCACAAGGGCATGCTCCCGGGGATGTGCATCAGCGGCGCCATCCACCACAGCCTTGGCAGGCGCCGCGAGAGAAGTCGGACAGCCGCTGCGCCGCCATGTCGTCCGCCCTTGCGATCGACCACATACATCTGCTGCATCATGGCATCATGCGAAAGATCGGGATACTGCTCAGCCACCTGCGGATCGTGTAGCGACAGGTAAGACAACCGCCCGCCGGTCAGCCAACGTTCCATCGTGCGGATTTGCGCGGTGCAAATCCGGCAATGGCCGTCGTAGATCACCACATCAGTCCCCGGCCGCTCAGCAGGGCTGGGAAGTCTGGTAGTGGCGGCGGGCATTACGGTCGCGGTGGCCATCGCGGAACTCCGTCGTGGCGGGTGGCGTCGAACAAATCTGCGCAGCGGACAAGGCGAGTCTCGCCGCCGGATCTGCCATTTCGGTCCAGGGAATTATACGTCTTGCTCCGGTACATTGACGATCCCAAAGCAGGTTCTGGCGTGGGATAGCAAAAGTAAGCCTCTGGGCGGTTACGGCCCAGGCAGTTCGCTGCCGATCAGGCGATTTGGGCAGCCAGTACCGGAGGACATTCCTAGCCTGCCCGAACCTGCCCGAACCGGACATTTGCGCTGCTTCGGAAAAGTCCCCGCGGCCAGGGCCCTGGATTCGGGCGAATGGGCCGCTGACCGCGCGTTTGGCTGGCATCGGGATGGATCGAACCCTATGATACAAGCGTGCTTGTGAGCGCAACGCGGCGGGTGATTTTCGCCGCCTGCGAACGGCTCAAAACGCTGAGGCGCCGGACTGGATCCCTTCTTTCTTTTCCAGGGGTGAGGCAGACCATGAACAAGCTCAACGAAAAAGTACGGCTCGCGCGGCGTCGCTTGGCGCTGCAGCGATTTCTGAAGTTGGCGCCGTGGTGTTGCTTCTTCGCGCTGCTGATTGCGGCGGTGCTCGTCGGCGTCGACAAGTACTACTCGCTTGGTTTGAAAGAATGGGCCTGGCCCGCCATTGGCGCCACCGCTGGCCTTTTGACGGCCGCGGGGCTCACCTGGCTGCACGGGCAATCTGTGCTCGACGCGGCGGTTGAGATCGACCGTCGCTTCGGATTGAAAGAACGTGTCTCGAGCGCCTACGCCCTCTCGCCCGAGCAGCGTGAGTCGCCAATCGGTCAGGCGCTGATCGATGACGCCATCCGCGGCGTCAACAATGTAGAAGTCAGCGAACAGTTCCGTCTCAGCGTCAGCCGCTGGGCGCTGTTGCCCGTTGTGCCGGTCGCAGTGACGTTCCTGGTCGCTGTGTTTTTCAATCCGTCGACCGAGGCTCCGCACGCCGCGGCCGAAAACGTCGCCGCGCGACAGCAAGTGAAAAAGGCGAGCGAAGTTCTCAACCGCCAATCGGTAGAGCGCAACAAGGAACTCCGCGACAAGAATATCTCCCCGGAAGCGAAGGAACTGTTTACCAAGCTCGAGGAAGGCTCAAAGCAATTGATCAAGGGCGACGATGACAAGCGCCAGGCGATGGTCAAGATCAATGATCTAACCAAGGAAATGGAAAAACGCCAGCAAGAGTTGCAAAAGGATGAGAAGCTCAAGGAACAGCTCGAGCAATTGAAGAACCTGACAAAGGGTCCGGCCGACAAACTAGGCGACGCGCTCCGCAACGGAGACGTCAAGGAGGCCGCCAAGGAACTCAAGGCACTCAAAGAGCAACTCCAGAACGGCAAGCTCGACGCCGAGCAAAAGGCCCAACTCGCCAAGCAAATGGAAGAGCTGGAGGAAAAGGTCAAGGCGATCGCCGAGAAGCAGGAAAAGCTGGCCAACGAATTGAAGCAGCAAATCGCCGAAAAGCGAGCCGCCGGTAAAGGCAAAGAAGCCGACGAGCTGGAAAAGAAACTGCAGAAGCTGGAACAGCAGGCGCCGCAGCAAAAGAAAATGCAAGACATGGCCAAGAAGCTCGGCGAGTGCGCGCAGTGCGCCAAGAATGGCGACGCCAAGGGCGCGGCCGAAGCCTTGGACCAGCTCGGACAGGACATGGAAGAGCTCCAAGCGCAGTTGGAAGAATCCCAAATGCTGAACGACGCCCTCGATCAGCTCGCCGACGCCAAAGAGGCGATGGCCTGCAAGCAATGCAACGGCCAAGGTTGCGCGGCCTGCAACGGCAACGGCAATGGGAACAAACCCGGCAATGGGCTCGGCAAAGGCCAGGGCCAGGGTGAACGGCCCGAGCAGGATGGCAAGACCTCGACGTACGACACCAAGGTCAAGCAACAAACCGGTAAAGGCGCCTCGACGATCACGGATCGCGTTGACGGGCCGAATGTTAAGGGCCGCGTCGAACAGGAAATTCAGACGCAGTTCGAGAGCGTGAAGGGCGCCTCGAGCGATCCGCTGGCCGACACCAAGCTGCCACGCGGGTATCGCGACCACGCCCGCAAGTACTTCGACAGCCTCCGCGAGGGGGAACAACCGGCAAGCTCTACCAAATCGGACGAAAAGACGCCCTAATCGCGGCGTTGATTCGCTTGCCAACATATTCCCGAGGGCGTCCCCGCTGCGTACTCTAGAATTAGAGGGCCGGGTATCGCGGTTTTGGGTTTCCATGGACGCCGCGCCTCGGTCGGTGGCGAATGTTGGTTTGCCGCCACCTGGATGTGTCGCCTGACGGCTCGTGGCGTTCGCGGCAACTTCCACTCGCTGTCTGGCTAAGTTATTTGCGACGATCCGTTCGTCTCCGCATTCGGTTCCTCGGCGTGCAGTTCGCATGATTTCAACATTCTTTGTCGCCGCGATGATTGCTTCGGCCCAGCCGACGCCCACGGTCAAGACTCAGATTGTCGAAGATCGGTATGACTCGGGCGAGCTGGAAGTCAGACGCTCGATCCGCAAAGACGCCAAAGGGGACCAGATCAACCACGGTCCCTACGAGCGGTTCTATAAAAACGGCAAGCCGGCCGCGAAGTACGAATATCGCAACGGCAAGCGCGAAGGTCCCTGGACCGAGTGGCACGACAACGGCCAGAAAAAAGCCGAGGGAACGTCACTTAACGACTTGCAGCACGGTCTGGAAACAACCTACGACAAGCAAGGACTGAAAAAGCAGGAGATCACGTTCGTCAGAGGGCAACGACAAGGCCTGCAGATCACCTACCACAAGAACGGGGAAAAGGCGCAGGAAGAATCGTACGATAAAGGAGAGTTGCATGGGCCCAGGAAATCCTGGTTTGACAATGGCAAACCCAAGTCGTCTGCCGAGTACGTCCACGGATCGAAGAATGGCAAAGAGAGCCAGTGGAATCGGGACGGAGATCTGGTCTCAGAGGTGATGTACAAAGACAACGTCAAACATGGCGAATACCGCGATTGGTATCGCGCTTCCTTCCCCAAGAGCGAGCGTGTCTATAAAGACGGCCTGCTCGATGGCCCCTTCACCACGTACAACGACGACGGATCGATCAAAACTCAGGGCAAGTACGTCGACGGGCAGAAGGATGGCGAGTGGAAGGAATGGTGGACCGAGAAGGACCAGCACGCTCCTGCGCTCGAATGCACCTTTAAAGAAGGTGTGTTGGTCGACGATCGACGCACCTGGCATCGCAACGGCCAGTTGGAATCATTGACGACTTACGACAACGGTCGCAAAGAGGGCCTGGCCATCACGTGGTATGAGAATGGTCAGAAGAAGACAGAGTGTCTTTACGATCGAGACTTTGCCGTCGGTCGAATGCTCAGCTGGCATCCCTCGGGTATGCCCAGGCTGTTCGTGGAATATATTCGCGGCGCGAAGGAGGGCCCTCAACTCGAATGGAACGAACAGGGCGAAATTATCTCGTCCATGCTGTATCGGAACGGTGTCGCAGAAAAAAATCGCAATTAGCGTCCGGTGAACGCCCGCACGTACGTCCGTCTGTCGCCAGAGAACTGTCGCCCTGACACCGCTGAGCGCGGTTAGCCTTTCACGCGCTGCGGGATGGTGAACGAATAGAGAATCGTCACCGCGCCACCGGAAATCAGGCTCCAGGGCGCCCAGTCGGGCGGATTCAGATTTCGGCCGGCTGCCGAAGTGGCGCCAACCGCCCCTCGATTGGCGAGGATGAAATCGTCGACTACCAGGCATTCAAGGCCCAGCAGTAAGACACTGACTCCACAGGCAAGAAAGAATGCTCGCCACATCGTCGTAGTTCCGTAAGCGCCCCGATTGGTCTGGCTGGCCGGCGCCCAAAACGGCGCACGCGCGCCGTTATTCGGACGCTGCTATCATCATCGTCCATCGGTCGCTGGCCCTGTAGCGTTTGCGATCCTCAGGCCTCGCCTCTCGCTAGTTGGTCCGCTGATAATGCTGGTCTTGCCGAAGGAATCGGCGCCCGGCCGAAACCCGCGGTCGATACAACCTGCACAGCTACGCATGCGGAGCCCCCAGACGCTACTGCCGACCCTGTTTGTCTGGTACGATCAGGGCCGCTGGCGCAGGCACGAAATCGCCGGATCGTCTACTGCCCCGCTGCCCGATAAACTTCGGGCCGCGACCGGCCCTTACGAACTCACTTTGCCGCACAAACGGAATGCCGACTGATGTCGATCGACCCCTACTCTCCTTGTCCGGCTGGCACCGGTAAGAAACTCAAATTCTGTTGCGCTGACCTGATCGGCGAGATTGAGACCGTGCACCGCATGCTCGAAGGAGAGCAGCGGTTGGCTTGCCTGGAGCACATTGACCGTTTGGAGGCCAAGTTTCCGGGCCGCGCCTGCCTGCTGACAACCAAGGCGCTTTTGGAACTGGAGCTAGGTCGCCCAGAGGAAGCTCGCAAAACGGTTGATTCGGTCCTCGCTCAGGCGCCAGCGAATCCGGTGGCATTGGCCGAGCTTGCGCTACTGACAACCCAACAGAGCGGTCCCATTGCCGCCGTGGAGCCGTTGCAGCACGCGATTGCCGCCAGCAGCAGCCCCATGCCGGACGTGGTGGTGCAAGCCATCAACGCCATCGCGCAATCGCTGTTGATGTCAGGCGCTTACATCTCTGCTCGCGGGCACTACGTTCTGCTAGCCGCGCTCACGCAGCAAGACGAGCGAGTCCTCTCGACATTGCTCCGGCTGAGCGCCTCGCCGCAGATCCCGCTGCTGATGAAGGAAGACCAGAACCTGGGAGTTGTTCCGGACGGCTTCCCCTGGAAGGATCGCCTGACCGAGGCGCTCGCGCCGGTCTCTCGCGGCGCCTGGCAGTTGGCGGTCAACAAGCTCACTTCACTGGCCGAAGTGGCGCCCGACGCCGCGGCCGTTTGGCGCAACCTGGCTACGTTTCGCGCCTGGCTGGCCGATAGTGACGGCGCCGCGGCTGCGCTCCGCAAGCTGGAAAAGCTCGACATCACGCGCGATGAAAAGGTCGAAGCTGAGGCGCTGGCGCAGTTGCTCGACGACAAGAGCGCGTGCGCTCAGGTCGACTCGATCACTCTGGCTTACCCAATCACGGACGTCGAGAAACTGACGGAGCGGCTGACAGATCGCCGCGTGATTCGCGTGAATATCAATCCGGCGGCGTGGCCCGACGCCGACGAGCCGCCACCGCGCAGCGCCTATCTGCTGCTCGATAAGCCGCTCCCTCGCACCAGCGAAGGGCTGACCACGGAGAACGTTCCGGTCTCGCTCGGCCAAATGCTGTTCTATGGCCGCCAGACCGATCGCGAGGCGCGGTTGGAAGTCACGTTCGATCGACCAGAAGAAACGGCGGTTCGCGCCGTCTTGGCCGATCTCTGCGGTGAACTGTTGGGTGCGCCCGGCCCTGAAGAAGTCGAGCCGGGCACGCAGGCCGATATCTGGGCGCTGGAATGGAAGGGACGCCTGCCTGAGGACGCCACAGTCGACATCGCCCACAAGCTGATGTCCGAACAACAGCGCCGCGCGGTGCTGGAGCGCTGGACGCAGGTCGTGTTCCCGTCGCTCGGTGGCAAAACGCCAGCGCAGGCCGCAGGTGATGGCGAGGTGGCCATCCCGCTCTCGGCGCTGGTGCTGAACTTGGAGCTGGCGTCGCAATCGCCCGCCGCGGCAGACGTGTTTGCTGAGCTGCGCACAAAGTTGAAACTGCCCGCCGAAGAGTTGATCGATCCCACCAGCGTTGACGTCGAGCGGATTCCTGTTGCCAGGCTCCATCGACTGGACAACGCCAAGCTCACGGACGAGCAATTGGTGACCGCCCACCAGCGCGCCTTGTTTTTGGCAGCGCGATTGGCGCTCTACAAGCTCTCGCACGAGATCATCAAGCGTGAGAGCCTGAAAGATAAAGTTGGCGTGGCGCAGATCTACGGTCTGCTCGCCCAGATGGAAGACGACACGCAACAAGCGCTCGCCTATCTCGAACAAGGTCGCGCGGCGGCCAAGGCGGCTGGCCAATCAACGGCCAACCTGGAGCTGCAAGATCTGTCGCTGCGGATTTCTCGTGGCGAGATGAATGAGTTCGAGCGCGTGCTCCGTTTGATTCAAACCAACCACATGCGCGAGCCGGGCGTGGCCCAGGCCCTGCAACGATTGCTGATCGATACCGGACTGCTGACGCCGGATGGTCGCCCGGCGAACATGCCGATCGGCGCGCCCGGCGGCACGATGAGCGAGCCGGCGGCTGCCGACGACGCCGGGAAAATCTGGACACCGCAAAGCGAGCAGCCCGGCGGCCAAAAGTCTTCCCTTTGGATTCCTGATTGAGCCGTATGCATTCCGCCCAGCCGGCCGAACGACAGCGCGAACTCGATCCCTGGCACATGCGCCGGGCCCTCGCGCTGGCTGAGCAAGGTCAGGGCCGCGTCGAACCAAACCCCATGGTAGGCTGCGTGATTGCCCGCGGCGCCGAGATCATCGGCGAGGGCTGGCACGCCCGCTTTGGCGGACCCCACGCCGAGGTTGTAGCGCTCGAAATCGCCGGCGCCCGCGCGGCCGGCGCGGTGATGTATGTCACGCTTGAGCCCTGTTGTCACCACGGCAAAACGCCGCCGTGCACTGGCGCGATTCTGGCCGCTGGCGTTCGCGAAGTTGTCGTGGCGCAGCAAGATCCATTCCCGCGCGTGGCCGGCGGCGGCATCGCGGCGCTCCGCGCGGCGGGCGTGCGGGTTGACGTGGGCGTCCTCGAAGCAGAAGCCCGCCGGTTGAACGCCCCCTATCGAAAACTGCTGGCGGAGCAGCGGCCGTGGATGATCGCCAAGTGGGCGATGACGCTCGATGGCAAGCTGGCCACGAGCACCGGCGCCAGCCGCTGGATTTCGGGCGAGGCGTCTCGGCAGATTGTGCATCAATTGCGCGGCCGCGTTGACGCCATCCTGATCGGTCGCGGAACGGCCGAGGCGGATGATCCGATGTTGACTGCGCGGCCCGCAGGACCACGCGTCGCTGCGCGCATCATCGTCGACACGCGGGCCTCGCTCTCGGTCAACAGTCAGTTGGTTCGCACAGCGCGGCAGTATCCAATGATTGTCGCCGCGTCCGCGGATGCGCCCGAGGAAAACGTCGACCGGCTAACAGTGGCAGGCTGCGAAGTGCTACGGCTTGCCGGCGCAGACCACGCTGCGCGACTCGACGCGCTACTGGCCGAGCTTGGCAAGCGGCAGATGACCAACGTGCTGGTCGAAGGGGGGAGCGAGCTGCTGGGCGCGCTGGCCGACGCGGGACAGATCGACGAGGCCCACGCGTTTATTGCGCCGAAGTATGTCGGGGGCGCAGCCGCCATGTCGCCACTCGGTGGCGCTGGCGTTGAAGACATGGCGCAGGCCTGGCGATTGAGCACGCCCACCATCGAGATCGTCGATGGCGACGTGTACGTCCACGGCCACGTCAAGCGCTGAAGACTTCCGCCCCGAGTTATGTGCATCCTGGATAATGTGCGCTCGGGTTTGAGCGCTTAGTCGCCAGGGAAGTTGCGCACTCGCCGAGTCGACGCTCAAGCGATCGGACGCAACGACGATTTTTTGGCTTAGGTTCCCAGTGGGCGGCGCGTGCGGCGCTCGGCTCGCAGACGGGCACGACGGCGCGTCTCGCTGGGCTTTTCGTAGTACTCTTTGCGGCGCATTTCTTTCTTGATTCCGCTCCGCTCGACCAGCTTGCGAAATCGACGCACGGCCTCCTGGATGCTTTCTCGATCACGAACGTTCAGCTTGACCACGGATCCTCCTTTGTGTGTTGTTCGAATTCACGCAATCGTTCCTCCGGCCCCCCATTTTCGGTCTCGGGGAACCCGTGAGTGTACCAGACGCCTCGCGGGGCTGTAAATGTCGCCCAGGCGGTCGAACGGCCGGTTTTTCGACCGGATCCGCCGGCCGCATTTAAGCCGCCCGCCAGCGCCGGAAACCGTCGCCGAGACTCGCTTTACGCCGATCCTAGCCGGCCTTGGAAAGCGTCAAAGCTTGCTCAGCCTGCCAGGGGCGCCCACGTAAAACATACTGCGCGGCCGCCGCGCGGGCGGTCGGCTGGAAACCATTGCCGGTTTGTGTCGATGCTCCTAGGACGACGTTCCCGCGTGCCATGCCCCAGGAGACGCCCCTCGTGACAGAATCGGACACGGCGCCCCGCGTAGACCCGGTGATGGAGCTCGAACGACGTCAGGACGAAGTGCTGCGTGAGCTGGATCAACTCTCCGAGCGGCTCGATCTCGTCCTCAAGCAATACGCCGAAGACGCCGCGGCTTCGAAGTACGCCGCCGTGTGCGCCACGCCGAAGACGACCGTCGCCAAGAGCGAATCGCCGGCGAAAGCAGCCGCGTAACAAAACTTCGCGTGGTTGATCGTTCTTGTGCCACTGGCTCTGCCAGTGCCCAATGTGCGTCACATTCTGAACAACACTGGCAGAGCCAGTGGCACACGAAGATCCGCTTCTAAGTGAGTTCGCTGGTCTTCGGTTCTGCCTCATCCGGCAGTCCGCGCCAGCGTCTGAGCGCTGCTCGTCCGCGGGCCCATAGGCGACCCGTCAACAAGTCCTCGGTCACGGTCGATCGGCCGGCCGAAAAATTCTGCCAGACGGCGTCGATGTACGGTCCGCTTGTGTCGCGCAGCACAGCATACACGCCGCGACTGCGGATCTGGCCGATCGCCGCTTCGTAATGGTCAATTACGTGACGATCGAACAGACGGCCTGCCACGCGCACGCCAGACAGGGCGCCCCGCGCCACGGTGTGCATGCTCGACAGCGTGTAGAGCGTCATGGCGCCCGAGATCGCCAGTGGAGTGACGCCTTCGCGCTTGGCCAGCTCGCGCATGTCACTCCACACGCGATTGATCTCGGATTGCGGAATCACGCGCGCCGGGTCGATTGTCCGCAGCGCTTCGCGCGTTTGATCGATCGTCTCGCGCAACCCATCGACCGAGAGCGGCGGCGTGTCAAATGCGCCGGCGGTCAGGCTCGAGGCCGACGCCACGGCGGCCAGCAGGTCTTCAATATGATGAATCGAGCTTTGTTCGTCGATCACGCCGTCACGCTTCAATTCGTCGGCCAACTCGCGCAGGAAGGTTTGTGAGCCGTACGCGATGTCACTAACTGTCGCCAACAATAGCAGCGGCGAAACGTGCAAGGTTGCCAGGCTGGCCATGTCGACAAAATTGCCGATCGACTTGCGGGCGACGAAGTTATCTGCCGCGGGAGTCGCCGTTGCATTCTCAGTTTCTGCCGCCCCAGTCGACAGGGTCGGGAGTTGCGGTTTCGCCACGCCGCCAATGCCTTCGGTCAGAAAGTCGAGCGTCTGCTTGACCATCACCGTGTAGGTTTTTGAATTCTGAATCGCCTGCGGCGCCAGTAGCGCTGCGCTTTCACGAATCGTGCCGGCCACTGCGGCGCTGCCAGCGCGCACCGTTCGCTCCGGGAGCGAGAGGGCGTACCGCAAGCGATCCGCGAGTGAACTATCCGTGGGATCGGGGGCTTGCGCGTCGGGATTCGTGCGATCCACGTCAGAAGTTGGACGATCCGATTCGGTCATCGCATTTACCCCAGGCAGGCCAACGCCGAGAGTTGCCCGGCGCCACGCGCGGCATCGCGACTATTGCGAAGCCAATCGCACGGGCATGCCGCCCCAGACGACTTGTGGCAATCTTCCGACATACCCGTTCAGGTTTTCGATCGGGTCATTGACGATGCTGCCGAGGATGATCACGCGGTCGTGTTCTTTGATCGCCGTTTGTGGCGCGCGGCTGCTGACGACGGTTACCTTCTTCGGTATGCCTAGCAGCACGACCTGCATGGTGAAAAACCTGCCCTCTTGCGAGAGTTGGCTGACTGTTCCGGCCAGCACGACGCCGTTTTCTCTGCGATCCGACTGGTCTAGTTGATAGCCGGCCAGGCGGCCCATCGTTTCGATCGATCGCATATCACCGCTGGCGGTAACCATCAGCTTTCGCACTTGGTCGGCCAGTAAAGACAATTCGGCCTCTGGCGCGCTTTTGGTATCGACGAAAGTGGTCACCTCCGCCAGGTGGCAGAGACGGACGTACGACTCAGGAGTGATTCGAGCCGGTGGCTTGCCGTTGCAGGTCTCGCAGGCAACCTTGCGATCGGCTGTTCGATCGACGCGTTCGCCCTTCACTTCGCGCACGCCACGCACGATGGCGCGACGGACGAAACCAGTCGAATTGCAGGTCGGGCAACCTTCCATAGGGCCCGTGTCGGCAATCGCCGCTTGTAACTCCGTGGCGCGGTAGAGCGTTAGTTGTTTGGGGCCAGGCTGTTGGCTCAGCACCGCCACATCCGCGGCGTCTGCAGCCGCGACAGGCTCATCCGGCGGTTGGCTTTCCAAGGCCGCGCTTTCTGGCGCAGCGGGCGGAGGCGCCGCGGCCTCGGGTGGTGGGGTCAATGTGGCTGGGGGTGTCGTTGCGGCCGGTGGTGGTTGCGACGGCGCGGGCGCAGGCGCGCCGCCCGGCGCAGGAAATTCGAACGGTGGCGCCGTCGCAGGCGCGGCCGGTGGTGGCGTGTCGGGCGCGTTGAGCAGATCCTTCAACGACCGCTGTGGACCTTGTGGTTTATCCGCCGCGGGCGCTGCGGCCGGCTTCTTCAGCCAGACCGTGACCTTGGGCGGCAGTTTGTCGAGAATCTTCAGCGCGTCGTACTGATCGCCGCCGAACCGCAGCAGCCCCAGGTAGCCGAGCGCCAGCCCAACAACGCCGCCCCCAAAGATGCGGATCAACTGGCCGATGGGGCCGGGGCCCTTTCGCCGTGCAATTGCGGAACTTGCGCGCTCGCCAACGTCGAAATCGGCCAGCGGTTGCTCGCGAGATAATCGCGGACCGACGGCGGCCGCGACCGCGCTTTGCGGTTGCTCGATGATAATCGCTTCGGGCGGAGCCTGAATACTGGCCGCCAGCACGTCCTGCACCCGGAACTGCGCATTGCAAAGCGGACAGCGCATCCGATCCGCCGGCTGCGCAGAGCCGGGGATTAAGATATCGCCATGACATGCGGCGCAGGTTGAAATGCGAGACATTCGCGACTCCACGCGGACTGTTCCAGCCCCTCAGTCTATCACTGTTCGCCGAATCACTGCTATACCGGAGTTGGCGCGGCAAGCTGCGTCGGCCGAGGGGGTTGGCGTAATCTTTACGCGGGCGCCGAGAAACGTGACAGGCCAGACACCTGGCTCTAACCAAGAACTCATGCTGGCACGTGAGGCGCCAGCCGATTTGGCCGCAACACACTGAGCGCAAAGCCAAAATTTCACGCAATGATCTGGTGGATCGACCGGCCCATGTCGATTTCGAGCCGCTTACGGCCCGGGACTTCGAGCTTGCGAGAATCGAGTCCTAGCTGGTGCAGCACCGTCGCGTGGACATCGGTGACGTAGTGCCGGTCTTCGACGGCGTGGAACCCAAGCTCGTCGGTCGCGCCGTGCACTACGCCGGCCTTGATGCCGCCGCCGGCCATCCAGATCGAAAAGCCGTACGGATGGTGATCGCGGCCGTCCGATTTCTCGGCCCCTGGCGTGCGGCCGAATTCCGTTGCCCAGACGACGATCGTCTCGTCCAGCAAGCCGCGCTGTTTGAGGTCCTTCAGCAGCCCAGCGATGGGCAGGTCGACTTGGGGGCAGAGCTTGGCATGATTCTCGCGCAGTTTGGTGTGGGCGTCCCACAGGCTGCTGGCGCCATCGCCGTGATAGACCTGCACAAAACGGACGCCGCGTTCCACCAGCCGGCGCGCCGTCAGGCAGCGCTCGCCAAACGGACGCGTAACTTCGTTTTCCAGTCCGTACATTCGCCGGGTGGATTGCGTCTCGTCGTCCATGCGCATGACTTCAGGCACAGACGTTTGCAAGCGGAAAGCGAGTTCGTATGAGCGGATCCGGGCGCGCAGCACCGGGTCATCGGGGTATTGCGAGGTTTGAATTCGGTTCAGCTCGGCCAGCAGCTCGAACTTCTGTCGCTGTTCTTCACGAAAGACGCTGCCGCCGGGAGAGGCGAACTGGAGCGGATTCTTGGGGTCGATCTTCAGCGGCACCGCGTTGTGCTCTGGCCCCAGGTAGCTGGCGCCTTGCGCGCCAACGCCGCCGCAACACGTGCCGGGCGGATCACCGAGGGCCACGAACGACGGCAGATTGTCATTGAGCGAGCCGAGTCCGTATTTGACCCACGAGCCGATCGACGGATGCGGGCCATCGAAGATGTGATGCCCGGTGTTGAATTCGTATTGCGCGGCGTGATCGTTATCGGTCACCCAGACGGAGCGAATCACGGCCAGATCATCCACGCAGCCGCCGACGCTGGGCCACCAATCGCTGACTTCGATGCCGCTTTCGCCGCGCTTTTGATAGCCGATTTGCAGCGGAAAGATCGTGTTGTAGATCTGGCGATTGGCGACGAACTCGCGAACGTTCTGCCGCACGAGAGAGTTATCGACAACGTCCTTATGGGGCGTTTCGTTGATCGTCTTGCCGGCGTACGTATTGAGCGCGGGCTTGGGATCGAAGCTTTCCAGGTGACTGACGCCACCGAGCATGAACAACCAGATGACGTTCTTGGCGCGCGGCGCGAAGTGTGGCGCGCCGTTGGGTGGGCTCCAGCCGTCGGCTTCACTTGCTTTGCTGACGCCATCCCGCGCGAGCATCGCCCCCAGGGCCAGGCCAGTGAAGCCCATCCCGCAATCGGCCAAAAACGACCGGCGATTGACGCCGCAGCCGGACGGATTGTTGGTTGGTTTGTTCATGGTTTGTACGGCCTCGCCGGTGTGCCACTGGCTATGCCAGTGCAGTGTCTACTTTGATTTTGCTTTAAGGCACTGGCAGAGCCAGTGGCACATAAGTTCCTCGTTGAATAGCTAACGGACCGTGACGAAATCTGGGTGGTTGAATAGTACATGCACCAGAGCCTCGCGGGCTCGCAGGGCTGGATCCGCGGCCGGAGCAACCTGGCCTTTTGCTTCGCCCTCTTGAGCTACGAGGGCCTGTGGATCGGCAAGCAGCTTCGTTTGCCTGGCCAGAAACTCCACGCACGCTTGTCGCTCTTGTTCTGACGGCGACCGGGCCAGCACATGCTCCCAGGCTGCCGTGACGAATTGTTCGGGTGAAACGGCCTGCGCAGTCGCCGGTTGCGAATCGCCGCTGAGCTGCATAGCGACTTTCGCCGCAATCAGACGCGAATGATCGAGGCTCATCGGGCCGTTCGCCAAGACCAGGGCTTGATGCGGAACGACGCTCTCAATCCGGCGATAACACTCCACGGGGTTCGCGGCGTCGAACATCTCGACGAGCGCCGGCTTGTCGTCGGGCGTGTGGCGGAAATAAACGCTGCGGCGGCGAACACGATCGGCCTCGGCCGGATCGAGATCGGGGCCGCCCATCGTTTCGTCGATCACCCCAGCCAACGCCAGCAGGCTATCGCGGACCCCCTCTCCTTCGAGCCGGCGCACGTTCATTCGCCAGAGGTATTTGTTTTCTGGATCAGCGCTGCTGTTTGGCGGCATGGCCGCGAGCGAGCCTGAATCCGCCGGCGACGACTGCATGCGGTAGGCCTGGCTGGTGACCATCAGCCGATGGAGTCGCTTCATGCTCCAATGGTTTTCGACCAGCTCGACCGCCAGCCAGTCCAACAGTTGCGGATGCGTAGGCGTGGCTCCACGAAGGCCGAAATTCTCGACACTGGCAACCAGTGGGGCGCCAAAATGGCGCAGCCAGATGTGATTCACAGCCACGCGCGCTGCCAGCGGATTCTCACGATCCGTAATCCAACGAGCCAGCGCCAGCCGTCGCCCGGTGCTCTCGGCCGGGTACACCTTGTCGATTGGCGTGTAGGTCTCGCCGGGGTCTTGTAACGCCTTTCGCGCTGCGTCGACGGCGGCCGTTGCTGAGGCGAGCGCTTTATCCGCCGCATCGAGTTGTTTGCTGAGCGCCGCGTCTTCAGGCTTGGCTGATTGCGCATCGCGAGCGACGAATTGTGCGTGCCGCGCTGCAGATTGAGTTGCGACCGCCTGGCGTTCGGCGGCCGCGCGTTCAGCAATCGCTGCGGCTTTGGCCAAAACGCGAGCATCAGCCGCCGCTGGCGTAGCGTATTTAGCTCGCTCTGCAGTGTAGCGCGCTTTGTTGGAAACGACGTTCGCCTCGGCGGCGGCCAGAGCGTCTCGCTTTTGGGCAACGTCGAGTTCGAGCCTGGCGATGGCAGTGTCCGCGGCGTCGTCTGGCTTCGCAGCGGTCGTAGCCACGAGAGGCGCTGCCGCGGCGGCAACTTTATTGGCGTTTGTCAAAGCCGCAATCGCCTGATCGACTTGCGTTTGAGCCGTTCCGACTTTCGCTAACAGAGCCGCGTTGGTTTCCTGCTCGACGAACTCGCGCAGCGCCGGGTAATACGCCTCAACCGGTAATGCGACTGGTTGAACCTTGAATGCTCCGCCCAGGATTGCCGGGACACCTGGCGCAATCGGCCGGTCCTTCTCAGGGCTGCGCTCGTTGCCGCGCGTCAGAACGTACGTCGGCGTCGAGAGGTCCTCGTCGAAGACGCGGTCGTAGCCTTCCTTCAGGACTTCTTCCTTGGCTGAGCCGGCGGAATTCGTCACGCTCAGCGTGTCAGGCTTGCCCGGCATGCGATCTGTGCGCACGCCGTACGGTTCGAAGCAGGCGCGGAACTGGTAATACTCGGCCTGCGTGACCGGGTCATACTTGTGGTCGTGGCAGCGGCAACATTTGAACGTCACACCGAGGAACGCCATGCCAGTGTATTCGACGGTGTCCTGCAGCCAGACGTTGCGGTTGTAGACGTAGAAGTTTCGGCCCAGGTACCCAGTGGCGCGGCTCGTGTCTTCGTTGCCTGGCGCCAGCTCATCGCCGGCCAGCATCTCGACGACCATCTGGTCATAGCCCCGGTCAGCGTTGACGCTCTCGATAATCCAGTCCCGGAACCGCCAGATGTTCTTGCGGCTATTGCGATGTTGATTGATGTCTCGCTTGCCGTACCAATCGCTGTAGCGCCAGACGTCCATCCAGTGCCTGCCCCAACGCTCGCCGTAGCGAGGACTGGCGAGCAATCGATCAACGACGCGCTCGTACTCGTCGGCTGAATGATTCGCCGCGAGCTGTTTCAACTCGTCTCTTCCCGGGGGTAGACCCAACAGGTCGATATAGAGTCGGCGATAGAGCGTGTTCGTGTCGGCGGCCGGCGCTGGCGTCAGTCCACGCACTTCGTGCTCGGCGGCTAGAAACGCGTCGATGGGGTTGGCGGCCCAGGCCGAATTTTTCGGCGTTGGAACCGGCGAGCGTTTGGGCGGCTGGTAGGCCCAGTGCGAACGGGGATCGGCCGGCGCCTCTTCTTTATCTGGATGTGCAAGCCCTTCGTCGATCCAACGCCGGACGAGCGCGACTTGTGCCTTGTCGAGCGGTTCACCATCGCCGGCCGGAGGCATTTGGAAGCCGGCCTCGCCGGTGATGGCGCCGACGATCAAGCTCTCCGCGCTTTTGCCGGTGACTGCGGCGGGACCGCTTTCGCCACCTTTAAGTATGCCTGCGACAGTATCGAGCCGGAGCGCTCCTTTTTGTCGCAGCGCGCCGTGACAGGCGCCGCAGCGAGCCGCCAGGAGCGGTTTGATTTCCAGCTCATAATCGACCGGCGCCGCTTGTGCCATGGCCGGCAGGCGCCACAGCGCGAGTGAGAGCGCCCCCCAGGCGGTCGCGTTCTTCAGTAAGTAGGCAAGGCGGGTCATACCGGCGCCAAAAAGACTGGCGGACGAATCACGAGGATGTCGTGGCATGCGGCTATTGAGGGCGACGACCAGGATAGCATTCCGTGCGCACGATGTATACCTTGGGGGCCTGCGCAGAACGCCTCGCCCGAGGCGGAAAAACCGCCTGATCGGCAGGGTTTAACGCGAGAGTGACTGCCGGCATTTCCGCATGGACTGACAACATTGAAAGGTCTCAGCATGATTCGCGTCGGCATCGCCGGCATCGGGTTTATGGGCATGACCCATTACCTGGCCTATCCACAATCTCGCGGCGCGAAGGTGACGGCCATCGCCGCGCGCGAACCAGCCAAGCGAGCCGGCGACTGGCGCAGCATCAAAGGCAACTTCGGCCCGCCTGGCGCCAAGATGGATCTTAAGGGAGTGCGCGCTTACGCCGACTGGCGAGAGTTGGTCAACGACCCCGACATCGACCTGATTGATATCTGCCTGCCGCCGGCGATGCACGCCGAAGTTTCGATCGCCGCGATCAACGCCGGCAAGCATGTCTTCTGCGAGAAGCCGATCTCGCTCGAACTGGCCGACGCCACCAAGATGGTCCGGGCGGCGGAGCGCGCCGGCAAACTACTGATGATCGGGCACGTGCTGCCGTTCTTTCCGGAGTACGCCTTTGCTCGGCAGGCGATCACCGGCGGCAAGTACGGCCGGTTGCTCGGCGGGCATTTCAAGCGGATCATTTCCGACCCGCAGTGGCTGCCAGACTTTTACGATCCGAAGAAAGTGGGCGGGCCGGTGCTCGACTTGCACATTCATGACGCCCATTTCATCCGACTGGCCTGCGGCATGCCGCGCGCGGTCTTTAGCAGCGGACGGATGCGTGGTGAAGTGGTCGAGTTCGTCAACACGCAGTTCCTCTACGACGACGAAAAGCTGGCCGTAACCGCCACCAGCGGCGTGATCCATCAGCAAGGCCGCAGCTTTACGCACGCCTTCGAAATTTATCTCGAGAAGGCGACACTGCTGTACGATTCGGCCGTAATCGGTGGCGAGCCGGTGGCCCTTCAGCCGTTGACCGTGCTGGAGCACAATGGGCGAGTGACCCGGCCGAAGCTCAAAGCTGTCGACGCATTTGCCGCGGAATTGCGCGAAGTGGTGGCGGCGATCAAAGCAGGCGTTGGCTCCAGCGTGCTGTCAGGAGAACTAGCGCGCGACGCCTTGGCAATCTGCCAGCGCGAGACCGAATCAGTCCGCAAAGGCGTCCTCGTGAAGATCCCCAAACCTGGATAATGGTGCTGGGGTGCCATGCCCACGCTTGTCGTGGGGATGCGAGTCTCGCTACGGCAACCAATTAGAGAGCCTCCATGACAAATGAATTTCAAGATCGCGTGGCGGTAGTCACCGGAGGTTCGCGCGGCATCGGTCGCGCAACGGCGTTGAGATTGGCGAGCGAAGGTTGCCACGTGGCGATCAGCTACGGAACGCGAAGCGGACCTGCTGAGGAGACCGTGGCCGAGATCGAGCGGATGGGCCGGCGCGCCGTGGCCGAGCAGTGCAACGTCGGCTCGCCGGACGATATCGCTCGGCTGGTCGCGCGCGCACGAAAAGACCTGGGCCCGATCAGCTACCTGGCCAATTGCGGCGCGATCAGCAACCTGGCCGAGCACACCGAGCTCGATTACGACCTGTGGCGGGAAATGATCGACGTGAACCTGACCGGCGCGTACCTGGCCGTGTTTGCGGTGAAAGACGAAATGATCGCCCGCGGGTTTGGCCGAATTGTTTTGGTCTCGTCGATCGCCGCGCTGTTGCCGCGGAAAAACCAGATTCACTACGCCACGGCCAAGGCCGGCGTGATGGCGCTCACGCGCTGCTGCGCTGACGCCTTTGCAGAACACAACGTGCGAGTGAATTGCGTCACGCCGGGCCTGGTCGAGACCGAAATGGCCGAAGTCCTCTCGCCGGAGCGGCGGGCCGAGATCATCAAGGAAACGCCGATGCACCGAATCGGCAAGCCGGAAGAGCTGGCATCGGTGATCCGCTTCATGCTCAGCGAAGAATCAAGCTACATGACGGGGCAGACGGTGGTCGCGTCTGGCGGGCGGTTGATGATGAGCTGACGTAAAGAAGATTTTGCCACAGAGGCCACAGAGAACACGGAGAGACTCAAGGTACGTTGATCGCCATGCGAGCATTTACGGTTCATTGGTCGCCGGTATTGCATGATCACGCACGGTGTTACGCGTCAGCGGAAATGACACTATTCGCGCTTTGGCCGGCGCCGGTAAATCACGACGCCTGCTTTAAAGACGCGGGCTTCGAGGATTTCGACGACGCCGACGACGTTTGGGACGCCAATGCCGGCGGATTGCTCTCGCGATTGGTCGATCACTTGAGCCGCTATGGATCAGCGCGGTTGGTCAGTGAGCCGGTCGTCCGCATGCAGCCTTGGTATCGCCGCGTGTTTGCCGAGTCGGCGCCGGAAGCGATCGACTTGCGGGAGCAAATTGTCGCGCCTATGTGGAACAAGCTCCCCGACTGCATCGTACGTTTCGGCGAAGCTGGAGTAGCGCTTCGCACGGGTTGCGAGCATCACATTTTCTGGATTAGCCTGCCTGAGCAGGAATCTGTATTATTCGAACGAGCTGTGGGCCAAATTGCCGGACCACACCCAACGGTTCGCACGGAGCTGAAATGGGAGCATTTGCTCTAGCTTTGTTGGAATGATCGCTGCGGAATCGAGAACGGAGTCTTTATCATGTCGATGCACAACCCGACTTATACTCGCCTATTGCTGGCGGTTGTGATTCTCTCCACCTGCATCGGTTGCGATCAGGCCACCAAGCAGCTTGCATCGCGTGAACTGAAAGACGCCCCGCCGAAGACGTTTTTGGGCGGGGCCATCCGGCTGGAGTACGCGCTCAACTCGGGCGGATTCCTCAGCCTGGGCGGCGAGCTTCCCAAACATGTGCGGACCGGATTCTTTGTCGGGTTCAACGTCCTGATGATGCTGGCGATCTGCGGATACCTGATCGTGCGGCGGCAGATTTCGCTGCTAATGTTCGTGGCGATCTTGTACTTCCTGGCCGGCGGTGTTGGTAACCTGATTGATCGCGTGACGAACGATGGCCTGGTAATCGACTTTTTGAACATCGGCGTCGGGCCGCTGCGGACCGGCATCTTTAACGTGGCGGACATGGCGCTGGTATTTGGCGGCGCTGGGGCGGTGCTGCTGGCGAGTCGCCGGACGCCCGATTCAGACCAGCCCGCGCGAGTGACAAGCAGTTAAAGACGCGATGCGTCTAACGGCAGCCATTGTAGCCATCACGCTGTGATGCTCTTCGCAAACTACTCGATAGATCATCCACCCATCGATGGTTCTGCTTCTGCGTTCCAAGCCTGAGCGAGTTGAACCACTCGCAGTCGCCAATCATCACACGGTGTGATGACTACGTTAGTTCTCCCAATTCGGCAGCGCGTCGTGCAGTTTCTCCATGCCGTCGGGCGTGACCAGCATGGGGTCGGTGTAGTAGAGCCAGAGGTTGCGTAGCCGTTTCAGCGGATAAAGATTTGGCAGGCCGGCGTCGGTCAGCGTCCGCGCTAGGAGTTCTAACTGCTCTAAGTGTTTTAGTTTGGCCAGCGGAAACAGATCTGCGTCATTGACTGGCACGTCTTGCAGCGAGAGCGAACGTAGATTGGTCAATTCGGAAAGGATGGCCACGGTTTGCGCCGGCGGAAGGTTTGCGCCGCCCCTAAAGGCCACCGCGCGTAAAGCAGACAATTGCTTTAGGATTGCGACGATTTCTCGCAGTTCCGCCTCGTCCTGGGGAGCGATCGTGACGTCCGACGCCCGACCGAAGTTGACACGATCGACGCGGCTGCCAGTATGAAGCGCGAGTTGCACGACCAACTCGTCCTCGAACATCTGCCCACGACGATCGATTGTGAACCCACCGGCGACCATCGCCACGACCAGCACGAAGAGAAACATTGCTGACAGGCTGAAATTCATCGGCGGCGCACGCTGGGCTTCCGTGCGCCGGCGCCACGAATGGAAGCCAAGCCAGCCGAGGTAGATCGCAGGAACACAAATCCACCAGATCCAGTAGTCGCTTATCAATAGAAGAAACAGGCAACCAACGCCCAGCAGACCAACCAACAGGCTCAAAATCATGCCAGCGCGAGCGCCGGCCCAACCGCAGATCGCCACCGTCAGGCCGACGAGCGTCACCGCGATCAGCGTCAAGAAGTAGTAGATGTAAAAGTCCCACCGATCCATCAACGCGTAAACGTCGCCCATGATGTAGCTCCGTATCTTGACGCTTTGTGGTCGCGTTTCAGACGCTGTGTTCTAGGATCCCCTAACTGCTGTATTTATTCCGGCGCCGTAGTTATGCTCTAACAATTGGTGGCTTTCGAGGCGCTGGCTGCGACAGGTCGGGCCGTAAATGTAACCAAAGGGGTAGCAGGCCATGAAGATTGTCGGTATCGGCGGGCTGACGCCGGAGCAGTTGCAGACTGAATTGGAGCACGGCGCCCGGTTCGTCATTTACAAGTACTGCATTTCCATCTTCATCTTAACTTTCCAGCGAGCGAGCGATATTCGCTTCGTCCGCGCCGGCGAAAGCGCCGTTGGTGAAGGGATGGGCTACACGCTGATCTCGCTACTCTGCGGCTGGTGGGGCATTCCCTGGGGGCCGATCTACGCGATTGGCTCCGTCGCCAGCAACATGGGCGGCGGCATCGACGTTACGAAGGAAGTTATCGCGAGTTTGCAGCAGGGGTGATGGCCAATGTCAGACTCCGAATCTCAAAACTCCGGCGTTCAGTCCGCGCCTAATCGAAGCCGGCGGCTTTGGCCCTGGTTCGTCGTTGGCTTCCTCGGCGCCTTCCTAGCGATTGCGTATTTCGGCAGCGGTTATTTCTTAACCCACCAGGGTGTTTATCGCGTGCCGCTGGGGCGCTATTACGCGCTGGAGTGGAAGCGAGTCTGGAACGGCAATCAGGGCGAGGGGCCAGCGTCTGGTAGTGCGCTGGTAGCGGCAAAAACGTTTGGAGAACATGTTTTGCTCTCCGGCGTCGGTGGAACTTTGCTGGCCGCGGTAGGCTGGAGCCTTAGTAAGCTACGCCGAAAGTGAGATGTGTTAATCGGCCGCCTCGACAGCGGTTGGTATCGCGCCAACACGCTAGTTCGAGGTTTGCGCCATGACCGGCCGCGCGATTTCTGTCGTCTATTTATTCGCCCAAGCGTGCGGCGTGTTGCTGTGGTGGTGCGTGTTATGGAAGTGGCCTACTTCGCGCGCATTATTCAAAGCTGACGCCGCGCCCGATTCCACCTTGCTGGCGTTTTGCCTGCCGGATGTGGTGATTCTGGTCGCTGGCAGTTGCGCGAGCGCATTTGCAATCTCCCTACGAAAGGATTGGGCGCTGCCAGCGCTATACGCGCTCGCTGGCGCCGCGATCTATGCCGCGCTCTACTCCTGGGGCCTGACAATTGCGACTGGCGGTGACGGACTTCTCGGCGCGCTACTAATGAGCCCGCTACTCGTCGCGACTTTGATGATCGCCTTGGGATGCAATCAGCCGAGCACGTCGCCATGATCTTGCAAATACGAGGTCGCGAAGCGAGGGACGCCACAGCGCATCACAATCTAACCAAGACGGCGCTGCAAACGGTCTTATTTTGGACGACTTTCCTTCTATTGATTCCGCTGGTGATTCTGCAACTCGATCGCTGGTCAAACCTGGACCGCTGGTGGTTCGACTGCACAAACGCGCAGGCGTGCGGCGCCGTTCTCTTTATGCTTGGCGGAACACTCGGGCTATCGAGCGGCTATGTGATGGCCCGCTTTGGACGCGGCACGCCGTGGCCGTTCGATTGCCCAAACGCATTGGTTGTCATCGGCCCTTACGCGTACGTTCGCAATCCGATGGTCGTCGCCGGACTAAGCCAAGGCGTGGCCGTGGGACTGATGTTTGGCTCGCTGTCGATTGTCGCCTACTCGCTGTTAGGCGCGCCGGTCTGGCACTTGCTGGTGCGGCCGCGGGAAGAGTCGGACCTGGCCGAGCGGTTCGGCGGCGCGTACGAAACGTATCGCTACAACGTGCGCTGCTGGCTACCTCGCTGGAGTCCCTACCGAAGGATCTAAGGGCAACGGGCGCGCAGCGTCACACAGACGATGCTGCTGAAAGAAAGCGACGCGCAAACCGGCCAGGTTTGCGCGATCGCAACGTATTGCAGTGCGCGCCGTTACTTCGGCGCCAAAATGCAAGTGATGCGTCGGCCCTGTTGGCTGGGGGCTGACTCGACCTTGCCGATGTCTTCCAGGCTTTGCAGCACCTGCTTGATCACGCGCTGGCCTTCTTCGATGTGCGCGAGTTCGCGCCCGCGGAAGACGACCGACACGATGACCTTGTCCTTGTGCGTCAAGAACTCGCGAGCGCGGCTCACCTTAACCTCGATATCGTGCTCGCCGGTCTTGGGGCGAACGCGAATCTCTTTGATCTTGCTGTGGTGCGCCTGGCTGCGGTGTTGCCGCTTCTTTTGCTGGTACTTGAACTTGCCGAAGTCCATGATGCGGCAGACGGGAGGGCGCTCGTTGGGCGCCACCTCCACGAGATCGAGGTCCGCCTCCTTCGCGGCGGCGATCGCTTGATCGGTCGGCATGATGCCGAGCTGTTCTCCTTCTGCCGAAATGACCCGCACGGGTGTTATGCGGATCTGCTCATTCATTCTCTGTGCTTTTTCGATCGCTGGGATCCTCCATCGTGGTCTGAGTTTGCCCCAAATCGCGCCAACTGACTTTTACTAGTATCCCGCAATGCGCGGTGGTGAGTCAACTACCACGGCGGATTACGAAATGGCGGCTTGCCGAGGGCGGCAAACCTTATCTAACTGTACGATATTTTTGAACATTTTGGACCGGACTGTAGCCGGCCTCTGCGAGGCCGGCCGTCCCCAAAACCAGCCCGAAGCGCCAGCGAGGGTTCTTTTGGCTTACGTACGACGAAGAAGAACCCTCGCTAGCGCTTCGGGCTGGTGGGAAAACGAAGAACCCTCGCTGGCGCTTCGGGTTAGTGTCACAGATTCTAATACTCGTTCGATTCGCCCCCTTCGCTCAGTTTGACCGTCGCTTTGGCCACTTGGCGAATGGTCTTTTCGGCGACTTCCTTTTGCAGCTTGGCGATAGCAGCGGCCAGCGGCATGGCCCCCAGATCCCCTTCCAGCCGGTCCCGGACCGAGACATTGCCGTCCGCGGCGTCTCGTTCTCCCACGACTAGCATGTACGGGATCAACTTCAATTGGGCGTCGCGAATCTTGGCGCCCAGCTTTTCGGCCCGGTAGTCGCCGCTGACGCGCAAGCCGGCGGCTCGCAGTTGTTGCTCGACGCCGCGACCATATTCTTCGGCCTTTTGGGTGACCGTGATCACCCGGGCCTGCTCGGGCGCCAGCCACAGCGGAAACGCTCCGGCAAAGTGCTCGATCAACACGCCGATGAACCGCTCCAGCGAACCCAGCGGCGCCCGATGGATCATCACCGGGCGATGGGCCTTGTTGTCCGGCCCGATGTATTCGAGACCGAATCGTTCCTCGCTCGGCAGGTTGTAGTCCAACTGCACCGTGCCGAGTTGCCATTCGCGGCCAATGCAATCGGTCACGACAAAGTCGACCTTGGGTCCGTAGAAGGCCGCCTCGCCCAGTTCGGGCGTGCAGCCGGGCAAGTTCATGTCGCGAGCGACCGCTTCGATGGCCGCCTCGGCCTTGTCCCAGCTCTCAGCCTTGCCGACGTACTTGTCGCTTTTTGGATCGCGGAAGCCGAGCCGGACCCGATAGTCGTTCAAGCCCAGCGTGCGCAAGACGAACTGCGCCATCTCAATGCAGGCGCGGAACTCGGCGCCGACCTGATCTTCGGTGCAGAAGATGTGGGCGTCGTCCTGGGTGAAGCCGCGGACGCGGGTCATGCCGCCCAGCTCGCCCGATTTTTCATAGCGATAAACCGTGCCGAATTCGGCCAGGCGCACCGGCAGATCTCGATAGCTGCGCGGCTTGGCCTTGTAGATCATGATATGGTGCGGGCAGTTCATCGGCTTCAGCAGATAACGCTCGCCCTCTTCCATCTCGATCGGCTTGAACTGGCTGTCCGCGTAGTACGGATAGTGGCCCGAGATTTGATAGAGCTCGACCCGGCCGATGTTGGGCGTGTAGACGGGCTCGTAACCGCGCTGGATCAACTCATTGCGGACGAACTCTTCCATCTGTCCGCGAATGATCGCTCCGCGCGGGAGCCACAACACCAGGCCTTGGCCGACGATTGGATTGACGGCGAACAACTCCAACTGCTTGCCGAGCACTCGATGATCGCGGCGTTTGGCCTCTTCGACCAGCGCCAGGTGCTGTTCGAGCTCTTCTTTGGTGAACCAGGCGGTGCCGTAGAGCCTTTGTAGCTGCTGGTTGTCGGAATTCCCTTTCCAATACGCGCCGGCAACGCTGAGCAGCTTGAACGCGCCGATGGCGCCGGCGCTGGGGATATGCCGGCCGCGGCAGAGATCCAAAAACTCGCCCTGCCGATAGAACGACAACGACGATTCGCCGGCCAGGCCGGTCTCGATATGCTCGACCTTCAGCGTTTGGCTGAGGTCCTGGCAGATTTTTACGGCCTCGGCGCGCGGCACGTCCAACCGCTCGAACGGTTCATCTTCCTTGATGATGCGGGCCATCTCGGCCTCGATCTTGGGGAAGTCCTCGTCGCTTAACTTGTGCGGCAGGTCAAAGTCGTAATAGAAGCCGTTATCGATCGTGGGGCCAAACGCCAGTTGAACGCCGTCGAACAGTCGCATCACGGCGCGGGCCATTACGTGCGCGCAAGAGTGGCGCATGATGCGAATGCTCTCGGGGTCTTTGCGCGTCAGCAGCCGCAGCGAGGCCTCGCCGCTGGCCGGCAGCGGGGTGACCGAGTCGACCAGTTGGCCATCGACCTCGGCTGCTAGCGTGGCCTTGGCCAGCCGCGACCCGATCTCTTCGGCAACGTCGATCGGCCGGACGGGCTTGCTGTATTCGCGCACGCTACCATCGGGCAATTTGACCTTTAGCATGGATTCCTGTGTGGGATAGAGATGTCGCCGGCGCCTGCTATCGGAAAAACGCAGGGAGAGCCGACCCGCGGGGAGCGGCCGATCCGAGGCGGGCATCGATACAAAGGACGCCAAACACGCCACCAGCGCGGCCACGCGACATTGCCGCAAAGTATAGGTATCCCCGCCCCTGGAGCAAGACAAACTCCGGGCCGCAGAGGTTCGACCGTCGCGGATTGAGGTAGCGATGTGGTCTGAGAATGCAGGTTTCGGCCCGATCAGATTCGAGCGACTTCACCCCCGCGGACGATCTGGTATATTAGAAGACCC
>Ga0070665_100000927_pt1 | contig 37571 bp, 36 predicted proteins | sample KBSS13metaG_FD_65862 | JGI IMG/M metagenome (GOLD analysis project Ga0070665, IMG submission 65862) | Switchgrass rhizosphere microbial communities from Kellogg Biological Station, Michigan, USA - KBS S1-3 metaG | ecosystem: Host-associated > Plants > Roots > Rhizosphere > Soil ... | reverse complement strand
ATCCCGCGTGACCAGCAGGCCACCGCCGTTCGACCGGAACCGGCCGATCGCGGCGCAATCCTCCGCATGAAGGCCGTCGCCGGTATCGACCGCAAAGAGCCAAAGCTCGTCGAAGTCCGACCCATCGAGGGTCGACAATATAGGATCAGGCCGGCCGGGCTCGACACGGTCGCGCGCGGTGACGAGGAAGAGAGGCGAGCCATCCTCATGGGTCAAACTCGCAAGATAATCTCGCAGCATCGAAAACCGCCCGATGTTCCAATCGTCCTCGATCGATGGAATCGTCGTCTGGAGCAGGATGCGGATAGGTGAATTTGTCATGCCGTCCTCCCTAATCTCCAAGATGAGCCTTCGCTCCACGTGTCCGGTCAGACTTTTGACGCGGCTATGGCCGAAGTAAAGTCAGCCGGGCAGCTTGTCGGCCAAAACATCTGCCTTGCGGATCTGGGGCGCCACAGCCAGCAATTCTGCCGCGCTCTCCATAAGCGCGGCGGCGACCTTTCCGGAGAGGTGAGCTTCCCGGCCGCCGTCATCATCAAACGCATCGAAGATCGCGAACGTGCTGTGATCGAAGCGCACGGCGAACCAGCTTATCGTGCCCGGTTCGGCGTCGACCAAGTCCTTCGCGCTCGCCAGGAAAGCGGCAACCGCGTCTTCCTTCCCGGGCTTTGCTTCGAGTTCCACATAAAGCGCCAAGGCCGTCATGGTATCCTCCTATGCACCCCCCGGCTGAGCACACGTATACACCTCTTTGAAGCGAATCCCTCGGGGATTGTGCGTGGCAGAGTGAAAACCGCGACGGCTTGCGGGCAGCCGACAGCGCCCGTGCGACGATGTTGACGTCAGCCTCCGACTGAGGCGAGCAGTTTTCGCCGACGCAGCAACAGCACCACCAAGCGCAGTGTCAGCAGCACCAGCACGGGCGCGGGGTTGCCGCCGATCACCACCAGGTGCGTGAACACTGCCCCCACCATGATGGAGTGCAGCGACGCTCCCCAGATGCGGCGCGCGGCACCAGCACCATGAGTCCGCCCGCTACCGCCAGCGTGCCGGTGAGCAGCCTGAACCACTGGCCGATGCCGATCCGCTCGAAGATCGCGACTATCGGCGGCGTGCCGGCGAGCTTCGCGTTTGCCCGCGTCTTCAGAGCCGGAGCCAGCCGCCATCGACCACCAGTGTCTGGCCGGTGACGAAACGGGCATCGTCGCTGGTTAGGAAGGCGACTCCGAAGCCGGGCGGCATCACCATGCCGACCGCGTCCGACCCGATCGCGACGATCGATCCTCCGCGGGCCTTGCGCATCAGCGGCACGATCGCGCGTGCGCCGAGAAGGTGCGAGTCGAGGTTCAGCGCCATCGCGCAACCTGGAGGGGCAGCTTGGGGTCGCGCTGTTCGAACGTGTGGGCCGCTACCCGCGACTGACCACAGAGGGTGCCAACCTTATCGCCGACGCGCGGCGCATCGTAACTGGCGCAGACGGCTTGAAGGCGAAGGCGCTGACAGGCTTCAAGCAGCGCTTTCCTCCACTCCGCTGCGGCTCCACGTCGAAGCGCTGGGAGCGGCGGCGCAGATGGTACGCGATGCTTGGGCCTGACGCCTCCTGGGGTGATCGCGAACCCCATGAGGCTAAGCTTCACCTTACTGAGCATGAGTCTCAAGCTCACGCGCTCACGACCGGCCTACTCGTGGTCGTGGCGGTGATGCAGGTCCGGATAGTGCGGATGCGCATGGACCAATCGCACGTGCGCGTGGTCGTGGACGTGCGGTGCGCCGGGCGGGACGTCGGGACCATGCGCGTGCCGGTGATGCGCGTCATGGACATGGGCGTGGGCGTGCTCCATCGGTTCATGGACGTGTTCGTGGCCGTGGCGTTCTGCGAGATGCAGATAGAGCCCGATCGACATCAGCACTGCCGCCACGATCAGTCGTGCGGTCACGGGCTCGCCGAACAGTATGATCGCCAGGATCGCCCCGATGAACGGTGCTGAAGAGAAGTAGGCGCCGGTTCGCGCCGAGCCGAGATGGCGCAAACCCAGCACGAACAGCACGAGGCTCACGCCATAGCCGAGGAAGCCGACCAGTCCGGCTCCGGCAAGCGCCGGCAGCGCAGGCAGATGCGCTCCCCTCGCCAGCCCGAGTGCGAGGTTGACGCCGCCAGCGACGAGGCCCTTGACCATGGCGATCTGCACGGGATCGGAGGCGGACAACTTGCGGGTCAAGTTGTTGTCGATGCCCCAGGCAAGACACGCGCCGACAATGGCCAGCGCGCCGAGACCGATACCGCCCGGGCCTCCGCGCCACGAGAGCAACACCGCGCCGGCAAGAATGGCGACGGCACCGATCAGCAAGCGCCGATCGACGTTCTCGCGGAACACAAGCCAAGCGATGCCCATCGTCGCCAGACCTTCGACGTTCAGTAGTAGCGCCGCCGAAGATGCTGGGGTCGATGAAAGGCCGATCATCAGCAGCACCGGCCCTGTGACGCCACCGGCGAGCACGACCAGCGCCATCCAACCCCAATCGCGTCGGGTCAGAGGCGCCTCGTTGCCGGCGCCACGCCGCAGGATGCTGACGAGCGATAGGCCCAATCCGGAGCCCAAGTAGAGCAGGCCAGCCAGGAGCCAGGCGTCGATGCCATCGCCGAGCAGGAGCTTTGTAAATGGCGTACTTGCGCCGAACAGGGCAGCGGACAGGAGGGCGAGGAGGGGGCCGGAGGAGAAGCGGGGGCGTTCCATTTGACCGTAGCCTAGCACTCCGGCGAAGCCTTGTCGGCTGGTTGCGTTGGGCGGTTGGGAAGTAAGCAAGCCGGGTCAATGGCAAGTCCCAGCAGGACCGGGAAATCTGCGTCGCGTTCGGCGTCGAGAGTGGGAGAGGTCGGCACTCACCCGCCGGGCAGATCGTCCAGAAAGGGACAATAGTCGCGGATCGACCCAACCAGCGCTCGCGCGCCCTCCGCATAGGAGTGGTTGATGCAAGGCGTGGTTCGCGGTCGCGGGAAGCGTGCTGCGCTTCCATCCTGGCAAAACTAGAGGCTCCTCACTTAGACGAGATATCAAAGCACCCTCCAGCGGCCTCTACGACCCGATTTCGCGTCTACTTCAGAACGTCATCGATTTGACCAGCCCGTCCATCAGGGCATTTTTGCCGGCGCGTAGAAGCCTCACGGCCGTCACGCACGTGTCGCCACGCCAGCTTCTTCGCCTGACTTCGAGACAGGGCGTGTTCGCCTCGATGCGAAGGAGCACTTGATCATGTTCCGTTGGAAGGATGGCTCGAGTGCTCTCACTTCCATCTCGATAAGGGCGCATGAGCATTAGCTGCGAAAACAAAGTTTGGTGCCTCAGATCTACAGTCATGCATCCGGGAAGCTCTTCTGGGTCCAAAAGCCTGTCCTCCAGTTCAAGCGGCTCTCCATTCTCGAGATGCACGATGACCGCGTGGAACAGCGGCTTCAAGGCGGCGCAGCCAAAGAATTCCGCTTGCGCGCCGTCCGCCTCGATAATTCGACGTTCGATCACGTGAGCTTCATGAACTCCGCCTCGCCCCTCGATTTCCTTGATCACGTCGCGATGTAGGTACGTCGCGACATAAGGCCGCGGCGGCGCCACATACGTTCCTGCTCCACTGCGACGAACCAGAAAGCCTCGCGCAGTGAGATCACGCAGCGCGTGGTGGACCGTCATCCGGCTTGCGCCGAAGACGTGGGTCAACTCGCTTTCGGAGGGGATGCGATCTCCCTCTTTCCACACGCCCTGCACGATCTGCGAAATGACGTGCGCGGCGATGCGAGATCGCAAGCTCTGACCTGATGTGTCGTCCATGGAGAACCGATAGCGCAGTCTCAGCTGTATAGACAGGTATCGATCAAGCTGTATATACCAATTGACAGCAGCCCCCAGTCTGCGAGCCAGACCGGGCCGCCACTCTCACAACCGGAGATGCGCCGTGAGATTTATTTCTGAAGAGCAGTCCGCGGCCCTGATCTCGCACGAGATGGCATTCCAGGCGGCGCGCGAGGCTCTGATTGCAGCGGTGGAGAGTGGCAGTGCGGTATTTCCCGCCGTGATCGCACACGGATCGCAGCCTCAAAACCGCTTCACCGTAAAAGCCGGCTCTACCCAGGAGCTCGCCGGCCTGAAGGTGGGTTCCTTCTGGCCTTCCAATCCCGGCAAAGGCCTGCCGCGCCACAACAGCATCACGCTTTTGTTCGATCAGGACATTGGCCGTATCGAATGGGTGATCGAGAGCGGTACGGTGAATGCCTTTCGAACGGCGGCGGTGGACGCCGCCGCCACCGATCTTCTCGCCAATCCCGAGGCAGCAACGATCGCAATCTTCGGTGCAGGCAACCAGGCACTTTACGAATGCCAGGCGATCGCCCGCATCCGGCCGATCACCCGTGTCCTGGTTGTGGCGCGGGACATCGCGAAGGGTGAGCAGTTCGCGGTGAACCTCGCAGAACTCGGAATCGCCGCCGAGCTCGCGGACGCCGAACAGGCCTGCCGCGCCGCCGACATCGTCATCACCGCGACACCCTCACGCACGTGCCTGTTCGAGGCGGAATGGATCCAGCCCGGCACCCATATCTCCGCCATGGGGTCCGACGCTGCGGGCAAGCAGGAATTGCCGCCTTCCCTCTTCGACCGCGCCCTGCTCTTTTGCGACCTTCCCGCTCAATCGCGCACGATTGGCGAATACCAACATTTCGACGGCGATCCGGCACGTATCAAGGCGGTCGGCGATCTGCTGCTCGGCAGGGTGCCCGGCCGGATCGACGCCGACGACATTACGATCTTCGACAGCTCGGGCATCTCGCTGCAGGATCTCTATACCGCGCGACATCTGATCGCAGCTTTCGAAAAGAGCTGAGGCAGTCCGCGGGGTCGCGGCTGGCGCGGACGATTATGCCGTACTCTGCCTGATCGTTGCCACTCCATGTCAGCGTCGGATTATATTGGGCGCGATATGTCGGCGAGCATCGGTAAGCTCCGTCCTGCGTCGCGCGTGAGGGCACGCCTAGCCGGTCGGAGGCCGCATTGCTCGTGAGGAACGCCTTCAACATCGCCACGCTTGTTCTCGCGACCGCCCTCCGCTAGGCTCGATCGTATGTTCGTGCGTCAGGACAAGCATTGCGCGATTGCTACATGGGATGCGGCGACGCGCTCCATAGTCAGCGCCCTTGCCCTGTGCAGCTTGTTTCTGCTGATCGTTTGGCATGACAGTGCCGTGTCCATTCATCTCGCTCCGCCGGCGATGCAGAGCGCTGAGCTTGCGGACGACGAATCCCTCGATCATGCTCACGTGACTGACACGGACCGGCCGGATGTCGGCAAGCTGGCGCACCAAGCCGCTCATGCCGCACATCAGGCAACGACACCACTAAGCCCCGCACTGCGAGCCGCGCTGCCTCTGGGTGACGGAAGCACCTGGACACCCTTCTACGCCTTCAGCCTGCGTTCGTTCGCCCCGTCGTCCTTGTTGAGGCCGCCCCGCGCCTGATCCCAGCGTGCGCCATGCGCCGCCTCGGGATTCAGCTTTAGGGGAATACACAAATGACAGCCTTACATGGCCGGCGGCCGCGTTTCGCGGGCCGCTGCATGGCCCTTGCCGCCTGCATGGTTGCGGCAACCGGAAGCGCGTTCGCGCAAGTCGCGCCACCTTTCGCCGAACTGTACCGGCAGACACAGGATTCACCTCGCCAGGTGGAACTGAACGCCGATGTGGATCGCGCCGAGAGTCTCGCACGGCAGACGCGGGCACGCCCCAATCCAACCGTCAGCCTCACGACGGAGAATTTCGCCGGACAACAGCCGTTTGACGGCTTCTCCCAGTCCGAAGACACGATCCAGATCAGTCAGCCGTTCGAATTGCCGGGCAAGCGACGATCCCGGATCGCAGCGGGCGAAGCAGGCGTCGCGGCAGCGCGGGCCCGGGCGCGCGAAGAGCGCATCGCCTACGCCTATGACCTCGCGCGCGCCTATGCCGGCGCCGAGATTGCGGACCGCCATATCGAGCTTGCGCAGGACGAAGTCGAAGAGGCCGAGGCCGACCTTGCCGCTGCCCGGGCCTTGGTGGATGCCGGCAAGGAGGCCCGATTGCGAAGCCTGCGCGCCGAGACCGAGGTCAATGCGCAACGGGTCCAGCTCGACACCGCTCGCGCCGAGCGGATCGGAGCCTATGCACGTCTGTCTGCCTTGGCGGGACAGGCCACGTCCTACAGCGCCTTGGCCGAACCCATGCTCGAGCGCCTTGCTCCCGTGACGGGCGCAGGACCGATCGATCCGCTCCAGACCGCGCCTTACCTTGCGGCCAAGGCGGATAGTGCGGCGGCGGCGGCCCGTGCAGTCGCGGCAGGCCACCACTCGCTGCCCGACGTCACCGTCTCGGTTGGCGTGCGCAGGCTGGCTGCGAACAGCGCCAACGCCTTCGTCGCTGGCGTCAGCGTCCCGCTTCCCCTGTTCGACCGCAATCGAGGCAATGTGGACGCAGCGCAGGCGGAGCTTCGCGGCGCTCAAGCCCGCGAAGCAGCGGCGCGGCTCGAAACCCAGGCAGCGATCGCCGGGGCTCTGGCGCTCAATGATGCCGCCGACGCACGAGCCCTGGCTGCAGACCGCTCCCGGCGCCTTGCCGAGGAGGCCTATCGCCTCGCACGCATCGCCTATGAGGCAGGCAAGTCCCCCCTCATGGAATTGCTGGCGGCGCGCCATGGACTTGGTGCGGCACGCGACGCTCTGCTCGACGCGCGCACTGCCCAGTTCGAGGCCCGCGCCAGTCTGGCCCGCCTTGAGGGCCGCACCATTACCGGAGAAGTCGTCCCATGACGCCCCGCAACAAATTCCATGCCGGCGCCGCCGGCGCACTCGTCCTTGCCGCTATCGGCGGTTATGGGGTCGCGCGCATGACCGCGCCTCCACCGCCGGCGGCACCGGAACCGCCTGCGGCTCGAACCGCCCCGGAAGACGGGATCGACATCTCGGCGGAGGACATCAGATCTTCCGACATCGAGGTCGCACCGGCCAGCAGTGCGGCGCTAGACGGCCTTGTCATGGCCAGCGCGACAGTGGAGGCGACGCCCGACGCCGAGGCAGTGCTGACCGCAGGAGCGCCCGGCACCGTCACGCGCATCTTCAAACGCATCGGCGACGCCGTGCGCGCAAACGAGACCATCGCATTGGTCGAGAGCCGCGACGCCTCCGCGATCGCCGCCAGCCGCGCAGCCGCCGCAGCGCGAGTCACGCTCGCCACCCGCCAGGCCGCGCGGGAGAAAGGACTGCTTGCGCAAGGCGTATCCGCACGCGCGGACTACGAGACAGCTGAGGCAAACCTTGCCGTGGCGCGAGCCGAGGCGCGGGCCGCGGCGGCTGCGGCCCGCGCCGTCCGCGTCACTCGCGACGAGCGCTCGGTAGCCGTAACGAGCTCAGTCTCGGGCCGCATTGTCGCCGCACCGGCCGCTCTGGGTGCCTTCGTCCAGGCGGAAACCGAGCTGTTTCGCGTCGCAGACCCGGCCCGTCTCCAGATCGAGGCGGATATCCCCGCCACCGACGCCGAGCGCGTCAAGGCGGGTGACCGGGTGGAGTTCACCCTGCCCGATGGGAGAAGCGTGGAGGGGCGTGTGCGTGCATCTACCGGCTTCATCGATCCGCAAAGTCGGCAGACAAAGGTCCTGATCACGCCAGCGGCCGGTAATGGCCTGCTCACGCCGGGGCAAATGCTCCAGGCACGCATCTTTGCCAGCGGCGGCGCCAAAAGCGGCGCCAGTTCCGTCACCGTACCGCAAGACGCGGTGCAGACGGTCGGTGGCCGCAATGTCGTGTTCGTCCGCATCGCCAAGGGCTTTCGCACGCACTCTGTGCAAGTCGGCACCCGCAGCGACGGCATGGTCGAGGTCGTGGCGGGTCTAAGGGCCGGCACACCGATCGCCACGCGTAATGCCTTCCTGCTGAAGGCCGAAATGGAGAAAAATGAGGGAGGCGAGGAATGATCGCGCAGATCGTATCCCTTTCCGTCCGCATGCGATGGGCAGTCGCCTTTCTGACACTGCTGATCGTGTTGCTGGGCGCCTGGCAGATCACCAAACTGCCGATCGATGCCGTGCCCGACATCACCAATCGGCAAGTACAGATCAGCACGTTCGCGCCCGTCTACGGTCCAACCGACATCGAAAAGCAGATCACCTACCCGGTTGAAACCGCTCTGGCGGGCATCTCGGGGCTGGAAATGACTCGTTCGATCAGCCGCAACGGCTTCAGTCAAGTGACCGCCGTGTTCACCGATGCCACCGACATCTACTTCGCCCGCCAGCAAGTGACCGAGCGGCTGGCGCAAGCGGCCGGGGACCTGCCCGCCGGCATCCAGCCCCGCCTCTCGCCGTTGGCGACCGGACTGGGCGAAATCTTCATGTTCTCCGTCGCCTTCCGCCATCCGGACGGCAAGGGCGCAAACGCTGTTCTCGGTCAGCCCGGGTGGCAGCCGGACGGGAGTTATCTGACGCCCGAAGGGGAGCGGCTGACAACCGAGCTAGCCAAAGCCGCTTATCTGCGCACCGTGCAGGACTGGATCATTCGGCCGCAGATGCGCTCAGTACCCGGCGTAGCGGGAGTCGACTCAAACGGCGGCTATGTGAAGCAATACCTGGTGGAGCCCGATCTCGCCGCGCTCGCCAGCTATGGACTTTCGATCACGGAACTGGCCGATGCCCTGGAGCGGGCAAACCTTTCGGCCGGCTCGAACTACGTCCGCCGTGCGGGAGAAAGCTTCCTCGTGCGCGCCGACGCGCGGCTCAAGTCCATCTCCGACATCGAGGAAGCGGTTGTCGCGACGCGGGCCGGAGCGCCCGTGCGCGTGCGCGACGTCGGCCATGTGGTCATCGGCGGCGCCGTGCGTACCGGCTCGGGCAGCCGCATGGGCCGCGAAGCGGTCATCTCCACAATCTTGATGCTGACCGGCGAGAATAGCCGCGTTGTCGCGGATCGGGTCGCGGACAAGCTGATCGCGGTCAATCGCTCGCTACCGCCCGACATCTTCGCCGATCCGGTCTACAACCGGGCAAAGCTGGTGAAGGCGACGATCGGCACCGTAGAGAAGAACCTTCTCGAAGGTGCGCTGCTCGTCATCGTCATTCTGTTCCTGCTGCTGGGCAACGTTCGTGCCGCACTGATAACGGCCGCCGTCATTCCCATCACCATGCTGATGACCGCGACGGGCATGAACGCGATCGGCGAGTCCGGAAACCTCATGAGCTTGGGGGCGCTCGATTTCGGCCTGATCGTCGATGGCGCGGTCATCATCGTCGAGAATGCGCTGCGCCACCTCGCTGAACGGCAGGAACGTGAAGGGCGACTGCTCACCCTGCCTGAACGCCTTGCCGAAACGGCCGATGCGGCGCGCGAGATGGTGAAGCCGACCGTCTATGGTCAGCTCATCATCTTCCTGGTCTTCGTGCCGCTGCTGACCTTCCAGGGAGTAGAGGGCAAGACGTTCTCGCCAATGGCGGTCACGCTCATGATCGCGCTGGGTTGCGCCTTCATCCTGTCGATCAGCTTCGTGCCGGCGCTGATCGCGATCCTCGTGCGCGGGAAAGTCAATGAAACGGAGGTGAAGCCCATCCGCTGGTTCAAGGCGCATTACGCGCCCCTGCTGAGCAAGGCGGTCGCACGTCCGGCCCCCTTCATCGCGGCAGGTGGCGGAGTGTTCGTCCTAGCCCTGTTTGCCTTCGGCTTTCTGGGTGACGAATTTATGCCGCAGCTGGATGAGAAGGATATTACCGTCACCAATTTCCGCATTCCCTCCGCGTCGATCGACCAGTCGACGAAGATGCAGATACAGATCGAGAATGCACTGAAGACATTGCCGGAGGTGGCACTGGTCTTTTCCAAGAACGGCAATGCCGATCTGGGCACGGACCCGATGCCGCCGAATGCCTCTGACACCTACGTCATTCCCAAGCCAGAGAGTGAATGGCCTGAGGACGTCAAGTCCAAGGAAGACCTCGTCCGCCGGATCGAAGAGAAGATGAAGCCGCTTATCGGCAATCGGACGGAGATCCAAATGCCCATCCAGATGCGCTTCAACGAGCTGATCGCAGGCGTGCGCTCTGACGTGGCGGTAAAGCTCTATGGAGACGATCTGGAGCAGATGAGCGTCCAAGCAAGGCGGATTGCCACTGTCTTGCGCGGCATTGCGGGCGCGGCCGATGTCAGCGCCGAGCAGACCGACGGGGCCCCGACCTTCGACGTCCAGATCGATCGGCAGGCCGCCGCGCGATACGGCCTGGCAGTCGATGAAATCGCCAATACCGTCGCGGCGGCCCTCAGCGGGCGCGAGGCCGGTCTCCTGTTCGAGGGCGACCGGAGATTCTCGGTTGTTGTTCGCCTGCCCGATGCCCAGCGCGACGATCTGGAGATGCTTGGCTCGGTCCCGGTGATGCTACCAGCACCAGACGGCGCCATCGCGCGCGCCATTCCCCTGCGCGAAGTCGCGCGCTTCGCCTACACGCAAGGGCTCAACCAGATCAGCCGCGAAAACGGCAAGCGGCTTGTCGTCATCCAAGCGAACGTACGCGGCCGCGATCTCGGAGGTTTCGTCGCCGAAGCGCAGGCGAAGATTGGCAAGCTGGATTTGCCGCCCGGCATGTACACGGGCTGGGGCGGCACGTTCGAGAGCCTTCAATCCGCGCGGTTGCGCCTGATGCTGGTGGTGCCGGTCTGCTTCGTCGCGATCTACGCCCTGTTGGTGATAGCTTTGGGCGGCTTCGTACCGGCGGCGATCGTGTTCAGCGCAGTGCCGATGGCGTTGGCGGGCGGCGTCTTCGCGCTGCTGCTGCGCGGCATTCCGTTCTCGATCACGGCGGCGGTGGGGTTCATCGCCCTGTCGGGGGTCGCGGTGCTGAACGGCCTGGTGATGATGAGCGCCATCCGCAAGTTCAGGGAAGATGGCACGGCAGCGGACCAGGCGATCATCAATGGCGCAATTGAGCGCGTACGCCCGGTGCTGATGACGGCACTGGTGGCGAGCTTGGGCTTCGTCCCGATGGCGCTTGCTACCGGGACCGGCGCCGAGGTGCAGCGACCGTTGGCCACGGTGGTCATCGGTGGCCTCATGACTTCGACGGCGCTGACGCTCCTGGTGCTGCCGGCGATCACGGCCTTCGCGCAACGATGGATGGCGCGCCGCGCGGCCTAGCTACCACGGGGCAGCGCGGACGCCCCCGCTGCCCCGGCTTTCCCGCGCAGTAGCTTAGACTATTTTAGCCGAGAAGCGCCCCGAGCCGAAAGCGTGGGCGTGGGCGTGGGCGTGGGCGTGGGCGTGGACGATCCGAGGCCGCCCTAAAATTCGGCCACGTCCACCTTGCCGCCACGCTCGAAGCGCGACAGCCTGTAAGGCTTCTCGTCCACAATCGGCTCGGCGCCAGTGGCGACATCCGCAATCAGATGCCCCGCTCCCGGTCCAATACCGAAGCCGTGGCCGCTAAATCCCGCGGCGAGGACCAGACCCGGTACTTGCGGAACCTCGCTGATGACGGGCACGCCATCGGGAGTGCTGTCGACATAGCCGGCCCATTTGCCGACGACCGGAAGGTCGCCCAAGGCCGGGATCAAGTTCACGGCTCCGCGTCGAGCCATCTCGATGACGCCCTGATCGACCTTGGGATCGAGGATACGCATCGCTTCCATCGGCGTCGGCCGGTCCAGCCGCCAGCGTTTGAGCCCTTCGTGTCCCGACTTCATCCCTGCGGCTCCGCCGGGCGACAGGTTGCGCCAGCGGCGCAGGAACATGGGCACGAATTCGCGTGAGAAACGCAGGAATTGCGGCGTCACGTCCACCCGCGCCCTGCCGCTGACCGCCAGCGTGTGAACCCCTTCGCCCCGCCGCGTAACGGTGATGGATTTGCTGTAGAAGGCATCCGGTATCGCCAGCGCGCCGGTCGCGACCGCAACGATGGACTGGCGCACGGCCGCCTGCGGAAAGCGTATTCCCAGTTGGTACATGAAGGAGGATGCCCACGCTCCGCCGGCCATGATCACGATCTTCGTAGCGATCGTTCCCTTTTCAGTGATCACACCGCTAACGGCTCCGCCGCTGGTCTCGATCCCCCGCGCGGCGCATCCCTGATGCACCGTACCGCCGAGCGCCATGATCGCCTTGGCCGCCGAAGGCGCGGCAAGTCCGGGATTGGCGATGCCATCGGTCGGCGACCAGACGCCGCCCTTCCACCGCTTGCCGGTGAAGGGACTGCGGCGCGCTGCCTCCTCGCTGCTCAGCATATAGGTTTCGACGCCCACCGTCTTTGCGAACTGGCCCCACCGGGTCCAGGTTTCCAGCTCTGTCTCGTCATTGCTGACGTAGAACAGACCGCAGCGCTTGAAGCCGGTTTGCTCGCCCGTGTCCGCCGTGAACTGCTCCCACAGGGCAAGGCTTTTCGTCGCCAAGGGGAGTTCGCGCGCATCGCGGTTCTGTTGGCGGCACCAGCCCCAGTTGCGGCTCGACTGCTCGCCACCGACCACACCCTTTTCCACCAGCGCGACCTTCAGGCCTCGCCTGGCCAGATAATAGGCGGCAAAGCTTCCCGCTATGCCGGCGCCGATCACGACAACGTCGGCTTGCTTCGGCAATTCGGGCGAGGATTCGATGAAGCGCAGCGGCGCAGGCATTCTCGACGATCTCCAGTGAGAGGGGTCAGGCGAAACCGAGGATCGCCTTGGTCTCCAGGTATTCTTCCAAGCCAAAAACGCCGTATTCGCGTCCATTGCCCGACTGGCGATAGCCACCGAACGGTGCGTGCGCGTCCCAGTCCGGCTGGTTGAGATGGACCTGGCCCGTACGGATGCGAAGAGCAACCTCGCGTCCCGCTTGCGGATCGCCGCTCTGCACATGGCCGCCAAGTCCGAAGCGGGTATCGTTGGCGATCGCCACCGCCTCGTCGATATCGTCGTAGGCCAGAATGCAGAGCACCGGCCCGAAAATCTCCTCCTGGGCGATCGTCATGTCGCTGCGCACATCCGAAAAGATGGTCGGCTTGGTGAAGTATCCCGCCTCATCACCGGTAGGTCGGCCCGGTCCACCGCACAGCAGCCTGGCACCCTCGGCGAGGCCACACTCGATCATTGCCTGCACGCGCGCGAACTGCGCAGCGTTCGCGATCGGTCCCATCTCGGTCGCCGGATCCAGTGGATCGCCCACGACGAGGGCATCGACCGTCGCTTTGGCAATCGCCTCTATCTCGGCCAGATGCGAACGGGGAACGATCATGCGCGTGGGCGCGCTGCACGACTGGCCTACATTACGAAAAGCGGCCTTTATGCCTAGCGGCACCACCCGGGCAAAGTCGGCGTCGGGCAGCATCAGGTTGGGCGACTTGCCGCCCAATTCCTGCGTCACGCGCTTGACGGTCGGCGCTGCCGCCTGGGCAACCTGCACGCCGGCACGGTTGGACCCGGTGATGGAGATCATATCGATCAGGGGATGTTCGGCCATTCCCGCGCCTATTTCCGGCCCGGTTCCGTTGACGAGGTTGAATACGCCAGCCGGGGTGCCCGCATCGTGCAGGATCTGTGCGAACATCAGCGCGCTCAGCGGTGACAGCTCACTTGGCTTAAGGACGATCGTGCAGCCCGCGCCCAGCGCTGGAGCGACCTTTGCCGTGATCTGGTAAAGTGGCCAGTTCCAAGGCGTGATGAGGCCAACGACCCCGATCGCCTCACGCACGACTGCCGTCGAGCCATTCATGCGCAAGAAGGGATAATCGTGCAGCACGTCGATCACCGCCTGCACGTGGGCTGCGGCAAGGGGCACGTGAGCCGCACGGGCATGGCTGATCGTCGCCCCCATCTCGAGAGTCAGACATTGGGCGAGCGGCTCGGCGCGTTCCAGGATCAACGAATGGATACGCTCCAGCAATGCGATCCGGTCTTTGACGGGGGTTGCGGCGAAAGCCGGAAAAGCGTGCCGGGCCGCCGCGACGGCGTTGTCGAGGTCGCGCCGGTCACCGGCCGTCGCTTCAGCGAACAACTCACCCGACGCAGGATTGATGACCTGCAGCTTCTCTGTGCCCGCCTGCGGCTGCCATCGGCCGTCGATGTACGCGCAGGCACACGGATCGAGCACCGCGTCTTCAATCAAGGTCGTCATTTCACGAGGTCCTGATATTTGTAGTAGGCGCCGACGATCGGCAGGAACCAAGGTGTGCCGAAATAGCCGGGGATGGCTGGCCAATCGAAGTCGCGCCACGGATTGAGGTCACCGCGGCCGTCGAGCACTTCCGCCATGACTGCTCCCATGTGGGTCGCCATGTGTGTACCGTGGCCGCTATAGCCCATGGAGTAGAACAGCCCGTTCCGTTCACCGGCGCGAGGCAGGCGATCTTTTGTCATATCGACCATGCCCCCCCAGCAGTAATCGATCCTTGCGTCCGCTAGCGCGGGGAAGACCTTCTCCATCGACGCGCGAAGGATCGCCCCGCTCTTCGCATCGGCAGCGGGATCGCTCCGGCTGGAAAAGCGCGCGCGGCCCCCGAACAAAATCCGGTTGCCAGGCAAGGTTCGAAAGTAATTGACGAAATTGCGCGTGTCCGTCGTGTTCCGCCGATGGGGCGTCAACTGGTCCAAGAGAGCCGAAGGCAGCGGCTCTGTCACGATGATATAAGCGCCAACCGGAACGATGCGGCGGCGAAACCAACCGAGCGGCCCGACACGCGAGGTCCCGGTCGCCAGCAAGACCTGGTTTGCTCTTATGTTGCCACGCGGCGTCGTCAGCTCATGCACCTGTCCATCAAGGCGCTTTATGGCGAGGACGGGATTGTCCTGGTAAATCTTAGCTCCACGTCGGGCGGCGGCTCTCGCCAGGCCTTGGCCGAAGTCGCCCATGTGCAGGCTCGCGCTCTTCTTGAAGAGCATGCCGCCGAAGTAGCGATCGGACCCAATTTCTGCGTACATCTCAGAACGCGGCACCATCTCGGTATCGCGATCCACCTCTTGCGCCAGCAGGGCCTGGGAGCGGGCGATCTTGTCGTAATGCTCAGGCTTTGCAGCGAGCTTCAGCTTGCCGACCCGGCTGAAACTGCAGTCGATGGCCTCTTCAGCGACGATCGCTTCCACCTTGTCGACGCCAGCGTCGAAGGCGCGGTAAAGCAAGTTCGCCTTTTCCCTGCCCAGCACGGCCGAAAGCCCTGCATAGTCCTGGGCGAAGCCGTTGTTGCACATGCCGCCGTTGCGGCCGGACGCGGCGTTCGCGACCTTTCCCGCCTCCAGCAGCACGACATCCGCGCCTTTCTTGGCCAGTGCCAGCGCAGCGGACAGGCCGGTGAAGCCGCCGCCCACCACTACGACATCAGCCTTTCCCTGCGGGCCGCCCGGCATCGCGCCGCCAAATGGCGTCGCGGTGTCCAGCCAGTACGAGGTCATCTTCATGGCGCCTGCCTCCGCTCGAACGCTCGCTCACCAACCCCGCATGCGCGGCCAGACCGCGGCGATTGTACGGGCGGGGCCATCTACCACCTGGTAGGCGGCGTGCTGTGCGCCCGTGGCGCAGGCATGGTTGGGCAGGATGCGGACACGCTCGCCTATTGCCAAGTCCGGCAATTCCGCACCGCTGCCGGGTCGCACCTTGATGATGCCATGCTCCTGGCTCGCGTCCTCGACGATGATGTCAGCGAAGGGCTTGCCGTCGATATCGCAGACCAGTCCGTATCCTTGATCCACCGGATGGCGCGAAGTGCCCCGATCGCGTGACATCGCCATCCATCCCGCGTCGATCAGGATCCAACCCTTCTCCGGCCGATGCCCGATCACCGTGGCGACGACGGAAAGGGCGATATCGTCGAGCGAACATACGCCGATGCCGTGCATGACGAGGTCGAAGAACATGAACACGCCCGCGCGCACTTCGGTCACGCCGTCGAGGTTCTTGGCGAAGTGCGCAGTCGGCGTCGAACCCACACTCACCACGGGGCAGGCATGACCCGCGTCGCGAAGCAACCGCGCCGCCGAAACCGCGGCTGCCCGCTCGGCCTCGGCCGCCTCCGGCAAGCCCTCGCCATTTCGACAACCATAGGACTCGCCCGCATGGGTCAGCACGCCGCGCAACTCGACACCGCCGGCGCGCAGGACATCGGCGATTTCCACCAGAGTCTGATCACCCGGCAGCAGACCCCCGCGGTGCCCGTCGCAATCGATCTCCACCAACACCGCCGGCGTCGCCATTCCTGCCCGTGCGTGCTCCACGATCGCTCGCGCCTGCTCGATGGAATCGATCAGAACGGAGAGGTTCACGCCCTGGGCAACCAAGTCGCAGGTCCGGCGGATCTTTTCGGGCGCCAGACCAACGGCATAGGTAATGTCGCTAAAGCCGCCTTCGGCAAAATACTCGGCCTCGGCCAGCGTCGACACGGTTATAGGGCCTTTGCCGGTGGGGAACAGGCGGGCGGCGACATCGAGCGACTTTGCGGTTTTCACGTGCGGACGAAACGGGACCCCCAATTGCTCGAGATAGCCGCGCAGACGAGCGATATTCCGGTCGACCTTGGCAATGTCGAGCACGAGCGCAGGCGTCTCCACATGGTCCAGCGTCGCCGCATCAGTCCTCGTGAGGGTCTCGATCATCTTCATGCGTCCTACAGAAAAAAAGAATGGGAGGCTCAGCCAAGCGATTGATTGGAAAGGGCGAAGAGCGTGACGCCTGCCGTCGGCACCGGCGGCGAACCCAGCGCCATGGCGGTCACCGGGCCGACATCGGGCAAGCCACTCGCCGCCAGCCAGGGCGACAGGCCGCTGTCGCTCGTCACATCGATACGGACGAATTCGCCAACATGTTCGCCTGCCAGGTCCGCGATCAAAGATTGGGCACCGCAGGTGCTGCGCGCGATGATCGGTCCGATCACGACCCCGCGGCCCCATGTCCGCACACAGCCGTACCCCGTGATCGCTCCATCGTCCTCGATCACCCGCACGCGGCCGATGGCGAACAGCGCTTCGATCAACGCGGTCCGATCAAGGCCGCTCCCGGCCCGATCTAGCGTGCGAACGGCTGAAATATCCGCGTCACGCAGACCGCGAACATGCCCGCTCTTCGTCACGGCCGGCACGCTCTCCAGCACAGCTTGATGCTGGTGGACCGTGCTGCCCAGCGCGACAAATCCAAGCCGCTCGTAGAGCCTGCATCCCTCCGCCGTGCTATTGAGAATGAGCGTACGGCCTTCGGTCTGACGCAGCATTTCAAGCATCAAAGCCGCCCCGATGCCGCGCCGTTGCGCATCGCTCGCCACGATGATCATTCCGGCAGCGGCATAATCATCGCCATAGGGCCACCAGATCGCAGTGCCCGAAAGGCGCCCATTCCGCTCCACCGCCAAGCCATGGCCCAAGGACAGGGCGAAGGCCCAGTCCTCCAACCGGTACGGCCACCGCAACTCCTGCGAAAGGGCTAGCGCCTGTGGAAGATGCTGCACTGTCAGAGGCTGCACGACCGCCTGTTGTTCCATCACGCTATGCTCACTTGGAAGTCCGTTCTTGCCACGTGCCGTTTGGAGGGCCGGCGGCTGCCTGGGCCCTCGCCCTTCCCGGTTAGAAGTATTTGAGCCAGGCGATGTCGCGGCGACGCTTCTTCAATTGCGAAAACCAAACTGTCGGAAAATAGAGCGGCACGATCAGCCCCACGTACCAGACCAAGACCCAATAATAGCTGTCGACGCCGAACGTCCCATCGTGATTGGGGCCCCAGATCGCCAACGCGCCGTGATAAAGAATGCGTAAGACACTAAGGTGGAAGAGATAGAAGAACATCGGCGCGCCGCCGAAAACGGCAAGCCGGTTTACAAGCCCCGAACCCTGCAGCCTCTCGAAGAGCACCAGAATCAGTGCACCCAGGCCCAAGGTTGGCAGGAGAAACTGCAGCGACGGAGGGTACTTCGTCATGGAAATGAAGGCTAGGAAAGTGCGTAGCGGACTGCCTTCGACCACGTGCCATGGCTTGTCGCCATAGACGTTGAGGAAGCGCAGCACGACGAACGCCGCCAGCATGGCCATACCCAGCGTGAGAAGACGCCGCTGCCGCACCTGCGCGGGCACGTCGGACAAGAACCACGGACCAACGCTATAGCCCAGGGCAATGACGCCGATCCAAGCGAGGATGGGGTATGTGGTCTTCACTATCAAGCCGCCGCCAAAGATGGGAAAAGCCGCGCGCTGGTGGATTTCGGCCCACAACGGCAGCCACGCGTCACCCTCCTTCAGCTGGATGGGATCGAGTAGATTATGACCGCATACGATCACGGCGCCGATTACCAGGATCGCCGATCGCGGAAGGCGGATCAGAGCCGCCAGCACGATCATGCACACGCCGATACACCAGATGACCTGAAGCCACAGCGTCGGCTCGGTAATGCCCCAGTAAAGCGGCGATAAGAAGAAGACCTCGATCGCCATCAGCAGAATGCCACGCTTCAGCAGAAAAGCGGTCGTCTCCTCCAGCGTATGGGTAGAGTGAAACAGAAAGACACCAAGGCCGGTCAAGGCGACGAAGATGGGCGCGCACAGGCTGACCGCGAAGCGTGCCAGAGCCACGGCCGGGATCGCCGTCTGCGCGTCGACCGGGTCCGAAACGGGCACATAGACGAACCATGTCTCGCGGATGTGGTCCAGCAGCATGAGAACCATCACGAAGCCGCGAAGGGCGTCGATGTTCTGCAACCGAACGCCGGCTTTCGCTTTCGACGATGCGGAGGCAAGTGCGCCGCCGAACCCGCCTGATGGAATCGTGGCAGTCACACCCATTTCTTGATCCACCTTTCCCGGCCTAACTTCCGATGCTCTTATGTAGGCGATGGCGGGTGGCAGCATATCCCGTATGCCGCCCGACAGATATCGCGTCATGCGGAAGCCGTGCTGCCTGCAGCAGCTTATGCCGATCGATAACCCTGAACTACGCCCCTGGCGGCACAGGCTGCGGCGCACCCCCTCTTCTTTAGAACAATCGCATGTGCATCAGGGGCCTAATCGGCAGACACAGCCCATGCCACCGGGGCAAAAAGGATAGGAGAAATGCGGCCACCGGCATAGTCTGCCGGACCGCGCTCCGCTAACTGGAGACCCGAGAGATGAACGCCGGCATGTTCGACAGGCGTCGGTTACTGAGCAGCGCGGCGCTTGGCTTGCTTGCTGCGGGATGTTCCAGCATCCACTCGCGTCCGCCGGTCAAGGGCGGCCGCCTCCGCGTGGCCGGTGCGACCAGTTCAACGGCCGACACGATCGATCCGGCGCGGCAGATGGCCGTCATGGACTATTGCCGCTGCAACATGTTCTACGACGGGCTCACAGAGCTCGATGCGCAACAACGCCCCCAATTGGCCCTGGCCGATGCCATCGATACCCGCGATGCGCGCACGTGGACTATCAAGCTTCGCCCAGGCGTACGCTTTCATGATGGCAGGTTGCTGACACCGGCGGACGTGGTCTATTCGATCCGCCGGCACAATGATCCGGCTGTGGGATCGACAGCCAAGACCTTCATGGCGCAATTCGTCGGTGTCGAGGCCTTCGGTACCGATGCCGTCCGGATCGAGCTGGTCAGTGCGAATGCCGACCTTCCCGTCATCCTGGCGCTGCCGCAGTTCAAGATAGTCCGCAACGGCACCAAGGATTTTCGCACCGCCAACGGAACCGGTGCTTATCGCTGTACCGAATTCGATCCGGGCGTCCGCTCCATCTCCACGCGCTTCGAGGACTATTGGCGGGGCCCGGTCAAACTTGGCGAAGTGGAACTCTTCGCCATCAGCGATGAGAGCGCGCGGATCAATGCGCTGCTCTCAGGCGATGTAGATCTGATCTCCGAGGTCAATCCACGCATTGCCAGGCGGCTGGTGGAGCAAGGCATGACTCTGCTCGAAAGCAAGTCTGGCGGCTACACCGACTTGGTGGTCCGACTGGACCAATGGCCAGGCAGATCTCCCGATTTCGTGCGCGGAATGAAACTGCTGATGGATCGTGAAGCCATGAACCGGGTGATTTTCCGGGGCTATGCGACGATCGCCAACGATCATCCCATTCCCCCAAGCAACCCCTATTTCGACGCTAGCCTTCAACAGCGCCCCTTCGATCCCGAACAGGCGAAGTTCCTCTTCCGCAAGACCGGTCTTGCGGGCCAAACCGTACCGCTGGTTGTTTCCAGCGCAGCGCTCAAATCCGAAGACATGGGCGTGTTGATCCAGGAGGCCGCCGCGCATGCCGGCCTTAGGATCGATTTGCAGCGCCAGCCGCCGGACGGATATTGGGCGAACAACTGGATGAAGGACGCAGTCGGCTTCGCCAACATCAACGGGCGCCCGACGGCAGATATCATCTTCAGCCAGTTCTTCGCATCCGACGCATCCTGGAACGAATCGGGCTGGAAGAACGCTCGGTTCGACCGGCTGCTGCTCGAAGCGCGCGGGTCGACCGACGAGAGTTTGCGCAAGGCCATCTATGGTGAAATGCAGCGCATGGTGCATGATCAGTCGGGAGTTGGCATTCCCCTCTTCCTGTCCATGCTCGACGCCTACAATCCGCGCGTAAAGGGGCTCGAACCCATGCCGCAGGGCGGTTTGATGGCCTACGACTTCGCGGCCCACGCATGGCTCGAAGGCGCATGACATGAAAAAGGACGGCGCATCGCAATGTGCCGTCCCATGTTTCGATACCCGATGTCAGGCGACGGGGCGCTGGGTCGCATAGATCTTGCGAACGTACTCCTCGCTGATCCAGGCGCATCCTTCACCGCGCACGAACAGACAGACGTCGCCTTTCGAAAAAGTCACGCGACCATTCGCATCGGCAAAGCTGACCGTGCCATCGAGCAGATACATAAGTTCGACTTGCCTGTAGGGGATCTGGATGCGGTGATACGGGGTGGAGTCCCAGACGCCTGCGACAAATTCTCTGTTCGCCGACCAATAGTCGCTGTGATTGCGGCATGAGGGCATCGGGCCGATGAGGTTCTGCTCCAGCGGCGGGCTGGACGGCTCCAGCGGCGCAAGCTGATCGACCATGACCGGGACCGGCACCGTTCCGACCGCGTCCGTAGGGGCCGCGTAGATAATCGCGAGCGCGTCATCCGACGCGCGCCAGGTAAAGCTGCTTCTGACGGGGAGGACGCAAGCCGCCGCCGGGCCGAGCGTCAGCGTGCCCGAGGCGCTCTCGATCTGCAGCTTGCCTGCGAGCAGAAGAACGCACTCGTCCGTCGGCAACGCCTCGACACGTCCCGCACCGCGTGGCGCGAGCGCGGCGACCTGCGCCTTGTCGTCCGCAAAGGCCGCCGGCGCACGCCCAGCGAGCCAGTCCTGCGAGGGCGCGGTACCGGCGGCGTAGGCCCGGATATCGACCACGGCGGCAACGGCGCCGGTCTCGGCCAGCACGCTCACAGGCCAACCAACCCCGGCAGGCCGCCGATGTCCGGGATCTCGTTCACTTCATAATAGGCATTCAGCGGTTCATGCCCGCGATTGACGAAGGCCTTCATCTTGATGCCCAGGTCATAGGCTGTCATCAGATCGTAGCGGAAACTGGACGACACGTGGAGCACGTCCTGCGGGCCGCAGCCCAGCTTGTCGAACATCATCTCGAAGCCCTTCATGCGCGGCTTGTACGACTGCGCCTCCTCGGCGGTGTAGGCAGCGTAGAACGGGGCTTCGAGCTTTTCGACGCTGAAGGGAATGAGATCGATCTCAGAGTTGGAGAGAATTACCAACGGGATCTCAGGCGCAATCTTCTTCAGTGGCTCGACCACGTCGGGGTGCGGCATCCAGCTCGGTATGGCGTTGTAGTGGGCTGGCCCGTCACTGTCACGATAGTCCACACCATTGCGCTTGCACGCGCGTTGGAGCGCTTCGGCCACGACATCGCCGTAGGGCCGCCAAGGCCCGAGCACCCCATCCAAGCGGTAAGCCGAAAAGTCGCTGCAGAATGCTTCCATCGCCGGTCCGGCGGGAACGCGATCGGCATAGACCTGCCGCGCGACCGGGGCCATCTCGAAATTGATGAGCGTGCCATAGCAGTCGAAGGTGATATATTTAGGCTTCAAGTACGCCATGATATGTCTTTCGGCAGGTCGTTATGGAGGAACGGTCATTCGACCGGAGGTTCGATCAGTTTTTCGTAGAAGCCGCTTGTCTTGAGCGTAATCGTCACGGCCGCGTCGCCCTTATTACGCCAGTACCAACCATGGATACCGGAAAAAGGTGCGGTAAAACTCCCCTGAGCCTCACTCAGAGCCTTCTGCTTCCAGTAAGTCGAGAAGTCGCTGGCAGTCAGTGACGCTTCGCCATGCATGTCCATCTTCACGGGACCGGTGGACTTCCAGGAGAAGACGAACTGGTCGCCCGCCTTCATCTGCGCCTTGACTTCGACGCCCGAATGCGGCGCCAGCGTCAGCGTCTTTTCATCGCTGCGATACGGCGTGGCGCGGATGATCGTGTCGCGCGTCTGCTCGGAAAGTTTGACGGCGGTCGCGGAAACGGCCGTAGCCGGTTGGCCGTCCGGCGTATCGTCCACCTCGCCGCTTAGAGCCGTCAGCCCGAGTGCCTTGCCCGCGCCGGTCGGATCGATGTTATACTCAGCCGGCAAAACGACGAACCCCAGGATCAAGGCGCCCGCCAGCAGCGCTGCACCACAGGCCTTGGCGAGCGTGCCGCCATCGGCTTGGTAGGGAAGGCTCTGTGCCGTCATGCTGCGTTCTCCGTGGCGAAGCCGGCAAGCTGATAGCCGACGAGGACGACGCCCGCCGTCATCAGCAGGGCGTTGGCGATGACGACGTTGCGATTAAAGCTCGCGCTCCTCCGCCACAGCGTCATGAAGATCAGGATGATGCTGAGCGCGGCGAACTGTCCGAACTCCACACCAACATTGAAGCTGACCAGATTGGCGAACAGGCCGTCGCGTGACAGCGACAATTCCTGTATCTTCGTTGCAAGTCCGAACCCGTGGAAAAATCCAAAGATGAGGACTGCCGCTTTCTGGTTGGGCTCGAAACCCAGAACCGTCCTGAAGCCGCCAAGATTGTCGATCGCCTTGTAGATGACCGAGAATCCGATGATGGCGTCGATTATGAAGGGATTGGCATGAAGGTTGAATAGTACACCGGCGAGCAGCGTGCTGCTGTGCCCAACTGCGAACAGCGTAACATATTTGCCGACATCCTTGAGACGATAAAGGAAGAATATGACACCAAACAGGAACAACAAGTGGTCGTAGCCCGTGATCATATGCTTCGCTCCCAAATAGATGTAGGGAACGATGTTCACGCCCGGATGAGTTTGGATGTAGGCTTTGTCGCTTTCGGCGACATTATGGGCCAGCGCCGGCTCCGCAATGAGCATTGCCAACCCCGCCGCCGCCGCGAATGCCGCGCCGGCGCGAAGAGCCCCTGAAAGATGTCGCATCGCGGCAGTTTCCCTTCCCGATACCAGTCGCCCCTAAAAAATCAGGGGGGTGGTCGGGTCACTTGATGACGAAGGTGCCTCCCAGGCGGGCCTTGCTCGCCTTGTCGATCACCATGACCGCAACCTTGGCCCCCGGCTTGAGCCTCAGCGCAGGTCCGTCGAAGCGATTGCCTGCGGCCGGCTTCAGCGGGATTGTCTTCACACCGCCTCCGACTTGTGTGCTGAGCGTTGCCGTCATTCCCGAAGCCGCCACCGGCTCATCATCGTCGATGACATAGAGTTGCGTACCGGCCGGCTTTGCAACGAGTTCGAACAGTGTCTCGCCGCTTGTCGTCACGATGCCGCCATGCTGAGGCTTGGTAAAGCCGTGGGCGACAACCGGCGCGGAGACGAGCGCCGAAAGCGCCAGGGCCAGTGCGGCGTTGATGGTGAACTTCATGTCTTTTACCTCCTGCGTAACCCGAAGGCGTTGCTTATTCCGGTTCATGCGCGAGCGTGAAGCTCAGCGTCGCGGTGCTCTCGATGTGATCGTACTTCTTCGCGTCATCAGTCGGCCCATTGTAGACCGCTTGGATGACGTTGAGCCCTTGGTTGCGCACCGGGAAGGTCACGGTGCCGTCCGCACTGCTCGTCTGCGGTTTCTGATCGGGATCGTTGATCAGGTCGTTGATGACCTTCGCGCCGGCGACAGGCTTGCCCTTGTACAGCACGCGATACGTGAGATTGGCGCCATGCTGCTCCGGGATCGGGCCGGCCGGTACGATCTGAAGCACTTGATCGGCGAGCGCGGGGATGGGCTTGCTTAGCGGCCCCTGTATCGAGACAGAATACTTGTAGTTCTTCTCGGCCAGCGTCGCGTCAGGATGCTCGTCACGGCCGCCCTTGACGAACTCGCCGTCCACGCGTGACCAAACGCCGTTGAAAAAGACCACGGACAGCAACGTCGGTTGCTGATCGGTGTCGACCAGCACGATCGGGCCGGCGATCCGAGGCGTCGCCGGCATCGGCTGATAGTCGGCGTCGTACCCGGTCATCTTCTCGATGAAGCTGAAACGCTTGACCGCATCGAGGTCATCCGCACCCACGCCATAGATCAGCGCGGTTTGCCGCGAGCGTTGCGCGAACCACACCGCGTGAGCGCTGGCCGCCTCGCAGCTCAGACCAGTGAGCAGCCCGGCGATGAGGATGGATTTTAAGCATGGCATGGTGCGTTGATCTCCGGCCTCGACGATCCGCCGACTATGCCCGCAATCTAATGGACAGGACCGACGGATTGCACCTTTTTGCCGCCTCGGCATGGCACGGAGGAGCCCCTCAACCCACTTCTGCAGCACGATCTACCGCCGGGGTCGCGAGACTCAGAACCAGGTGCGAACGCCAATCACGAACGCCGCGCCACCACTTCCCTCGCCCAAAGCTTGCGCGTAACGCTTGGTTCTCCCGAGCTTTCTTTCCCACGAAACACCCACGTAGGGTGCGAATTCGCGAGCGATCTCATACCGCAGGCGCAACCCGGCCTCGATGTTCGAGAGCCCCGCGCCGACAGCCTGATCCGGCACATTCTGCGCGGCCAAGTTCACCTCGGCGCGCGGCTGCAGGATCAGCCGCTGGGTGATGCGCTGGTCGTACCAGCCTTCCAAGCGCGCGGTCACGTCGCCCTTGTCGGAGAGGAAGACGGCCGCGTCCGTCTCGAACCAGTATGGCGCCAGTCCTTCCAGCCCGATGACGGCGTAAGTGCGCTTCGGCCCTGCGCCGATATCTTGCCGCACCCCGGCCTGCAGATTGTAGTACGGGCCGGTCGCGCGCGAGTAGAGCGCCTGCGCCTCGGCAGCGTCGGCCGCCCCGCCGAATCTGCCCTCCCCTTGCGTCTTCACGACGAGGCGATCGATGTCGCCGCCCCACCAGCCCTCGCCCTCCCAGCGGTAGCCTTCCCGACCTCGGCGGAATTGAACCTCGGCAAGATCGACCATGATCTGGTTCGTGGTCATGCCGCCGTGCTCGTGCCGGAGCGTGGCACGCGACGGCGCCATCGCCTCCGCACCCCAGATGGCATCGGCGGCATGGCCCGAAGGAGCCGGCGGAGGCGCCGCTTGTTGCGCGGCCTGCTGAGGGGCCTGTTGCGAGGCCTGCTCCGCGCTGGAAACCGCATCATGATGCATATGTGCATGGTCGGCCATCTCGCCGGCGGGCATCTCCTGCGCCTGGACCGGCATGGCGGCGAGAAGCGCGACGAGGACGGGGAGCGCGCCGGCGCGGGGGATCCGCATGTTCATGCCGACACCGCCGGACGCACGCTCACCACGCGCATCATGCCGGCATGCATGTGATAAAGCATGTGGCAGTGGAACGCCCAATCGCCGATCGCGTCGGCGGTCAGGTCGAAGGTCACAGTGCTGCCCGGCTGGACATTGACCGTATGCTTGCGCGGCGCATGGTCGCCCTTATCGGTCGCCAACTCGAAGAAGTGGCCGTGCAGATGGATCGGATGGTTCATCATCGTGTCGTTGATGAGGACAATCCGTACCCGCTCCCCGGCCGTGAAGGGGATGGGTTCGCCCACCTCGCTCAGCTTCTTCCCGTCGAACGCCCACATGTAGCGCTCCATGTTGCCGGTCAGGTGAATCTCGATGGTGCGGCCTGGCGGTCTGGTATCGGGGTTCGCCTCGAGCGCCACTAGGTCTGAATAGACGAGCACCTTGTGCCCGGCATTCGCGAGGCCCTGCCCGGGCTCGCCCGTGCGGTCGGCGGGCATGGGGGAAATGGTCTGCACGCCGGGGCCCAACGGCAGCGCCGGCGCGTTGCGCTGGTCTCGCATGCCCATGTGCATGGAGGACATGTCCATCATGTCCGGGTCCATGCCGGCCATGTCCATACCCATGTCCTTCATCGTCGCGAGCGGTCGCGCGCGCAGCGGCGGGGCGACCGCCACCATGCCGGGACGTGGCGCCAGCGTGGCGAATGCCATGCCCGAACGGTCGATCGCCTCGGCAACCAGGCCATAGGCGCGATCGTCGGCAGGAGTGACGATGACGTCGTAGGTTTCGGCATTGGCGATCTGGAACTCGTCGACTTGCACCGGCTTCACCGGCAGGCCGTCCGCCGCGACCACCATCATGGAGAGGCCCGGTATTCTGACGTTGAAGATCGTCATCGCCGATGCGTTGACGAACCGCAGCCGGACCCGCTCGCCCGGCCGAAACAAGCCGGTCCAGTTGTCCCGCGCCGTCTGCCCGTTGATCAGGAAGCGATAAGTCGACCCGGTGACGTCGGAAATGTCGGTCGGATCCATTCGCATCTTGCCCCACTCTAGGCGATCTGCGCTCTTCTGGTCGCGCCCGGCGATTTGTCCGGCCAGCGTTTGTTTCTGGTAATTGAAATAGCCGCCCTGCTGCTTGAGCTTCTTGAAGATCGTATGCGGATGCATCGCGCTATGGTCGGACAGCACGACGACATGCTCGCGGTCGCTTGAAATCGGATCGGCGCCTGCAGGGTCGATGACGATCGGGCCGTAATGACCCATCTGCTCCTGCAGGCCGGAATGGCTATGGTACCAATACGTGCCCGACTGGCGCAGCGGGAACTGGTAAGTGAACCGGCTGCCGGCCTTGATGCCGGGGAAGCTGATGCCCGGGACGCCATCCATCTGGAAGGGCACCAGAAGACCATGCCAGTGGATCGACGTGTCCTCGCCAGGCAGATCGTTGACGACCGTGAGACGCACGTCCTGACCTTCGCGAAGGCGCAACAGCGGGCCGGGTATCCCGCCGTTGATGCCGATGGCATGCGTCTCGTGCCCATCGATGCGCAGCATGCGATGGGCGACACGCAGTTCGATGTCTTGGCCGGAAAGCGCCTGCGGCAGGGCCGGAACGCCGGCGGATACCCGTGCCGCCCAGCCGCCCCAGCACGCGGCCAACATCCCGGCCCCGCCGATTTTCAAAGCGTTCCTTCTCGTGGCGCCAGCCATGCTTTCCCCGTCGTAGGCCAAAGTTCGATGCTGCTGTTACGCGCGGCGCGCGATCACCCCTCGCCCAGCAATGCGGATAATTGCTGACGCGCGCGATAGAGCCGGGTCTCGACAGCCTTTTGCGTGATGGAAAGGGCCTGCGCCGTCTCGGCCTGGCTCATCCCCTCGACCGTGCGCAACAGCAGCGTCTCTCGCAGCCGCTGCGGCAGGCTTGCAATAGCGACCCACACGCGATCCATTTCCATGCGAGCTGCGGCCGCGGCATCAGGCAGCGGGCTGTCATCGGGAACGGCGACGGCCTCATCTGTCTGTCCGCCGCCGAAGCCGAAGACGCTTCGCAGCGCACGGCGGCGATGCCAGTCGCGGCTGCGGTTGATCGCGATCCTCGCCAACCAAGGCCGCAAGGGCCGCGTCTGGTCGAAGCGACGCAAGTGTCGCCAGGCCGAGGCGAAACTCTCCTGCACAAGGTCGAGCGCCTCGTCGGCATCGCCGACATGGCCACGCACGAGACGGTAGAGCGGCTCGCGATGCCGCCGCATGATCTCGACGAAGGCTGCTTCACGCCCTTCGGCGGCCAGCGCGACGAGCGCGCCGTCCTCCAGCGACGCGAAGCCGGCGCTCACTGGTCCGGTTGGGTCAGCGTGGCTGCGACGGCAGCGTCGAAGCGTATGGCCTGATCGGAGCGAAGCAATTGCCGCATCGCGAAAACATGGGCGAGCGTCGCCTTCTGCAATTCGCCCATGGCCATGTGCGAAGAATTGACTGCCGCTGCCACTTGCGGGCCATAGCCATGCTCGGCCTTGATCGCGGAGGCCAATCGGGCGTTATCGGCGCGCATCTGCGCTTCCAGTTGCTTGCGTCGCGCAGCATAGGCCGCTTCGAGGGTCTCCAACTTCGCGCTCTGGCTCGTATCGAGGTCCAGCTTGTCGTGCAGCAGGCTGTGCAGTTCGGCGCCCGGTTGCGGCGGCGGAGGCCAGACCAGGTGGCCGACCGCAACGCCGGCTAATGCGGCAACGAATGCCGCGAACGCGGCAGCCAACACCCACGACACTCGACCCATCAGCGACCGCCCAGCAAGGTCGAGGGTGCGAGACGTGTCGACACCATATCCACTGTCGCATTCGCCCTGCCCGGCAGCGGCACTGCGGCGCTGGCGACACCGGCCAGCGTCGCTGATCCGATGATCGCCACCAGGCCGAGCCGCGCCTGCCGGCCCGTGCGGGCATCTGCATCGATCCGAGCGAACACGTCGCTCTCGATGCTTTCCAACCCGGGATGCACTGTGGACTCCGCCAGAGCACGCAATCTGTCATCGATCGTCATAGTCGCCTCCGCTTTCCCTTTACGCGCTGGTGCCTTGGGTCCCTCGAAAAAATGTCCGGCAGGCGTGAGGGGCGACGCCATGGTCCGCGTATTCCGCATCGTCCAGCACATAAAAACGGAGTTCACGATGCGTCGTTTCCTTACGCCCGCCCTCGCACTGGCGGTTGCCTCCATGTCCTCAGCGCCGGCGATGGCTCATCCCAAGCTGCTGTCCGCCACTCCAGCTGCCGAGTCGACCGTCGCGCCCACCAACCGTATCGAACTCAGATTCTCCGAGAAACTGATCGCCCAGTTCGCAGGCGCTTCGCTCGAGATGACGGACATGCCAGGCATGAAGATGCATGCGCCGATGACGATGAAAGTCGCGACCCGTGTGAGCGCCGACGGCCTGGGCTTCACCATCGTCACCGCCAAGCCTCTGCCCAAGGGCAGCTACAAGCTCAGCTACCACGTGGTGTCCAGCGACACTCACCGGATCGAGGGCGGGTACAGCTTCAAAGTCCAATAAGGCCCATCTCCCGTGCTGCCGTTGCTGCGTTTCGCGCTCTTCACCGACCTGATGCTGCTGTTCGGCCTGCCGCTGTTCGGGCTCTATGGCCTCAAGGGCGGCGAAAGACGCAGCGGCGCGGTGTTCGCCTATTCGAGATGGATCGGCGCGACGGCGGCGCTGGGAATGGTGCTTTGCCTGGCGGCGTGGCTGGTCCTGATCGCCGGAATGGCGGGAACGCCGGTGTCGCAGATCGACGCCGGCGTGGTCATGGCCTTTACAAGTGGCGGGGCGATCGGACTTGCCTTCTGCGTCCGCCTGAGCGCGACCGCCATGGCGCTCCCGATCGGCCTCGTCCCAGCCCTGCCGCCGACGGCACGCCTCGTTCTGGCCACGCTCGCAGGCGGCATTGCTCTTGGAAGCCTTGCCTGGGGCGGTCACGCGACGATGGCGGACGGCCTTGGCGGCTGGGTCCATCTGCTTGCCGACATCGCCCATCTTCTGGCAGCGGGCGCTTGGATCGGCGCCATTGTCGCGCTGCTGCTTCTGGCGCTCCGTGATCTCTCGATCGCCACGAACCGTCGGCTTGCGGGACGGACGCTGGCCGCCTTTTCGTCCGTGGGGACACTGGTGGTCGCCACGCTGCTGCTGACAGGCATGGTCAATGTCTGGATGTTGCTGGTGCAGCCCGGGATACCGCTTTGGCCGTTGGACGGCTACTGCCTGCTCCTCGCCATCAAGCTGGGTGCCTTTGCGGGCATGTTGCTGCTGGCGGCAGCAAATCGCTGGATCTTCACACCGCGCATCGCGCAGGGCGATGGTGGGATCCGCGCCGTCATCGCGCTGGAACTCTCGCTAGCGATCGCCATCGTCATGCTGGTCGCCTGGCTGGGTACGATGGCTCCCTGAACGACGATCCGCGCTCTCAGGAGCGCGGACCCCGGGCGATCATGCTTTGGCGGCCACGATGATGATCTCCACCTTGTAGTCGGGCGATGCGAGCTTGGCCTCGCCAGTGGCGCGCGCGGGCGTGTGGCCGGGAAGCACCCACGCATCCCAGACCGCATTCATCTCGGCGAAGTCGGCCATGTCGGCGAGCCAGATGGTCGCCATGAGGATATGCTCGCGACTGCTGCCGGTCTTCTCCAGCAGCGCATCGATCTCGGCAAGCACCGCCTTGGTCTGGATCGTGACGCTTTCGCCGGGCGCGCCGACCTGGCCCGCAAGGTAGATGGTGTCGCCGTGGATCACGGCCTCGCTCATGCGGGGGCCTGTTTCAATGCGGGTGATGGTCATATTAGCCTTCTTCACTTAGGATCAGTAACGGTCGATCGACAGGTCGCTCACGTCGATCTCTGGCTGGCGGCCCGAAATGACGTCGCTCAGAACCTGCGCCGACCCGCAGGCCATAGTCCACCCCAGCGTGCCATGCCCAGTGTTCAGGTACAGTTTGGCAAGGCCCGTCGCGCCGACGATTGGCGTGCTGTCGGGCGTCATCGGACGCAGCCCGCACCAGAAGCTTGCACCCTCCAGATCGCCCGCACCCGGAAACAGCGACCCGACGGAATGCTCCAGTGTCTTGCGCCGTCGCTCGGGAAGGGAGAAGTCATAACCGGATATCTCCGCCATCCCGCCGACACGGATGCGATCGCCAAGGCGCGTGATGGCCACCTTGTAGCTCTCGTCCAGCAGGGTGGAGATCGGGGCGCGCGCCTCCGCCATGATCGGCGCGGTAATCGAGTAGCCCTTGACCGGATAGACCGGCAATCTCCGCCCGAGCGGCGCCGCCAGCAGCGGCGAATAACTGCCAGCCGCCAGCACATAGGCATCAGCGGAAATGTCGCCGCCTGACGTATCGATGTGGGCTACGCACCCGCCGCTCTTCACGATCCGACGGATCAGGGTGCCGTAGAGGAACCGGGCGCCCCGTGCCTTCGCCATGGCGGCCAGTGCGTTGGTGAACTTGAAACAATCGCCCGTCTCGTCGTTGGGCAGACGCAGCCCGCCCGCCAGAGGCGTGTCGGTGAAAGCCAGGCCGGGTTCGGCCGCCCGGCATCCGGCCGCATCCAGAACCTCGTAGGGCACGCCGTCCGCGTCCAGCACGGCCACGTCCTTTGCGATGCCGTCCAGCTGCTTTTGCTCGCGAAACAGCTGCAGCGTGCCGAGCGAGCGTTCGTCGTAGGCAATGCCCGTCTGCGCGCGCAATGCGATCAGCCGGTCACGGCTATATTCGGCCAGCCGGACAATCCGCCCCTTGTTCACGGCATAGCGGCGCGCATTGCAATTGCCGAGCATCGCCACCAGCCAGCGGAGCATCGCCATGTCCGCATGAGGCTTCAGGATCAGCGGCGCATGATGCATGAACAGCCAGCGCACGGCCTTGGCCGGGATGCCCGGAGCCGCCCAGGGCGAAGCGTAGCCCGGTGAAATCTCACCGGCATTGGCGAAGCTGGTTTCCAGCGCCGGACCAGGCTGGCGGTCGATCACGACGACATCGTGCCCGGCTTCCAGGAGATACCATGCGGTGGTCACGCCGATCACGCCACCGCCCAAAACCGCCACTCTCATGGCAAGAGCGCCCCATACTCGCGTGCATAGCGAGCACTCAACTGCGTCAGTATCTCATAGGCGATCGTGCCGGCGTCCGCTGCGACGTCGTCCAGGCTCTGGTGCGGGCCGATCAGCTCAACCAGTGAGCCCGGCGTCAGCAGCGTCTCGGGCACGCCGGTGGCGTCCAGCGTCATGCTGTCCATCGATATCCGTCCGGCAATGGGCACTCTTCGTCCGCCGATGAACGCGGAGCCGCGATTGGAGAGCGCGCGGAGCCACCCATCGGCATACCCGACGCCGATCGTGGCGATGCGCGTTGGCCGTTCGGCCGTGAAGCTGTGGCCATAGCCGACCCCTGTACCCGCCGGCAGGTCCCGGACCTGGATGATGCGGGCCAGCAGCGACAGAACCGGCCGCATCGGGCTCGGCGCACGGCCCTCGGGCGCGCCGCCGTAAAGCGCGATACCCGCGCGAACCCAGTCGAAATGGAAGGGCCGATCGAGGAAGGCCCCTCCCGAATTGCTCAGCGCTCTTGGGACGCCGGGAAACCGAGCGGCCAAACCGTCGAACACGCCAAGCTGCGCGGCGTTGGCGCCCGCGTGCGGATCGTCGGCGCAGGCGAGATGGCTCATCAGGAGCGTCAGCCTTATGCCGGCGAGATGTTCGGGGGAGTTGCAAAGCGCCGCGACATCCGCAGCCGAGAGGCCAAGGCGTGCCATGCCGCTGTCCACCTGCAAGACTGCGGGCAGGTCGCGCCCCAGCGCACGGGCGTGGGCGGCCCACCGATCGACCTGGTCAAGCGCATTGAGGACCGGCACAATGCCGAGCACCGCGCAATCCGGTTCGCTGCCAGGTTGCAAGCCGTTGAGCACGTAAAGGGCGGCGTCGTGCGGCAGCACCTCCTTGAGCGCGACCGCCTCGAATAGATGCGCCACGAAGAACGCTCGGCACCCTGCTTCCGCGAGCGCCCCAGCCACTCTCGCCGCGCCAAGACCGTAGGCATCCGCCTTGACGACCGCGGCGACGCGAGCCGGGGCGACCCGTTCCGCGATGCTGCGGTAATTGGCAATGATGGCGTCGGGATCGATGCGCAGAAGCGCTGCGGCGATCCTGCTGTCTGGCCGTATCATACCCACTCTCTCGCGCACTCCGTGCCGCAGGAGATTGCGATGTCACCGCGCGAACGGCGCGTTCCGCCGTTCGACCCGGGGGTGAGCGATATCTTCGGCCGCGCGTAAGCCTCAGGCCGCGTGTATGAGGCCGGACGCGAGGTCGTCCAGATCATGATGGCAAGTGATGGTCCGATCGTCCGCGTGGCGCGACGGGGGCGAGGCCGTATCGCACAGGCCCGGCCGGGCGACCGCGCAGCGCGAATAGAAACGGCACCCGCCGTTCACGCTGGCCTCCCTTCCCTGCGTGAGTACAAAGGCGCTGTCGGCACCCTCGAGCCAGCCGGGCCGCAACTCCGGAACCGACGACATCAACAGGTCGGCATAGGGATGATGCGCGCCATTCGACAATGCGTCACGCGTCGCCAATTCCACCGGAGCGCCGGCATAGAGGACCATGACCTGATCGGCGATAGACCGCACAATCCCGATATCGTGGGTGATGAACATGTACGACAGGTTCAGCTCCCGCCGCAATTCGACCAGCAGATCGAGCACCGCTTCGGCCACGACGGGGTCCAGCGCCGAGGTCACTTCGTCACACAGCAGCAGGTCCGGGCGGGCCGCGAGGGCCCGGGCGAGATTGACACGCTGCTTCTGCCCTCCCGACAACTCGCCGGGGCGACGGGAAGCGAGACTGGCGGGCAGCTGAACCAGATCGAACAGGCGCAAGACCTCCGCCCGCTTCTCGCGCCCGCCAAGACGATGGAAGAAGCTGAGCGGCCGGCCGATGGCGTCCCCTACCGTCATCGCGGGATTGAGCGCCGTGTCGGCATTCTGAAACACCAGCTGGACCCGCCGCAGTTCCGCGCGGGAACGGTGCCGGATATCCCCCTCCAGCGGCAGACCATCGAGGCTGACGTAACCTGACGACGGCGCGTGCAACCCGGCGACCACGCGGGCCAGCGTACTCTTGCCGCTACCCGATTCGCCGATGACGCCCAGCACTTTGCCGCGCTCGATGCGGATATTGATGTCATCGAGGATGCGGACGCGCGGATTTCCGGACGCGTCCTGTCCGCCATAGCCCGCAACGAGGTTGCGCAGTTCGAGCAGGGGCGGCTCACCCGGGCTGCGCGGCGGACACTCTGCCGGAACAGCCGGTGCACGCGGCGCGGCCGCGGTGACGAGCGCCTTTGTGTAGGTTTGTTGCGGCGCGAACAGGATCGCGTCGATCGCCCCCTCCTCCTGCACCGTCCCATCGCGCAGAACACAGATCCGGTCGGCAATCTGTGCCACGACAGCTAGGTCATGGCTGACATAGACGGCAGTCGTACCCAGGTCGGCGACGACTCCCTTGAAGGCTTTGAGAACCTCGATCTGCGTCGTCACGTCGAGTGCGGTGGTGGGCTCGTCGAAGATCACCAGTGCCGGATCGGTGATCAGCGCCATGGCGGCCATCAGCCGCTGGAGCTGGCCGCCCGAAACCTGATGCGGATAGCGATCGCCTACGGTGTCTGGGTTGGGCAGCGCCAAGGCGCGGAACAAGGCTCGCGCCTTGTCCTCGGCCGTCTCGCGCGACATCAGGCCATGGACGAGCGCCGGCTCGATCACCTGGCGCATGATCGGCAGCATCGGGTTGAAGGCCGCCGCTGCGCTCTGCGCAACATAGGCGACGACGCGCCCCCGGACAGCGCGCAACTGCTGCTCGGTCATGCCGTCCAGCCGATGGCCCGCCACCTCGATCTCGCCGCCCGAAATGCGACAGCCGCGCCGGGCGTGACCCAGCAGCGACAAGGCAATCGTCGTCTTCCCCGACCCGGACTCCCCGATGAGCGCCAACACCTCGCCGGGTTGCACCGCCAGGTCGATATCGCGCACGATCGCCCGGTCCGTTCCATCGGGCAGGGTCGCGGTGATCTCGAGCCCTGCCAGGCGGACCAGGGGTGCGCTCATCGACCGCCTCCCGCCCGGCGTGCAGAAATGGCATCGATCAGAAGGTTCATGCCAATGGTCAGCGAGGCAATCGCGAATGCCGGCACCAACACGGCGGAGGAACCGAAGCCAAGCCCCGCGATATTCTCCCGGACCAACGCGCCCAGATCGGCATTGGGCGGCTGTACGCCAAGGCCAAGAAAGCTGAGGCCGCTGAGCAGAAGTGTCACGAACACAAAGCGCAGGCCGAAATCGGCGGCAAGCGGTCCCAACACGTTGGGCAGAATTTCGCGCACCACGATGTAGGGCAGCCGCTCCCCTCGCGCCCGAGCGACGGTCACGAAGTCCAGGGCCGTCACATTGAGCGCGAGAGCCCGCGCGGTACGGAAGGCGCCCGGCGTAAAGACCAGCGCCAGCGTGCCGATCAGCACCGTCGTCGATGCGCCAAGCGAAGCTATGACCACGAGGCCGAACATCAACGAAGGGATCGCGTTCACGGTATCGAACATCTTGCTAAACACCGCATCGGGCCAGCCGCCGCTGGCTGCGACAAGACCGCAGAAAATACCGCAAGCGGCAGCGATCAGGGTCGCGATCAGCGCTATGAAGACCGTGTAGCGCGCGGCGACGAGCATGCGGCTGAGAACGTCCCGCCCCAGATAATCGCTGCCCAGCGGAAAGGCGCTGCTCATCGGGCTGAACACGTCGAGATCGACGACCTGTCCGGGAGAATGCGGCGCGACCATAGGCCCCAGAACCGCCACCACCAGCCAGAAGCCGACGACGCCCGAGCCAAGCACCAGGCTGAACCTGGGGCGGAAGCGCTTTCTCGGTGCCGGTGTGACGGGAATGGACGTGGTCATCGGTGACGAAGCCTGGGATTGGAGAGGATCGCCACGATATCCGCCACCGTCACGAGCATCAGGTAGGTCGCGGAAAAGATCATCGCGACAGTCTGGATCAGCGGCAGATCGCGCGTGCTGACAGCATCGACCATCAACCGAGCGATGCCCGGATAGTTGAAGATCACCTCGATCACGATCACGCCGCCCAGCAGGATGGACAGGCTCAGCGCAATCGCGTTGGCGATCGGCCCGATCGCATTGGGCAAGGCGTGCCCCAGCACCAGACGAGCGGGCGACACACCCTTCAGCCGCGCCGCTTCCACATAGCTGCTGTCAAGCGCGTCGCAGACGGCTGCGCGCGTCATGCGGATCATCTGCGCGACCACGACGCAGGACAATGTCATGACCGGCATGGCGAAGACACGAATGAGGTCGGTGACCGAGAAGATGTCGCGCGAGGAGGACAGCGCCGGTAGCCAGTGCAGCGTCACGGCGAAAATGAGGACGGCGATGGTGGCGATCAGGAACTCCGGCACCGACACGATGCCGATGGTTGCCATGCTGATCGCTCGATCGAGGAAGGAGCCCCTCTTGACTGCAGCGATGATTCCCAACGTCAATGCGAAAGGCACCGATACCAGCGCCGTCAGACCGGCCAATTGGAGAGAACTTGCCAATCGAGGCAGGATCATTTCGGCGATGGGAAGGCCTGTTATCAGCGATGTCCCGAGGTGCCCGCGCAACAAGCCGCCTGCCCACTCCAGGTAACGCAAATAGGGCGGCGCGTTGAGGTTCATCGAGGCGCGCAGACCCGCAAGCGCCTCGGGCGTGGCGCTCTGGCCCAATATCGCCTCCGCTGCGTCCCCGCCCATCAGCAATGAAATGGAAAAGACGGCAAGCGATACGAGAAACAATGTCAGGAGCGCACCGCCGATCCGTCTGGCGACGAGGCGCAATATCCAACGGTCAGCCACGTGACGCCGCCGGTCGGGGAGATGCAGGGCCGTCGCCCCGCTCCTTCGCCATAGCCGCTTTTTCCTCCCGAATCTGCATGTCATCAAGCTAGCGCGCAACCGCGGCATGATATTGCGGAATACGCGATGTATCCGATGCAAAGCACTGGCCGCAAACTTACGCGCGGCAGCGAATGCTTGCGATGCCCGTGTAGAGCCACTGAAGTGATTAATGCCGCCGCCTGGATGCGGCGAAGGGAGCATATGATGGCGACACTGCCGGACAACCGGCTCAAACTGCGGCCCATGGACGTGGCGGACCTAAATGCCGTCCACGCGATGTCGCAGGCGGAACAATGGCCGCACCGCAAGGAAGATATCGCCGCGATGCTATCGCTCGGAACCGGACGCGTCGCCGAGATCGGTGGCGAGGTCATCGGATCGGCGATGTGGTGGAACTGGGGCGATACGGTGGCGACCCTCGGCATGGTCATTGTCACGCGGCCCTATCGCGGCGGCGGCATTGGCCGGCTGCTCCTCGAATCCGCGCTGGAGGAGATCGGTGACCGATCGATCATGTCGATCGCGTCAGACAGCGGCGTGCCACTCTTGCGCAAGCTGGGCTTTCGCGGGGTTTCCGAGATCCGCCAGCATCAGGGCGCGGCGTTCACGGCACCTTTGATCCCGCTCGACGAGGGCGAGCGAATCCGTCCGATGGGTGCGAATGACCTCGCCCCCGTCACGGCACTGACGCAGGCAGTCACGGGTCTCGAGCGCCCTTCGGTGATGGAGATGCTCCTGGAGAAGGGGCATGGCATCGTGCTCGATCGCGAAGGCGAGATGACCGGGTTCGCCATCTTCCGGCGCTTCGGGCGCGGCTACGTCATCGGCCCCGTCGTCGCGCCGGATATCAAGCGCGCCAAGGCGCTGGTATCTCAATGGCTCGGCGCGCGCAGCGGAGAGTTCATCCGCCTTGACCTGCTCGGTGATTGCGGATTGCA
>Ga0070665_100000926_pt1 | contig 37576 bp, 41 predicted proteins | sample KBSS13metaG_FD_65862 | JGI IMG/M metagenome (GOLD analysis project Ga0070665, IMG submission 65862) | Switchgrass rhizosphere microbial communities from Kellogg Biological Station, Michigan, USA - KBS S1-3 metaG | ecosystem: Host-associated > Plants > Roots > Rhizosphere > Soil ... | reverse complement strand
TGGGCTTTGCAGACGCCAGTCGATTGGCGAGCGCACTGCCGGCGCGGTCGACGCTGTGATCGTCGAGCGCGGGATCACTACTCGGGAGCAAACCTCCGGCAGGCTGATGCAGCACCGATGGCTCGTTCGGCGCCAGCCAGGGGCGATTTCGCGGCGCAAAGCAGCCCCCGGCTGCGAGCGCAACGCCGCAGACGAACCAGCCGAGCGAACACTTGGAGGTGCGAAAGTGGGCCATGCAGAGACTGTGATTCGAAACCGCCGCAGACGAGCGGCAGATTGAGGCGCTAAACAATTCCCAGGCGGCGAGAACAATACGGCAATCCTGCCGGCGCCGCAAGCCGTGCGCGGCATAGGATGCGTCTGGATTCAGCCGCCGCCAGCAGAAGCGGGGAAGAAGCCAGTGAATGGAGAATCCAGGTTTGACGGAAGATTGCGAGAAGACAACGCTGGCGGTTGCCCGATAGCAACGCTAGCCTTGCCGAGGCGAGTTTGGATTCGACCTCAGACGTGCTGCGATACGCCTCGGCGATTCAATGCATCACGACGGAGCGTGATGACCACGTTACGAAGCGACGAAGGCCACGCAGTAGAAGATCCAGCCTGTCATCGCGGTGAAGCCCATGTCGATGGCCGCGATTCTGGCCCAGCGTTTGTGCGCGGCGCTGTAAGCGCATGGTCCCGGCGGGCTGGGGATCTTGCGAACGGCTTGTACGATCACAAACACCCACAGCAGAGTCGTGGTGACGGCAAAAAACAGATGGATGTAGAGCGACGTAAAGACCCAGCCAGGGACTTCTTTCCGGCCGAGCCAATCTTGATAGAACGTCTTCAACATCGGGCTGGGCTGTTCGATCGCGCCGAAATAAGGCGACTCCAGCGCACGAGATTGCCAACCGTTGACGCGCATGTCGATCTCGAACAGCGTTACTGTGACCAGCAACACCAGGCCTAGCACGATTTGAATCCGCTTGTGCAGCAAGTAATTCTTGCGACTGCGCACCAGCCACACACTGACGGAGAGCGCAAGCAGCACGCCGAACATCGCCAGAAAGACGACGTCGAGCATCAGTGACGCGCGGGTTCCGAGAAATCCGTCAATGCCGGGCATGTTCTATTCGATTCGCTCTGCGATCGCTATTTGTCATTCGCAATCAACACGTCCGACGCCTTGATCAGGGTCGTTACTTTGTCGCCTACGGCCAGGCCCATCCGTTCGGCTGATTCGCGCGTGATGGACGACACCACGTCCAGTCCGCCGGCGGTGATTACGATTTCGGCCGTCACGACTCCCAGCTTGACTGATTTGACGACGCCTGGGAACTGATTACGTGCGCTGAGCATGTTTGATTTCACCAGGCGATCAGGAAAAGGCGACGCGAAATGCGGTTTGCGAGAGAGCTATCTTCCAGCACTCTTGCCGCGTGGGCAAGGGCGCTCCGGAACCGGTAATCGTAAGTTACACCTTTGTGTGCCATGGCCACGCTGGCCGCGGCCATGCGAAGCGACGCCGGCTCGCCAAATCACGATACGCGGCATGCCCACGCAAGCGTGGGCATGGCACCCGACTTCAACCCGTGAAGCGTGACGTGATCAATGTCACATTCTGCCCGCCGAAGCCAAAACTGTTCGACGCGGCGACGTCGCAGGGGACTTCGCGGGCCGTGTTTGGGATGTAATCCAGGTCGCAATCAGGATCGGGCGTTTCGTAGTTCGTGGTCGGCGGCAACACGTTGTCGCGGATGGCCAACAGGCAAACGATCAACTCCGTGGCGCCGGCCGCGGCGATCAAGTGCCCCATCATGCTCTTGGTGCTGGAGACCGGAACTTTGTAGGCGTGATCGCCAAAGACCTTCTTGATGGCCAGCGATTCCACTTTGTCGTTGACGTTGGTGCTGGTGCCGTGCGCGTTGATGTAGCGGATGTCCTGGATGTTTTTCTGCGCGTCAGCCAGCGCCATCTTCAGGCAACTGGCGGCGCCGCGACCTTCGGGGTGCGTGTCGGTGATGCGGAAGGCGTCGGCCGTGGTGCCAAAGCCGATCACCTCGCCATGAATTGGCGCGCCGCGACGGCGAGCGTGCTCCAACTCTTCGAGCACGACCATTGCCGAGCCTTCGCCCAGGACAAACCCATCACGGTTCATGTCGAACGGTCGCGAGGCGCCGGTCGGGTTCTCGTTATTGGTCGAGAGCGCGGTCAGCAGGTTGAAGCCTGTGACGCCAAACGGGTGAATCATGCTGTGCGTTCCGCCCGAGAGCATGACGTCTGCCTCGCCGCGGCGGATGATCTCAACGGCTTCGCCCACGGCCTGGCTGCTGGCCGCGCAAGCGGTTAGGCAATTGAGATTCGGCCCTTGGGCGTCGAACAAACTAGCCAGGTGGCCGACCGGCATGTTGGGCTCTTGCTCGAGCTCTGTCAGTGGATCGAGCAATTCCAAACCGGTGCGGGTGAATTTGGCGACGTCGAGCGTTGAGCTTTCCAACGCGCTCATCATCAGCCGCGTGAAGCGAGCGAAGTCTTGCTGACCTTCGCCCGAGCCGAGATAGACGCCGAACCGGGTGGGATCGATCGCACGGTCCAACAGTCCCGACGCGTTAACGGCTTGCTTGGCGGCGCCGACGGCAAAGTGGGTGTGCCGGCCCTGGTTTTTCCAATCTTTGGGGTCTTCGCCGACGGCTGAGAGATCCCAATCGCGGACTTCGGCCGAGATTTGCGTGGGGAAATTCGTCGCGTCGAACAACGTCGTGCGGCCGACGGCCGATTCGCTGTTGCGCAGCCGGCGCCACAACGTCTCGATATCGGTTCCCAGGGGAGTGACACAACCCATGCCCGTGATAACAACGCGACGTCTCATCGGACCATTCTCCGCTAGCATTAGATTGAACGTTTCCGACGCGTGATCACGCACATCGCACAAAACAACCCGGTTCGTTGGGCGGCACGTCCAGTGCAATGTGCGTTGCCCGTACTCGCGGTCCGCCGCAATTTTCGACAGCAAGGCACTGCTGGGCAAGCCAGCAGTGGCACGCGGCCAAACAAGACCAGCGATTGGCGGCTACATATCGCGCATTCCCTCGGGATCGAAGGCGGCCCGCATGCGGGACAGTCCGGGTGGCTCTGCGAGCGCCTGGCCGCCGGAGCCGGATCCGACGTCGAACACGCCCAGCAGTTTGAGGGTGAACACAAAGTTCTTCGGCTCGAACAGCGTGCGCTGGCGACCTTCGTCGCTGAGGTGCGCAAACACCAATTCCACTTCGCCCTGCAGGCGGTCGCCCACGTGGCTGGTCCCGGAGATCATGCCGCCATCGGCCCGGATGTCTTGCAGCGTGACGCTGTAGACGAGCGTGTCACCGGGCAGCGCGGGAAAATGGAAGACCGCCTTTTGGATCTTGGCCAGGATCACCTTCTTTTCGAAGCTGTTGTACTCGCCCACCAGAAGCCCGCCGGTCTGGGCCAACCCCTCGATGATCAGGGAGTTGGGCATCATCGGCGCGCCGTAGAAATGGTCGTGCAGGTGCTCTTCGGCCAACGACAGATTTTTCACTGCGCGGGCCCGGCAGCCGCTTTCGAACTCGATGAACTTATCGATCCAAATCCAACGCATACGGGCAAACTTTCTAACGACGAACGATTGAGTCTTGCTCGAACTTCCTGACTTTCCGACTGTGTGCCACTGGTTGACTGTGTGCCACTGGCTTCGCCAGTGCTAGCCTTTGTAGGCAGAGCACGTTCGGAGCACTGGCAGAGCCAGTGGCACCCGAGCCACACGGTTGTGATTGAGCGTTATGCGCTCATCGCCACTTTCGATTCGACGAAACGCACCATGTCCTGCACGGTCAACTGATTGACGAAGTCCTTCACGACCGGGTTCTTTTCGAACTCGTTGAGATTGGCAAACGGCATCCGCTTCTTCAATTCCTTCAGGCCTTCCGCCGAGAGCTTGCCCTGTTGCACGTATTGGGCGTTTGCCAGGACGTCTTCAGGGAACAGCTCGGCACGAGGGACCTTGATGTCGAAGGCTTTTTCGAGGCGGAAGACGATATCCAGGAAGTCGATCGATTCGGCTCCCAGATCCGTGGTCAGCTTGGCCTCGGGGGTCACTTCGTCTTCGTCGACGCTGAGCGCCTCGACAAGCGCGGTGCGTACCTTCGCAAAGATCTCTTCATTCGTAGCCATGATTCCGAACTCCTTAAGGGTTGCTGCCAGGCGTCAACTCGGCGAACGTTTCGCCAGGAAGACCGCCGCATAGTGATTTGATCAAGGACAGTTTGAATTAGCCCACGCTATTTCGATCAGCCCGTTGCTTCAGGCGACAGGCGTTTGTGGTTGGTATAAGAGCGAAAACGTCTCGCGCAGATTTTGAATGACGACTTCGTCGGCAATTTGTCGGTCTGGCCGCTCGCTGGCCAGGTTGTAGCGTTCCATGGTCAGCCGGGCGGCCAAGGTGGCCGCGCCATCGGCTGTGCCAGACGCCTTGATGCGCGTATATCGTTCGTCCTGATCGATGATCTCGGCGGTGATCGTCAGCGTCTGGCCGGGCTGCAGGAAGTTGGCGAACTTGACGTTCTTGGCTTCCTTTAAGGTCACAATGCTGTTGGCAAAGTCTTCGCTGGCTCGAATCAGCCAGGCGCTGGCCTGCGTCAGGGCCTCGACCATCATGACTCCCGGCATCACCGGGAAGCCGGGAAAGTGGTCTCCTAAATACTCTTCGGCCATCGACAGGTTCTTGATCGCCACGATCTTCTGGCCGGGCGTGATCTCCAAGATCCGGTCAACGAGCGTAAATCGCATGCTGGCATGTCCGCTTGCCGTCGATCCGACGCTGCGAATCGGCGGTCAACTGAGGATGAATGTGGGAACCGACGTAATCCGGGCGGCATTTGCGGCCTGCGGCGCGTCGGAATAGCGTGATAATAGGGTCTTTTAGGGTTTCGTAGTATACAGAGTTACGGCGCTTTGAAACAACCGGCCCTGCGGTAGGGTAACGATCGAAAAACTTGTTTTGCCGCAAGTAGTTACGGCTGATGGCTGGTCGCCTCCGAGCCGGCGACGGATCCATGCGAGTCGTTCCCGCCGGCGGTCCGTCGTTCGTTCCACACCTTGTATAGCGGGGCTGAGGCTCGGATGTTACGCGGCCAATACAGAGTCTCTCCGGGAGGTGGTTTGCTGGCGCCTGGGCGTCCGCGGCTGCCAGCTTGGCGGTCTGCCTTCGGCGAAAAAAACAGCCGCTGTCGATCTGGCAGCCAAGGACGAAACGGCATCGCGGGCTAACCGCAGCGCGGGTCGTTCTGTTCCGAGAATTTGCGGTGTTGCGCGCCCGGCGGACGATTGGCACGGACTTTGCTTTTTTCTTCCGACAACGAGTCGCGGCTGCCGTCCTAACGGTCGCACGCGACGAACGTTCCTCTCAACACAGTTTCCTCGCAGCTGGTGGGCATACCCCGCGGATCGGTATCGCGCTCGCTGCTGCGCAGACATTTTATCGAAGGAGAAATCCCATGAATGGTTGGCGTAACGGTGGCGTTCACTCGATGACCCAATTGCGAAATGAAGTCGATCGCGTGATGGGCGATTTTTTTGGTGGCGTGTCGGCCGCGCTGCCACGCGCATACTCGGCGCTGCACGCGTTTCCCGCGGTCAACGTCTGGGAGGCGAACGACGAATTGTTTGCCGAGGCCGAACTGCCGGGCATGCAGAGTGGCGATGTCGAAGTCACGGTCGTCGGCAACGAGCTGACACTCAGTGGCAAGCGTTCTGTCGAGCAGAATGAAGGTTCGCAGTTTCACCGTCGCGAGCGCGGCGTCGGCGAGTTTTCGCGCACGTTGCGGTTGCCGTACGACGTGGACCCGACGGCGGTCGAGGCGACACTCCGCGACGGCGTGCTGCTGCTCAAGCTCCCGAAGGCCGAGTCTGCGCGACCGCGCAAGATTCAGGTCAATAGCAACGCCTGACCAGCGGCGTTTGGAGCTTGTGCTCTGACGTGAGCGTTTTGCGAGAATTCCCAATCGAGAAAACCAACCCGTTCTCCTTCGCCAATCCGAAGAAGGACGGCCAAGCCAAATAACAAGGAGAACGATCATGACCGAAGCTACCCTTCACAACGAAACGGCAAATCGCGAAGCGGCGCAAAAAGAGCCGGCGCATGCGGAGCAGGCCCAGAAGCAGCCGCAGAATGGGCATGCGACGACAGGTCACTACTACCGACCGAATGTCGATATCGTCGAGCTGGCGAATGAGTTGGTGCTGTTTGCCGACATGCCGGGCGCTCGCAGTGATTCAATCGACGTACAGTTCGAGAATGGTGAGCTGACCGTCCGCGCAGACGTCGAACCGCGACAGCCTGGCGTGAATTACCTGCTCCGTGAATATGGCGTGGGCGGTTTTGTCCGCTCGTTCCGTGTCGGCGAGCAGGTTGACGCGAGCCGCATCACGGCCGAATACGCAGACGGCGTGCTGAAGCTTCACCTGCCAAAGGCCGAAGCCATTCGACCGCGCAAGATCGAGGTCCGGGGGTGAGAGGGGCTTGAGGCTTGAGGAAGACGAGGAGATGCGTCTTGTGAGCCGCTAGGCGCTAGCCGCGGGTTCTTCGTCGCTTTACCAGAGAGGTGCGCTGGCTCTCGCCTCGCGGCTCGGCGGGAGCCTCGCCCTCCCTGATACCGTGTTCCGTGGATAAGCTTATTTCACGCGTCCAAAACCCGCGGCTAGCGCCTTGCGGCTCACGCAGTCGGCGTTTAGCGCGCGGGTTCTTACTTTGGCCTGTCGACGATGAGCGACGAGGCCAGCACGAGTCCGCCGACCGCGGCGATGGCCAGTCCGGTGTACATGAAGCCGCGGAGGCGCAACACGGCGCGATGATACTCCGCGACATCCGGTGGCTCGGATCGGTCGAGTCTCTCGTTAGCCAGTTTATCCCAGGCTTCGATCACTTTTTCCGCCGGCATGGCGGCGACTTCCGCCGCGACTAGTTTTGGGAAACGGGGATCGATCGAGAGCACGGGGTCAAACGGCGGAGTCGTATACCAGTACCAGCCGGCGATTACCAATCCGAACGCGGCGATCAACGAGCCGATCAGCGTCAGGCGATGTCGCGTTCCCCACTCCGGCGCCGGTGTTGCGGTTACTGCTTCTTCAACCCGCTCCAGTTGCGAGAGCCCCCGTAGCGTCGGCGCTTTGACCACCTTGCCGCAACGGCAGGGGACGTCGATGCCGGCCTGGCTCGCATCGATCCGCAACTTTTCGCCACAAGTGCAGGGGAGGAGATAGGTCGTAGCCATCGTAAAGTGCGAGCCCGATTGAATGTGCGTGCGTTACGGAGCGTGCGAAGAGATTCGACGTCGAACTGCCCGACGAGCTTTGAATTATAGTCGACAATCATGCCCCAGGCGCGCCCCATCGGTGCTTCCCCACGAGGATTGCAAAGTCCTGAAGAAAGGGGTCAGGCACATGTTTTCGGCCAGCGATTTCTTAGCGACCGAAAATCTTCTCGCCGAAAAATGAGCCAGACCCCGGACTTTGCAGTACTTCTGCGCTTCCTCACGCCTCACGCCCCAAGCCTTCTTTACTCTGGCACCGCCGACCCGCGCGAGGCCCACCAAGGGAGCGTGATGCCGCCGTCGATTCCGAGGGATGTGCCGGTGATGTAATCGCTGGCCGGATCACAGAGGAAGACCACGCCACGGGCGATTTCGTCGGGTCGGCCCATCCGGTTCCAAGGGAGCCGGGTCGCCGTTTGTTGAATCTTGTCTTCGCTGGCGTACTTGCGTTCGCCGGGCGTGTCGGTCCAGCCGGGATGAATCAAATTGACGCGAATCCGGTGGTCAACCAGTTCAATCGCGGCGGTGCGGGCCATCGAGTCGATCGCCGCCTTGGCCATGTTGTAGGCCATGGCCCGGGGGACCGGCTGAAAGGCGTGGGGCGAGCTGATCATGACGATTGAGCCGCCGCCCCCCTGCGACATCATCTGTCGCGCCGACGCGCGCATCGCGTAGAACGCGCCCCACATGGTGACCTGGACCGTGCGGTGGAACCCGTCGAGGTCGGCTTCATAAAACGGCGCCCGATCACTGAACGCAGCGTTGGTCACGGCAATATCGAGCCGGCCGAATTGCGCGACCACTTCGGCCACGGCGCGCTCTACCGAGGCGTTATCGCCGACGTCGGTCTCAAGGAACATTGCCCGGCGGCCCGCGGCGCGAATTGCCTCGACAGATTCTTCCGCCTGTTGACGGTGGCCGATGTCCAACAGCGCCACATCAGCGCCGGCCTCGGCAAGCGCCCGGGCCGTCGCCCGACCAATCCCCAAACTCGCGCCGGTGACCAGCGCAATCTTTCCGTTAAGAACCACGATCGAACGCCTCTCCTTGCAGTCCGGACGAGTGAAAATGCTCTGTTTCCGTGGCTTGCCATGCTATCTGCGAGGGGGCGAAGGGACAAGCGAACCTGCGGATTGGACCAATCGGACGAGTTTCGTGAGCGCAATAATCGGGATACGCCGTCGAATGAACCTGGCGCCGTGCGCATTGCCTGACGCCTGATTAGCACCGATAATCCACCACGGCGTCGGGCGAGTAGTTCTATCCGTTTCTCGTTGCGGAGATTGATCTCATGTCTCGTTCCTTTCTGTACGCTGCGCGAAGACCACTGGCGCTGTTGTCTGCTGTTGTCGCTCTTGCGCTGGCCAATGGCGCCACGGCCCGCGCGGCGGATGATCCAGAGCCGAAGCAGCGCACGCTGGGCATTGTGCTCTATCCTCGCTTCGAGTTGCTCGATGTGTTTGGGCCGGCCGAGATGTTCGGCAACCTGGCTGGGCGCGTGAAGTTGGTGATGGTGGCCGAGAAGGCCGGTCCGGTCGCCAGCGCGCAGGGCCCCAAGGCCGTGGCCGATTTTTCGTTCGAAGATTGCCCGCCGCTTGATCTGGTGATGGTCCCGGGCGGCTTCGGCACGATCGCCGAATTGAAAAACGAGAAGCTGCTCGATTGGCTGCGCGCTCGCGCGGACAAGGCCGAGATCACGATGAGCGTCTGCTCCGGCTCGGCGCTATTGGCCAAGGCCGGCTTGCTCGATGGCCGCCGCGCGACATCGAACAAGCAATTCTTTGGCCTCGCCGTGGCGCAAGGCCCCAAGGTCGATTGGGTGAAAGAAGCCCGTTTTGTCGACGACGGCAATCGCGTCACATCCTCCGGCGTCTCGGCCGGGACCGATATGTCGCTGCACGTGATTGAGCGATTGTACGGCAAGGAAGTCGCCGAGAAGGTCGCCAACGCCACGGAGTATCAGCGGCAAGTGGATGGTTCGATTGATCCGTTTGCGAAGTTTCTAAAACAATAAGCATGTTTTGATTTTGAGCCAGATCGGAGGATCCTCATGGACTTGCAACAACGCGTCGAACGTCTGGAACGCCGCAATCGTCGCACGATCGTCTGGATGGTGGCAGCGCTCGGCGTAACAGTCGCCTGTATGGGCGCCATGCAACGGGCTAAACCGAGCGACAGCGTCGACACCAAGATGCTCAAGCTGTTCGACGACAAGGGGAACCTGCGGGCCTTCCTCGCAGCCAGCCCGCGCGGAAACGTGGCGCTGACGATGATCGATCAGCACGAGAAGATCTGCGCCGTGTTCGGCGTCACCTCGGACGCTTGCCCCTCGCTGGAGTTGAGCCACAGCGACGGCAAGCTCCGCGCACGGCTGGCCCTGGCGGAAGATGGCCGCCCGGCGTTCGAATTCTATGACGCCGAGGGAAAGGTCATCCGTGAGCCGGCGGCGAAGTAAGTTTGTTCGATTTGCGTCCGCTTCGAATTGCAGTTCTCTAGAAACAGGGGCAACTCCATGTCATCGCAATCTCCCATCAAGCTCACCGCGGACACAGCGCTGCGATTGAAGCGTCCGAAGGAACTGCTGAAGATCGCCTATAAGCCCGGCGCCTACCCGGGCGAGTTCAGCGGTGATCGCACGCACGGGAATTTTGTGTTAACAGGCCCGTTTCCCAAAATTCGCTTTCGCAAGCGCGGAGCGCCCAATCCCAACTGGCGCACTTACAAACTGGTCCGCGTGCATATCCACAAGCCAGCGGAGCATCTTGTCGAACAGGATACGCCGGCGAATTTCGAAGTCCACTTTCTGCATGTGCCCAAGAAAGGGACCGTGGACGACCCCAAGGTTGTGATCGCCGTTCTATTCAGTGTTGCCGAAAACGCCCCAGCTCGCGCCGGACTGGACGCGTTCGCCAGGTTTCTGCCGTCGCAGCAACAGATGCACTCCTACCAGACCGGCGAGGCGTGCCCACACCACGAGATCAATCCCTACGACTTCTTTCCCATCGACTCGTGCAGCGGCGCGGTCGATCTGGTGAACTGGTTTTCTTATGAGGGATCGTTGACCAGCTATCCGTACTCGGAAGACGTTACCTGGTTTGTGATGAAGAACCAGAGTTTGATCTCGCCAGCCGACGCCGAGCCGCTCGAACGCCACGCCGAACAAGACGCTCGGCCATTGCAACCGCTTGATCGCCGGATCGTGGTGCGCAGTTTTTGAAGGCGAGGCGCCGATGAAGAAGCGCAACGCAAAACACGTTCCTCGGCAAGTCCGTTGCCCGTTGACAGCCAGCAAACCAAAGCGAGTCGCGGCTGATCGCTTGGTGGCAAGCGTAAAAGAAAACCTGCCAGCCGGGCTATCGGCGCCAGCGCTGCGTGCACTGGCCGCCGCAGGCTATACAACGCTCGCCAAGATAGCGCGCGTGCCCGACGCTGAGCTGTTGAAACTGCACGGCTTTGGACCAAAGGGGATCAAGATCCTGCGCGCGGCGTTAGCGGAGAAGAAGGGGCGTTGACTCGGCGTCGTCAAACTGCCCCATTTGGTCTAACAAAAGATCAGGGGCCCGCCGGCAGTCGCCCCTCACTCAACGTCCTTCGTCTCTGATCTCCTCTGCGCCTCCGCGTCTCGGCGGTTCATCCCATGCTCCTGCGAGGAAGAGGTTGAACCGCAGAGACGCCGAGACGCGGAGAAAAGCAGACAATCTATACCTGAATCGCAGATGACGTACGCGGCCTGCAACTAATTCGTTGCATAGCTACGCCGACCAGGTTCGCAATACTTCGTTTACACGACTGGCCACTTCCTGCCTGGCGTCGTCGCGATCCCAGGATGTGCCCAGTAGTTCGTCGTAATTGGTTTCTGCGTGGCGGATGTGGGCGATCACTGCGAGGCGGATCGCTTGTTCGTCAAAATCCTTGGCCGCAGCCGAACGCCCGACGCGACCGCTGTGCTTGCGACACGCGTGTTCGGCAATCTCCTGGTCGCGGTTCTCAGGACAACCTGGATATTGCGCGCGGATACACCTGGCGAACTCGGCGACAAATTGCGAGTCTAGTTCCAGACGTCGATCCGCTTCGCGCAGTCGGCGTCGCTCGCGCAGGTCCGCGTCCTGCAGGCATTCGGACTCCGCGCGGGCCAGCGCCGCGGCTTCGATCAACAGGCCCTGCCGCTCATAACGTTTGCGGGCGCGACTGAACTTCAGGACGACGGCGCAGACTCGCGAATATTTCCTGGCGCGTCGCGTTAACGCCGCGTCGCCGGGCGGCAGAAATTCCAGGTGGTCCAAGTCGGCGCATTCCAAACATAGGGCGCTACGCTCGCCGGCCAGAAATATCCAGCGCCCGCTGCCAAGATCGTCTTTGCATTCGCCGCAGACCGACTCGCGGTGCGAGATAAAGACATTCAGATCAGCTCGCTCGCCGCGCGGCGCAGCCGGCGATTCGGAGGAAACTTCTGACCCCGGCTCCCCGGCGAAGTCGGATTTCGATGGTTGAGAAGTCATGATCGGCCTGGCAATATGCACGAGGCGCGCCTGGCAAACGAGACTGGAGATCCGTTCGACTCTAATAAAGTTGGACTTTTCCTGACGCCGAGTCAAGCATTTCCTTTGTAGCTACTGCTGGGCTGTTAATGAGACGCGTTCGTGGACGTTTCCGCTGAAAAATCAGACTGGGCATTTATTCCAAAAAAGGTATAATTGGGAATGGCTGAAGTCAGCGAAGAACTACCACCGAGGCCGTTGCTGTGGGTTGGATCGTCGAAAGACGACCTCAAGACTTTTCCGCTGGATGTGCGCCGTGAGGTTGGCTTCGCGTTGTACCTCGCTCAGGTCGGTACGAAAGGTGTAAATGTCAAGCCGTTAAGAGGATTTGGCGGCGCAAGCGTGCTTGAAGTGGTTGAACGCTATGACGGAAACGCCTATCGCGCCGTCTACACGGTAAAATTCCCAGACGCAGTCTTCGTGCTGCACGCATTTCAAAAGAAGTCAAAAAAAGGAATCGCCACATCGCCTGCGGATATTGCGACTGTTAAGAAAAGGCTCAAAGTCGCCGAGCAAACATATGAGCAGTTATTTGGAGGATCTTAAATTCCATGTCGAAAGCAATGGTCCAACGAAGCAGTGGCAACGTATTCGCTGACTTGCGAGTTCCTGAACCTGAACAGTATCTCGCCAAGGCCAAACTTGCTGCCCAGATTCTGAAAATCGTCAAGGCGAGGCGGCTAACACAACAGGCCGCAGCCGATTTATTGGGGATCTCTCAGCCCAAGGTCTCCGCGCTCCTGCGCGGTCGTCTTGAAGGCTTCTCCAGTGATCGTCTTTTCCGCTGCCTCAACGCACTTGGTTGCGATGTTCGGATCACTATCTCCTCGTGCCATCCACTGACGCCTGGGCGGGTCAAAGTTATGGCCCGCTGAAAGCCCCCTTAACGAATCGAAGCATTTAGCCCTGCGCCCGGCTTCAGTGCCCACGGTCGCGCAGATGCCGATCGAACCAGTCGGCAAAGGCCGTGATGTCTTCTTCGGACTTCCAAAAGTCGCCCCAGCCGTGGCCTTTGCCTTTGCGGATGATCAGCTCCATATGCTTGGCGCCGGCCGCGCGGGCGGTTTGGACAAAACTCTCGGACTGTTGCAGCGGCACGTCCCGGTCGGCGTCGCCGTGGATGATCAGTGTCGGCGGCAGGTTCTTGGTGATGTGATAGATCGGCGAGATCTCGCGGCCGAGCGTCTGGCGGCCTGCTTCCGTAAGTGCCCGTGGGCCGAACGCCACTTGCAGCGGGGCCATGGGGCCTTGGCCGACTCCGCTAACGCCTGGCGCGCCGTAATTCAAAAAGTCTGTCGGCGGGAAGAAACAGGCGACGGCCTCAACGGCGCTGCTCTCGCGATCGATCGGGTCTGCCGCGTCCGCCTTGCCTGGTCCTCCCATCGTGGCGACCGATAACGCGAGCTGACCGCCAGAACTGCTGCCGAGGATACCGAGCCGGTCAGGCCGCACGCCAAATCGTTTGGCGTGGCTGCGAATGAATCGCACGGCGCGCTGCGCGTCTTCCATGATCTCGGGAATCGTGAACTTCGGCTGCGAGCTGGTCACCACCGCGAACACCGTGTAACCGCGCTCCAGATAGACGCGATAGTCCTCAGGGCGAATTGTGACCATCAGCGGCGTTGCTTTGCTCGAGAGCCAGCCGCCACTGACCAGAAAGATCACGCCGCAGCCGTTCGGCTTTGGCGGCTGAAAGACATCCATCGTCAGCGCCATGCCAGACTTGCGGCCATAGATCACATCTTCCGTGCGACGAACGGCATCATCGGCGTACGCGGTGTTGTGCTGCGTGGCGAGGGCGACAATGACGATGAGCAGAATACGTTTCCAATACGCGGTCATGATCTCTAGAATCCTGCGAGCGGTCGTTCGAGCGAACTGGCGAGCTCATAGTTTAATGCGGCGCGTAGGCGCCAACAGCAAATACGGTCTCACGCGGCGGCGCGGAGATCGCGGAGGAGAAGGCGAAGGCATTGCATCTTTCTCCGCGTCCTCCGCGTCTCCGAGTGCGAACCTCTTCTTTCCCTTTCCGGTCTAATACTCGATCAGACCCAATTCCGAGCGCGAGTAACTCCTGCTATGTCCAACCAATCTCGCACGCTCGGCATTCTGCTGTTTCCGGACTTCGAGTTGCTCGACGTCTGTGGGCCAGCCGAGATGTTCGGCAAGCTCGAAGGACAGATTCAGCTCGTCATGGTGGCCGAACAGGTCGGCGCCGTCGCCAGCCGGCAAGGGCCGAAGATGCAGGCCGATTGCAGCCTGGCCGACGCCCCGCCGCTCGATTTCTTGCTGGCGCCGGGCGGCCTGGGGGTCGATATTCAGTGCGAGAACGCCCCGCTGCTCGAGTGGCTTCGCGAGCGGGCAGCGACGGCCGAGATCGTGATGAGCGTCTGCACCGGTTCGGCCCTGCTAGCAGCGGCTGGCCTGCTCGATGGCCGCCGGGCGACGTCGAACAAGCGACGCTTCCACCTGGCTGTCTCACATGGACCGCTGGTCAACTGGGTAAAAAAGGCCCGCTTTGTCGACGACGGCAACAGGGTCACCTCAAGCGGAGTTTCGGCCGGCATCGACATGGCCCTGCACGTCATCGGCAGGCTCTATGGGCAGCAGGCAGCACAGCAGGTTGCTGACGCGGCTGAGTACCCTTGGAGCGATGCGCAGCGCAACGGCGACCTCGATCCGTTCTCGCGATTTCTTAGTTAGCGTGGGGGGACCGTTGATCGTTCCGTTGCTCGTCTCCATCTAGGTGTCCAGCATATGTCGAGGGTTTACGATCGTGAGTCGATCTCCCCCCGAAAGGTAGCTAGCGATTACCACGACACACTGTAGAGGGATCTCGTTGGCAAGATAGGCAATTTACTGACGAGCAAATCGCGCATTTTGGCCCCCTAGCGAGTGGTTCAGATAACCCAGCAGGCATCTTTTTCCAACTGTCGGCGGATGCAAGTCAGTTGTGAAAATGGTGTTAGAATTTGTTGGATTTTTGAGCCTCACCCTGAGATAATTGCTCGGATCGAGGGTTATGCCGCATCACGATGCCGTGGTTCTAGCAGGAGGCGCAATCCTACCTTGCCTCTGCGACGCGGAGCTTTTGCGCAGTTTCGATTGGGTGTGCGCGCCAATACGACTTGGCCGCGCCGCTCAGGAATTGGGCTATTGCCTAGTCGATTGGCGTAAAGCGTTCGTGTATTAACTTGATCCCGCCCTGACCACCCCAACCCGACATTGTTGTAGGAGTTGTTGCATTGGCACTGTACGACGCACTTTTGGACGACCTGGAAGACGACCGCACTCCCAGTTCGGACGAGGCTGTTGATCTAGCTGACAAGGTTGTCGATGTCGACGAGGACGATAGTCCCGACGATCTCGCTTGCGACCTGGAGCCAGATCTCGACGGCGACGCGAAACCTGAAGAACTGCTGCTGGCCATCGAAGGAGACCACGAATCGTGGTCCGACGATCCAGTGCGCATGTATCTCACGCAAATGGGCGAAATCCCGCTGCTCACTCGCAAGCAGGAAATCGCGCTGGCGAAAGAGATCGAGGTCACTCGCGCTCGCTTCCGCCGCAAGTTGCTTGAGTGCGATTACGTAATCCAGCACGCCGTCAAGATTCTCAATCGGGTCTACCTGGGCGAGCTGCCGTTCGACCGCACCGTGCAGGTCTCGGTGACAGATCGTCTGGAAAAAGACCAGATTTTGGGCCGCTTTCCACACAACTTGAAGACAATCGACACGCTGCTGCAACGCAACAAGCGAGATTACCGGATCGCGACCCGTAAGAGTGGCAAGCTGAGCGATCGCCGCGAAGCGTGGAAGCTGCTGGGCCTGCGTCGCCGTCGCGCGGTTCGTCTGGTCGAAGAGTTGGGTCTGCGCACGCAACGCATTGAGTCTTACATCAAGACGCTCGACGACTTCAGCCGTCGGGTTGACGATCTGAAGGCGCAGTTGGACGCGGCTCGCAAGAACCGGGCTTCGGCCGAAGTACGCAAGCCGATCCAGGAAGAGTTCCGCCGTATCCTGCGGGCCACGCAAGAAACGCCGACCAGCCTGCGCCACCGCGTGCAGTACCTGAAGGTCGTCTACAGCCAGTATCAAAAGGCGAAGCGAGGTCTCTCGGAAGGTAACTTGCGGTTGGTCGTGTCGATCGCCAAGAAGTATCGCAACCGCGGCCTGAGCTTCCTGGATCTGATTCAGGAAGGGAACGCCGGCCTGATGCGAGCTGTCGACAAGTTCGAGTATCGCCGCGGCTTCAAGTTCTGCACCTACGCCACGTGGTGGATTCGCCAGGCGATCACCCGGGCCGTGGCCGACCAGAGCCGCACGATCCGGATTCCGGTCCACATGGTCGAGACGATGAGCAAGGTCCGCAACGTTTCGCGGCAATTGCTGCAAGAGCTCGGCCGTGAGCCGACGATCGAAGAGACGGCCAAGGCGGCCGGCACCGCAGTGGATGAAGCGCGTCGCGTAATGGCCATGAGCCGCTACCCGATCAGCCTCGACCGACCGGTGGGCAATAGCGAGGACAGCCACTTTGGCGACCTGCTGCCGGACGCCGGCGTGGAAAGCCCAGCGATTGGCGCCGCGCAGGAAATGCTCCGCGGCCGGATCAATAAGGTGCTCAAAACGCTCAGCTACCGCGAGCGCGAGATCATCAAGCTCCGCTACGGCCTGGGCGACGGTTACAGCTACACCTTGGAAGAAGTCGGACACATCTTCAAGGTCACGCGAGAACGTATCCGCCAGATCGAAGCCAAGGCAGTCCGCAAGCTGCAACAGCCAAGCCGCAGCCAGGAACTGTCAGGGTTCTTGGACTAAGCGTCGCTGTAGTTAATTTCAAAGTTCAAAGAGCCGGCTGGAGCAATCCTGGCCGGCTCTTTTTTTATGCGCGCACAGTACTCTTTCGCCGCATGCGTGCAAACATTCACGCAGCGATCGAGCCCCGGCAGGGGCGGCCCAAGGTAGCCTGGGATGGAATCCCAGGTTCTACGATTCACGATAGAATGGTCGTAAGTCCATAAGGTACGTAATGTCGCCCCCGGTGCGTGCAGAGTCAGCATTTGTCATGCGGATCATAAATGCAGAGCTACTGACGGACATTGCAGGAAACGTGAAGTTTCTCATCAACGAATCCGGTATTGCGTTCTTTCCGGCTTCGCAACAACATCGTGATTACAAGACGCATGGCATGAGCTATGAGGACGATTATCGCGGCAACGCACTGGCTGGAGTGGTCACGCCGGATCGAGTCGAGATTCGTTTCCATCGCGACTACTCCGACGACCGGGTGCGTAACCTATGGTCTCGCGTTCGCCCGCACTCGGAGATTGCGAGCGCGGAGCTAGGCCCGCTTTTCTACCAGGGGCGGAAAATCAACTAACGGTCAGTGATGCAGGAGTTGAATTCACGAGTTCAGAATCCGGACCACTCCCATGACCGCGACCGCCATTCACTCGCTCCACATCAAGCACCCCATCAACGTCGCCTCGCGCGAGTTTACGGACCACAAATGGGAATACTATCGCTGGCTGCGAGAACACGCGCCGGTGTATCGCGGGCGGATGAGCATTCTGCCGGTCTACTTTGTGTCGCGCTTTGACGATTGCTTGAAGCTGCTGGGCGATCCGCGGTTCGTCCGCAATCGGACGACGGCTACTGGTGGCGGCCGGCGTTTGCCCTTTCCGCTTCCAAAGACGATTCAGATCCTCGGCAAAAGCATGATCGTCGAGGACGAGCCGGACCATCGGCGGCTCCGAAACCTGGTCCATAAGGCGTTCACGCCGCGCGCTCTCGAACGACTCGTGCCGCGAATCGAACGCCTGTCCGCCGAGCTATTGGCCAAGGCCGAACCACAGGGCCGCGTCGATCTGATCCCGGCCTACTCGCTGCCGATTCCTGTCTCGGTCATCGCCGGCATGGTCGGGCTGACCGACGATGAGATGCCAGAATTCCGCAACAGACTGCGCTTGCTGACCAGCGGCTATTCGGCCTGGTCGCTGCTGCGGACATTCTTCTGGGATATGCGGCGACTGCTGCGTTACATCCGGCAATTGATCGCCAACAAGCGGGCCCATCCCGGCGATGACATCCTCACGGCGCTGATTCAGGCCGAGGACCAGGGAGAGCGGCTGTCGGAAAACGAACTGATCAGCATGCTCTACCTGCTGGTCGTCGCCGGCTACGAAACGACGGTCCACCTGATTACCAACAGCGTCGTCACCTTGCTGACGCATCCGGATCAACTCGCGCGGCTGCGAGCTCAACCAGAATTGATGGAATCAGCGATCGAAGAAGTGCTGCGATTCAACGGTCCGGTCCAGGGAACGAAGCCCGCCTACGCAACCGAAGACGTCACGCTGCACGGCGTGACAATCCCCAAAGGCGCAATGGTGATGCCGCTCGTGGGGGCGGCGAATCGCGATCCGGCAGCCTTCGAAAACCCGGACGAGTTCGACATCGCCCGCTCGCCAAATCGCCACCTGGGCTTCGGCCACGGCATCCACTACTGCCTGGGCGCGCCACTGGCGAGGATGGAAACCCGGATCGCGCTCACCAACTTGCTAACGCGCAATCCCAACCTGCGGCTAGCGGTTGATCCGAGCGAGCTGAAGCTGCAAAATGCGCCGCTGTGGCAGCGATATGTGAGCTTGCCGGTAATGTTGGGGTGAGTTGTTTGTGATGCGCGCTGGCGAGAGTCGCGAGTTCAATTGCAATCAGCGACAAATCCGAGTGCAGTTCAGGTCGTTGCTATGACTGATCAGAAAATAACGCGCCGCGTCACGTCGGAGTCGATCAACGACTTTTCTTTCGTCGTAAACAACACACCGAAGTTCCTCGTCGATTGGTTCGCGGACAGCTTGACTGCATATTTCAACGGTGGCGTCAGCGTCGAAGATGGTCAAACGATGCAGTTTGAGTTTACGACGGTCAAGTTTTGCGTGCGCAATCGACGTCTGACGATCCTCGCGCCGGACTATGCGGAAATGCCGGTTCTCTGGATTGAGAATATGGACCACGCGCTTTCGATCGTCACTGCGCACAAATACACGCCCGAGAGCGTTGGGATGACCCCCGATACTCCAACGATGCTGCAATCCGCCGTTGTGGGCCAGCGGTTTAACGAACTCCCATTTATTGCGGAGCGTTCAGAACGAATGAGTGACAACCCAAACGATTCCGGATGGTTTGTCGGCACGATGTGCGACGAAGTCGACAATACTGATGCGACAAACTTGCATTGCCTGTCTCTGTACGAATTGATCACTAAATTACCGCAGTTGGTTCAATTCGTGTCGCTGCCAGTTGGGTGCAAACTACTATTCGAAAGTCGCGCGCCAACCATTTTCAAAGACGATCAGATTGTGCACGTTCCGCCCGATTCCTATTTAGGACGGGCGCTCGCGAAGGCGGATCGCTAGCAGGAATAGAAGCGAAGCTTATTCGCGTTCGATTGCGAACACATAACCGCGATGCGACATACCAGGGGCATTAATTTCCATGTTTGGTTGGTTTACGCCAAAATGCCCGGTCGATCCGCACTCCAAGGAGTGGATCGAAGAACGATTGCAGTGGCTGTCGTTCGAGTTTGGGCATGACGTCTTCACGCGCCGCGCGTTGATCCTGCCGCTGGCCGAGTTCTTTCCCGATCCATACGACGCCTCGGACAAGTCGGTTCGCGTGCTGCTCGACCGCGTTTGCCGGTACATGGACGCCGATCCGGCGCGGGTGGAACTCGACTTCTTCGACAGCGCGAGCGCGCCGGGACTCGTCAACGATCGAGGCTACTATCTTCCGGTCACCGTCGGACTGTATGAGGAGCATTCCGACAAGACGGTCATCCACCTCGACCGCCGGCAGCTGGGCGACCCGATGTCGCTGGTCGGCACGATGGCCCACGAGTTGGCTCACCTGCGACTGCTGGGCGAACAGCGGATCCGCAACGACATCTTCGATAACGAGCTGCTCACGGATCTGACCGTGGTGTTTTTTGGCCTGGGGATCTTTCTGGCGAACGCCGAGCGTTCGTGGACACCGAACATCCAACACTGGCCCGACACGCAAACGCAGCGGCCGGAATACATGACGCAGCCGATGTTCGGCCATGCGGTAGCGCACGCGGCCTGGTTTCGGGGCGAGAAAAAACCCAAGTGGGCCAGCCACCTCAGGCTCGACGCGCGACCGAGCTTTAAGCAAGGGTTAAGATACCTGTGGGCAACCGGCGATTCGAAGTTCCGGCCGGTGAAGCGCAAGTAAAGCAGATGGCTACCAGAATGAAACGCGTCACGACACTTGTACTCATGCTGTTGGCCATTGGCGGGTGTACTCGAAAGGCGCCGCCGGGGCCCGTTTTATCGCCAGATGGCAATCTGACATTAGTGACGACGATCGATCCAAGCCGTGCGGATCCGGCCGCTTATCTATGCGTCGTTTTCGAAATCAGGGACCCTACCGGCAAAGTGCTGCATAAGGAAAACACGCGAGCATCGGATCTGCATCGTTGGAAGATGAGTTGGGACTCGAACGAGGTTATCCGACTGGAGAGCGCTGATATCGGCACACGATTCTGGAGCCGACAGCCAAATGGCGAGTGGAAGAAGAATTAACGCTTGTGCACCAAGGTCCTGCAATCGCCAGGCAACAACTCAGAGGTTGTAACGCAATCGTCACCAGGAACCAGTCCATGCCCCAGGCAACCCGCGACAGATCGCTTGGTGACGGCGTCTACTTTGCGCCGGACGAGTACGTGGGGCTTGGTCCGCGGCTGGTTGTGTTTGTCGTAGATTCGATCGTCATCTTCGTGCTGTTGTGGCTGGTGGCGTTCGTGTGGTTCATCCTGGTAGGTGAGTACACGTTCACGTTCGTCCTGATTGCCGCCGGCGTGGTGTGGATTTATGTGGCGCCGATCAAGCGTTCGTCGTTTCGGACTCTGGGTTATCACTGGATGGGCTGCCGATTGGTCACCTTGCAGGGCGGTGTTCCCTCGCTGGCAATGCTGACGTTTCGCTCGCTGCTGTGGATGATAGGCCCATTCAACTCGGTGTTCGATTTTATCTGGTGTGGCGTTGACGAAGACCGTCAGACGCTGCGTGACCGATATTCCGGCATGTGCCTGGTTCGGCAAGGCGCCAAACCGCTCGGCAAAGGCGAGGTGCATTTAGCCTACTTCGACGCGTTTGGATACAATCTGATGTATGCGCGCGTCGTCCATCCACAGGCGAAGATGGCGCCAGCTGTGCGTGATTGACGCATTCGAGGCGTCTGCCAACCACTATTCGGTCGCGATGTCCAATGGATCATCCAGTCGACCCTAACGAGCCAGCAAAAATAACGCAGGCCGCTGTTCCTGACGAGTTCCGCACGCTGATTACCGTCTGTTATCGAATTGCATTCTTGCTCTGGGTCACATCCAGCGCGTGCTTCATGCTGGTGCTGACGTGGGGCTGGGGTTACGCGTACGCCAACGGCAAAATCCCCAAGGCGGCTGACTGGCGGCCTGGCCGTGGCCCGTGGGATCACGATCACGAAATGCACGTCTTTGTCGGGTGGATCATTCTCTCGGCATTACTGATGATGGCAACTGGCGGCGTGACGGCGCTCTTTTGCAGACGCGTGCGTGACTGGATTTTATTTATCGTTTGTGTCGTGGTTGGCTTCGTTGCACTGAGTTACCATTTTATGTTGGTCGATTAAGTGTCAGGGCAGTCAGCGAAGTTTCGAACGTCCGCATCTTGGAAAGCGATCGATGACCGGGCAATTAGAGACGCTTCACGCGTCTGCAGACACTGGCACCGATTCCTCGCCGCGGTTCGGCCTGTTGGCCGTGGCTCGGCCGATCTTTTTGAGATGGGAACTGTTGCGGATTGCTTTTAACGCGATCCTGGTGGTAGCGACGATCTGGCTTGCCGGGCTGGAGAATGTGCTTGAGCCTCGACTGTTGCTGATGATCGTTGAAGGCGCCGTCGTCGCGAACGTGCTGTTCTTCGCTGGTCCGATTGCCGAAACGTACTTCCATTGGCTCGGGGTCCGTCAGGTTTGGGTCCGTTTGGGGCTGTTCGCTATGGGGACAACCCTGACGATTGCGGTCGCGGCGATGGAATTGAATAACCAGCATTTGCCCACGCATGGCAAGCCGACTAGTTTTTCGACGATGGAGATAAGTGGCCCTCCCCAGGAGCGGATTGCCGCGATCACTCGCCAGCTTTCGCTGCACAAGGCCCCGCCCACGGCGCTGCTCGACGCGCGGTACCTGCAAGAGCAGACCGGCGATGGCGTGCTTGGGCCATCCGACTACCGGACGTTTTGCCGCATTGATGTGGCGCCGGCCGATATCCCGCGCTGGACCGCCGACCTGACGCCGCTGACGACGAAGCCTGACCACGCGACGCCCAAAAAGAATTTGCGGGATTGGTGGGTCACGCCCGACGGGTTTGAGTCACTGCAGTTCTACGAGGCCAAGCCATTCACCGGTCGAGTCAACGGCTGGATCGGAGTTGATCCGAATACCGGGCGGATTTTTATCTTTAGCTTTACGATGTGAGACGTGACATAACCAAACGCAAATTCGACAATCACCCGACGTGTGAAGACATTGAATTTGATCCGCCTCGGCCACGCAGTCGCTTACAGTGGGTGGATCGTGTTAAGGCTACGCGTCATGCGGTCATAACGAACCAAGCCCAAAATTGCGTATGTGGAGGTCGAGGACTAAATGATTAAGCACCTCTACTGGATATGGCTGATCTTGGCCGGGCTTCCTTTATTGATCTATCCATTCCTCTTGCTAGCTAACATCATGAGCCTCGCTGCCGAGACACCGCGAGAGCCGATTCCCTTCGCGTTAAGACTTTGCTCGCTCGGCTTTTTGTTGAGTTCGACATTTTACCCGCTCGCGTACGGGGGCTGCATAGTGAAGATCATCACTTTGGTCGTAGCTGCTGAGCATAAGCAAGCGCTGCGGTGGTCTTTCGTCCCGCTACTATATCTGGCGATTGTTGCGATGTTCTTTTGCGGTTGGATGTTGACTTCTCAATGACTGAATCCCAACCCAAGCTTGTTGCTTGACAGGCACCCGTGGACCTCGTGACTGCTTTATTCTGAGATGTTGGTTGTCGCAGATTACAGGTCGGGCTAATGTGCTTCAACACTCAAGTGGATTGGCGTGTATCCGGCGAGCGGGCGGATTTTTATCTTTAGCTTTAGCTTTACGATTTGATTCAAAAGATGCCCCGACTCTTGTTTCAATCGACAATCGATCCACCCTGGACGAGCTTGTATCCTGTTCGACTTGGCGGCACACGCAGGTTCGGCGCTGCGGATCGTTTTGTGATTGTCGAATCCGACGCGGGGCCTTTGTTACGTATCGATCTCTATCGTTGCAGCGAAGAATCCTACGCGTTGAGGAGGCGTGCGTCTGGTCGGAATTCGTGGCTATTGGCTGGGGGGATCACGCGTATCTTGTCCATCTTCAGACACGTCACGTATCGATCATCGCGTTAGATAGTTACTTTGGCCACCTTTATCCAACGGAGAACGGTCTGTTGATCGCCTCTGGAGAACGACTGCAATTGATCTCGCGCGACGGCAACCTGATGTGGCAAAGCGACGTGCTCGGCATCGACGGTGTCATTGTCGATGACGTCGACAGTGCGCTGATTCGCGGGCGAGGTGAGTGGGATCCGCCCGGCGGGTGGAAGCCGTTCGCGGTGTGCGTCAAGACAGGCCAGACGGTTTAGGCGCTTCGGTTGGAACCTTCAATTCCCGCACGCGCTCTTCAATCCGAGCAAGCACCTCGCGGTCGCTCGGATACGGCGAATCGACCACCTTGTGCACCGCCAACGGCACGTCGTCCATGCGGTAGATCGTGCCGTCGGTTTCAATGCCGTAGCGAGCGGTCCGAATGGCGACGGTTGCCGCTTGGCTGGTGGCGTTTTCGGCGGCGCCGATCGAAATCGTGGGGATCTTCTGCAGCCGCGCGCGGGCTGCTGCGGTCAGGCTCGTCAGCGGGTCGCTTGCCACGATCAGCGCCGCGTCGGCTTCGCCTCGCGCGAGCAGCTCGTTGGCCGAATACTCGCCGGGGCTGTAACGCGGAAAGCCGCGGGCGAAGTTGACCGCGAACGGATAGCCCGTGCTCCACAGGATCACGTTGTCGGCGCCGGCCAGGTTGCCGGCTTCGCGCATTGATCCGCACGTGAAGCGCGTGTAGATGTTCATGTCGCGCGTGAGGGCGAGCGCCGCCTCGGCGTTCAGGTATTTGCCAGGCGCGTCAGTCAGGCCGCTACCGTAAAGTAGCGCGCCGAAGTGGGCCTGCTTCATCCGGTCGATCAGGTCTTGCCAGCGGGCAAGCTCCACGCCGGTTTCGCTCAAGACGAGCGCGGCGTCGAGCGACAGCCCTTGCGCGAGGGCTCGCAATGTCCAAAGGGCTTCGAAGTCTCGGTCCGGTTTGACTTGCAGAAAGATGTCCGCTTGTTCGGCGGTGGCGCTGCGGCGCACGTCAATGACTACGCAGGTTCGATCCGCGCGGCCGCGCGGCACGAACATGCCGGCCGGCTCAAGACTGTAGCGACTTGTGTGGCGCGGGTGGCTTGTGACCGGATCGGCGCCCCAGAAGATCAGCATGTCGCCACGATTTCGCAACTCGCCCAGCGTGCAGGTCATCTCGCCCACGCCCTGGAAGGCCATGCCGGTCGGTCCATGCTCGTGGCTGGTCGGCGTGTCGAGATTGGCGCCCAACCGATCGGCGATGGCGACCGCGGCCCGCTGGGCTTCGCAAGTGGTTGCGTTCAAACCGTAGACGAGCGGCGCGCGGGACTCGACGAGAATTTCCGCGGCGCGCTGGATTGCCTGATCGAGCGTGGCCGGGCGACCTTCGATCATGGCCGGCGAGGCCGAAAATGCCGGCGGCGCCAGGAACCACGCTTCGCCCAGCGGGCACGCTCGCTCGGCCTTGGTGATTTGCAGGTCTTCGATCGTCAGGTCGATATCGTCGCAGGCGCAGCCGCAACGCAGGCAGACGGCGTCAGCGACGGTCCGCGTGTTGGGTTGTGATTTTTGCGAGATTGCGGCATTTGGCATGCCTGTTATTGTCGCAGAGCGACGGGGGGTGAGCCAGTCCGGCCGATTTTCCCGCAGCAATTGTTAGCGGAGCGGCGCAAGCCGCCCGGCTGCAGCGGCTTCGACGGTCGCCTCCATCGCTCAGGAAGACAACGAAGAACCCGAAGGCTAGCGCCCTTCGGCTAACGATCGAACGAGCTGCGCGCCAAAATAAATCGCCGCGGCCGGGCCAAGTGCGCCGGTCGCGGCGATTCGCCGAGGTCTGCTCGGCGGTGAAAGGTGAGTTTCGAGGTCACCGCTCCGCGAATCGAACCATTCGGCCGGAGATCGATCTATCGGCGACGCACGGCGAGGAGACAAACAAAGCCTTCGGCGCCGGAATCAATCGATCGCACGGCCGAGTGGTTAACGCCAGCGTCAGGGACACAGCTCGGAGCAGCCGCGGGAGCGGTGAGCCGGTCCGTCGAACGCGGAGCACAAACTCGTCTTCGCACTAAAGGGGTTGACTAGCAAAGCGGCTGAACGAGTTCAGCCAGTGAGCGGAGAGAACTGGTCTAAGGTTCCAGCCGCTCACCATCGCCAGCCAGGTGGATCTTGCATGACAGCCCTCCTGTGAAAAGGAAATCGGTCAAGAAGAGAAGTGATGTGATCTGTTGTTAGCCAACAACATTCATTTAGCAAAACGCGCGCGGCCGCGTCAACGTACTTTCTACGTATGTCACAAAGAATTGTGCGAATTGTTTTTGCGTCGTTCGCTATGTATCAATTGGCGAAAGATTGCAGGGCAAATCAATTGCGCGCGAAGGCAATTGCGAACGAGGCGTACTACGATGATCGCTACTGACGTCACGGGAGGGCGAGGCTCCCGCCGAGCCGAGAAGCGCGCTCGGTCTCGCCGCACATTCAAATAAGAAAACTCACGCGGAGGCGCGGGTAAGAATGACAGACATGTTCGTTCTCCGCGATTCCCGCGTGAGATATTTCCTTCTGAAGATGCCACAATTCGCGTTGAACCGCAGTCCGTCGGGTACGCACCCCGTGCGTGCCACGAAGCGCGATGGATCGCGAAAACCACGAAGAACCCGCGGCTAGCGCCGGCGGCTCACTTGATGCGTCGTCGTGCGCGATTCATGGCTCAGCGGGAGCTTCGCCCTCCTGGAATGATTGCTCGTGAAATCGCGAGCCCTCACATGGCGACTTTGATCACCACTTTGCGGACCAGCGGTCGACAAAGTCCGTAGGGTACGCACCCCGTGCGTACCATGAAGCGCGATGGATCGCGAAAACCACGAAGAACCCGCGGCTAGCGCCTGGCGGCTCACTTGATGCGCCGTCGTGCGCGCTTCACGGCTCAGCGGGAGCTTCGCCCTCCCGGAATGATTGCTCGTGAATTCGCGAGCCCTCACATGGCGACTTTGATCACCACTTTGCGGACCAGCGAGGATTCGCCCGCTGCGAGGCAAGGCATGTGGCCGTCTTGCGGGGCGAAGAGCGTGAAGCTGCCGGCCGGCACGTCAACAAAGCTCCCATGGCCGTCGTGAAAAATCAGATCGCGCTCAGCATCGTAGTCCGCGCGCGGCGTCAACGCGCGCAAATTGGCGTAGCCCATCCGCTCGATACCGGAGATCACATATTGCACGTCCATGTAGCGACGATGCGATTCCCAGACGCCTTCACTTTCAGGCTTGGTGCGATACTCCTGAAAGAGCGCAAAGACGTCATCGCCGGCGATCTCGTGCCGTCCCAGGTCGGCTCGCAGCAGGTCGAACGTCCGCAGAAACTCAAACGCCTTCGCCAAACGCGGGTTGAGCGATTCGTAAGCGGCCGATTGATCGAGACGATCGAGCACCATGAAAATCCTCCTTGCTACTCTTCGTTGAAAGTGAAGCTTTGCCACACTGCCGGACGAGCCAGCAGTGGCACAAACCGCATTGTCGCCGTGACGACATTCGAGCGGCTATTCCTTGATTCCTTCGAGACTGACCATCAGCCGAACTTCGTCGGCTACTGGGCCGACCATTTTGTTCATGCCGAAATCTGTGCGGCGGATGTTGAAGACGGTTTCGAGCCCGGCGCGGGCTTCGCCGAGCATCCCTTTGCCGGCGCCGGTCGGCTCGATCTCGACGGTGATCGGCCTGGTCACGCCGTGCAAGGTCAGTTCCCCTTCGACGACAAATGGGCCTTTCGGTTTCCGCGTGGTCTTCTTCGATTGAAAGCGAATCGTTTTGAAACGTTCAACGTCGAAGAAGTCGGCGTTGCGAAGATGCTTGTCGCGCTCGGCGTTGTCGGTGTCGATACTGCTGGCGGTCACTTGAATGTCGACCAGGCTATCGGTCGGGTTCGCTTCGTCGAGGCGGAACGTGCCAGCCACTTTGTTGAAACGGCCGTAACAGTAGCTGATGTTCAGATGCTTGACGCGGAACACGACCGTCGAATGAGTCGGGTCGGTTCGGAACGTGTCGGCGGCCATTGCAGGGGCGGCGCAGCAGAGCGACGTTGCGAACAACAGAATTGGGGTCGAGAGTTTAAGCATGCTTAAGTGTCCGTAGGTCACGCACCCTGTGCGTGACATTGAAGCGGCGCTGAGTTCGCTTCGTTGCTCGGCGGGAGCCTCGCACTCCCGCTGAACGAAAGGGCGACGTTTCTCGTATGGCGCCTCGCGAACTGTGTCGCCGCCCTAATTCCAGCCGTCTTTTTTGCGGCCGCTGCGGCGCTTTTCGGCGGGGGTCAGGCGGTCGGTCAATTTCGAGATCTTGTCGCGGATCGCGATGCGCGTCAGCAGGGCGACCTTGTTGGCGCCCAGCCGCGACATCGCTTTCGCCTTGTGGTTGTCGACCGTGCTGGGCGCCAGTCGTAAGATCAACGCCGCTTCGCGCACGGTGCAGCCCAGGCTTAGCAGTCGCACAACCTGACGCTCTCGGGGAGTTAGATCGGGGGACATCGGGGTGTCATCCAAAGCGGTTCGGCGGAAATCGACGCGAAGAACACGCGGAGCGAACGAATACGCATACAGACAGGAAACCCAGTCGGACAAATGGCCCCCAGGGTGGAACCACCCATAAGCTAGCCCTATTTATGCGGAAATACCACCCGGCGTGCAAGTGTGTTACGAGGCCGCCGAGGACGGTTCTCGGCTGTAACGCCGGGCAAAAACCGGCTCAAACGATACGCAGTGCCGAAAAACTCTTGAAAAACATCGTGGTCGTCTGGCGGATGGGAATGTCGCGAGCCTCGGAAACGCGACAACAAGATTGATCGTCTCACTGCCAAAGTGAATATGCGTTGGCCAGCTGAAGCGGCGCGAATTCAAGCAGTGCGGCTGGTTGACGCGCGACGACAGAGGTGTACCCGCACACATACCGTCGCCATACGGTTACCCGGTGCGATTGCCCCATGGCGTTGATCACTTCGTCTGACTGCCATTTGACTGCGCGCTCTCGTTGCGCGTGTGGCCTTTGCCGCGACTGATCTCGATCCGATCGACTTGCGGAATCCCCAACGCAACTTCGAATCGTGACGGTCGATTCGCAGTTGCGCGTCGTCGCGTAGTGTGCGATTGGTTAGCGCTCAAAGGTATTGTAGACGTTTACATCCACTTAATGCGGACAGGGGTATTTACACCTACGCCACGGCAGGATTTGTCTGCCTAATCAAGTTCGCGCGCGAATTCAGCTGTTTGGGTAGCTGATTTTGGTCTTCCAGACGCCCCCAGGATGCTGGCGCCCCGAGTGCTTGCACCGGATCTTGTGCCCGAGCGACCTTACAAGGGCAAAATGAGCCAAACTCTTGCGGGTCGGCGAAGGGCCCCTATAACGGGCCCTGACGTGAGTTCATCGCACGGTTTCACCTGACCAGGCGACGAACAAACGAACGATTCGAGGCCATACGATACGGATGTCGCTCAAGGGATTGCTGAGGTTGGAGAGCGACAGGTCCGACCGCAAGATTCGCATGGTGTCATGGATGATGATCGAATCCGTTTTGATCCATCAAGAGGTGTGCTCGCCGGGCTTAGCCCACGTGCGCTCCCCTGTCCATTGCCAGCGTTGCTGTCGGTCCTGTACAAGCTCTCCTTCCAAAAGCGTGCCTTGAGGCGCCTCGCAAAGAACCGTTCGTCGGTTTTTTTCACTAGGGCCGCGGGCCCACGGAAGGAGTCGTGATTATGACACGGAAGCCACTCATCGGTCTGAATGCTGAATTTCGTTCGGCGAAGAAGGATGCCCCAGCGTTCAGCTACATCTCGGCCGGCTACTATGACGCGATTGTCAACGCTGGCGGTGTGCCCGTTGTAATACCACCACTCGAAGATGACTCGGACCTGGAGCGGATCCTGGACCTGTGCGATGGCGTGGTGATGGTCGGCGGCGCCGACCTCGATCCTCGTCGTGACGGCTTTATGCTCCACCCGGCGGTTCGCACATTGGAACCACGCCGCGAAGATTTCGATCGTCGCTTGATTCAAATGGTTGCCGCTCGTCGGATGCCGATCTTTGGCATTGGCGTTGGCATGCAACTGCTGAACGTCTCGCAAGGGGGCAACCTGTTCCTGCACGTTCCGGAAGACATGCCCAAGGCCTTGCCGCACAAAGATCCGTTGGATTCGGCCCACCGTCACGCGTTGGAAGTTGTGCCCGGTTCGCTGATGGAGCGTGTTTACGGCGAAGGCGAAATTCGCGTCAACAGCATGCATCACATGGCCATCGACGAAGTGGCGCCTGGTTTCCAGGTCACTGCTCGCTGTCCGGATGGCGTGGTCGAAGCGATTGAGAGCAAGTACGAAGATTGGTTCGCAATGGGCACGCAGTTCCATCCCGAAAGCGAGTCGGCCTCGGCGCTCGACCTGCGGATCTTCGAAGAATTCATCATTGGCGTCGGCGGCGAAGTCCCCGCTATTCGACTGGCTGCTTAGTCTGCAGTGTCCGCCGGCACGACGCTGGCGGCATACGGACGAGATTGTGAATGAGACCGCGCGGCGCAGACCCAGAGCGCCGCGCGTGATGTGCGGGCGGGCGCTGGATGCGCCTTGGATATCTACGCGGGGAATGGATGCCCCGCCCTTTTATTGCCTGCGCACAAAGAGTCTACCGAGGGTGTCGCCACTAGGGTCCGCGGGCCGCGATTCTGTCCGGCAGCTTCAGAATCGCGGCTCCGCGGGGTTTTTCGACATCCCGCGCGCTTGCACTCGCAACTTTCCTGCGCCATGCTGCGAAGAGTCGACGGCGCACGCGCGCCCGGCGCTTCTTGGCAGGGTTCGCGCATGGATCTCTATCACGTCTGGTGCAATCTAAGATCCGCCGTTAGCGATGTCGCGTTTTGCGATCGCGTGGACGCGTACCTCGGTCGATTGCGTGACGACCGTTTGATCGAGGGATACCGCATTACGCGGCGCAAGCTCGGATTCGGCCCGCGCGAGTTGGGCGAATTCCAGATCACGATCGAAGTGCGCGATCTGGCGCAATTGGATCGGGCGTTTGTGACTGTGGCCGAGCGCAGCGGCGCGGTCGAAGGACTGCACCAGGCCGTCAACTCGCTAGCGTGCGATCTGACGTTTGCGCTCTATCGAGATTTCCCGGACGCCGTGCGGAAACGGGGCGAAGAGAAGTTCTGAGCGCCTTTCAGAAGGTTGGGGCGCGCTCCTGGTAGGGTACGCACCCCGTGCGTACCAATTGCAGCGCCGATTTTGGTACGCACGGGGTGCGTACCCTACGGCTGATTGCGCCGCGGGCCCTCATCCGTCGAGCTATCGCTCGCCACCTTCTCCCACCGGGAGAAGGGTTTGAAGTTCAGCGGTCGCTGACTTCCTGCGTGGCCGCCGCATGGGCTTCGTGCATTTCGGCTTCGTATGGCTTGATGGCCAGGCCGGTGTTGCAGTGCACTCGATTGCGGCCGGCGGCCTTTGCGGCGTAGAGCGCGGCGTCAGCGCGGGCGAGTAGCGTCTGCGGAGTGTCTTGCGTGGTGGCCGAGGCGACTCCGCCCGATAGCGAGACGATGCTGGCCGTATCGATGGCTTCGCGCATCTTCTCGGCAAAAACCGTGGCCGTGTCCAGGTTCGTGTGCGGCATAACGACCACGAACTCTTCGCCGCCATAGCGCGCCACCAGGTCAGTCTCGCGAGATTGCTCGTCGAGCAGCCGGGCGACGGATTGCAGGACCTGGTCGCCGTAGACGTGGCCTTGCAGGTCGTTGATCTTCTTAAAATGGTCAATGTCGAAGATGCCCAACGAAAAAGGCTGATCGTGGCGGGCCAGTTGCGCGAACGATGCCGCCAGTGTTTCGTCGAGGGCCTTGCGATTGCTGATACCGGTCAGCGCGTCAGTGCGCGTTTCGGTAAATGTCATCAAGTGGCTGGATTGCTGACGCAGTTCGTCGTAGGCGTGTGAGATCTGACCAGCAAGCTCAAGGATCGGCTTAAGGATGTTTTCCGATTCGAGGAATAAGTCGCGCCAGGCGTCTTCCTGGTCGTTGCTACTGATGGCGTTCACTCGGTCTTTGAACTTGGCGATGCTCGGCTGATGCGAGGCGACGTTCGAGCGGATCCGCTCGGCAATTTCTTCGAGCTGCGACGCCACGGCCTTGGCGCGTTTCAGCTCGCGGCGAGCCCGATCGGCGTGGACTTCGCCCGTGACCTGCTGGCGCCGGCCAACCATGTATCCAATCGTGGCGACGACGGCCAGGGCAAAGACGGTAGGCAAATACATCGTGAAGATTTCCAAGGCAATTCCGTATCGCTGGCGTCAGACACGGCCCCCAGAGGGGAGAGTGGCTCTAATCAGGTAGTTCGTCTCTGGGAAATATAGTTCGGATTTGGCTAGGCAAACGGAGGGAAAGCAAATTAATATCCACGGCCTGGATGTTTCCCAGAAGTGACTTTGCGAACCAAATTACCCCGCCCACCGTTACTGGAAGTAATGTCATCCGCTTGGGATGCGGGGGCCGGAAGTTCGCCTGTTTCAGGCGACCTGGAGTGGCTACAACTTGGATCGCAACGGGCAGGGTGATTTTTTCGCAGAGTGAACGACAATCTTCGCGGGTTCAGACCGGTCGGACGTCAGCTTTGGCCGGCGCATCCGAATTGTCCCGCGATTTCAATACAAACCAACTTTGACTTTCAGGAGTCGATCGTGCTGAATTCCGATCCTTTGTCTTTCATTGCTCGCGTGCTACCCGGCCGGCTGCCAGTCAACCTGTCGATGCTGGTCGTGTTTGCCGCTGCACTAATTGGTTCTGCGCCGGCTTTTGGCGCCGATGCTCCGCCGGCCAAGGCGCCGGTGTTTCCTTACCCGATCAAAACCAGCAAGCTCGACAATGGCCTGACCATTGTCACGGTTCCGACCGACTCGCCAGGCGTGATCTCGTACTACACGATCGTGCGGACTGGTTCGCGGAACGAAGTCGAACCCGGCCTGTCAGGCTTTGCGCATTTTTTCGAACACATGATGTTCCGCGGCACGCCGCGCAATCCGCAGGAGCAATACAACGACAAGCTGAAGCGACTGGGGGCCGACACCAACGCCTTCACGACCGACGATTGGACCGCTTATCACAGCACGCTCTCGAGCGATGCGCTGGCCACGGTGATCGAACTGGAAGCCGATCGCTTTCAGAATCTGGCCTACGATGAGCCAGGCTTTCAGAAAGAAGCCCGCGCCGTGCTCGGCGAGTACAACAAGATCGCGTCGAGCCCGATGATGCTGTTGGACGAGACGCTGCAGGACACGGCTTTTGACAAGCACACCTACAAGCACACGACGATCGGCTTTCTGAAAGACATCGTCGACATGCCGAACCAATACGAATACAGCCGCAAGTTCTTCGAGCGCTGGTACCGGCCGGACAATTGCATCGTGCTGGTCGTGGGCGACGTGAAGCATAACGAAGTGGTTGAACTGGCTCGCCGCAATTATGGCCCTTGGAAGCCGGGCGTCGCCAAAGTCGACATTGAGGCCGAGCCGCCACAAACTGCCGAACGCCGCAAAGACCTGACCTGGAAAGGCGTGACGCAGCCGTATTTGTATATCGGTTATCACGTCCCAGCGTTCGACGCCAGCAGCAAAGAGATCGCGGCGCTCGACGTCTTGAGCGAGGCCTTGTTCTCGCAAGTCAGCCCGCTCTACCGGCAGTTGGTGCTCGAAGAATCGAAGGCCGAGATGATCTCAGGCGGAGCGCAGTTTCATCGCGATCCATCGCTGTTCACGATCATGGTCCGGCTGCGCGACGCGGCCGACCTGCCGGCGGTTGAAAAGGCGATTTACGCCGCGATCGAACAAGCGGCGACCAAGCCACTCCCCGCGGCGCAACTGGCCGATATCAAATCGCACCTGCGGTATGGGTTTGCCTCGCAGTTGGAATCGACGGGCGCCGTCGCCCGGGCGGTTGGCAGCTATTTGGAGCTGACTGGCGACGCCAACTCGTTGAATCAGATGTACGACACGTACGAGAAAGTCACGGCGGCCGACGTGCAAGCCGTGGCGGCAAAATTCTTTTTGGCGAAGAATCGGACCGTGGTCACGCTGCTAAGCGAAGCCGACGCGGCGAACCAGGCGAAACCGGCCGACGACCAAAAGGCTGCAGAAAAGAAAGCCGCTGCGGCGAAAACGCCTAATGATGCGCCAACCACGGCCGCGGCCGCCAAGGTCCAAACCGTGGCGTATCAAGCACCCAAGGCGGCCGCTCCGAAGGCTGCGACGCCAAAAGCCGCAGCGCCCAAGGTCGCGGCGCCGAAAGCCTCTTCAGCTCGACGAAATGAGGCACAAAAGGCCGTCGCTCAAAAGGCGCCCGCCCCGGCGGCTGCTGCCGGCAAGGCCCCGGCCGCCACGGCGAAGATCGTGTCACCGCTGGTCAGCATCCGCATCACGTTCAACGTTGGTTCGCAGCAAGATCCGCCCGGTAAAGAAGGCCTGGCTGCGCTGACCGCGCGATTGGTCTCCGAAGGAGGCTCGAAGGACTTCACCTACTCGCAGTTGCTGGAGAAGCTTTATCCAATTGGCGGCGCCATGGGGGGCGGTTGCGACAAAGAGGTTACGGTCTTCACCGGCCAGGTCCATCAGGACAAGCTCGACCAGTTCTACAAGTTGTTTGCCGACGTGCTGCTGCGTCCTCGTTTCGACGCGGCCGACTTCGAGCGATTGCAGCAAGAGCAACTCAGCCTCGTATCGAAGCGGTTGCGCGGCAACGACGACGAGAACCTCGGCAAGGCGGTCCTGCAACAAAAGCTCTACCCGGCGTCGCACCCTTACGGTCATCTCGACTACGGGACAGTGGCTGGCTTGAAATCGATCACGCTCGACGATGTGAAGGATTTCTATCGAAAGAACTACACCCGGGGCGCCCTCTCCACGGCGGTCGCTGGTGGGTCGAACAATGACCTGGTCAAAAAATTATCGACTGAGTTTGCCGCCGCGCTGCCCGATGGCAAGCCAACCCGCCCGGAGCTGACGGCGCCGAACAAGTTGCAAGATCTGGAAGTAACGATCATTGAAAAGCCGGCGATTGCCACGGCGGTCTCGCTCGGCTTTCCGATCGACGTGACTCGGGCGGACGATGATTTCTATCTGTTGGCCGTGGCCAACTCGGCCTTTGGCGAGCATCGCACGTTCAACGGCCGCTTGATGAAAAACCTGCGCGGCAAGCGCGGCTTGAACTACGGGGATTACGCCTACATCGAAAACTTCATCCAGGACGGCGGCAGCACGTTCCCCATCGCTGGCACGCCGCGCCGGCAGCAGTTCTTCTCGATCTGGCTCCGGCCCGTTCCGCACGACAAGAGCATGTTCGCTCTGCGCGAAGCGGTCCGCGAGCTCGACATGCTTGTCAAAGACGGCCTGACCGAGCAGGAGTTCGAAGCCACGCGCAATTTCCTGCTCCACTACAGCAAGCTGTGGGTGCAGAATCAGTCGCGCCGCCTGGGCTACGAACAGGATGGCAAGTTCTACGGACGGAAGAGCCTGGTCGAAGAACTGGCAGACCGCCTCCCGACGATGACCCGCGAGCAGGTCAACGAGGCGATCCGCAAACATTTGCAGGCAGACAACCTGGCCGTGGTGCTAGTGACTGACGACGGCGCCCGCGTGAAGGAGCAACTCCTCTCAGGCAAGCCGAGCCCACTGGTCTACGACACCCAAGGGACGCCGCCGGAGATCCTCGAAGAGGACAAGATCATCGAGTCCTGGCCACTGAAGATCAATGTAGAGCGGCTTAAGATCGTGCCGGCGGAAGAACTGTTTGAGCAGTGAGCATAGTAGTCACCACGGGCCCCGTGATGACATTCATTGGCTCGGCATGGCTCGAATAAAACTGTTTTCGTTGTGTCGTCGTGCCGTTGTGGTTGAACTGTATTCTGGCACAAAGTTGGAGACCACGACGGAACAGACACGACGAAACGTGCTTGCATTGCGCATTGCTTCGTGAATTGGCCACTCTGTGCTCGCTGCTGTCATCACGGGGCCCGTGATGACTACGGAGGGCTCATTTCTTTTTGAACACGCTCTTGGCTTTGGCGAGTGCCGTGCCGAGTTGCTCGACTTCGGCCAGCGTGTTGTAGAAGTAGAAGCTGGCCCGTGCTGTGGCGTTAACGCCTAACCGCTTGTGCAGCGGCATCGCGCAGTGATGCCCTGCTCGGACGGCGATTCCTTCGCGATCCAAGAGCTGCGCGATGTCGTGGGCGTGGACCCCCTCGACCGTAAAGCTGACGATCCCACCCTTGTCGGCTGGCTCCGGACCGAACATTCGCACGCCACCTACGCTGGCCAGCACCTCGTGCGCGCGGGCGGTCAGCACTTGCTCGTAGGTGTGAATCTTGGCCAGCCCGACGGTATTCAAATAGTCGATCGCCGCGCCGAGCCCAATCGCCGGGACAATCGGCGGCGTGCCGGCTTCGAACTTGGCCGGCAACTCGGCCGGTTCGAAACCATCGAGCCGCACGCGGCGGATCATGCTGCCGCCACCCAAGAACGGCGGCATGGCGTCGAGCAATTCGCGCCGGCCCCAGAGGATACCGACGCCGGTGGGGCCCATCATCTTGTGACCGCTGAAAGCGAGAAAATCTACGCCCAAGGCCTGCACATCGGTTGGCTCGTGCGGGGCGCTCTGCGCCGCGTCGACCAGGACCAGTGCGCCAGCGGCGTGGGCTTGCCGCGTGATCTCTTCGATGGGGTTCATCGCGCCGAGCACGTTCGAGATCGCCGCCACGGCGACCATCTTCGTGCGCTTCGTCAGCAGACTCGGCAGCTTTTCGAGATCGAGCCGGCCATCTTCGGTGATCGGGATGTAACGCAACACGGCGCCGCGCTCGACGGCCAGTTGCTGCCACGGAACGATGTTCGAGTGATGCTCGGCCTCGGTCAGCAGAATTTCATCGCCGGCCGAAATGTTGGCCGCGCCCCAACTACGGGCGACAAGGTTGATGCCCTCGGTCGTGCCGTAGGTGAAGATAACTTCTTCGCGATGTGGAGCGTTGATGAAAACGCGGACCTTCTCGCGAGCTTCTTCGTACAGATCGGTGCTTTGATCGCTCAGCCAGTGAATGCCGCGATGGACGTTGGCGTATTGCTTCTCATAGACGTCGACCAGCGACTGGATCACCTGCCGGGGCCGCTGCGTGGTGGCGGCGTTATCCAGATAGACCAGCGGCGTGTCGCCATGCAACAAGATCGAGAGGATCGGAAAGTCGGCCCGGTACGCATGCGGGTCCAGCGGCAACGCGGGCGTGACGACGCTCATCGGGAAGCTCCATTCTTCGGCGCGCCATTGCCCGAATCGTTTTTGGTTTCGCTTACGCCCTCGGCGGTTGGCGAGTAGATCGCCGATTGCAGCACCCGCCACGAAAGCAGGCAGCACTTTTGCCGGTTGGGGGTCAGCTTGGCGCCAAACAACTTCAGCATGTCCTCGGCCGAAAAATTCTTGACCTCTTCGAGCGTGTGCTGATCGAAATGCTCGACCAGCATCGACGCCGCGGCCTGGCTGATGCAGCAGCCGTCGCCATTAAAGAAAATCTGGTCGATCTTGCCGTCCGGCTTCAGGGCCAGCTCAATCCGCACGACGTCGCCGCAGAGTGGGTTGTCATCCTCATGCGCGTGCGTCGCCCCGGCGACATGTCCGCGGTGATACGGATCCTCGTAATGGTCGAGGATGTGTTCCTGATACAGTTCTTCTTCGTCGGCAGGCATGAGTGGCGTCAGCGGAGAGATAGAAGGAAGGGCAAACTCGGCCGGCCCAAAGCCAGGCGAGGCGCCGCCCAGGGAGGCCAACACAAGTCTAGGACTGCCGCCACGTTTGGACAACCGGGCCGCGCATAACCCCGTTAGCGGCAAGGCGCTAGCCGCCGGTAGCCCGTTGAACATGGCGACGCAAAAGAAGAACCCGCGGCTAGCGCCGGCGGATGATAGTCGCCCGTTCTGTGGCACACGTGGTACGCACGGAGTGCGTACCCTACGGTTATTCGCCGAGCGTGGATTTTTTTCGCAGGATGTGGTGGTAGTGCTGCGCGAATCGGTGGGCTTCGTCGCGGACGTATTGCAATAGCCGCAGCGCGTACGAGTGCCGGCTTAGGCGCAGCGGGTCGGGCAGGTCGCCCACGTAGATTTCTTCTTCGCGTTTGGCCAATGAGATGACCGTGGGGGGTTGGATCTCCAGCGCCGTGAAGGCCGCCAGGGCCGCGTTCAATTGACCGCGGCCGCCATCG
>Ga0070665_100000924_pt1 | contig 37601 bp, 24 predicted proteins | sample KBSS13metaG_FD_65862 | JGI IMG/M metagenome (GOLD analysis project Ga0070665, IMG submission 65862) | Switchgrass rhizosphere microbial communities from Kellogg Biological Station, Michigan, USA - KBS S1-3 metaG | ecosystem: Host-associated > Plants > Roots > Rhizosphere > Soil ... | reverse complement strand
ATACCCCCATGAATCATCGTCTATTGCTGGCCTGCCTCGCAGCCATGCTGTTCGCATTGCCCGCGGTTTCCGAGGATGGATATGACTTATGGCTGCGATATCGCCCACCGGCTCCGGGCGCGGTGCGTGAGCTCGTCGCCGGCGCCGCGACTCCGACGCTCGATGCTGCGCAACGCGAGCTGGTCAGGGGCCTGAGCGGACTCGCGGGCGCGCCAATTCCCGTGGTGCCGAAGCCGGGTCAGTCCGGGGCAGTGCTGTTCGGCACGCCGCGCAGTTCCGCCCTGATCGCCGGCTTGTCCCTGGGGCTCGAGCGCGCCGGTGACGAGGGATACGTGATTCGCAGCGTCACGCTCGACGGGCGGGCGGTCACGGTCATTGCCGCGAATTCCGACGTGGGCGCGCTGTACGGCGCCTTCCATTTCCTGCGGCTGTTGCAGACGGGGCAGGGCTCGCCAACCCTGGACCTGGTGTCGCGGCCCCGCACGAAGCTGCGCGTGCTGGATCACTGGGACAACCTGGATCGACACGTCGAGCGTGGTTATGCCGGCCAGTCCATCTGGGACTGGCACAAGCTGCCGGGCTGGCTCGATCCGCGGTACACCGACTACGCCCGTGCCTGCGCCTCGATCGGCATCAATGGTGCCGTGCTCACCAACGTCAACGCGAATGCCACCAGCCTGACACCGCCCTATCTCGAAAAGGCCGCGGCGCTGGCCAACGTCTTCCGTCCCTACGGGGTGCGCGTGTACCTGACGGCACGCTTCAGCGCGCCCATCGAGCTCGGCGGACTCAAGACCGCCGACCCGCTCGATCCCGCGGTGCGCGCCTGGTGGAAGGCGAAGATCGACGAGATCTACCAATACATCCCCGACTTTGGCGGCTTCCTCGTCAAGGCCAACTCCGAGGGCCAGCCCGGACCGCAGGACTACAAGCGCACGCATGCCGACGGCGCCAACATGCTGGCCGGGCCGCTGGCCGCGCACGGCGGCATCGTCATGTGGCGCGCGTTCGTCTATTCGAGCGAGAACACCGAGGACCGCGCGCGCCAGGCGTATTCGGAGTTCGTGCCGCTCGACGGCAAGTTCGCCGACAACGTGCTGGTGCAGGTGAAGAACGGGCCCATCGACTTCCAGCCGCGCGAGCCATTCTCGCCGCTGTTCGGCGCAATGCCGAAGACACCGCTGATGATGGAGGTTCAGATCACCAAGGAGTATCTCGGCTACGCCACGCATCTCGTCTATCTAGGCACGATGTGGGAAGAAGCGCTGAAGGCGGACACGATGGTGGCGGGCAAAGGATCGACGGTCGCGAAGGTGATCGATGGCGACCTGCATGGCTACAAACTCACCGGCATGGCCGGCGTCGCGAACATCGGCGCGGATCGCAACTGGAGTGGCTCGCATTTCGACCAGGCCAATTGGTACGCATTTGGCCGTCTCGCCTGGGATCCGGAACTGTCCGCGCGCGCCATCGCCGAAGAATGGGTGCGCATGACTTTCTCCAATGATCCGGCGTTCGTCGCGCCGGTGGTCGCGATGATGATGGGCTCGCGCGAAGCGGCGGTGGACTACATGACGCCCCTGGGCCTCGCGCATCTCATGGGTACCGGGCATCACTATGGTCCCGCGCCGTGGGTCAGCGACCTGAAGCGCCCGGAGTGGAACCCGGCTTACTACCATCGCGCCGACGCGGACGGCATCGGCTTCGAACGCGGACCTCCCGTCAATGGCAACGGGGGTACGAACGCCACCGCGCAATACTCGCCCAAGGTCGCGGCTATCTATGCGGATCCGAAGAAGACGCCGGAGAACCTGCTGCTCTGGTTCCACCATGTGTCCTGGGACCGGCGCATGTCGACGGGTCGCACCTTGTGGGACGAACTCGTGTATCGCTACGACCACGGTGTCGAGACTGTGAAGCAGATGCGTCGCAGCTGGGATGCGCAGCGCGATCGCGTCGACGCCGAGCGTTTCGCGCAAATCGCGGCGTTCCTGGCGATCCAGGAACAGGAGGCGCAGTGGTGGCGCGACGCCTGCGTCGCGTATTTCCAGTCGATCTCGAAGCGTCCGCTGCCCACGGGTTCGGCGCCGCCGGCGCACCCGCTCGAGTACTACAAGGCACTCACTTTCCCGTACGCGCCTGGCCGCGGCTGAGCAGAGGAACTGACATGCGCGCATCCTTCCTGTCCCTGGCACTGATCGTACTCGCGTTCCCGGTGCTGGCCGCCGATGCGCCGCCCGTGAACATGACCGCCGAGCAGGATCACAAGCTGATGCTGGAGAAGCTCGGCATCGGTGCCATCCGCCCGGGCGCCAACGGGCGCGACCCGGCGGCGCCCAACTACGCGAACTACGACGAGTCGAAGGCGAATCCGTACCCGGTCCTGCCGGACCCGCTGAAGCTGGCGAATGGCAAGCCGGTGAAGTCCGCGAAGGACTGGTGGAAGAAGCGTCGCCCGGAGCTGGTGGAAATCTACGACCGGGAAATCTACGGGCGCCTGCCGGCGAGCGTTCCCGGTGTCACCTGGTCGGTGAAAGAGTCACGTGAGGACGTGGTCGGCGGCAAGCCCGTGGTGTTCCGCAAGCTCGTCGGCCACGTCGACAACTCGGCCTATCCACTCATCAACGTCGACATCGAGGCCGAGCTCACCACGCCGAAGGGTGGCAAGCACGTGCCGGTCATCGTGGAGTTCTTTCCGTTCGAATTCCGCGGCCGCTTCCCACCGCCGCCACCGCCCACATGGCAGGAACAGGTCATCGCGCGCGGCTGGGCGTACGCCATCCTCTCGACCAGCACCATCCAGGCCGACAATGGCGCGGGACTGACCACAGGCATCATCGGCCTGGTCAACAAGGGCCAGCCCCGCAAGCCGGACGACTGGGGGAGTCTGCGCGCCTGGGCCTGGGGCGCATCGAGACTGCTCGACTACCTGGAAACCAATCCGGAAGTGGACGCCAAGCGCGCGGTGATCGAGGGCGTGTCGCGTTTCGGCAAGGCGGCACTGGTCACCATGGCGTATGAACCGCGCTACGCGATCGGTTTCATCGGCTCGTCGGGCGCGGGTGGCGCGGCGCTGGCGCGCCGCAACTGGGGCGAGAAGATAGAGAACGTCGCAGGCAGCGGCGAATATCACTGGATGGCGGGCAACTACATCAAGTATGCCGCCGATCCGCTGGGACCGAACGATCTGCCCGTGGATGCGCACGAGTTGATCGCACTGGCCGCTCCCCGGCCACTGTTCATCGGCGCGGGCACGCTCGAGCAGGGCGATGGGTGGGTGGATCCCAAGGGCATGTTCCTCGCCGCGAAGGCCGCGAGCCCGGTTTACCGCCTGCTCGGCAAACGCGCCATCGACGCCACGGAATGGCCGCCGACCGAGACACCGCTGACCTCGGGCGAACTCGCCTACCGCCAGCATGCGGGTGGCCACACATCGGGCCCGAACTGGCCGACCTTCCTGGACTTCGCCACGCGTTACTTCGAGAAGTAATGGGGACATTCTCCGTTTCCTAGCAAACGGGGACAGACCTGCCAGAGTGGTACGCCGGAGGCGCACTGCCAACCCCAGCCTGTCCCCGTTTGCTAGGAAACGGAGAATGTCCCCATTAACTAGCTACCAGTCCCACATGGTGCCGTCTTCCAGACGAGCAACCGGCAGCTGTTTGGGGTTGTACGGGTACTTCGCCGCCAGTTTCTCGTCGAGCGAGACGCCGTGCCCCGCGGTCTCGCCGCAGTACAGCCGTCCGTCCTTGAACGTGTAGTCGTGCGGGAACACCGCGTCGGTCTCCGGCGCGTGTTTCATGTATTCCTGGATGCCGAAGTTGGGGACCCAGGTGTCGAAGTGCAGCGCGGCGCCCATGCACACCGGCGAGAGATCCGTCGCGCCGTGGAAACCGGTGCGCACGCCGTGCAGCGCGGCGTAGTCGGCGATGCGACGTAGATGAGTCACGCCGCCGCCGTGCACGAGGGTGGTACGGATGTAGTCGATCAGCTGGTTCTCGAGCAGGTGCTTGCAGTCCCAGATCGAATTGAACACTTCGCCCACCGCGAGCGGCGTCACGGTGTGCTTGCGGATGATCTCGAAACTCTTCTGGTTCTCTGCCGGCGTCGAGTCTTCCATCCAGAACAGGCGGTACGGTTCGAGCGACTTGCCGAGGCGCGCGGCTTCGATCGGCGTGAGGCGGTGATGCACGTCGTGCAGCAGTTCGACTTCGTTGCCATGATCCTTGCGCAGGCGCTCGAACAGCTGGGGCACGAACTCGAGATACTTCGACGTGGACCACACGGTCTCGAGCGGCAACTCGCTCTCCGCGGGCTCATAGGCATTCTTCAGGTTCGAAATGCCATACGCCTTCTTGATTCCCGGAACGCCGCTTTGCGCGCGTACCGCCTTGTAACCCTGCGCGATGTACTTGCCAACTTCGGCGCTGCACTCGTCGATGTCCTTGCCGTTCGCATGGCCGTACACCAGCACGCCTTCGCGCGAGCGGCCACCGAGCAGCTGGTACAGCGGCTGGTTCGTCATCTTGCCGAGGATGTCCCACAACGCGACGTCGACCGCCGCGATCGCGGTCATCGTCACCGGGCCGCGACGCCAGTACGCGCCGCGATAGAAAAATTGCCAGGTGTCCTCGATGCGACCGCAATCGCGGCCGATGAGGTTCGGCACGACGTGGTCCTTCAGGTACGAAGCCACCGCGAGTTCGCGGCCATTCAGCGTGGCATCGCCGATACCGGTAACACCTGAACGCGTGACGATTTTCAGCGTGACGAAGTTCCGCGCGGGGCAGGTGACGATCACGTCGGCGGATACGATCTCGCGATCGCGTGCCGACCCCGGCTTTGAATTAATCGTCTCCGCGATGCTCACGCCCATTGCTCCCTTCGAAATTAAGAATTAGTGTCGCCCGCCGAGACGGGGCACGCATACTACCAATATGGACAAACTCAATCCTGATCGGCTTTTCCCGGCCGATCCCACCACTCGTGCCATCGCGCGCAACCTGTACAAGCTCGTCAAGGACCTGCCCATCATCAGCCCGCACGGGCACACCGATCCCAAGTGGTTTGCCGACAACGTGCCGTTCGCGGATCCCGCGAGCCTGCTGCTGACCCCGGACCACTATGTTTTCCGCATGTTGTACAGCCAGGGCATCCGGCTCGAGGACTTCGGCGTGGCGCGCGTGGACGGGGGCACCACGGAACGCGACTCTCGCAAGATCTGGCGGCTGTTCGCGGCTCACTATTACCTGTTCCACGGCACGCCCTCGCGCATGTGGTTCGACTGGGTCCTGTCCAGCGTATTCGATGCGCCGATACCGCTGACCCCGGACAACGCGGACGCCACCTACGACCGTATCGCGGAGAAGCTGCAAAAGCCCGAATTCCGGCCGCGCGCGCTGTTCGAGCGTTTCAACATCGAGGCACTGGCCACCACCGAGTCGCCGCTCGACGACCTGCTGCACCACGTCACGATCCGCAAGAGCGGCTGGAGCGGCCGCGTGATCACGGCCTACCGACCCGACAACGTCGTCGATCCGGATGCCATCGGGTTCCTGGACAACCTCAAGAAGTTCAGCGAGCTCACCGGCGAAGACGCGCTGTCCTGGCGTGGCTACCTCGCGGCGCATCGCAAGCGCCGCGCCTTCTTCGCCGTCATGGGCGCGACGTCCACGGACCACGGTCATCCGACCGCGCGCACCGCGGACCTGTCGCCCGCGGATGCGGAATCGCTGTTCAATCGCATCGTGAAGAGTGGGGCAAAGCCGGGCGATGCCGACCTGTTCCGTGGGCAGATGCTCACGGAGATGGCGCGCATGAGCCTCGACGACAAGCTCGTGCTGCAGATCCATCCCGGCGCCTGGCGCAACCACAACGGGCCACTGTTCGACCGTTTCGGCGCGAACGTGGGCGCGGATATTCCCACGCGCACCGACTACGTCGGCGCGCTGCGTCCGCTGCTGAACCGCTACGGCAATGACCCCGCGCTTTCCATCATCGTGTTCACGCTCGACGAGAGCAGCTACGCGCGTGAACTCGCGCCGCTCGCCGGCCACTACCCTGCACTGAAGCTGGGTCCGGCCTGGTGGTTCCACGACAGTCCCGAAGGCATGATGCGTTTCCGTGAGCAGACCACGGAAACCGCGGGCTTCTTCAACACCGTCGGTTTCAACGACGACACGCGCGCTTTCCTCTCGATCCCTTCCCGCCATGACATGGCGCGGCGCGTCGATTGCTCCTTCCTCGCGCGCCTGGTGGCCGAACACCGGATGCTCGAAGACGAAGCGGCCGCGCTCGCGCCGCAGCTCGCCTACGAATTTCCAAAGAAAGCCTACAAACTTTGATCGAAGCATCTCCGGGGGCAATGCTGAATGAGCACTAACAAGACAGGGAATGACACCGGTAGCATCGGCAACTACCGCTGGGCCATCTGCGCGCTGCTGTTCTTCTGCACGACGATCAACTACGTCGACCGCAACTCGCTGTCGGTGCTCAAGACCACGCTGCAGGGCGCGCTCGGCTGGGAAGACGTCGACTACGGCACCATCACCACCGCGTTCACTTTCGCGTACGCCATGTTCCCCTCTGTGATCGGCATCATCATCGACAAGATCGGCGTCAAGAAGGCGCTGGCCTGCGCCCTGGTCGTGTGGTCGCTCGCGGCGGCGGCACACGGCCTGGTCGGCACCGTGCTCGGCTTCGTGATCGTGCGTTTCATTCTCGGTTTTGCCGAGGCGGCCAACTTCCCGGCCTCCATCAAGGCCGTCGGCATGTGGTTTCCGCAGAAGGAGCGCGCGCTGGCCACCGGCATCTTCAATTCCGGCACCAGCATCGGCGTGATCGTTTCCGGCGGCATCGTGTGGATCGCGGTGCACCTGGGCTGGCAGATGTCGTTCGTGGCCATCGGCATCGTCGGCCTGATGTGGTTGTATTTCTGGCAGAGGTTCTTCGCGGATCCGGAGAAACAGGCGCGCCTCGGCCAGGCCGAGCTCGACTACATCCGCTCCGACCAGCCGCAGGCCCAACAGGCGCTGAAGCTGCCGTGGACCACGCTGATGCGTTATCGCGAGATCTGGCCCTTCCTGATCGGCAAGCTGATCACCGACCCGGTGTGGTGGTTCTACCTGTTCTGGCTGCCGTCGTATCTCGACCGCGAGCGCGGCCAGAATCCGCTGAACGCGGGAATCTGGGTGGCCGTGATCTACACCGGCTCGAGCGTCGGTTCGATCCTCGGCGGCTGGATTTCGAGCACGCTGATGAAACGCGGCTGGCCGGTGGGCAAGGCGCGCATGACCGCAATGGGACTCGCGGCAATCTTCATGCCCGGCTCCATCCTCGCGTACTACGCCGACAGCTTTGCGGCGTGCGTCGCGTTCATCACGCTGGCGACGGCGTGCCACCAGGCCTGGTCGGCCAACCTGTTCACCAATGCGACCGACCTGTTCCCGCAGAAGGTGTCGGGCTCGGTGGTCGGCCTCGGCGCCACCGCCGGCGGCATCGGCGGCATGTTCATGACGCTGCTGGCGGGACTCACGGTGCAGTGGACCGGCAACCAGCAGATCGTGTTCGTGTGGGCAGGCCTCATGCACGTGCTGGCCCTCGCGCTTTTCTGGTTCTGGTTCAAGGGTCGCTTCGTGCAGATCGACGTCGACACGCCGCTGGATGTGAGTCGCACGCATGTCGGCCTGGCGCTCTCCGGCGCCATCGTCGCGGCGGCGGGCGCCGCGCTGGCGGCCCTGGTGATCGGAAACTGGGCGTACCTGGTGAACGTGGTGAAGATCACCGGCGCCGTGCAGAGCATCGTGGTGGCCGCCGCCGTGTTCCTGATCGGCGTCGCATTGTTCTACGCCAGCCGGCCGAAAAAGTCGGCAGTGCGCTGAAAGGGCAGGGCCGCTGCTAGCGGGCGGCCGTCTTGCGCTCCGCGGAATAGCGTCGGCGTTTCTCGGCAGCGATGGCGCGCGCACGCTGGATTTCCTCGACCTCGGTGACTTTCAGCATGTCCTCGATCACGCGCGAGATGTGCTGGTGCATCGCGGCGCGCGCCGCCTCCGGGTCGCGCTTCTTCAGCGCGCGCAGGATCGCGGCGTGTTCCTCGATCGGCGGCTTCAGGCCGCGGGCGCGGCCCTTGTCGTCCATCGAATGACTCTGCGGTGAACGGGCGCGCGCGTCCCACAGCATCTGCACCGCGGCGATGATGCCGCTGTTCTGAGTCGAGCTCGCGATCAGCTCGTGGAAGCGGCGGTCCGCTTCCTCGCTCATGAGGATCTCGTTGTGCTTGTTGTCGTCGCGCATCTCGGCGATCAGGTTCGAGAGCTCTGTGAGTTGCGCGTCATCGATGCGCAACGCGGCGAGCGCGGCGGCTTCGCCTTCGATGGCGTGCCGGGCCTCGAGCAGTTCGAAAGGCCCGATGTCCTTGGCGCCTTCCGCGCCGCTCGGCGGCTGGCGGTTCTTGACGTAGACCCCCGAGCCCAGGCGCACCTCGACCAGTTCGTCCAGCTCAAGCGCGATGATGGCCTCGCGCACCGTGGGCCGTGAAACCTCGAAGGTCTGGGCGAGTTCTCGTTCGGAGGGCAGGCGCTGGCCGATCTCGTACTTGCCGTCGGCAATGGCTTTCGCGAGTTTCCTCGCGATTTGTTCGTACAGGCGCCGTGCTTCGACCATGGGTACGCAGTATCCGTGCAGGACGGATCGCCAACAAGGGCGTCCGCCGCGGTTTCGAGACGAGGCTTTGGCCAGGCCGGGCATAATCCGCCTCCCTGACCAGCCCGGAAGACTGGTAAGGGTAATTCTTGATTTTGGCCTGACCAGTTTGTTACGGTACCGGCCGTGCGTTCCGCAATGGGCGCGTCTCCGCGCCGCCACGGCGACGCGGCGAATCGAAACAAGGGGATTCCGGGTCGCTCCTTCGGGATGCGGGCCGGGCAGCCCGGCGCGCGCCTTCGCGCCCGCCATTTCGCTCCCGGTTGGGTAGTTAGATGCTCGCGCGCGGTTGTTAGCGCTTTCATCGTTGCGCGTGTTGCCAGCGGGCCACGCACGGCCGCCCATGCGCGGTTGTCCCGCATTTTTCGTGTTGTACGAAAGTTGCGTGATCGCTAACATCTCGCCACACACCGGCGTGGACCAGGGATACACGCGCCGGACGGTCTAACTACTAATGTCGGGGTCTTTCGCACTTCGTGCGAAACCAGCAATGGCCTGGAGGGGCGACGTCAATGCAAAGAAAATCACCGTTATTCCAATTCACGTTCCTGGGATGTGTCGGCGCCGCCGGCTTCATGTCCACGGGAGCCATGGCGCAGGGCGCGCCGGCTGGCTCGCAGAGCGAGGAGATCGACGAGGTCGTCGTCACCGGCTTCCGCGCGTCACTGCAGAGCTCGGTTGCCGCGAAGCGCGACAACATCAGCGTCTCGGATTCGATCTACGCCGAGGACATCGGCAAGTTCCCCGACCTGAACCTCGCCGAATCGCTGCAGCGCATTCCCGGCGTGCAGATCGCGCGCGACTTCACCGGTGAAGGCACCTCGGTCGCGATCCGCGGCCTGGGCAAGGACTTCACGCAGATCACACTCAACGGCGCGCCGGTCGAAACCGCGTCGGACAGCAACATCGACAACGTGAGCAGCGGCCGCGGCCTCGATCTCGTGTTGTTCCCGACGGAGCTGTTCCGCCAGCTGACCGTCACCAAGACGCCGACCGCCCGCCAGGTGGAAGGCGCGGTGGCCGCCAACGTCGACCTGCGCATCGCGCGTCCGTTCGACAACAAGGGCTTCCACATCAACTACACGGCGAAGGGCAACTACCAGGAAGCAGCAGAGGACTGGAGCCCGCGCCTCGGCCTGTATGCCAGCAACACCTGGGACACCGGTGCCGGTGAGTTCGGCCTGCTCGGTGGCGTGGCCTACTCGGATCGCAAGTACCGCTCCGACGGTTTCAACACCATCGGCTTCACCACGGTGGCGACACCGGGCTGCCCGACCACGCAGGCGGGCTGCAATACGCGCAACCAGGCCACCGGTGGCTACGGCAACGCCAGCCAGGCGTGGCCCACCACGGTTCCCGTGGGTTACAACTTCGGCGCCAACGGCGCGACCGCCGGCGGTCCGCTGACGGTTTGCGGTCCGGGCAGCACGCCGGGCGGCACCTCGGGGCTTTCGTGCAACGACCTCAGCTACGCGATCTGGCCGCGCCTCGCGCGTCCCGACTCGCTGGTGGGTGAGCGCGAGACCAAGTCGGCCATCCTCTCGATGCAGTGGGCGCCCAACGAGTCGCTGTCGTTCTACTGGGACAACCTGTACTCCGAGGCCGATCATCCCTACGAGCGCAACGACCTGAACCTCGCGGTCCGCAGCACCAACAGCAACGTGCCGGTGAACGTGGAGCTCGACGAGAACCACGTCGTCCGGCGCGCCACCATCGCGAACCCGGTGTGGCTCAACGAGAACCGTCCGTACCACGAAGAAACGGACTTCATGAATTCCAACCTCGGTATGGAATGGAAGATCGGCGAAAAGTTCACGCTCGAAAGCTCGTTGAACTACAACCACAGCAACTGGTTCCGTTCGACCAACACCTACCTGTTCAACTCGAACCTCAACACCGGCATCACGGTGGACCTCGAGGCGAACGGCGACGGCGTCATCAAGATCACGCCCAGCCGCGACCTGAACGACGTCAACTTCTGGAACTGGAATGCGCTGCGCATCCAGCCCGTGCAGCGCGAGGTGTGGCAGAAGGGCGGCCGTCTCGAGGGCGAGTACGCCTTCGCGGACGCATTCAAGCTGGCCGCCGGCTACAGCGAGGACAAGTTCCACCGCGAGATCACCAACTGGGATACCACCAGCTGCGCGACCGACGGCGGCAACACCACCAGCGCATCGGGCAGGCAGTGCCTGGCCGCGTTGGCGGATGAGGGCGTCCTGAATGCCAAGCTCGCGGTGCCAAACGCGCAGCTGGGCCAGTACATGCAGGTCTGGACGCACGGCGCGTTGTACAACACCTCGGACTTCAACGTGGGTCTGAACAACGGCTGGGCGCTACCTAACTACAAGATGCTGGATCCGGCCACGAACATCGACTTCTTCGAGAACGTGGTCGGTCGGCAGGTGGCCTACGGCAACGACGTCGCGGGCTACAACCCGCGTACGCTCGACGAAGACACCACTGGTGCGTTCGTCGAGGCCAACGGCAAGTTCGACGTCCTGGACGGCTTCCGTTACAACGTGGGCGTGCGCCACATCGAGACCGACCAGATGGTGTCGGGATTCGTGACGGTGAACACGCCGTCCGGTGCGGTGCGCGAGCTGCAGATCAACAAGATCAACTACGACAAGAACCTGCCGTCGACCAACCTGGCGCTGGAATTCGGTCATGGCATCGTCGGCCGTGCGGCTTACTCGACCACGATGACCCGCCCGCAGCCGGGCGACATCGCGCCGAACGAGTCGCTCAGCGTGAACGGCGACATCCTGACGCGCGGCAACCCGGGCCTGGATCCGTACTTCTCCGACAACTACGACCTCGGCGTCGAGTGGTACTTCGGTGATTCCGGACTGGGCGTGATCGCGGTCAACGGCTGGCAGAAGAAGATCGAGGGCTACACCTCGATCGTCGGCACGCCGACGCCGTTCGGCCAGCTCGGCATCGACTTCTCGACGCTGCCAATCGCGACGCAGAGCGGCCTGCAGACCACGGCCAATGCCCAGTGTCTGTGCACCACCGGCAATCCGAACGATGCCCTGGTGCGCGTCGACCAGCGTCAGAACACTTCGGAGGAGATCACCCTGAAGGGTTATGAAGTCACCTACGTGCAGCCGCTCGACAAGCTGCTCGATGGCCTGGGCTTCTCGCTGAACTACACGCACATCGACCAGAAGTCGGAAGGTGGCCTGCCGAACGCGCCGTCCAGCGCGATCGCGGGTCTCTCGCCGTACACCTACAACGTCACGGCCTTCTACGAGGCCCATGGATTCTCCGGCCGCCTGGTGTACTCGGTGCGCGACACCTTCATCGACTTCGTGGGCAACAACGAGAACAACATCCAGGGCGACAACTTCGCGCAGCAGCGCAAGTACCTGGATGCCTCGTTCAGCTACAAGCTGCCGATGGAAGCCAACCTGTCGATCAGCCTCGAGTTGCAGAACATCCTGAACGAGCAGCTGCTGACGTACTTCCGTGACGACCCGCAGACGCCGCGCGCCTCGTTCGCGCCCGGCCGCCAGCTGTTGATCGGACTGGTCGGTTCGTTCTGATCAGACCGCAAGGCTGTTGAAACGGAAAAGGGAGGCAACGCAAGTTGCCTCCCTTTTTTTTGCGCCTCGCCGACGCCAGGAATTCGCGCACCGTCAACGAATGACGCGCGCTCCCTTGCCCTTCATGACGGCCTCGACTTCCTTCGCGTTGACCATCGAGGTGTCGCCCGGCGTCGTCATCGCCAACGCGCCATGCGCGGCGCCGTATTCGACGGCTGCCTGCGGGCCTTTCCCTTCCATGAAACCGTAGGCCAGCCCCGAGGCAAAGCCATCACCACCGCCCACGCGATCGTAGATCTCCAGATCCTCGCGCATCATCGATTGGTAGAAGTTGCCGCCGGCATACAGGATCGCCGACCAGTCATTGAAACTCGCGGTCTTCGCATTACGCAGCGTGGTCGCGGCCACCTTGAAGTTCGGGAACTGCTTCACCGCGGTCTGGATCATCTTCTTGAAGTTGGCAGGATCGATGGCCGAGATGTGCTCATCGAGGCCTTCGACTTCGAAGCCCAGGCAGGCGGTGAAGTCCTCCTCGTTGCCGATCATCACGTCGACGTACTTGGCGATGTTGCGATTGATCTTCTGCGCGCCTTCCTTGCCACCCTGGCTCTTCCACAACGAGGCGCGGTAGTTCAGGTCGTAGGAGACGATCGTGCCGTACTTGCGCGCGATCTCCACCGCTTCGATGACGGCCTCGGAGGTGTTGGGTGCCAGCGCGGCAAAGATGCCGCCGGTGTGGAACCAGCGCACGCCTTCCTCGCCAAACAACTTCTCCCAGTTCACTTCACCGGGCTTGATCTGCGAGGCCGCGGAATGGCCGCGATCCGAGCAGCCGAGCGCCGCGCGGATGCCGAAGCCCTTCTCCGTGAAATTGAGGCCGACGCGCGTGTTGCGGCCCAGGCCGTCGAACTCGCGCCAGATGATCTTCGAGGTATCGACGCCGCCCTGCATCATCAGGTCTTCGACCAGCCAGCCCAGATCGTTGATCGGCAGCGCGGTGACGGCGGTGGCGCGTTTGCCCCAGCACTTGCGCATGGCGCGCGCGACGTTGTATTCGCCGCCGCCTTCCCAGACCTGGAAGCTGCGCGCATTGCGCACGCGCCCGAAGCCCGGGTCGAAGCGCAGCATGACTTCGCCGAACGAGGCGCAGTCCCAGCGGGTTTCCGCGGCCGTCTTGATCTTGAGAACATTGTCAGTCATCACTTTCCTCGAATGGTCTTGATGAGCTTCACGGTGTCGCGCACGCGCGCTTCGATGCCGGAGTAATCCGCCTTGGCGAGCAGTTCCTTCGTGATGAGGTTGCTGCCGATGCCGCAGGCGACGATGCCCGCGCCGTACCATTTGCGCAGCGACTCCTCCGTGGGTTCGACGCCGCCGGTGGGCATGATGCGGGTCCACGGCATGGGGCCGAGCACGTTTTTCACGAACTCGGGGCCACCCACCGAACTCCCCGGGAACACCTTGACGATTTCGCAACCCAGCTCGTGGGCGTACGAGATCTCGCTGGCCGAGCCGCAGCCGGGCGAGTAGGGGATGCAGCGGCGGTTGCAGACCTTGGCCACGTCGGCATTGAGGATGGGCCCGACGACGAATTTCGCGCCGTTGGCGATGTAGATGCCCGCCGTGGGTGCGTCGACGATCGAGCCCACGCCCATGATCACCGAGGGATCGGCCTTGTCGAAGTGACGGGTCACCTCGAAGAACACATGTGACGCGAAATCGCCACGGTTGGTGAACTCGATGCATTTCGCCCCGCCGTTGGCGCAGGCCTGAATGACCTTCTGGCAGACCTCGACATCGGGGTGATAGAAAACCGGGATCACTCCCTGTTCCATCATCGCGGCCAGTACGGTCATTCGATCCTTGTTCATCACTGATCTCCGGCAGGGGTGATTCCGGGCCGCCGCATCGCGCGACTCGGGGGCGGCATTGTCTCCAAGCGACCGCAGTTGTCGCAATGGAATGTGGCCCATCTCAGGCGGCTTCGGAAGTTTCCATATCGTGCGTCGTCTTGCGCTCGGGTTGAGAGTCGTCTATAACCTTGGCCATAAAGGTAACCGGTGTCATTTTATCCGGGAAGCCTGCGGCGAAAAAAGCTCACGAGAGGGAGAGGGGAATTTATGGCGAACTCGATTGGCGCCAAGGGGCTATTGCCCCTGGTGTGCGGTGTTTTAGGCGTCGGCAGCGCATTCGCGGCCGATCAGAGCGACGCGGCAAACGGCGCCGACGCGGCCCAGGTCACCACCGGTGACAGTGACGCGCAGGAAGTCCAGGAGGTCGTGGTAACCGGTTTCCGCGCGGCCTTGAAAAATGCCGTCGAGCTGAAGAAGACCTCGGACGTCATGATGGATGCCATCAACGCCGAGGACATCGCGGATTTCCCGGACGCCAATCTGGCCGAATCGTTGCAGCGACTTCCCGGCATCGCGCTGGATCGCGACAACGGCGAAGGTCGCCAGATCACCGTGCGTGGTCTGAGCAGCGACTTCACCCGCGTGCGACTCAACGGCCTCGAGGCCCTGTCCACCGGCGCCGCCAGCGACTCCGGTACGGCACCCAATCGCAGCCGCGGATTCGACTTCAACGTATTCGCATCCGACCTGTTCAGCTCGCTGCAGGTACGCAAGACCGCCTCGGCCAACACCGACGAAGGCTCGCTCGGCGCCACGGTTGACCTGATCACTGGCAAGCCGCTCGACTACAAGGAACGCAAGATCGCATTGTCGGTGGAAGACGCGTACTACGAGAACGGCGGCACGCACAATCCGCGTGTCGCGGCTCTGTTCGCCGACCAGTGGTTCGACGACCGCTTCGGCGCCTCGGTGTCGTTCGCCTATAGCGAGCGCGATTCCGAAGTCGATCGCTTCAAGCGTCAGGCGGGCCAGTCGGACCTGACGTATCGCAGCTCGAGCTGGGCGGGCAACGAAGTACCGGCACGCGCCGGATTCGCGGCGCCCGCGGGCACGACTTTCGGCACCATCATCACGAATCCTTCGGCGATCGCCGCGCTCACGGGTTCCGACCCGGCGGCGTACGCGGCACTGTATCCGGGCCCGCCGATCAGCACCGCCGGCACCTTCGGCGATTCGATCGTGCGCATTCCCTCGCTGCTCAACATCGAGCAGCAGGACCTCTCGCAGGAACGACTCGGCATTACTGGTGCGCTGCAATGGGCACCGACCGAAACGACGAAAATTGGCCTCGACCTGGTGTACTCGAAGTTCGACCAGAAGAGCGACGTCAATCAGATCCAGTCCGTGGGCTTGAACCGCAACAACACCAACGCGGCCTATAACACCATGGCCGCCAGCGCGGCGGCGACGGCGAAACGCGGCACCTACCAGACCTGCACCAACCAGACGGCGCTGCCGTATCGCGATGCGATCAATTGCGAAGGTTCGGAAGGCATGCCGGGTGGTGTGTTCGCGGGCCTGGGCACCACCAGCTTCAGCACCAACCCGTTCAACCTGGAGCCGTACGACTACTACAACAACCCGGGCTCGGTGGGTTATCCCGGCGCCGCCGCGGTGACCAACGCCCGCGGCCTCTACTTCCGCGATGCCTTCTTCGGTCGTCCGGGCGTGGACGTGCTCGCGGCGCATGTCTCCGAAGCGGGCAATGCCGATTACCTCGAGCTGCGTGGCATCGACTGGCGATCGGCCACCGACTCCTCGTACTTCACCACCAAGTTCCAGCAGGCTTCGCTGACCGTCAACCAGCAGATCGGCGATCAGCTGAGCATGGACGTGCTGTACGGCAAGTCACGTTCGACCAATGACAACGAGTCGTTCCTGGTCGAGTTCAACCGCATGGACTCACCGGAAACCTTCACCTACGACGAGCGCGATCATGGTTCCATGCCGGCCATCAGCTACGGCTTCGACCTGGCCGACCCGAACCAGTGGAGCCTGGTGAAGGGCTTCTCCGTACTGCGCCATTTCGACCGCGAGACGGATAACGACTACGAGGGCGGGCACCTCAACTTCGATCTGAAACTCACCGATTCATGGCGCATGGAGTTCGGTTTCACGCGCCGCGAGTACAAGTTCAAGACCAACCAGGGTCAGCGCCTCTCGAATGAGCAGATCAATCCGACGCTCGCGGAATTGGGTCTCACTGCGCAGGATCTCGGCCGCGTCTACGACTTCGGTGACGGACTCGATGTCCCGTCGGGCGCGCCGCGCGCGTTCTTCGCGCCGGATCTCGACAAGTTCCGCGAGGCCATCGGCTTCGACTGCCGCTGCCTGAACAAGTGGGGCGACTTCCGCCTGTCGTATCTATCAAACCCGGGCAATCAGTACTCGGTCGATGAATACGACACCAGCTACTTCGTCCAGCTCGACTGGGATCTGGAGCTCGGCACGCACCGGCTGTTCGGCAACGCCGGCATCCGCACGGCCGACACGTTCGTGCAGGCCGAGGGCATGACGACCAACGTGGCTGCCACGGGCCCGCGTCCATTGGTTGCGACCAACGAGTACGACGACGACCTGCCATCGGTGAACGTGGCCTTCGAGATCATGGACGACCTGCTGATCCGCGGCGGCTACGGCAAGGTGATGTCACGGCCGTTGCTGAACTTCCTGTCGCCGACCATCAGCCAGATCACGACGCCGACCGTGGCGAACACCAATGGCCAGCTCACCATCGGTAATCCGTACCTCAACCCGTTTCGTGCGGAGAACTTCGACCTGAGCCTGGAGTGGTACTTCTCCGAAGGTGGCCTGGTCTCGCTGGCCTGGTTCAAGAAGGACGTGACCAACTACCCGCAGACGGTCGCGAGCGCCGCCTCTTTGCAGGACATCATGACGCCTGAGCAGTTCCAGGCGACGCTGCAGACACAGACGCCGCAGCAGGCCGCGTGGATCCTGTTTGGTGGTCCGAACGGCACGCCTGGCATCTACAACGTGCGTTCGTTCCAGGATTCCCCGGGAGGCGAGATCAAGGGTTGGGAGCTGAGCTATCAGCAGAACTTCACCTTCCTGCCGGGCTTCCTCAAGAACTTCGGCGTGCAGGCCAACTACACGAAGCTCGAGTCCACTCTCGACTACATCGTGGACCCGGGCCAGGCGGCCACGCCGACGACGCCGGCCATCGCCGGTTCCACGCTGGCCGGCGCGTTCCTCGGCGCCTCGCCGAAGTCGGCGAACTTCACGCTGTATTACGAGACCTCGAAGTGGAGTGCGCGTGCATCGTGGGCTTACCGCGATGCCTACGTCACGACCTATCCGGTGGCCGCGGGCTCCTGTCCGCCGGGATTCATCCCCGGCACGCAGAATCCCTGCGACACGCCGCTGATCAACGACTTCATCGGCAGCAAGGCGACGCGCAACATCGATGCGTCGGTGACCTGGCAGGCGACGGACTGGCTCTCGGTGTCGATCGAGGGACTGAACCTGACCAACCAGACCGAGGATCGCTGGGCCTACGCGCAGGAGCCGCTGGTCACGCAGTACTCGAGCACGGGCCGGCAGATCTTCGCGGGATTCCGGCTCACGCTGTGACCTTGCGCGGGTGAAGACCACGAGACGCGAGGCGCTCGGCGCCCTGTTGGGCGCCGGCGCTTCGGCAGCGGCCACCACGACCAGCAACGCGGCCGGTGCGAAAGCACCGGCCGTTGCCGCTTGCGCGGGTGACTGGTCAAAGCTTCGCTGGGCCTCGGGGTTCGAAGGTCAGCGCAAGCCGGATCTGGGCGACGGCACCTTCCTGAACCCGCTGATCAGCGGCGATCATCCCGATCCGTCGATCGTGCGCGACGGCGCTAACTACTACCTGACCTTCTCGAGCTTCGATGCCTACCCGGGACTGCCGGTTTGGCGTTCCACCGATCTCGTGAACTGGCAACCCATCGGCCCGACGCTGATGAAGCCGGTGGGTTCGGTGTGGGCGCCGGAACTGGTGCACCACGACGGCAGGTTCTACAACTACTTCCACGCGCGCACGCCGGAATACCGCTCGCTGTACGTGATCACGGCGGACCGCATCGAGGGTCCGTGGAGCGATCCGGTCGATCTGCAATTGCACGCGCACATCGATCCCGGGCACGTGGTCGGTGAAGACGGCAGGCGCTACCTGTTCCTCAGCGGCGGCGACCGCGTGCGCCTCGCCGATGACGGGCTCGCCACCGACGGCGCGGTGGAGCACGTCTACGACCCGTGGCGCTACCCGGCCGACTGGGTGGTCGAGACGTTCGCGCCGGAAGGCCCGAAGGTGCTGCGCCACGGCGGCTGGTTCTATCTCATCCTCGCCGTGGGCGGCACGGCCGGCCCGCCCACCGGGCACATGGTGATCGTCGCGCGTTCTAAGTCCGTGCACGGGCCCTGGGAGAACGCGCCCAACAACCCCATCGTGCGCGCCGTGTCGGCGAGCGAGAAGTGGTGGTCGCGCGGTCACGCCACGCCCATCGAAGCGCCCGACGGCTCCTGGTGGCTGGTGTATCACGGCTATGAGAACGGCTTCTGGACCCTCGGTCGGCAGACGCTGCTCGATCCCATGCATTTCACGGCGGATGGCTGGATCGCCGCGGACGGCGGCGACCTCTCGCGGCCGCTGCGCAAGCCAAAGGTCGACCAGCCGGGGAGTGGCCGCGCGCTGGCGCACGGTGCGCCGCTGTCCGACGAATTCCCGGGACCGGCATTGCGGCCCCAATGGTCGTTCTACGATCCGGGTCCGGATGAATCGCAGCGGCTGCGCTTCGAGGCGGGCGCGCTGATCATGGCCGGAAAGGGCGTGCAGCCGCAGGACTGTTCACCGCTGACTTTCATTACCGGCGAACTCGGCTACCAGTTCGAGGTGCAGGTCGAGGTGGCCGGGGATGCGCAAGCGGGTGTGCTGTTGTTCTACAACCGCCGCCTGTACTGCGGGCTCGGTTTCGACGCGCAGCGGTTCACGCTGCATCGTTACGGCCTGCAGCGCACGCGCGCCAGGCCCGAAGGCGCGGGGCGCCTGCTGTGGCTGCGCGTGACCAATGACCACCAGGTGGTGAGCTTCCACCACAGCCCGGACGGCAGGGCCTGGACCAGGTTCGACGTCCAGCTCGAGGTCTCCGGATACCACCACAACGTGGCCGGGGATTTCCTGTCCCTCCGCCCGGCGATCTTCGTCGCCGGCAAGGGCCAGGCAGCCTTCCGCATGCTGGGATTCCGGGCACTTACAGCCGGCTGATGGCACTTTCGTAGGGCAAAGTGTGCGCGGTTCGATGCCGCGCCGCGGGCGTGCCGGGCACACTGCTAGTTGGCCCAGAAAACCACGTGACGCAGTTCACGTTTATGACCCGCACACCCACCACACCGGAAGGCAAGGTTGCCCGGCGCTCTCCATTGCCCATCATTGGCGCGGTGGTCGCCATCATTCTGGTGGCCTTCTACGGCTGGTCGCAGCGCGGCTGGCTGGTCAACGTCACCGACATCGAGTCGCGCGACGTGGACATGCAGAGCCGGCAGCTGGAGCGCGGCTACGAGACCGAGCTCTCCGACCTGTACTCCGCGCTCGGCGACTACGCCATCTGGACCGAGACGGCGGAACTGGCGCGTGGCAACCGGCCGAACTACTTCGCCGATTCGCTGAACGCCGGCGCGCTGGTGCGCCTCGACGTCGACACGCTGCTGGTGCTCGACCACAACCTCGACACGCGTGCGTCCTATGCCATCGATCCGACGGCTCAGGAATACGAGATCCCGCCCGATCCGGACCTGCTGGCCGCGATGAAGCAGGCGGTCACCTCCGGGCAATTGAATTCCCTGGGCGACAGCGTGCGCGGCATCGTGCAGCGCGCGCGCGGCCCGGCGCTGTTCGTGGTGCGTCCCATCTACGACAACTCGGGCTCCGGACAGCCGCAGGGCTGGATCGCCTTCGCGCGCGCCTTCACGCCGGCGGTGATCGATCGCATGGGGCGTTTTTCTCCCTGGCCCGTGACCGGCTACGCTGTGGTGAATCTCGATCGCTCCGGCCTGCCCGACGAAGTGCGCGACTGGGTTCGCCGTTCGCCGCTCACCGCCAACCTGTGGACCCGCGTGGCCAGCCGCAACCACATCAACGGCTACCTGATCCTGCGTGACCAGGTGGGTACGCCGGTCTGGCTGGTGCAGCTGGAAATTCCGCGCAGCGCGTTCGCGCAGGCCACGCAGACCACGCTGTACCAGACCATCCTGTTAGGCCTGCTGGTGGGCGGCTTCACCATCGTCGCCATGCTGCTGGTGGCGCGCTCGCGCCGCCTGAGCGCCGACCGGCTGTCGCTGGAGTCGCGCTATCGCGCCATCATCGAGCAGGCCCAGGACGGCTTGCTGGTGGCGGATGCGCGCACCGGCGAAATCGTCGACGCGAACCCCGCCGTGCAGGAGCAGCTCGGCTTCACGCTCGAGGAGTTGCGCGGCCGTTCGGTGTTGTCGGTGCTGCGCGGCCCGAACGATTCGCAGGACCCGGTGATCGCGACGCTGGCGCGTGTCGAGCCCAGCCGCGGCGTCGAACTGGTGCAGTGGCTCAAGGACGGCCGGCAGATGGACGTCGAAGTGAGCTGCGTGCCGATCGAGTCCAGCGACCGGCGGCTGGTGTCCTACCTGATGCGCGACCTGTCGGAGCGAAAGAAGGCCCAGAGCCAGCTGCTCGCCAACCAGCAGCGCCTCGACAAGCTGGCCAACCACGATCACCTGACCGGTCTGCCGAACCGCCTGTTCCTGCAGGCCCATCTACCGGAGGCCATCGCGCGCTGCCAGGAAGCCGGCCAGATGCTGGCGGTGCTGTTCCTCGACCTGGATCGTTTCAAGCACATCAACGACTCGCGCGGCCACGAGGTCGGCGACAAGCTGCTGCAGGAGATCGCCAAGCGCGTGCGCGCGGCGGTGCGCCCCGCCGACATCGTCGTGCGCATGGGTGGCGACGAATTCGTGGTGGTGCTGCATCGGGTGAATTCGCCGGATGAAGTCGGCATCGCCGCCACGCGCGTCAACGAGGTGTTGTCCGCGCCGGTGATGATCGACGGCCGTGCGCTGGTGGCCACGGTGTCCATCGGCGTGAGCATGTTCCCGCGCGACGGCGCCACCATGGGCGAACTGCTCAAACACTCGGACACGGCCATGTACCAGGCCAAGGACCTGGGCAGGAACAACTTCCAGGTCTTCAGTCCGCAGATGGACCGTTCGTTGAAAGAGCGCGTGGCCATCGAGTCCAGCCTGCGCGCGGGCCTGAAGCTGCAGCAGTTCGACGTGCACTACCAGCCCATCATCGACATCCACACGCGGCGCGTCGCCGGCCTCGAAGCGCTGCTGCGCTGGAAACACCCATCGCAGGGTTACGTGTCGCCGGAGCGCTTCATCGAGGTCGCCGAGGAAACCGGCCTCATCATCCCGATCGGCCAGTTCGTGCTCGACCGCGTGGGCCGCGACATCAGCGCCTGGCGCGAGCAGGGCGCGCACCTGGTGCCGGTGAGCATGAACGTGTCCGCCGTGCAGCTGGAACGCACGCGCCTGCGCGAGCTGATGCAGCAGGCCATGGAGAAATACCGCATCGGCCCGCAGTTGCTCGCGCTCGAGCTCACCGAGGGTTCGCTGTTCGAGAATCGCACCGGGGAATTCCGCGAGGACGCGCTGGCTTCCCTGCGCGACCTGGGCGTCAAGATCGCCATCGACGACTTCGGCACCGGGTATTCGTCGCTGTCGTACCTCAAGCGCTGGCGCGTGGACTCGCTGAAGATCGATCGCAGCTTCGTGCGCGACATCGCCACCGATCCTTCCGATCACGCCATCGTCAGCGCCATCGTCGCCATGGCGCGCAGCCTGAACATCCAGGTGGTGGCCGAAGGCATCGAGACCTGGCAGCAGCTCGAGATCCTGCGCAGCATGGGCTGCAGCCTGGCGCAGGGCTTCCTGTTCGCGCGGCCGTGCAGCGCCGCCGACGCCTTCCGCTACCTCAAGGTCGAACCGGTCGACCTGCTCGACAACGAGTGGCATTCGGGTTCGCTGGCGGACGCCGGCTAGCAATCCAACGTAATCCCCGTCCCCGTTCAAATCTGAAATACTCCGCCCCAGGATTTTTCCGGTGGAGACTTCGACGTGCGACCATGGATGTTCGTAGCAGGTTGCCTGATTGGCTGCGTGGCGAACGCGGACGACCAAGCAGGCCGTGAGACGCTCAACGCGACGTTGTGGATGCAACGCGCGCCCGAATACCGCGCCATCAGCGAGCAGGTCTACCGCCTCGCGACACAGAAGATAGCCGCGCCCGCTCCGGGCAGCGCCGCGGTCGAGCAGAAAGACGTACCGGCCGACGTGCTGGCGCGCATGCCCACGGCGGTCGTGATGGACCTCGATGAGACCGTGCTGGACAACACCGTGTACCAGGCGCGGCTGCTGCGCGACCGTTCGGGCTACAACGCGAAGAGCTGGGGCGAGTGGGTGGGTGCAGGTGTTGCTTCGGCCATTCCGGGCGCGCGCGAGTTCATCGCGGCGGCCCGCAAGCTCGGCCACACCGTGTTCTTCCTGACGAACCGGGACTGCACCACGCCGCCGGCGACGGCCACCGATCCCTGTCCGGCCGAGACGGCGACCATGAAAAACCTGGTGGCGCTGGGCATCGACACGGCACCCGACCCGGAGCACCTGCTGCTGCGCAAGGAGCGGCCGGAATGGAACACCGGTACCAAGACCCATCGTCGCGCATTCATCGCGCAGAAGTACCGCATCATCGCGCTGGTCGGTGACGACCTCGGTGACTTCGTCGATCCCAAGGTCTATGCCGGCGACCGCCAGCGCCTCGAGCCGCGCTTCGGCGAGAGCTGGTTCATCCTGCCGAATCCGATCTACGGTAGCTGGACGGCGCCCTACGACGAACTCGAGGAGAAATACGCCGGCCTCGATACCGATGAGCCGACGCTGGGGCTGCCGGGTGTCGGCGTCTGGAAGGGTGATGCCAGCAAGGTGCGCATCGCGAGCTGGAACGTCGAATACCTGGTGACGCCCCAGACCCACGCGGCGCTGAACGAGACCTGCGCGCAGAACGGCGGCATGGTGGGCGGCGACGACCGCACCTTGCCCTGCGCGATCACGAAACATCCGGCGCGCACGGCGGCCGATTACGCTTCGCTGCGCGGGTACGCCACGAAACTCGCCGCCGATATCGTGGCGCTGCAGGAAGTGGATGGGCCGGATGCGGCGGCGCAGGTGTTCCCGGGATACGACTACTGCTTCAGCACGCGCGGCCACACGCAGAAGAACGGCTTCGCGATCCGTCGCGGCCTGCCGTATCGCTGTGAGCCGGAGTACGAGCCGCTGTCCATCGGCAATGCCGTGCGCCGCGGCGTCGTGGCCACTTTCTTCCCGGGTACGGCCAATGAATTCCGGTTGATGTCCGTGCACTTGAAGTCGGGCTGCCCCGAGGGTCCGCTCACGGCCGAAGGCCGCAATTGCGCCTTGCTCTCGCAGCAGGTCGAACCGCTCAAGGCCTGGATCGAGGGCGAAGCGCGTGCCGGCCACCGCTTCGGTGTGCTCGGAGATTTCAACCGGCGCTTCACCATCGAGAAGGGTCCGCTGCGCGACAGCCAGGGCCGCCTGCTGAACGTCTACGGCGAGATCAACTCATCGACGCTGCCGGCGGCGAAGCTCACCAACATCACCGGGCGCGAGAAGTTCACGCCCTGCACCACGGACAGCGAGTACCGCCAATTCATCGACAACATCCTGCTCGGCAAGGAGCTCGCCGCCAGCGTGATCCGCAAGTCTTTCGTACGCGTGGTCTTCAATGACCAGGATGCGAAGGATCACTGGCTGTCGGATCATTGCCCGGTAGGCACCGAGCTCCGTCTGCGCTGACGTCGATCCACACCAGGCGGTGGTCGGAGCTGGGTGGTGGCTTGTCGCCCCACACCAGCTTCGCGGTGGGATCCGACTGCCGCGGCCAGAACACGCCGCCGCCGCACACGCGCATGCCCTTCGAGGGCAGCAGGTAGTCGACGCGCAGGTTGCCGGCGACGCGATCGTTGAAGTCCGCGGTATCGAACTGCGGGTCGCCTGTCTGCGAGGCGTTCGCGCCGTCCTGGACCGCGCTGGCTTCGACCGCGCCGGCGCTCCGCGGCACGAAGGAACCGTCGATCCGTGCGTCACGGATAAGCGCGTCGATGGCGTCATGAAGACTGCCGCCATCCACCGGGTCGGAGTTCTGATCGCCCATGATCACGAAAGCCTTGCCCGCGAAGCCGCCGGCGTGGCCCGCGTCGTCGCGCAGGTAGTGCGACTTCTTCGGTGCCAGGTAGTCGGACCAGAATCGCACCTCGTCGTGGTTGCGGCGGCCATTGCGATCTTCGGGCCCGTCGAAAGCGGGTGGCGTCGGATGGCTGGCCAGCAGGTGCAGCGTGAATTTCGGATCCACGATCACCGGCAGGTCCCAGTGCGACTTCGAGGACAGCGGCAGCACGGCCAGCATCTCGGGCGTGTACCAGTCGTTCGGCGCCGGCGTCGCGGGATCGTCGGGCAACAACGCACCCGGCATGTCACGCCACAGGAACTTGCGGAAGGTGCGCGCCGCGGTCGTGTCGATCCTGAATCTCGACAGCACCACCATGCCGTACTGGCCCGGAAATTCCCCGAAACCCAGCGCGTCGCCGCCGCCGCCGATCCTGCCGTCGTGGTCGAGATCGAAGCCGGAAGGTACGCCGGTGTTCGACGGCGCCACGAATGAATAGGGGAACCAGGCGGGCTTCAGTCCGTCCGCTTCCGCCACGAGGTAGTTAGTCTGGAACAGCCGCAACGCCTCGCCCCGGGCGTCGTAGTCGAACTCCTGCAGCAACAGGATGTCCGGCTGGACGCGCCGGATGATCTCGGCCACGGCGCGCGCCTGGACATCGTCCGGCGTGGACAGCGAGCGGACCAGGCCGCCCTCGTCGGGCCGGTTGAGGCTGCAATTGAAGGTGGCGATCCGCAGCTGCGGAATTCCACGTGGCGGAGAAGCGGCGGCGGGCAAGATGCCCGCCGCCAGCAACAGGATGGCCAGGGCGCCGTTGTACACGGCGCGCGGCATCAGAACTTGTAGTTCACCGAGAACACCAAAGTGCGCGGCGCGCCGATCGAGAAGAAGCCGACGCCGCCGTTGATGTTGGCGCCGGTGGTGCCGTTCACGCAGTTCACCAGCGTTCCGGGCGCATTGGCGCGGTAGCAGGGCAGCGGCGTGGTGCTGGTGCGGCCGATGCCCGAACTGATCGTGCCGTAGTAGTCCTCGTCGAGCAGGTTGGTCACGTTGAACTGCAGCTCGAGCGCGCTCTCATTGGCCAGATGGAAGGTGTAGGCCGCGTCGAGGTCGACCACCGTGTACGCGGGCGTGGTCTCATCGTTGAGGTCGGTGGAGAAGCGCTCGTCCACCCACTTGCCCTGCAGTCCGACGTGGAAGTCTTCCGTGATGTCGTAGTCGGCACGCAGCGCAAACTGCATTTCCGGCGTTTCGACCAGTGCATTGCCCTTGAGCGGCAGGAACTGCTCCACCGGATTCGCGCCATTGGTGAGACCAAAGGGCTGGTCTTCCTGCAGTTCGGTCTTGGTGTAGCTGCCCGAGAGGCTCATCGAGAACTTGTCACCGAAGCGCTGCGCGACCTGCGCTTCCACGCCCCACATGTCCACGTCACCCACGTTGCGGTCGACGCTGTAGCCGAGGTCCGGATCGAAAGTGGACACGATGCGGTTGGTGTAGTCGATCTTCCACAGGGCCACCGAGGCGATCGTGCTGCTCGCATTCAGGCGCCAGCCGAGATCGAAGGCCTTGGTGGTTTCGGACTCGGGCGTCGGGCGGCCGAGCGAACCATCCGCCTGGCGACGCACCGAGTACAGGTTGTCGGTACGCGGTGCCGACAGGCCTTCCGCGTACGACAGGTAGAACATGTGGTTGTCCCAGGGCATGAACGACAGGCCCAGGTTCGGCAGGATGTCGTCGAACTTCACCGTGTCGCTGTACGGCGGGATGAACTGCACCGGCGATTGCGGTACTCCCATGACCGGGGCCGGCTGCACGAAGGTGACGTTGCCATTCGGCAGCACGCTCAGGGGCGTGCGATCGAGGCACAACGTGCCGCCGCCCGCCTGGATCGCGCCCGGGCCGCCATTGCCGCCGTCCGGCGTATAGCAGTACTGGTTGAGCTCGCGCTTGAAGAAGGGCGCGCGCACGCCGACCGTGGCGACCAGTTTGTCTTCCGCGAACTGGCCGCGCCACTCGAGGGCGTACTGGTTGAGTTCGGCGATCGAGAAGCGGTCACGACCGGCGATTTCCTGGCCATCGGCGGAATAGATGCGCACACCCTCGCGGCCGGCAAACACGTTCTCCGGGTCGCCGTCCTGCTCCAGCGGACCGTACATGCCAGTCTGGCGATGGCGCGCGCGATCCCAGGTGTATGCGAATCGCAGGCGGTTGTCGTCGTTGATGTCCCAGATCAGCGAGGTGTTCACACCCCAACGCTTGGTGTTCGTGGTGTTCGGCGCGTAGAAGCGCACGGTGTCGAGGATGTCGCCGTCACCGTTCAGGTCGAAACCGGGCAGGTTGGTGTTGCCCACCGGGCGCACATCGGCGGTGTTGCCGAAGGACTCGGTCACGACCTGGCTGCCACCGCCGTTCGCGAGCGTGTATTGCCAGGACGGGTCGAAGCTCAGGCGCACCTTGTCGCCGAGGTTCCACAACGATTGCATGCGGATGTTGCCCGTGTCGGACGGGTTGAGGCGCACTCCCCAGTAGTTCTGGCAGCTCGAGGGATTGGCGGGATTGTCGCTGTTGATCAGCGTCGGCGTGCTCGCCACCGGGTTGCCATTGTCGTTGTCGATGACGCCATTGTTGGGCGCGTCGCGCGTGCAGGTGTCGATGTAGTCGTAGTCGCGGCCAAAGGTCTTGTAGTTAGCGTCGCTGGTGGTGCGGAAGAACGCGTTGCGGTTGCGGTTCCAGTGGCCCGCGAGGCTGATGAAATTGCCGTTGTCGAAATCCTGGCGGACCATGGCGTTGAACTGGTCCTTCTGCAGGTCGCCCGGGCCCTTGAACTTGTCGTATTCCTGGTGCGAGAGGGACACGAAGGCCTTGGTACCCATGGAGCCGAACTCGCCGGTGTCGACGCGCAGGAAGCCGCGCAGGTAGCTGTCGCTGCCACCGGAGACCACGGCCTGGCCGCCGAAGTTGTCCTGCGGCCGGCGCGTGCGATACGCCACGGTGCCGCCGGTGGCAGAAGCCGTCGGGCTGTCGACGTCGGTGGTGCCGAGGTTCACGTCCACGCGGTCCACGAGCTCGGGATCGAGCATCTGGTTGGTGAACAGCGCGTAGTTGCCGGAGTCATTCAACGGAATGCCGTCGAAGGTCACCGAAACGCGCGAGCCATCGAAGCCGCGGATGCGCAGGTTGCCGCCCGAGGTGCCGTAGCCGTCGTTGCTGGTGAAGTTCACGCCGGGGACCTGGTTGATGGCCTGGAACAGCGTGTTGCCGGCGACCTGCTTGTCGAGGTAGTCGCCCGAGATGCTGATGCGCGATTTCGGCGCCGTCTGATCGCCGACCAGCCCGATCTGTCGCACGCGCGTGGCGCTGACCACCACTTCGCTCATGTCCTCTTCGACCGCCTCGGTGCCCGAGGATTGCGCGAGGGCGTTTTGCGCCATGCCGGCGCACAGGATCGCGGCGGCCAAGCTGAGTTTGTGGAAGCGGAGCAACATCGCTCCGTTGATGTTTCGCATGGGTGTCTCCGGTTTTTTACGCGGCCATCTCTGCGGCACTGCGTGATTTATGGAGTACACGTTAATGAGGTGACGATCGAGTTACAACCGAAAACTGCGTCGATGCTGTGTGTTCGCAACAGAAAGTTAATGCGCCTGCTGTACGAATCTTGCGCATGCGAGCGCTAACGCTCTGTCAACGTCAGTCCGGAATCTTTGCTCCCGCAAGAGCTTGCGAAAAATGCCTGCGGCACAGCGGTACATAGCGTTCGTTGCCGCCGATTTCGATTTGCGCACCCTCACGCTCGGCCGTGCCGTCGGCCTTGACACGCACCACCATGATGGCCTTGCGGCCGCAGTGGCAGATGGTCTTGATCTCGACCAGGTTGTCGGCCCAGCCCAGGAGCTGGGCGCTGCCCGGGAAGAGTTCGCCGCGAAAGTCGGTGCGCAGGCCGTAGCAGAGCACCGGGATGTTGAGTTCGTCCACCACCGAACCCAGCTGCCGGACCTGCACCGGCGTGAGGAACTGCGATTCATCGACCAGCACGCAGGCGATGGGTGCGCGCTGCTGCTCGTTGCCGATCTCCAGGCGCAGGTCCAGTGCCGGGTGGAAATGCCGCGCCTCGCGGGCGATGCCGATGCGCGAGGCGATGCGGCCACCGTCGCGCGAGTCGATGCGCGCCGTGTACAGCAGCGTGCGCATGCCGCGCTCTTCGTAGTTGTGGCTGGCCTGCAGTAGCGCGGTGGACTTACCCGCGTTCATGGTCGAGTAGTAGAAGTAGAGCTTGGCCATCGACCTTTCTATATCAGCTTGATCTCCCGCAGGCGCTCCTGCAGGAAGTCATGCGAGCTGATCGGGACGGGAAACTGGTTGGGGTGCTGCGCATCCACGCACTGGGGCAGCGTCTCGATGATGAAGTCCGGATTGAAGTGCAGGAAGAACGGCAGCGAGTAACGCGCCTTGCTGGCGCGATCGCGCGGCGGATTCACCACGCGGTGCGTGGTCGAGCGCAGCCGTTTGTTCGTGAGCCGCTGGAGCATGTCGCCCACGTTGCAGACCAGCGAGCCTGGCGCCGGGTTGATTGGCAGCCACTCGCCCTTCTTCGACAGCACTTCGAGGCCCGGTTCTTCCGCGCCCAGCAGCAGCGTGATGACGTTGATGTCCTCGTGCGCGCCGGCACGCACCGACGGCGTGGGCTCGGGCGGCATCGGCGGGTAGTGGATCACGCGCAGCACGCTGTTGCCCAGGTTCACCTTGTCGTCGAAGTAGTTCTCCGCGAGTCCGAGGGTGCGCGCGATGGGTGAGAGCAGGCGGCGGCCGAGCGTGTCGAAGGATTCGTACAGGGAGAGCGTCGACTCGCGGAAGCCCGCGATTCCTTCCGGCCAGATGTTAGGCGCCATGTCGCGCGCATAGCGGTGGCCGGGCGGCAGTTCGCGCCCCACGTGCCAGAATTCCTTGAGATCGAAATGCCTGGAGTCCTTGGCGGTTTCGATGCCAAAAGGTGTATAGCCGCGCGCGCCGCCGCCGCCGGGAATCTTGTAGCGCAGCTTTTCCTCGACCGGCAACGCGAAGAAGCGCTGGAAAGTGTCGAGGCATTGCTCGATGAGGCGCTTGTCGATGCCGTGGTTCTCGATGATCACGAAGCCGTACTCTTCGTACGCTGCGGAGATCTCGCGAGCGAAGCGCGCATCCTGGGTGGAGCGGGCGTCGAGTGTGGGTACGGCGTCGGTCATGGGTGGGCTATTGTGCCTACCATGTCCGGGATGTAGAAGTCGCCCATGGGTGGCTCACAATGTGCGGGCGCGGTGCTCATGGTTCGCCCGAGGAACTTCGGGTTCAACGCCGAAACCGCGTCGAGCAATCGCTTCCAGCGCCCGGGTGGCTCGGAGCAGACCGCCGTGCATGCACAGGCGGAATTCGACGCCTTTGCCGCGGCGCTGGCCGGCGAGGGTATTACGGTCTGCATCGCGCCGGATTCCGACGAGCCGCGCAAGCCCGACGCGGTATTCCCGAACAACTGGGTCAGTTTCCATGCCGATGGCACGGTGGTGCTGTATCCCATGCAGGCACCGAATCGCCGCACCGAACGCCGCCGCGAGGTCATCGACTGCGTGGTGCGCGACACGGGATTCAGGGTCCGCCGTACCGTCGATTTGACTCATCACGAGAAGGCCGGGCGCTTCCTCGAAGGCACGGGCAGCCTGGTGCTGGACCACGTCGAGCGGGTCGCCTACGCCTGCCGCTCGGCGCGCACCGACGAAGACGTGGCGCGCGACTGGGCGCATGCGATGGACTACCAGCTCGAATTGTTCACGGCGCGCGACGCGCGCGGCACGCCCATCTACCACACCAACGTGGTCATGAGCATCGGCACACGCATGGCGGTGGTGGCGCTCGAGAACATCGATGCGGACGACAGGCGGCGAATCGCCAAGCGGCTCGATGCCGAAAGAGAGCTCCTGCCCATCGACGACGCCGAGATGGCCGGGTTCGCCGGCAACGTGCTCGAGCTCGGCACCTGGGACGAGTACCTCGGCGACATGCGCATCCTGGTGATCTCCGCCACGGCGCAGCGCTCCCTGCCGGCGCAAAAGTACGCGCGGCTGTACGCCTCGGTGGACGCGGTGCTGGCCGTGCCCATCGACGTGATCGAACGGCACGGCGGGGGCAGCGTCCGTTGTATGCTGGCGGAAGTCTTCCTCCCCTGAAAGTTAGTTTCTTTCCATGGATTTTTTCCTCAAGGTGCTGCTGGCCTACCTGCTCGGCTCCGTGGTCGGCAGCCTGGTGGTCGGCCGGCTGCGTGGCGGCGTCGATATCCGCAAGATGGGCAGCGGCAACGCGGGCAGTACCAATGCGCTGCGTACGCAGGGCATGGCGTTCGGCATCTGGGTCATCATCATCGACGTGGTGAAGGGCTTGGTCGCTGCGGCGCTGATTCCGCGACTCGTCGTTCCCGGCATCGCCCCGGCCCCCGCCGAGCAGGCCGCGTGGCTGCCGGCAGTGTGTGGGTTTGCCGCGATAGTCGGCCACGTATTCCCGGTGTGGCATGGGTTCCGCGGCGGCAAGGGCGTGGCCACGCTGGTCGGCGCCTATGCCGGGCTGCAGTTCAACCTGCTGGCGCCGCTGGTGGCGAGCTGGCTGGCGGTGATCGTGGTGTCGGGCTTCGTCGGCCTGGCTTCGATCGCCGCGTCGCTGGCGGTTCCGGTCTATCTACTGCTGCGTGATGGCGCGCGGCTGACGCCGTTCATGGGCTTCGCGCTGGCCTGCGCGGCGCTGGTGATCTACACCCATCGCGGCAATGTGCGCCGCATGCGCGCCGGCAGCGAACCGCGCGCGCGCAAACTCTGGCTGTTGGGGCGCGGCAAGTGATGACGGCCGAGAGCCCGCTGCCGCAGAGGGTGTTCCAGCGGCTCGACGACCAGGAGTTCCGCTCCGGCGAGGCGCTGGCGGCGGACCTGCACGTGACGCGCGCCGCCGTGTGGAAGGCGGTCGAGCAGCTGCGCGAGCTGGGCGTGGCGCTGGATGCGCAGACCAACAAGGGTTACCGCCTCGCCGCGGGCGTGAGCGCGCTTGATGCGGCGCGCATCGAGGCGCGGCTGTCCGCGGAGGTGCGCGCGCGAATCGAGGCGCTGCGGGTCGAGTGGACCCTCGAGTCGACGAATACCAGGTTGCTGGAGTCGCTGCCGCCGTCGGCGGGAAATGCCGCCGTGATGCTGGCCGAGCACCAGACCGGCGGTCGCGGCCGGCGCGGCCGCAGCTGGATCGCGCCCCCCGGCGGGGCCATCTGCCTGTCGTTGGCCTGGCAGTACCCCGATCTGCCCGCGGACCTGTCGGCCTTGAGTCTCATCGTCGGGCTGGCCGTGGTGGCCGCGCTCGACGAACTCGCCGTCCCCGGCGTGCGCCTCAAGTGGCCGAACGATCTGGTGACGCCGAGGGGAAAACTGGGCGGCATCCTCATCGAGATGCGCGCCGAAGCCGGTGGCCCCGTGCACCTGGTGATCGGCATCGGCCTGAATGTGCTGCTCGACGATGCGGTGCGCGCGGCGGTGAATGCCACGGGCAACGTGGCCGACGATCTCCTCGCGCATCGCCAGCCGGCGCCCGACCGCAATGCCGTGGTCGCCGCGCTGCTGTCGCGGCTGGTGCCGGCGCTGGAGGAGTTCCCGCGCAGCGGCCTCACGCCCCACCTCGCGCACTGGAACGACCGCGACGCGCTGCGCGACCATGAAGTGCGGGTGGAGAATGCCGGCGAACTCACGCGCGGCGTGGCGCGCGGCATAGATGCACACGGTGCGCTGCTGGTGGAAACTCCCGGCGGCGTGCAGCGTTTCATTTCCGGGGAAGTCAGCGTGCGGGCGGAAGTTTGAACATCCTGCTGGTGGACATTGGCAACACGCGCGCCAAGTGGGCGCTGCTGCGCGGCACGCGCCTGTCAGCGCCGAAGGCGCTGGCACATCGCGCGGGGCGGGCAGGCTTCGCCGCGCTGGTCCGCGCGGTGCCGCGCGACATCGAACGCGTGGTTGCCGTGAGCGTCATGGGCCAGAGGTACGAGCGCGCACTGGCCGCCGCGGTCCGCGCGCGTTTCGGGGTGCGTATCGAGTTCGTTCGTTCGGCGCGCAGCGCTGCGGGCGTGCGCAATGCCTATCGGGATGTGTGGCGGCTCGGCGCGGATCGCTGGGTGGGTGTGATTGCCGCGCATGCGCTGGCCGGCAAGCGCCCGGCGCTGGTGGCGAGCATCGGCACCGCGCTGACCATCGACGCCGTGACCGGCGAGGGCCAGCACCTGGGCGGCGCGATCGCAGCCGGCCCGGACACCATGATCTCGAGCCTGCTGTCCGGCACGCAGGGCATCCGCCGGCGTGCGAAGGGTTCCCGCGCCGGTGGCGGTCGCTCGCGCAGCTTGTTTGCCGCGGACACATCCAGCGCGCTCGATGCCGGCGCCGCGTTCGCCGCCGCGGCCTTCGTCGACCGCGCCTGCGCGGAAGCGCGCGCGGCGTTCGGTGCGCGGCCCGTGGTGCTGCTCACTGGCGGCGCCGCCGGGGCCCTGCGACCCTATATAAAGAGTGCTGTCCGGCTGGTTCCCGATCTCGTGCTGCGTGGCCTGGCGGTGCTGGCCCACGACTGACACTGGCTGACGAGGTTCGGCTCAGGTCATTTGCTACACTCGCGCCCGCGTGCGTGTCGCTTTCTTCGTGCTGGTGCTGGTCAATCTCGCGTTCTTCGCGTGGGCGCAGTGGCTCGCGCCGAAAGAAGCGTCACTGCCGATCTCCGCGCGCGTCGACGCGCCCAAACTGCAACTCGCCACCGAAGCCACGGCCGAGTCGGGCGGAGCCAACGGCAGCTGCGTCACCGTCGGACCGTTTCCCAACAATGAGCTGGCGGCACGCGCACGCCAGACCCTGATCGACAGTGGCTACGCCGCCACGCCGCGGCAGGTCACCACCTCCGAGCCCGATGGTTTCTGGGTTTACCTCGAAGCGCCGACTTCGCCATTGCAGGAGCGTCGCCTGATCGATCGCCTGACCAAGGGCGGTATTCGCGACGCCCAGGCTGTCGGCGACGTGGGCGCGCGCCGCATCTCGCTCGGTGTCTTCAGCGACGAGACGCGCGCCGCCTTGCAATCCGAGAGAGTGGCCAAGCTCGGACTGCTGCCGCAGATCGACGCGCGCGAAAAGCCGGGCTCCGCCATCTGGCTCGACCTCACGCTCAAGAGCGGCTCACCGCCTCTCGAAGGGCAGAAGTTCCAGGCCGGCGAGACCGAGCTGGAATTCCGGGCCTGCCCGGCGCCCGCGACCACGGAAGAAGAACCCGTCAACGGATGACCTGACCGAGCCTTCCTAACAAGAACCGCGGCGGCATCCATGAGCTACGTCACCGTCACCTGGTCGGTGGTTGCCGCGCGTCGCCCGGTGCTGGCGATCGCCCGACGCGCCACCGCGCACCACTAACTAGCAGCCGCGCCGCGCCCGCACGCCCATGGCGCAGGTTCCGCGCCATTCACCGGTACGCGAGAAAATTTCAGGCCCCGCGTGTGACCGCATTCTCCATTTCGTCTTGGTTCGGCTGTTAAGGTGACTCGCATCACGGACTTATTGGAGTCACCAGAATGAAACCTCCGAGACATTTCCTGCTCGCGTCGGATTTCGACCAGACGCTGAGCTTCAACGATTCCGGCTTCGAATTGAGCGAACTGCTCGGCGTGCGTGGCTTCGAGCAGAAGGTCGAGGGACTCGCGCACAGCCACCTGGTGCAGCAGGGCGGCGAGCTCGCCTATCTCATCCGCCACGATCCCGAGTACCGCGGCGTGCGGCGCGAGCATCTCGTGGAAGCCGGTCGGCGCGTGCGCCTCAAGGGCGGGCTCAAGTCCTTCGTCGAGTTCCTGGCGCGCGGCATCGACGGCAACCAGTTTTCTTTCTACGTGGTGTCCGCCGCGCCGCGCGAAGTCGTGGTCTCGGCGCTCGAGGGCATCGTGCCGCCCGAGAACATCCACGGCACCGAGCTCGACTATGACCCGCACACCGGCGAGGTGCGCTCGATCCGGCGCGTGCGCGCCGGCTACGGCAAGGTCGCCGTGCTCGACGAGCTCGGCCAGCGGCTCGGCATCGCGCCGGACCGGACTATCTACGTAGGCGATGGCAGCTCCGACATCCACGTGATGCTGCACGTCAACAATGGCGACGGCTTCACGATCGCCGTGTCCGAGAACCGCCAGCTGGCGCGCATCGCGCGCAGCACCGTGCTCAGCGACAACGCCGGCAGTGTGCTCGTGCCCATCCTCGACCAGGTGCTGGGACTGCGGGCGTCGCAGATCCGTGCGCAGCTCGAGTCCACCGGGCTGGTGATCGGGGAGTGGGAGAAGGCGCGAACCGATCGCGTGCAGATCCTGGAATTTCCACCGGTCGCTGCGCTGGCCTGAGGGGTGCCGCGATGAACACTGACATCCTGGGATGGATCGCGACCGCCGTGTTCGTGAGCTCGTATTTCTTCAAACGGCCGGCGCTGCTGCGGGCCGCGCAGATGGTCGGCGCCTGCCTGTGGATTCTGTACGGGGTGCTGATCGGCGCGATTCCGGTGGTGGTGGCGAATGGACTGGTGTTCGCCGCTGCCGCCTGGACCTTGCTGCGGGCGAAGTCGGCGCCCAGCGCGTAAGGCTTTCGGGGCGCCGGATCACGTATTTCGCGCCACCAATTGGCACCCGACCGGCGGGCCGCCTAGAATCCCGGCGCTGCTTCCAGTGCCGGTGTAGCTCAGTTGGTAGAGCGCCAGTTTTGTAAACTGGATGTCACGGGTTCGATCCCTGTCGCCGGCACCATTCTTCTCCTCGTCACTCCTCAGGCGAGCGCAGCGCTCACGATGCCCTGCGCTTCTTCCTGGATCTTCCGCAGGTGCGTGGTGTCGCGGTAACTCTCGGCGTAGATCTTGTACACGTCTTCGGTACCCGAGGGCCGCGCGGCGAACCAACCGTGCTCGGCAATCACCTTGAGCCCGCCGATGGCGGCATTGTTCCCAGGCGCACGCGTGAGGATGGTCTGGATCTTTTCGCCTGCCAGCTCCGCGGACTTGACCTTTTCCGGGGTGAGTTGCGACAGCAGTTTCTTCTGCGCCGGCGTAGCCGCCGCATCGATGCGCTCGAATGAGGGAGCACCGAACTGCCGCGTGAGCTCGCGATAGGCTTCACCGGGATCGCGCCCGGTGCGGGCCGTGATTTCCGCCGACAGCAAGGCCGGCGCCAGGCCGTCCTTGTCGGTGGTCCATGCCGTGCCGTCCTTGCGCAAGAACGCGGCGCCCGCGCTCTCCTCGCCGCCGAAGCCCAGTGATCCATCCACCAGGCCGTCGACGAACCACTTGAAGCCCACCGGCACTTCATACAGCCGGCGCCCAAGCTTCTTCGCCACGTGATCGATCATCTGGCTGCTGACCACGGTCTTGCCGATACCCGCGTCCGCGCGCCAGCCCGGGCGATGCTGGAATAGATAGTCGATCGAAGCGGCCAGGTAGTGATTCGGCGGCAACAGGCCGACGCTGCGCGTGACGATGCCGTGACGGTCGTGATCGGTGTCGCAGGCGAAGGCGATGTCGAAGCGATCCTTGAGTCCGATCAGGCCCTGCATCGCGTGGGTGGAGGAGGGATCCATGCGGATCTTGCCGTCCCAGTCGACCGTCAGGAACCGGAACGTGGCATCCACCGTGTCGTTGACGATGGTGAGATCGAGCTTGTAGCGCTCGGCGATCGCGGGCCAGTAGTGCACGCCGGCGCCGCCCAGCGGATCCACGCCCATGCGCAGCTTCGAATCGCGAATGATCTCGAAGTCGATGACGTTGGCGAGATCGGCGACATACTCGCCGAGAAAGTCGTGCTCGTGCGTGGTGGCAGCTTTGCGCGCGGCGGACAGCGGGATGCGTTTCACGCCGGCCAGGTTCGCCGCCAGCAGCCGGTTCGCCTCGACTTCGATGACGCTGGTGACCTGCGTATCCGCCGGTCCGCCGTTGGTGGGGTTGTACTTGAAGCCACCGTTGTCCGGCGGATTGTGAGAGGGCGAAATGACGATGCCGTCCGCCAGCCCGCTCTTGCGGCCCCGGTTGTAGACCAGGATGGCTTGTGAAATCGCGGGCGTCGGCGTGTATTCATCGCCCTTGGCGATCATGACCTCGACTTCATTGGCGGCCAGTACCTCGAGCGCGCTGGCGAACGCCGGCGCGGAGAGTGCGTGCGTGTCGAAGCCGAGAAAAAGCGGGCCGGTGATGTCCTTCTGTTTGCGATATCCGCAGATGGCCTGGGTGATGGCCAGCACGTGTGCTTCGTTGAAGCTGCGCTCGAATGAACTGCCGCGATGTCCCGACGTTCCGAAGGCGACACGCTGTGAAGCGATGCCAGGATCGGGGCGCTCGGTGTAGTACGCCGTGATCAGCTTCGGCAAATCAACCAGCATGTTTGCCGGCGGAGGTTTTCCGGCCAGGCGGCTCAGTCGGGCGTCGGTCGTCATCATGGAACTCCAGGCAACGAGCCGAAATCATAAGACGCCAGCTCGCCAATGTGTTCGACATTCAGGTCCGCGGGCGGCAAGTCCCGAATGGCGGCGGCATCCGCGGCGTAGTGGCCCTGGTGCGGAAAGACCGTAAACAGCCTGTCGGCGAGCACCGACTTCATCGCGGCAAGCAGGCGCAGCTTGTCATCGACCATCACGTAATGGCGAGCCGGATAGTGGCGCGTCACCTCATCCAGCATGAGTTCCTTGTGAACGAAGATGAGCACGCGGCCATCGACGGCGTCCCGGATGCCCGAGCGTTCCAGCTTGCGCGGCTGGAACACGGCATCGCCGTCGGAAAGAATCACGGTCGGTCCCCAGCGGCGGCAATGCTTCACCGCATCGAGCGCGCCGGGATAGAGCCGATTTGCGAATGGATAGTCGAGCAGGTAGCCGGACAATCGCAGTACGCGTGGATCGTGTTGCAGGTCCAGCCGCAGGCGCTGCACGGCGCCGAGGTAGTCGGCGTAACCCAGTGTCGTGCGCAGCTCTTCGAAGTGTCGCCAATACCGCGCGGCCTCCCCGGCGCCGAACGTGTCTCGCAGGTGCGCATCGAGATCGTCGTGCACGCGGTCGTTGTCCAACAGCGTGTTGTCGCAATCGAAGAGGAAAACGATGTCATTTCGGGATTTCATCGAGTCCACGATACGATACTCCCGGCGGGTGAATT
>Ga0070665_100000922_pt1 | contig 37641 bp, 38 predicted proteins | sample KBSS13metaG_FD_65862 | JGI IMG/M metagenome (GOLD analysis project Ga0070665, IMG submission 65862) | Switchgrass rhizosphere microbial communities from Kellogg Biological Station, Michigan, USA - KBS S1-3 metaG | ecosystem: Host-associated > Plants > Roots > Rhizosphere > Soil ... | reverse complement strand
CAGGCGGCGCTCAACGCACAGGTGACGCCTCGGCCGTGCCGGACCAGGAACGTGCGCTTGCCGAACATCTCGTCGCCCACCACGTCGCGAAAGTCCTTGAGCACGATCCGGCCGATGAACCCGACGTAGAGCGCGCCGAGCAGGGCGAGGTCACGGCCACGCAGGTCGCGGCCCGCGAGCACCCCGAGCACGAACGGCACGCCCACGAACAGCGCCGGCAGGACGAGCGGAGCCACGACGCCTCGGCGGGAGAGCCGCCACGGCGGCAGGGAGTAGGCCGACGCGAGGACGAGGCCGCCGAGAGTGATGGCCAGGGCGAGCCACCCCTGGGAGGCGGCCGCCGACGCCGTGACGACGGCGGCGCCGGCGGCCAGGAGTCGCACGTCCCGAGAGGCGGCGGCTCCGGTCACGAGCGGACGTCGGTCGTCACCGAGCAGGTTCACCCGGTCGATCTCGAGGTCCGCGAGGTCGTTGCAGGCGACGGCGTACACCACGAACCCCACCACCACGAGCAGGAGCCGGCCGACCGCCAGCGGATCGTTGGCCACGCCCCCGAGCGCGAGACCGACCAGCCCCGACAGTGCCAGCAGGAACACCAGAGCGGGCCGGGCCACCAGCAGCGCGAGCCGCACCCGGCGCCTCACTTGTTGCTCCCCGAGCCGCCGAGCCCCCAGAGCGCGACCACGACCACCGTGGTGATCAGCGGCAGCGCGGCCAGGAACCCGAGGACGGCGATCGCGACGATGAAGGGCGCCCAGATCCAGCTCGATCGACGACGGGGAGGTGGGTCGGAGGGGCGGTGCGGAGTCGTCATGCGCCCAGTGAGCCCGATCACACCAGGCGGGCGCATGGGCCTGGCTACTCAGCCCGACCGAGCCCGCGGGCTCAGGCGCCGGGAGCGACGCCGGCGAGCCAGACGTCGGGGGGCAGGTGCTGCTTGCCGGGAATGGCGATGGTCTTCTCGGTGACGTCCTCGAGCACGTCGCCGGCCAGGCGCCGCCAGAACGCCGCGGCCCGCGGGTTCTCGTTCTGGAACGGAATCGCCCAGGGACCGGGGTGACGCGCGATCACCGCGCGCGCGAACGCCGCGGCCGTCCCGCGGCCACGAGCGGAGCGGATCACGAAGAACTCCCCCATCAAGCTCTGCTCGCGTCCGAGCCGCACCAGCGCGAAGCCACACGGGACCTCGCCGAGTCGCGCGACGTGGGCGATCCGCCCGTCGCGCTCGGCGTACGAGCCGAGCCGACCCGCCAGGAACCGGCCCTCGGGATCGGGTGCGCTGTGCCGGAACTCCGAGAGGTCGTGCTGGTAGAGCTGCCAGAGCCGCTCGACGAGTGGCCAGTCGTCCGGGTCGGCCTCGGCGACGCGGAGCGGCCAGACCTCGTCCACCACCAGGTCGGCGATGCCCTCGGGCAGCAGGTTCAGCAGGGGGAGCTCCCCGGCCGTCGCCCACAGCGGCTGGTAGTGGTTGTCCTCCGACTGCTCCTCGGCCTCGGCCCCGCCGAGCACCGGCTCGCCCTCGGGCGCGTCGACCAGGAAGTACGACGCGGGGCGGCCGCCCTGGTCGCCGTCGAACAGGTGCCGCACCACGCTGCCGGTCAGCGAGCACTCCTCGGCCAGCTCGCGGAGGGCCGCGTCAGCGGCGGACTCCCCCGGCTCGATGACGCCACCCGGCAGCACGGCGTACTCGCGGCCGTCGAGGCGGCGCGCCATCACCAGCAGCTTGGCATGGCGTACGACGACCGCGACCGCACGTGGTCGCGGATCGCCCAACGGCACCCGAGCGGTCACTTCTTGCCGGTCTTCTCCCCCGTCGCGCCGGTGGACAGAGCGGCGATGAAGGCTTCCTGGGGAACCTCGACCCGGCCCACCATCTTCATCCGCTTCTTGCCCTCCTTCTGCTTCTCCAGCAGCTTGCGCTTGCGGGTGATGTCGCCGCCGTAGCACTTGGCGAGCACGTCCTTGCGCAGGGCGCGGATGTTCTCGCGGGCGATGACACGGGCCCCGATCGCGGCCTGGATCGGCACCTCGAACTGCTGCCGCGGGATGAGCTCCTTGAGCTTGCCCGCCAGCATCACGCCGTAGGAGTACGCCGTGTCGCGGTGCACGATCGCGGAGAACGCGTCGACAGGCTCGCCTTGGAGCAGGATGTCGACCTTCACCAGGTCGGCGGCCTGCTCACCCGAGCGCTCGTAGTCGAGCGAGGCGTAGCCCTTGGTCCGCGACTTCAGCTGGTCGAAGAAGTCGAAGACGATCTCACCCATCGGCAGGGTGTAGCGCATCTCGACCCGGTCGGCGGACAGGTAGTCCATGCCGAGCAACGAGCCGCGCTTGGTCTGGCAGAGCTCCATGATCGTCCCGATGTAGTCGCTCGGAGCGAGGATGGTGGCGCGTACGACGGGCTCGCGAACCTCGGCGATCTTGCCCTCGGGGTACTCGCTGGGGTTGGTGACGGTGTGCAGCGTGCCGTCCTCCATCTCCACCTCGTAGACCACGTTGGGCGCGGTCGAGATCAGGGCGAGGTCGGACTCGCGCTCGAGCCGCTCTCGGACGATGTCCATGTGGAGCAGGCCGAGGAAGCCGCACCGGAAGCCGAAGCCGAGGGCACCGGAGGTCTCCGGCTCGTAGCTGAGGGCCGCGTCGTTCAGCTGGAGCTTGTCGAGCGCCTCGCGGAGGTCCGGGTAGTCGTCCCCGTCGATCGGGTAGAGGCCCGCGAAGACCATCGGGTTGGGGTGCTGGTAGCCACCCAGCGCCTCGGTCGCTCCGTGGTGCTGGCTGGTCACGGTGTCGCCGACGCGGGACTGCCGGACGTCCTTCACCCCCGTGATCAGGTAGCCGACCTCGCCCACGCCCAGGTCGCCGGCCTTGACCGGCTCGGGGCTGATCACGCCGACCTCGAGCATCTCGTGCACGACGTTCGTGGACATCATCTTGATCCGGTCGCGGTGGCTGAGCTTGCCGTCCATGACACGCACGTAGGTGACGACGCCGCGGTAGGTGTCGTAGATCGAGTCGAAGATCAGCGCGCGCGGCGGGGCGTCGGCGTCACCGACCGGCGCCGGGGTCTGCTTGACGATCTCGTTGAGGAGGGCCACGACACCGTCGCCGGTCTTGGCGCTGACCCGAAGCACCTCCGACGGGTCGCAGCCGATGATGTGGGCGAGCTCGTCGGCGTACTTCTCGGGATTGGCGCTCGGCAGGTCGATCTTGTTCAGCACCGGGATGACGTGGAGGTCGGCGCCAAGGGCGAGGTAGAGGTTGGCCAGGGTCTGCGCCTCGATGCCCTGCGCGGCGTCGACGAGCAGGACGGCGGCCTCGCAGGCCTCCAACGACCGGGACACCTCGTAGGTGAAGTCGACGTGACCGGGGGTGTCGATCATGTTGAGCACGTAGGTGCCGGGCTCGGCGGCCTGCTCGTTGCCGGCCGCGACCGTCCACGGCATGCGCACGGCCTGGCTCTTGATGGTGATGCCGCGCTCGCGCTCGATGTCCATCCGGTCGAGGTACTGCGCGCGGGCGCTGCGCTCGTCGACGACTCCGGTCAGCTGCAGCATCCGGTCGGCCAGCGTCGACTTGCCGTGGTCGATGTGGGCGATGATGCAGAAGTTCCGGAGGACCGCGGGGTCGGTACGACCCGGCGCGGGCGCGGACGGGTTGGGCACAAGACACCTTCGCAGCAACGGGTGGGGTCGGTCGCTGCGATTCTTCCACGCGACCCCGCCGCTCCCGGATTCGTCGATCCCTGTCGCGGGCATGCCGACGCCGCGACGAGGGGGCCCCACCCCATCGGGCCCCCTCGTCGCGTTCGTCCCCGCTGCCCGCCGAACGATCCCCCCGGTCGATCGGCGGGAGGTGGTCAGCTGTGCAGGTGGTCGGTGTCGTCGCCGCGCGGCGGCTGGACGTGACCCTCGACGTCCTCGTCGGGGCCGTCGATCAAGCGGACCAGGTGACCTTCGGTGTCCTCGATCTCGGTGCCGCTGAACTCGGTGCCCTGCTCGCTCATCGTGGTCTCCCTCGTCCTCGCGGCCCGGCGGCCGTCGATGACCACACTGTGCTCCCGACTCGGGTCGCGGTCTGTCAGCGTCCTGACACAACAGGGAAGGTGGCGATCAGCGCGCGAGGCTGTTGACGCTGGCCGCCTGGAGCACGGCCTTGACCTGGAACGGCGTCAGCCACGGGTGCTTGCTGCGCATCAGCGCGACCATGCCGCTGACATGGGGTGCGGCGAAGCTGTTCCCGGTCGCGGTGATCGACCCGCCGTCCGCCCACGCGACATCGACGTCGATGCCGCGCGCTCCGAACTCCACGGGCGGATGGGCGTTGTAGGCGAGCGCCAACTCCTCGTCGCCGGGGCGGGCGGCCACCGAGACGACCGACGCGTACTGGGACGGGTACGTCGGTCCGGGCAGGTTGTTGGCGGCGCAGACGAGGACAGTGCCCGAGAAGTAGGCCTGGTCGGCGACTTCGTGGAGCGGCCCGAACATGGCGTCGGACTTGCTCGACAGGGAGAGGTTCGCGACGTGCATGCCGTGCTCGACGGCCCACTCGACGCCGGCGTGGAGCAGGGCCCCGCGCCCCTTGAGGTTGGCGCCGAGGACGCGGACCGAGTAGAGGACGGCATCCGGTGCGATCGACCTGATGATCGCGGCACAGGCCGTGCCGTGTCCGACCAGATCCTCGTGGGGCCCCTCACGCTCGACGTAGCCGAGCTCGGCCAGCGGATCGAGCTCGAACGCGACCCCACCCGACAGGCCACCGACACGTGGGTGATCGGCGTCGACGCCGCTGTCGACGACCGCGACGTCCACCCCGGCCCCGGTGGATCCGCCGAACGCCCACTCGCGCACGTCCTCCAGCGGGAGGCCGACGACCTCCTCGAGCGCGCTCCGGTCGAAGGCTCCGGACCAGGCCGGCGTGAGACTCACGCGGAGCCGCCGGGTTCGGCCGTCCGCCAGGCCTCGACCAGGCGCAGGACGTCGTCGCCGAGGCGTGCGAGCGGCGGAGAGTCCTGGCTCGTCTCCCCGGCGGTCACGGTGGTCACCATCGCGATCAGCCCGGCAATGGTGCCGAGGACGTGCAGCGTCCAGTCGCTGGTCTCGTCGACGACCGGGTCGAGCACCGAGGCGACTCCCAGCACCTCGCCTTCGGCGTCGAGCATCGGGGCGGCGTAGATCGCGGTCGGCACGTAGTTGGTCGACTCGGCGACGTCGCGGGCGAAGCGTGGGTCCGTCTGCACGTCGCGGACCGCGATCGGCTGACCGGACATCGCTGCCCAGCCCGCGATGCCACGGCTCACCGGGATGGTCACCCCGACGATCTCGTCGGCCCCCGCGCCGTCGGAGGCCACGAACCGCAGGTTCGCGCCGTCGTCGTCGACCAGGGCGATCGAGCAGGCAGCGGCGCCGAACAGGGCGCGGGTGGCCTCGACGCAGCTGCCGAGGCGGGCGTCGACGCCGGGGGCGAGAGTCATGCCCGAACGGTACCGACCACGGGCCCCGCTGGAGCGGCACCGACGCGGCATCGAGTCGCTGCCTGGTTGACTGACGGCGTGAGGGTGCCCCAGGTGCTGCAGTCACTGCCGGACCCGGACGCGAAGCTCCTGCTCCGGGCGGGTCAGGTCCACCACTACGCGCGGCGCGACGTGGTGGTCCGGGAGGGCGACGTCGCCGACTCGTTCCACATCGTGCTGGACGGCCGGGCCGCGGTGCGCGTGACGACGCCCGCAGGCGAGAGCGCGATCGTGAACATCCTCGGCCCCGACGCACACTTCGGGGAGGTCTCGCTCCTCGGCCGCAGCGACCCCCGGCGTACGGCGAGCATCGTCGCGCTCGAGGCGATGCGGACCCTGAGCATCCCGGCGACCGTGTTCCGCGACCTACGCGACCGCAACCCACGGCTCGAGCGGCTGGTGTCGACGATCCTGGCGCGCCGCGTCGACGAGCTGTCCGCGCAGGTCGTCGAGGCGATGTACGACAGCCTCGAGCGCCGGGTCGCCCGGCGCCTGGCCGGGCTCGCGTCCGTGTACGGCTCGATCGGCGACGAGGTGACGATCCCGCTCACCCAGGACGAGCTGAGCCAGCTCGTCGGTGGCGCGCGCCCATCGGTCAACCAGGTGCTGGGCCGGTTCGCCGAGGAGGGGCTGCTGACGATCGGCCGGGGCCGGATCACGGTGACCGACGCCGAGGCGCTCGCCCGTCGCGCGTCGTGACGTGGCTCGTCCGATTCCGCCCCGGAAGGGTGTCGGCAGCCCTACGATCCGTCCATGTCTCGACTCGGACGTGCGCTCGTGCCCATCGCGGCGGCGCCCGCCCTCCTGCTGCTCGCCGTCGCCCCGTCCTACGCCGGTGGCGGCCTGCAGAAGTGCCTGGACCAGGCGGTCGACCACAACGGCGAGCCGCCGACGTGCACCAAGGTCGACGGCACCTGGGTCGCCTCCTGGCCCGATGACGGCTCGATCGGCGGCCCAGGTGGTGGCGGCATCCCGGGCGCCATCATCGCGCTGTTCGTGCTCGGCCTGGTCGCCGCCGTCGGGATCACCTTCTGGAAGATCAGCACGGCCCAGAAGCTGGCGCGCCAGTCGGGGATGGATCCGGGCCTCGCCACCCAGATGACGCTGCTCAGCGACGAGGGTCTCGACGCGACGTACCTCGCCTCGAGCCTGCGTCAGACGAGCCAGCCGTCGCCGACCCCGTCCGCCGCGTCGACGCCGCCGTCGGCGACCTCGCGACTCGAGGAGCTCAAGGGTCTGCTCGACCGCGGACTCGTCACTCAGGTGGAGTACGACGAGCGCCGGAAGGCGATCATCGACTCGGTGTGACGGTCCTCCCGGCGAAGGCCGCGATGCGCTGGTAGGAGTCCGCACCCTCGGGCGCCGCCTGCTCAGGCCCGAACGCCTCGCCGCGGATCTCGGGCTTCAACATCGCCTGCATGAAGGCGAGCCCGCGCTCGGCCACCGCGGGGTCGAGGTCGGCCGTCGACCGGCCCAACGCCATCGCCAGGTCGTAGCTGTGGACCGCCACCTCGGCCATCTGCCAGTCCGGCCCGATCGGGGCTTCCCCGTCCCCGATGTCCCGCCAGACGGCGAGCAGCTCGTCCGCGCCCGATCGGAAGGCTGCCTCGCGCTCGGTGTCGGCGTGCGTGGTGGGCGCCGACCAGTCGACGTCCTCGCCGCGCAGCATCTGGGCGAAGTTCGCGGGTGCGGCGACCAGGTGGTCGGCCAGCCTCGCCGTGGTCCAGTCGCGGCAGGGCGTCGACCCGTCGAGGTCGTCGTCGCCCACCGAGCCGAGCAACGCAGCGGCCTGGTCCAGCCCGCGCGCCAGGACGGCGAGCTCGTCATCGCGATTCGTCACGGGTTCACGGTACGCCGGTTCCGCACCCCGCCGAGTCCTGCTAGGAAGGGAGTCGGCCGGTCGGCCACTGCGTTCTCGGGATCTGTCCAGCTCGGGCTGGAGTCAGGAGTAGTCATGCACCAGCGCTCGATCATCCGTGGCCTCGTCGCCGCACTCGCCTCCCTCGCCGGCGCCGCCTTGCTCGCGGTGCCGTCACCGGCGCAGGCGGTCACCAAGCTCACCGATGCCCAGGCCGCAACACAGCTCTCGGCCGCGGGCATCACCCGCACCTCCAGCGGCGGCTGCATCGACCGCAACGTCGCCACCTGCACGTCGTACGACCAGATCAACCAGTCCACCGTGAGCGGGATCATCACCTACAAGAACGCCAGCGGCTGCGCAGTGAACATCACCGGCGGCACCGAGACCGGCCACGCCAACGGCACCTACAGCCACTGGAACGGCTACAAGGTCGACATCGCGCGGTCGACCTGCAACGACAACTGGATCCACTCGGCATACACCTACATCGGCTTGCGCGGCGACGGCTACCCGATGTACCAGGCCGCCTCGGGGAACGTGTACACCAACGAGGGCAGCCACTGGGACATCGTCTACTACACCTGCGGCTGCTGAGCGAACATGCTCCGTCCTCGACACTAGGCTGCGGTCATGGGCGACGGCGGACGCTGGATCTCCGCGGTCTTCGGGCTGATCGGCATCCTGGTGCTCGTCGCCGGGCTCGGGATCACGGCCGCCCGCGTCCAGCTGGCTCGCCGGCGCGCCGCGGAGGCCGGACAGAACCCCACAGCCGCGATGCTGCGCGCCCTGTCGGGTGAGGACGATCCACCGGACCACGACACCGATCGCTAGGCGGGGGCGGTGCGGGTGTTGGGGCGTCGCCAGATCCGCACGAGCCGGCCGGGCAGCACCAGCAGCAGCAGCGGCCAGTAGCTGAGCGCGGGCACCAGCAGCATCAGTGCGAGCGCGACGACGAAGGCCAGCACGGTCGCGAACGCCATCACCGGGTCGGTCGTCTCGTCGGAGTCGCGGAGGTCGCCGTGCCGGGCGACCTCGAGCGAGACCAGGCCCAGCACGAGCGAGCTCAGCGTCATCGTGCCGACGTAGAGCAGCTTCGTCGTGGCCTGGTCGCCCGCACCGCCCGATCCCGACACGAGCGCTGTCGGGAACGGGAGGAACACGATGGTCACCGTCCAGAGCATCAGCAGCCGGATCAGCCACTCGTCCGCAGCGACGACGTGCCGCAGCACCCGGTGCTGGGTCAGCCAGAGATCGGCGATCACCACGAAGCTGAGGAAGAAGGCCCCGATCGGTGCCTGGTTGTCGCCGACGAGGTGCCGCACCGAGCCGCCGTCGGCGAGCTCACCAGCGAGGTCGACGAGGGGCAGCACTAGCAGGGTGATCGCGATCGCGACGATCGCGTCGATGAACGTGAGGAACCGGTCGAAGTCGCGCGCGCGGTCCTGCTCCGCTCTGGTCTCGCTCATGGCACGAGGCTAGGGCGTGTCGCCCTGTCTCATGGCCTCCTGCGCGGCCGCCTGCGTGAGGATGGCGAGGTGCCCGCCATCCCGACCCCTTTCCCGCACGGACGGACCGCCCGCCGCCTGGAGTGGCCACACCTGCCGCCGGTGGTGCGCGGTCTGATCGAGGAGCGGTGCGGATCAGCCGTCGTGACCGCGGAGTCGCAGGGCGGCGGCTTCACGCCGGGCTTCGCGTCGGTGCTCACGTGCGCGGACGGGTCGCGCCACTTCGTGAAGGCGGCCTCGACGGCGGCCCAGCGGATGTTCGCCCAGTCGTACCGCATCGAGGCCCAGAAGCTGACGGCGCTGCCGGAGACCGTTCCCGCGCCCCGCCTGCTGTGGTCGCAGGACGGCGACTGGGTGGTGCTGGGGCTGGAGTACGTCGAGTCCTCGGCGCCGAAGCGGCCCTGGCGCCGCGCGGAGCTCGACGCCTGCCTGGACGCGCTGGAGACCGTGGCCGAGCAGTTGACCCCCGTCCCGGACGGCCTGTCGCTCGACCCGATCGAGGAGGAGCTCGCAGCCTGGCCGGCGCTGTGGGACGAGGTCCGGTTGACCCACGACCTCCCGCGCGCCGAAGAGGCCGCCGCCCTCGCCGCGTCGTTCGCGGAGGCGGCCGGCGGCGAGACCGTGGTGCACACCGACATCCGCGACGACAACGTGCTGGTCACCGCCGACGGCCGGGCTCTGTTCTGCGACTGGAACTGGCCCGTGGTCGGCGCCGACTGGCTCGACTCATTGATCCTGCTGATCGGCCCGCGGGGCGACGGCGTCGACGTCGACGCGGTGCTCGCCGAGCGGCGGCTGCTGCGCGACGTACCGCCGGACGACGTGGACCGGGTACTGGCCCTTCTCTGCGGCTACTTCCTCAAGAGCGCCGGCGACCCGGTCCCCCCGACCTCACCCCACCTCCGCCAGGCCCAGCACTGGCAGGGCGAGGTCGTCTGGGACTGGTTGTCCGAACGTCGAGGGTGGCGGTGACCACCGCCGCCCCCTGCTGTGGATTTTGGGGACCACGTGGCCGCTGGTAACTTTGTGCCTCGCGTGTGCGGGCTGTCGCGCCCGCATGCCCCACACTCTGCACAGACCCGAACACCCACCGACCGAAGGCTTCATCAGTGGCGAACATCAAGTCCCAGATCAAGCGGAACAAGCAGAACGAGAAGCGTCATCAGCGCAACAAGGCTGTGAAGTCCGAGCTGAAGACCCTCGTCCGCAAGGCTCGCGAGGCCGCGGACACCGGCGACAAGGACGCCGCGGTCGAGGCGACCCGGGTGGCCGCCCGCAAGCTGGACAAGGCCGTCTCCAAGGGCGTCATCCACAAGAACCAGGCCGCCAACCGCAAGTCGGCCATCATGAAGCGCGCCGCGTCTCTCTGACGTTCCGCTCTTCCTCACCGAGGCGTCGACCCGACCGGGTCGGCGCCTTCGCTGATCTCAGGTCCGGTCGCGCAGCCCGGTGACGGTCAGCACCAGCCGCTCGAGGGTGTACGACGAGTCGCCGGCCGCCCCTTTGATGTCGGCATCGGCCTGGGCGACCGTCCGGATCGCCCGCGCGATGCCGGCCTCGGACCAGCCTCGCGACTGGTCTCGGATGGTGCGCACCTTCCAGGGCGGCACGCCCACCTCGCGGGCCAGGTCGGCGTCGCGCATCCCGCGCGGAGCGGAGAGGTAGCGGGCGATGCCGCGTGCCGAGCCGGCGAACGCCGAGGTGACCAGGACCGGCGCCGTGCCACCGTCGATGGCCCAGCGGAGCTCCTCAAGCGCCGGGCGCCGGCGGCCCCAGAAGGCGGCGTCGGCGACCGCGAAGGACTTCGCCTCGGCCCGGCCACCGAAGTAGCGCTTCACCTTCGCCTCGGTGAGGGTCTCGCCGGGGAAGTCGTTGGCCAGCTGGTCGGCCGCCGCCGACAACGACCGCAGGTCCTGCCCGACCGACTGGACGAGTGCGATCGCGGCATCGGGCTCGATCGTCGCGCCGTGGTGGCGGGCCTCGGCGGTGACGAAACCGGGGTACTCCGAGGCACGCAGCTCCTCGGACTTCACCTCGGTCACCTCGGCGAGCTTGCGGAGCTTGGTGAGCACCCCCGAGCCCTTCTGCCCGCCCCCGTGCACGAGCACGATGGCAACGTCCTCGGCGGGCGCCGCGGCGTACGCCAGCAGGCCGTCGACGGACTCCTCGGGGAGGTTCTCCAGCCCGCGCACGACCACGCAGCGGGTCGAGGAGAACAGCGACGGCGCCGAGAGCTCGCCCAGGGCGGCGAGGGTGAGCCCGGCGCCCTCGGTCTCGGAGATCTCGGCCTCGGCGTCGTGCCGGCGGACGGCGTCGCGCACGCCGACGACCGTGCGCTCGGAGAGGAACTCCTCCTTGCCCGTCACGAGCGTCACCCGGCCGAGCACGTCGTGGGGCGAGGGTCCTCGGGCGGCCATGCGGGCAGCCTGCCACACCCCGCCGACGACTCAGGATCCGCCGTTCCTCGACCCCGTAGCCTGGCGCGGTGCCGCCGTCGCAGCCCCTCGAACCACGACCGACCATGGTCTCGCGGCGGGCTCTCGTCGGTGGCCTCGGCGCCTTCGGCCTGCGCGCCGCCACCGCCTCGTGGAGCGACGCGGCGCCGGGGCGACGGACCGCCGCGACTCCGGAGATCGCGGTGGTGGGAGCGGGGCTCGCGGGACTCACCTGCGCCTACCAGCTCACCCGGCACGGCCTTCCGTGCACCGTCTACGAGGCTCACCCGGAGCGGCTGGGTGGCCGTTGCTGGACCTCGCGCGGCTGGGCCGACGGCCAGACGGCCGAGCACGGTGGCGAGTTCATCGACTCCTCGCACCACGCCATCCGCCGGCTGGCGCGTGGGCTCGGGCTGACGCTCGACGACCTGCACGGGCTCCCCGAGGGTCGTCCCCATCCTCGCGAGCGCTACTTCCTGCGCGGGCGGCTACGGACCGAGAACGCCGTCTACACCGGCTACCACCGGCTCGTGGCAGCCGCGGACCGCGACGCACGTCGGATCGGGCGGTTCACCAACGAACACGCCGGCCGGGCCGCACGGGAGCTCGACGAGCGCAGTGCCGCCGACTGGCTCCACGACGTGATCGGGCACGACCACCCGTTGCTCACCGCCACCACCGAGCAGTACATGGCGGAGGAGTACGGGCTCGACGTCGCCCACCTGAGCGCGATCAACATGGTCACGGAGTTCGGGAGCTCCGGCGTGCCGTCCGACGAACGCTTCCACGTCGCCGGCGGCAACGACCAGCTCGTGACCCGGCTCGCAGAGCGACTCCCGCCCGGAGCCGTCGTCCGCGGCTCGCGGCTCGTCTCACTGGTCCGCCGGGCCGACGGCGGCTACCGCCTGGGGTTCCGGCACGGTCGGGCGCGGCGAGCGGACATCGTGGTGCTCTGCGCGCCGTTCTCCGCGCTGCGGCACGCCGACCTCGACGGCGCGGGACTCAGCAAGCGCAAGCTGGACTGCATCCAGCAGCTCGGCATGGGCACCAACGCCAAGGTGCTGCTGCAGCTCGACCGACACGTCACCCACTACGGCCGCTCGCTGACCCCGCAGTGGTCCGGCGAGTACTACGACGCCCGCGTCGACACCTGGGGCTCCACCCTGGCTCAGGCCGGACGGAGCAGCGTGGTGACCGTGTACTCGGGCGGTCTCGCGGGTGCGTCGTACGGCGTCGCGCAGGCCCACGGCCCCGCGCCGCACCGCGTCGTCGACCGCACGCTCGCCGAGATCTCGAGAGCCGTGCCGCACCTCGCCGCCGGCTACGGCGGTCGTGCCTGGGTCGATGCGTGGGTGCACGACCCGTTCACGCACGGCTCCTACGCGGCGTTCCGGCCGGGCCAGTACACGCGCTACTGGGGGTTCGTCGGGAAGCCCGAGCACCGGGTGCACTTCGCAGGTGAGCACACCTCGATGCGGGCGCTCGGATTTCTGGAGGGCGCCGTGAGCAGCGGCCGACGAGCGGCGCGTGAGGTGCTCGCCTCCTTCTGAGCGTCGGCCGGTCACCGCAGGGTCACCGCGCCGAGCCGGCCGGCGTGCCGGACGATCGCGACGCTGCCGTCCTGGTCGGTCCGGAGCACTCGTTCGCCCGTGGCCGCGAGCCCCGCGACCGTCTCGGCCGCCGGGTGGCCGTAGTCGTTGTCGGCTCCGACCGAGATCACCGCCAGGCGGGCGCCCAGCGACTGCAGGAAGGGGAGGTCCTGGTAGCGGCTCCCGTGGTGGGGCACCTTCAGCACGTCGACGTGAAGGCCGGGCAGGGCAGCCGCCAGTCGTTCCTGTCCTTCGGGCTCGATGTCGCCACCGAGGAAGAAGCTGACGCCGCGGATCCGGGCCAGCAGGACGACACTGGCGTTGTTGGCCGTGCTGCCGTCGCCTGGCCCGGTGGTCTGCGAGTCGGGCAGTGGCCAGACTGGCTCCAGCGTCACGTCGCCGATCCGTCGGGTCTGCGCGTACGGCGCCTGCCGCACCGGCGTGGCCGCCGCGGTGGTCGCGTCCCGGACCAGCGAGACGCCCTCGGGTGGGTCGAGCAGTCGGGTCACCCAGACGGTGTCGACCTGTCGCCCGTCGAGCACACCCGGAAGCCCGGTCACGTGGTCGGCGTGGAAGTGGGTCAGCACCACCAACGGGACGTGCCGGACGCCCAAGCCGTCGAGGCAGGCCTTCATCGGACGAGGATCGGGGCCGGCGTCGACGACGACCGCGGTGTGCGCGACGCCGGTGTTGAGGACGAGACCGTCGCCCTGGCCGACGTCGCACGCCACCAACAACCAGCCGGACGGCGGCCACCCCGGGGTGGGCACCCGGACCAGGACCACGAGCACCATCAGCACGCAGCAGGTCATGCCGGTGGCTCGCCGGCCGAGAAGTCGCGGCGCGAGCACCGCGGTCGCCACGCAGGCGACCGTGAGCAGGGCGAGCGCCAGCGGCCCTGACCCCCACGAGACGGCGGCCGTCGGCAGACCGGCGCCGCGCTCGGCGACCTCGATGATCCACGCGACGCACCAGCCGGCCGCGGCACCCACCATCCGGCCGCCCCAGGACCAGACCAGCGTCACCAGTCCTCCGACCAACCCCAGCACCGTGGCCGGCCCGACCGCGGGCGCGGCGAGCAGGTTGGCCGCGACGGCGACCAGGCTGACCTGGCCGGAGATGGCCGCGACCAGCGGCGTGCAGGCGAGCTGGGCGGCCGCCGGGACGGCGATCGCCTCGGCGACCCAGCGCGGCAGCCACCGCGCCAGCGCATCGCGCCAACCGGGAGCCAGCAACAGGATCCCCGCGGTGGCGAGCACGGAGAGCGCGAACCCCACCGCCGAGGCGAGGGTCGGATCGACGAGCAGCAGGACGATGGTCGCCACCCCCAGGGCACGGGTGCCGCGGTCGGCGCCGTTGGCATCCATCCCGAGCAGCGCCACCGATCCCATCGCCGCTGCCCGCAGCACGCTCGGCTCGGCCCGCGCCAGCAGGACGAACCCGGCGATGCCGACCGCGCCGACCAGGTAGAGCCAGCGCCCCCGCACGTGCAGCCAGCGGGCGACCACGAGGGCGAAGCCGACGACCAGCGTGAGGTTGGTGCCGGACACCGCGAGCAGGTGGGTCAGCCCGGTCGTGCGGAAGTCGTCGGCGAGCGCGGGGTCGAGTCCCGCGTCGTCACCGTCGACCAGTGCGGGCACCAGGGCTCGTCGGTCGGGCCTCAGATCCGCGACCGACTCGCGCAAGGCCGCGCGGAGCCGGTCGGAGGCCCGCCACCACGGATCGGGCCCGGCGCGGATGTCGGGTGACTGCGAGGTCGAGACGATCGCCGCGACATCTCCCCCGGTCGCCGGCGCGAGGTGGCCGGACACCCGGATCGTGGAGCCGAGCGGGACGGAGGACCAGGACGGGGGACCGAACACGAGCGCGGGTTCACGCAGCGAGAGGACACGCCCGTCGGTGCTGACCTGCCGCACCTGGATCCGGACCAGCACCTCGGACCCGAACGCACCCTGGATCTCGCGCGGATCGTCGACGACCGTCCCGGTGAGGACCGCTCCCGCTCGTACCTCCGCCAGCCGGCTGAGCGGGTTGTGGGTGACGCGTTCGTAGCGGACGCCGGCAGCGGTTGCGACGGCGACGTAGACCAACAAGCCCGCGCCCACGACCAGGGCAGCGCCCCGACCACGCCGCACCCGGAGCAGCAGGGTCCCGCCGGCCAAGACGGCCCCGATCAACACCGGGAGCACGGCACCGTGGCCGGCCGCGGCCAACGCGCCACACCAGGCGAACACCGCCAGGAACGCCATCCGCAGGTCGGGCACGCGCTGTCTCACGACCGCCTCAGATGGTGACGTACGGCGTGAGCTTGGCGAGCGTGGCGTCGCCGATCCCGTCGACATCGAGCAGCTGGTCGATGGAGGTGAAGCCGCCGTGCTGGCTTCGCCAGGTGATGATCGCCTGCGCAGTGACCGGCCCCACCTCGGGCAGTGACTCCAGGACCGTCTCGTCGGCCGTGTTGATGTTGACCAGCCCCGTGACGGGCGATCCGCTCGTCGGTGCCGTGGCCGCCGGCCCGGTCACGACGGCCCCACCCACCACGACCTGCTCACCGTCGGTCAGCACCCGGGCGAGATTGAGCCCGCCCAGGTCGACTCCTGGCCGGGCGCCCCCGGCGGCCCGGAGAGCGTCGATGACACGCGCACCCTGGCGCAGCACCGCGATGCCGGGATGGCGCACCTTGCCGGCGACGTCGACGACGACCTTGCCCGCGGGAGCGGCCGAGCCGCGGGAGGCACCGGACGCCGGCGACGCCGCTCCCCCGGCGGGGTCGAGCGGCGTGGCCAGCGCACCGCGCGGCGTGGTCACCGAGGGGGGTGCTCCCACCTCGTGACCACCGCTGCGTACCAACCACCAGCAGGTGAGGACGAGCCCGACCGCCACCAGGACCGCCACCACCGCCACCTGCCCCGATCCGAGGGCCAGGCGCCCCCGCAGGCTCTCGGGCAACGGACTCCAGGCCACCTGCCCGCGACGTGAGGCGTGCCGACCGGGCAGGTGCACCATCGACGCGCCTCGGATGGTCGCCGCGGCCGGCTCGAACTCGTCGGGATCGCGGTCGTCGTCGAGGTCGGGGGCGGCCCGGATCCGGGTATGGCTCTGAGGACTCCACGACGCGGCTGGGCGCACGTGGGTGTCGGGACTCGGGGAGCCGTCGCGCACGGCCGCGAGCTCGCTGGTCAGCAGCTCGAGCCGCCGCGCCACGGCGGCGTCGTGCTGGGCGGCGAGGGATCGGCTGCGCATGGGACGACGCTAGGAACGCGCGTGGACGCCCCGGGACGTCGGACGTCGGCCCTGTGGACGACGGTGGCGCGAGCGAATCCTGTGGACGGACCGCGGCCCGTCGCTGCTACCCGTTACCCGCACCCGGGCGCGGGGCCACGCAGGCAGCCACCATCCCCGGCCCCACGTGCGCCCCCAGGACTGCCCCGAGCTCCCCGCACCAGACCTCGCGCCCGCCGAGATTCGCCGCGAGTCGTACGCCGAGCCGGCCGGCCAGCTCACCGGCCCGGTCCGGGTTCGCCAGGTGGGACACGCACAGGTCGACCTGCTGGTCGCCCGCTGCCTCGACGATGAGGTCCTCCATCCGGCTCAGCGCCCGCGCCGAGGTCCGCACGCGGTCGAGGTTCACGACCCGGCCGTCGTCGATCCGCAGCAGCGGCTTCACCGACAGCGCGCCCCCGAGCAGGGCCGCCGCGGCGCCGATCCGGCCACCGCGACGGAGGTACTCCAGGGTGTCGACGTAGAACAGTGCGGTCGCCGCCGCCGCCCGCGCCCGCGCGGCCTCGGCCGCCTCGGCGACGCTGCCACCGGCGTCCAGGACGTCGACCGCGGTCAGCGCGGCGTACCCGGTCGCGACCCCGACCTGGCGGGAGTCGACGACGGACACCGGCACCGGTGCCTCCCGCGCGGCCAGCAGGGCGGACTCGTGCGTCCCGCTCATCTCGGCCGACAGGTGGATCGAGAGGATCTCCGTCGCGCCGTCGGCCGCGGCGTTCGCATAGACCTCGGCGAGGTACGCCGGCGCGGGGCGCGAGGTGCTGACCGGACGGAACTCCTTCAGCGCCTCGGCCACCATCTCCGGGGTCGCTCCACCGGGTCCCTCGTCGTACACGGTCGCGCCGATCACGACCTGCAACGGCACCACCAGGATCCCGCGCTGCTCGGCCACCTCCGGCGGCAGCGACGCTGTGGAGTCGGTGACGACGACCGCCGTGCCGGGCATGGCCGGAACGTTAGCCGACGACGATCTCGAGGGTCGCTCCACCCGACGCCCGGACCGGCGCGGCGAGCGCGCGTGTCACGGACCGACCCCGCTCCGGGTTCAGACGACGATGTTGACCAGCTTCGGCGCGCGCACGATCACCCGACGCACGGTTGCACCGTCGATGGCACGGACCACCGCCGGGTCGGCCATCGCGGCGGCCTCCAGGTCGGCCTCACTGATCGACGGCGACACGTCCAGCCGCGCCCGCACCTTGCCCTGCACCTGGACGACGGCCGTGACCGAGTCCTCGACCAGCAGCGACTCGTCGACGACCGGCCAGCCGGCGCGGGCGACGGAGGGCTCGTGGCCCAGTCGCTCCCACATCTCCTCGGCGGTGTACGGCGCGACCAGCGACAGCAGGATCGCCACCGTCTCGGTGGCCTCGCGGACCGCCGGGTCGGCGCCCGCGCCGGAGTCGATCGCCTTGCGGGTCGCGTTCACCAGCTCCATCGTGCGGGCGACCATCACGTTGAACCGGTGTCCCTCCACCAGCTGGGCGCACTCGTGCGCCGTCTTGTGGGTCACCTTGCGCAGTGCGACGTCTCCGGTGGCCGGATCGGCTCCCGGCTCCGACGTCACGTCGCCACTCAGCCGCCACGCGCGTTGCAGGAACCGCAGCGATCCGCTCGGCGACATGTCGGCCCAGTCGATGTCGTCCTCGGGCGGCCCTGCGAAGACCAGGGTCAGCCGCACCGCATCCACACCGAAAGCCGATAGTTGCTCCCCCAATCTGACGCCGTTGCCCTTGGACTTCGACATCTTGGCGCCTTCGTTGATGACGATGCCCTGGTTCAGCTGCGCCGAGAACGGCTCGCGGAACTCCAGCAGATCCATGTCGGCCAGCACCTTGGTGAAGAACCGCGCGTACAGCAGGTGCAGCACGGCGTGCTCGACGCCGCCGATGTAGATGTCGCACGGCCCCCACAGGTTGGCCAGGTCGGGGTCGAACGCCTGGGTGTGGTCCTGGGGCGAGCAGTAGCGCAGGAAGTACCACGACGAGTCGACGAAGGTGTCCATCGTGTCGCTGTCGCGCTTGGCCGGTCCGCCGCAGCGCGGGCACTCGACGTCGACCCAGTCCGACGCGGCCGCCAGCGGCGACACGCCCTTGGGCGTCAGGTCCTCGCCGCGCAGCTCGGGCAGGACGACGGGCAGCTGGTCCTCGGCGACGGGGACCTCGCCGTCCTTCTCGCAGTGGATGATCGGGATCGGGGCGCCCCAGTAGCGCTGCCGGGACAGCAGCCAGTCTCGCAGCCGGAAGTTCACCGCGCCGGTGCCGATGCCTTCGGACTCCATCCAGTCGATGATCGCCCGCTTGGCCTCGCCGACGGCCATGCCGTCCAGCGAGATCGAGTCGTTGTGGGAGTTCACCGCGGGCCCCTCGCCGGTGAACGCCTCACCCTCGAAGTCCTCGGTCGGCTGCACGGTACGGATCACCGGCAGGTCGAAGACCTTCGCGAAGTCCCAGTCGCGCTGGTCCTGGCCGGGCACCGCCATGATCGCGCCGGTGCCGTAGTCGGCCAGCACGTAGTCGGCGGCGTACACCGGGATCTGCGTTCCCGTGACCGGGTTGGTCGCGTGGACGCCCAGGAAGACCCCGGTCTTCGGGCGGTCGGTCGCCAGCCGGTCGATGTCACTGGCCTTGCGCACCTCCTCCAGGTACGCGTCGTACGCCGGGCGCTGCTCGTCGGTGACCAGCTCACCGGCCAGGGCGGCGTCGGCCGCGACGACCATGAACGTCGCGCCGAACAGGGTGTCGGGCCGTGTCGTGTAGACGCTGATGTCCGCGTGCCCCTCGACCGGGAAGGACACGTGGGCGCCCTCGGACCGGCCGATCCAGTTGCGCTGCGCGGTGATCACGCGTTCGGGCCAGGTGGGCGCCAGGTCGTCCAGGCAGTCCAGCAGCTCCTGGGCGTAGTCGGTGATCTTGAAGTACCACTGTGTCAGCTCACGCTTGGTGACCTCGTTGCCGCAGCGCTCGCAGCGACCGTCGATGACCTGCTCGTTGGCCAGCACGGTCTGGTCGAACGGGCACCAGTTGACCGGGCTGTTCTTCCGGTAGGCCAGCCCGCGCTCGTAGAACTTCAGGAACAGCCACTGCGTCCAGCGGTAGTACTCCGGGTCGCTGGTGTTCAGGGTGCGGCTCCAGTCGAAGCTCGCCCCGAAGCGCTTGCACGACTCGGTCGAGGTGGCGATGTTGGCGTAGGTGAACGTCGCGGGGTGCTCGTTGTCGCGGATGGCGGCGTTCTCGGCGTTCAGGCCGAACGAGTCGAAGCCCATCGGGTTCAGGACCTCGTAGCCACGCTGCCACCAGTAGCGGGCCATCACGTCGTGCAGCGCGAACACCTCGGCGTGGCCCATGTGCAGGTCGCCCGAGGGGTAGGGGAACATCGTCAGCGCGTAGCGCTTCTCGCGGGTGCCCGACCGCACGACGTCGTCGTCGGCCCGGAAGGGCTGCAGGTCCTCCCAGACGCCGTACCACTTGTCCTCGACGGCCGCGATGTCGTACGTCGCGGCGTCCGTCCCGTCGACCGCGCTGCCCTCGGCCTGATCCTGGGTCATCGTCTTCGCTCTCTCGTCTCGCTCTGCTGTCTTCGGACATGAAAAAGCCCCTCGCAGGGAGGGGCGGCCGCGCGACGAGGGACGTCAGCGCGGCTGTCGAAGAAGCAGAGTGCTCCGCATGGCTCCATGGTAACCGAATCGTGCTGGATCTCGCTCCCCGGTGACCCTAGGTTCCGACCGTGACCGATCTCAGCAGGTACGACGACTGGCTCGCCTGGCTGCGCGAGCAGGCCGAGCGCGATCCCATCGTGCGGGTGGTGTTCGTCGGCGGCTCCGCCGTCACCGGCGGGTACGACGAGCACTCCGACCTCGACGTCGAGGTGCTCACGACGCCGGGCGAGGCCGTCGCGACGTACCGGCGGCTGCTCGAGGCGGCGCTGCGCGACTTCGAGGTGCACCACGTCTGGGAGCTCCCGGTGTCGACGTACCCCGACGGACGGCAGTTCTTCCTCAACCTGACCCCGGACGCCGGCGACATGGGCCGACCCACGCGGATCATCGACCTGCACGTGTCGGACCTGGCCGACGAGCACCGGCTGGTCGACGAGCGCCGGCACGGCACGCCGTTCGTCGTCCACGACCCCGAGGGCCTCGTCGAGCTGCGGCACGACGACGAGCAGGCGATGGCCAGGGCCCGCGCCGAGGCCGTCCAGCAGGCCGCCGCACGACGTCCGACGGCGCAGTGGCTGGTGAACCGGGCGATCGCCCGTGGCGACACCGTCGAGGCGGTCGCGATGCACCAGAGCTACGGCGTGGGAGCCCTGGTCCGGCTGCTCCGCATCCGGCACTGCCCCGCCCGCCATGACTTCGGACTGCGCTACCTGCGGACCGACCTGCCGCCCGGGTACGCCGAGCGCGTCGCCGCCCTGCTGGAGGGCGACGACCTGCAGGCGCGCGCCGACGCGACCTTCGCCTGGCAGGACGAGCTGCTCGTCGAGCTCGACGCCTAGCGCCCTCGGGCCCGATCCTGCGGATAGTACGGATCAAGGAGCCGGTCCGGACCACCCGATGACCGGCGTGCTGATCCGTACTATCGGTCGGGTGAGGCTGGGGGTCAGCCGACGCCCCCGGCGCCACCTTCGTCGTCGGCCCGCCGCCCGGCGGCTTCCTCGACCGCACGCTTGTCCGCCTCGAGCTGCTCCTCGTCGACGACGATCGGCCGGGTCACCGCCCACACGACCATCAGGACGCCGAACACCAGCAGCACGAGGCCGACCCAGAGGTTGGCGTTGACGCCGTCCGCCTTGGCCTTGTCGGCGTCGGAGGTGGCGAAGGACGCCAGCAGCAGGATCACGCCGTACAGGAACATCAACGCCCCCACGATGCTCCGGACGTCGAACAGACTGACCTTCTTCATGATGCCTCCCTCCTAGCGGAAGAGCAGGTTCAGGATGATGACCATGACCAGCGAGATCCCGGCGAGCTTGGTCGGCGAGGTGTACCAGTGGCCGGCGTGCTCGTCGAGCAGGTCTTCCTTGGGCGTGAGCGAGTAGACCAGCCCGCGGAGCTCCGACTCGACTCTCGGCTGCGTGACCATCGTGACCACGACGCTGACCAGGATGTCGATCACGAAGGCGGCGCCGGCGGCCACGAAGCTCGCACCCTGACCGCTGAGGTGCAAAACGCCTGTGCTCGCCGAGCCGAACGCGTCCTCGGAGAGGAAGGCGACGGTGACCGCGGCCGCCGTACCCGCGACCAGGCCCGTCCAGCCGGCCGCCGCGGTCATCCGTTTCCAGAACATGCCGAGGATGAACGTCGCGAACAGCGGCGCGTTGAAGAACCCGAACAGGGTCTGCAGATACGTCATCATGTTCGGGAACTGGCTGGCGAAGTACGACGTCCCGATGGCCAGGATCGTCGCCGCCAACGTGGCGACGCGTCCGAACGACGTGTACCAGTGGTCCTCCTCGTCCCGTCGGATGTAGGTCTGCACGATGTCGTAGCTCATCACCGTGTTGAACGCCGAGATGTTGGCGGCCATACCTGCCATGAACGCCGCAAGGAGGCCGGCGATCGCGACGCCGAGCAAGCCGTTGGGCAGCAGCTGTTTCATCAGCAGCAACAGGGAGTCGTTGTAGGTGATCCCGCCCTCGCCGGTGTCCGCGCCCTTCGCCTTCATCTGGGCCAGCGGTGACACGAGCACCGCGGCGAGCATGCCGGGGACGATGATGATGAACGGGATGAACATCTTCGGGAACGACCCGATGATCGGTGCGCGCTTGGCGGAGTTCATGTCCTTGGACGCCATCGCCCGCTGCACCTCGACGAAGTTCGTCGTCCAGTAGCCGAAGGACAGCACGAAGCCGAGCCCGAAGACGATGCCGACCACCGACCAGAACGACGACGAGAAGCCGGTCAGGTCGGTGCCCGGCCACGACTTCGTCTGCCCGCCGGTGCCGGCCTTGTCCATCGCGTCCTGCAGCCCGCCCCAGCCTCCGATCTTGTGCAGCGCCAGGTAGGTCAGCGGCAGGAGCGCAGCCACGATCACGAAGAACTGCAGGACCTCGTTGTAGATCGCCGCCGACAGGCCGCCGAGGGTGATGTAGGACAGCACGATGATCGCGGCGATGACCGTGGAGAGCCAGATGTTCCAGCCGAGGAGCGCGTTGACGATCGTGGCGAGCAGGTAGAGGTTGACTCCCGCGATCAGCACCTGCGCCACCGCGAAGCTGATGCTGTTGACCAGGTGGGCGGCCGGTCCGAACCGGCGCAGCATGAACTCGGGGACGGACCGGACCTTGGAGCCGTAGTAGAACGGCATCATCACCACGGCGAGGAAGAGCATCGCCGGGATCGCACCGATCCAGTAGTAGTGGAACGTCGACATCCCGAACTGCGCGCCGTTCGCCGACATGCCCATGATCTCGACCGCGCCCAGGTTGGCGCTGATGAACGCGAGTCCGGTCACCCATGCCGGGAGCGAGCGGCCCGAGAGGAAGAAGTCGATGCTGCTGGAGACGGAGGCCCTGGCGGACAAGCCGATCCCGAGCACGAACACGAAGTACAGCGCGATCAGCAGGTAGTCGACCCAGTTCGCATCCATGCGCAGGATCGACGACGCCATGACATCCATAGGAGACCTCCGAGTCATCCGTAGGCGGGTGGCACGCTCCCGGCTCCGGCCCGATCGCGGGAACCGCAAAGGTCGTACCCCGCGAGAGGTCGGACGAAACGAGCGACCCTGTCCGCCATGGCCCTGGACCCTACGATGCCGGGATGACCTCCCTCGATCTCTTCCGGCTCGACGGTCGCGTCGCGATCGTGACTGGCGCCTCCGCGGGCCTCGGCGTGGCGTTCGCGCTGGCCCTGGCCGAGGCCGGCGCCGACGTCGTCCTCGGAGCCCGCCGCGCCGACCGCCTGGCGCAGACCGCGGCGCTGGTCGAGGCGACGGGACGTCGCGCGGTCGCCGTCGCCACCGACGTCTCAGACCCCGATGCCTGTACGGCGCTCGTGCAGGCCGGGATGGAGGCGTTCGGGAAGGTCGACGTCCTGGTCAACAACGCGGGCGTCGGGACGGCCGTCCCCGCCACGCGCGAGTCGCCGGAGCAGTTCCGCTCGGTGATCGACGTCAACCTCAACGGCTGCTACTGGATGGCACAGGCGTGCGGCCGGGTCATGCAGCCGGGATCCTCGATCATCAACATCTCCTCGGTCCTCGGGCTGACCACGGCGGGTCTGCCGCAGGCGGCGTACGCCTCGTCCAAGGCCGGCCTGATCGGGATGACCCGTGACCTCGCCCAGCAGTGGACCGGGCGCAAGGGCATCCGCGTCAACGCGCTGGCGCCCGGCTTCTTCGAGTCGGAGATGACCGAGCAGTACCCCGACGGCTACCTCGACCTGATGAAGCTCCGCCTGCCCGCGGGCCGGGCCGGCGACCCCGCCGAGCTCGCGGCGACCGTCGTGTTCCTCGCCTCCGATGCGGCGGGCTACATCACCGGCCAGACGCTCGCCGTCGACGGCGGCATGACCATCACCTGATCGGCCGCTGTCGGACGCGGTCAGTGCTCGTCGGGGGCCATCAGCAGGTAGCCGCACCAGGCCAGGAACAGCACGGAGGCACCCAGGAAGAGCCAGGAGTACTCGAACTCGAAGCCCGCGGCGACCGCCAGCACCAGCACGCCGCCGATGACGGCACGAAGAGAAGGAAGCTCCACGCCGTACAGATTACCGAGTCTCGTGCCGCGGGACGTGGCGCCCCGGCGTAGCTGGTGGTCGATCCCGGCCGAGACGCCACGCTCCCCCGTCGATGGGAGTCACGCGTGTCGGCACTGGGTCCGGGTGCGGAGGACGACGCTACCCCGATCGGGCACCGACGACCACCCGATGCGGCGCCGAGAGGATAGTGTGCGGGTCCGATCGTCGTACGCCGGGAAGCGGGTTGCCGTGGACGCGCACGACGCTCCATCGGGGTCTGCCGCCGACGAGTCGGGCGCTCGGGAGCTGGCTGGCCACGCGCTGGCCGGAGCCGTCGTCGACGAGGGCCTGACGAGCCTCCCTGCCGCGCTGCAGCGCATCTGTCGCGCGACCACGTCGTCCCTCTCGCTGGCCGGTGCCGCCGTGCAGGTCATCACCGGGACCAGCGACCCGGTCGTGCTCGGCAGCTCCGACAGCGTCAGCCGCCGACTCGGCGAGATCCCGTTCGAGGTCGGCGAAGGTCCGTGCCTGGAGGCGTTCGCGATCGCCCGACCGGTGCTGGTGCCCGATCTGCTGGGTGGCGGGCAGTCCCGGTGGCCGGGTTACGTCTCCGCCATCGCAGGGGAGGGCGTGGGCGCGGTCTTCGCCCTCCCGCTGCTCGTCGGAGCGGTCCGCCTCGGGGTCCTGGAGGCGTACGGCGCCGCCGCGCGTTCGCTCTCCACGCTCGAGGTCTCGGTGGCCCTCGTGCTGGCCGAGATCGCCACGGCGTGCCTGATCGACACTCCCGACGGCTCGGCGTCGGCCCTGCTCGACGATCACGGGCTCATGAAGGCGATGGAACGCCGCGTCGAGATCCACCAGGCTCAGGGCATGGTGACCGTCGACCTCGGCGTCGGCCTCGCCGAGGCACTGGCGTTGATGCGTGCGCACGCCTTCAGCCGAGACCTTCCGCTGCTCGAGCTCGCCCGGCTGATCCTGGCCGGCGAGCGGATCGCCCTGCTGGGCACGGACTGAGTGCACATGTGCCGTTCGGAAATTACGCTGTGCTGTGAGAGAGAGTGATGCCTGATGATCAGTAGCAGTCGTCTTTCCGACCTCTTCGTCGAGGTCGCCGACACCCTGGTCGAGCACTTCGACATCGTCGACTTCCTGCACGGGGTGACCGTCAATGCGGCCGAGATCACCGCGAGCAGTGCCGTCGGGCTGATGCTGGCCGACCACGACGGGACGCTCGGGTTCATGGCCGCGTCCAGCGAGGACGCCCGCCTGCTCGAGCTGTTCCAGCTGCAGAACGCCGAGGGGCCCTGCCTGGACGCCTACCGCACGGGTGAGGAGGTGGCCGACTTCATGCTCGCGACCGCGGCCGAACGTTGGCCCGTCTTCACCCCGCGTGCAGCGGAGCTGGGGTTCGCGGCCGGCCACTGCTTCCCGCTCCGGCTCCGGGAGACGGTGATCGGAGCCCTGAACATCTTCCGGGCCGAGGCCAGGCCGCTCGAGGACGAGGAACGTCGGGTGGGTCGGGCTCTCGCAGACGTCGCCACGATCGGTCTGATGCAGGAGCGGGCACTGCGTCGCGCCGAGGAGCTGACCGAACAGCTCCAGTTCGCCCTGAACAGCCGCGTGGTGATCGAGCAGGCCAAGGGAGCCGTCGCCCGGACGCTCGACATCGGCGTCGACGAGGCGTTCGAGGTCATCCGACGCTACGCCCGCGCCAACCGGCGCAGGTTGACCGAGGTGGCCCGCGAGACGGTCGAGGACCGGGCAGCGCTGCGCGCCCTCGCCGCGTCCTGGACCCCATCCGGACAGCCCCCGCCGTAGGTCCACCGGCCGCGCCCGGTGCCCCAGATAGTCGGTCCGGAAACCTTCCTCGCAGCGCCAACTGTGTCGTAGTGTGGCCGAGCCTCCCGGACCCCGAGGCCCGAGCGGTGCGTGCGCCCCGTCGGCTGTCCCCCGTCACCGCGGGGCGCACGTGAGTGCGTCCCCAGTGATGCGGAATGGGGGTCCTCCGCCTGGGGCAACGACGACGACGGACACGTCCTCGGGCTCGAGAACGATCGAGGGGCGAACGTCGCGCTGGGTGCGTGCCACACTCACGCGCGACGCTTCCCCGAGGCACACCGTTCGACGACGATGGGCTGATGTCGACGTGGTCCGTGCGCTCCCGTTCGTCGGTGCTCTCCATCGCCTCCACCGACTCCGTGCTCTCCATCGGGTCCGCCGGCTCGGTGCTCTCGATTGCGTCCGTCGGCTCGTTCGCGTCGATGGGATCGGTCGCGTCCGCCATGTCGTTGCTGTCGGCGGGGTCGTACCAATCACGCGGGTCGGTGCTCTCGGGCCAGGCGGACGGGTCGGTCCTGGCGTGGCAGAGCTCGCGGAGTCTGCGAGGGCGCCGCGACGACGGGTCGCTGAACCCCTCCTTGATCGTGGGCGCGGTCGCGGCCACCATCCTCGTCGCAGCGGTCGGCTGGCTGCGGCTCCGCAGGACCCGCGCCTGACGTGCGAAAGGGCCGCCCGTGGGCGGCCCTCGTCGTTCCCGGGTGGAGCTGCGAGGACTCGAACCCCTGACCCTCTGCACGCCATCGCCCAGAATGGCAGAGCCGCTACCAGCTACGCCGGCCCCACCAGACCACAACAACGGAAAAGGGCCGCCCGTGGGCGGCCCTCGTCGTACCCGGGTGGAGCTGAGGGGACTCGAACCCCTGACCCTCTGCATGCCATGCAGATGCGCTACCAGCTGCGCCACAGCCCCTCGGCGTCCCGCCGTTTCCGGCGGGCAACTCGCGGAATCTTAGCCAACCGGCGCATCCGAGACGAAATCGGGCGGGTGCGCGACACCGGCCGGCTTCTCGTTGTACGACGTGAGCCGGAGCTCGCCGTTCGTGCCCGACTCCACCAGCACGCAGAAACCGCCGTTGTCGAGGCCGCGGAGCGACTTCGAGAGCTCCCACGGCCAGCCGAGCAGCGCCATCAGGCCGACCTTGAGGCAGGCGCCGTGGAACACCGCGACCCCCGTCGTACCCGGCTCCAACGCCATCAGGCAGTCGGACAGGGCCGGCACCACCCGGTCTCGGACCTCGTCGGTGCTCTCCTCCCCCGGCACCCGATGGCGACCGTCTCCGCGCTGCCAGGAGGCGTACGCGTCGGGGAAGGCCGCCGCGAACTCTTCCAGGGTCAGACCCGATCGCCTGCCCACGTCGTACTCCCGGAGTCGCGCGTCCTTCTCAATCGAGAGCCCGGTGGCGGTCGCGATGTGCTCGGCGGTTTGGACCGCTCTGGCGAGGTCACTCGACCACAACCGCACCGGGCCGAGGCCGGCGAGGGGCCCGGCCACGGCTTCGGCCTGGGCGTGCCCGACGGCGTTCAGCTCGACGTCGGCGTGCCCCTGGGCGCGCTCCTCGGCGTTCCAGTCGGTCTCGCCGTGCCGGACCAGGACCAGGGTGCGGCCGTCAGGCACTGGTGACGTCGGCGGGCAGCTTGATCAGCGGGCAGTCGCGCCACAGCCGTTCGAGGGCGTAGAACTGCCGCTCCTCCTCGTGCTGCACGTGCACGACGACGTCGCCGTAGTCGATCAGCACCCACCGCCCGTCGCGCTCGCCCTCGCGCCGGATCGGCTTCTCCCCGAGGTCGCGGAGCTTGTCCTCGATCTCGTCGACGATCGCCTTCACCTGACGGTCGTTGGTGGCCGAGGCCAGCAGGAACGCGTCGGTGATCGCGAGCTGGTCGCTGACGTCGAACGCCAGGATGTGCTGCGCCAGCTTGTCGGACGCCGCGCGAGCGGCGGTGTGGACGAGGGAAACAGCGTGTTCAGTGGCCGTCATGCAGAACTTTCCGTGCTCAGGGTGTGGTCGAGAGCCGGGGTGCGCGGGTACAGCTGGTGCTTGGCGATGTACTGGACGACGCCATCCGGCACGAGGTACCACACGGGCTCGCCCCGCATCGTACGTCGGCGGACGTCGGTCGAGCTGATCGCCAGCGCGGGCACCTCGATCATGGTGACCCGGTCGTCGGGGATCTTGCCCAGCGTCTCGGCGTCCATCACGAAGCCGGGGCGGGTACAACCGACGAACTTCGCCATCTCGAAGAGCTCGTCCGCGTCGCGCCAGGTGAAGATGTCGGCCAGCGCGTCGGCGCCGGTGATGAAGTAGAGCTCGGCCCCGGGCAGGGCCTCACCGAGGTCGCGCAGGGTGTCGGCGGTGTACGTCGGACCGCCCCGGTCTATGTCGACCCGCGAGACCCAGAACCTCGGGTTGGACGCGGTCGCGATCACCGTCATCAGGTACCGGTCCTCGGCCGCGGTGACCTGGCGGTCGGCCTTCTGCCACGGAGCGCCGGTCGGGACGAAGACCACTTCGTCGAGGTCGAACCACGACTGCACCTCGGAAGCCGCCACCAGGTGGCCGTGGTGGATCGGGTCGAACGTGCCGCCCATCACGCCGACCCTGCGGGCGGTCATCGGTCGGTCATGGCGCGGTCATCGAGGGCGCTCAGCTGTGCTCGCGCCCCGCGCCGAACACCAGCAGCGCGAGCATGAGCAGCAGCAGGATGCCGAGGGCGGTGCCGCCGACTACCCAGTGGTTGACGATGAGCGGAGTCACGGGGTGAAGGGTATCCGACCCCTACCGGACGTGCCCGTCGCCGGTGACGACGTACTTGGTCGACGTCATCTCCGGCAGGCCCATCGGGCCGCGGGCGTGGAGCTTCTGGGTGCTGATGCCGATCTCGGCACCGAAGCCGAACTCCCCGCCGTCGGTGAACCGGGTGGAGGCGTTGACGAGGACGACGGCTGCGTCGACCTCGGCGACGAACCGGCGGGCCGCCGCCTGGTCGCCGGTGACGATCGCCTCCGAGTGCCCGGTCGAGAAGCGCCGGATGTGGTCGAGCGCGCCGTCGAGATCGGGCACGACGGCGGCCGAGATCTCGAGGTCGAGGTACTCCCGGCCGTGGTCCTCCTCGGTCGCCGTCACCACCCCGTCGTACGCCGAGAAGGCGGGGTCGCCGTGGATCGTCACGCCGGCGTCCTGCAGGCCGGCCACGACCCGCGGCAGGAAGTCATCGGCGACGTCGGCGTGCACCAGCAACGACTCGGCCGCGTTGCAGACGCTGGTGCGCTGGGTCTTGGCGTTGAGCACGATCGCCAGCGCCATGTCGAGGTCGGCGGCAGCGTCGACGTACACGTGGCAGTTCCCGACGCCCGTCTCGATCACCGGCACCGTCGACTCCTCCACGACCGATCGGATGAGTCCGGCGCCACCGCGTGGCACGAGCACGTCGACGAGCCCGCGCGCCCGCATCAGCTCCTTGACGGTCTCGCGGGAATCGGCCGGTACGAGCTGGAGGCAGTCGGCCGGCAGTCCGGCGCCCTCGACGGCGCCGCGCAGGACGCCGACCAGGGCGGCGTTGCTGGAGGCGGCGCTGCTGCTGCCTCGGAGCAGGGCGGCGTTCCCGGACTTGAGACAGATGCCCGCTGCGTCGACGGTCACGTTCGGCCGGCCCTCGTAGATCATCCCGACGACGCCGAACGGTACCCGCACCTGCCGCAGCTCGAGCCCGTTGGCCAGGGTGCTCCCCCGGACGACCTCACCGACCGGATCGGGCAGGCGGGCGAGGTCGCGCAGCCCGTCGGCCATCGCGGCCACCCGCTGCTCGGTCAGCCGCAGCCGGTCGATCATGGGCGCATCGGTGCCGCCCTCCTCGGCGCGGCGTACGTCGCGGGCGTTGCCGGCCAGGACCTCGCCGACCGCCGCGTCCAGTGCGTCGGCCATCGCGTGCAGCGCGGCGTCCTTGGTGGCGCGGGTCGCGAGGGCGAGGTCGCGGGAGGCGATCCGCGCCCGCCGCGCCAGCTCCTCGACGTCACCCATGGGGAGATCGTAGAGCCGATGTCAGGCCACCTCGCGGACAAGTCCGCTCGGTTTCGCGCCGCTCACCCCTTGCGCTGCTTGACCTCCTCGGTCACCGCGGGCAGGACCGTGTGCAGGTCGCCCACGACGCCGAAGTCGACGAGCTCGAAGATCGGCGCCTCGTCGTCCTTGTTCACGGCCACGATGGTCTTCGAGGTCTGCATGCCGGCGCGGTGCTGGATGGCGCCGGAGATGCCGGCCGCGATGTACAGCTGCGGCGAGACCGTCTTGCCGGTCTGGCCGATCTGATAGCTGTGCGGCTTCCAGCCGGAGTCGACGGCCGCGCGCGAGGCGCCGACGGCGGCGCCCAGCGCGTCGGCGAGGTCCTCGACCGGCTCGAACTTGCCGCCCGTGCCACGACCACCGGAGACCACGATCGCGGCCTCGGTGAGCTCCGGGCGGCCGGTCGCCTTGCGCGGCTGGGAGTTCACGATCTGGGCGCCCTTGGCGGCGTCCGAGATCGTCACCGCGACCTCCTCGACCTCGCCGGCACCCGCGGCCTCGACCGGGGCTGCCGAGTTGGGCTTCACGGTGATGATCGGAGTGCCCTTGGTGACCTTCGCCTTGACTGTGTAGTTCCCGGCGAAGACGGACTGCGTGGTCACCGGTCCCTCCTCGACGTCGACGGCGTCGGTGATCAGGCCGGAGTCGGTCTTGATCGCCAGCCTGCCGGCGATCTCCTTGCCCTCGGCGGACGACGCGATCAGGACGGCGCCCGGCGAGGTCTTCTCGACCAGCTGCTGCAGCGCCTCGGCCTTGGGGGCCACGAGGTAGCCCTTCAACGCCTCGTCGTCGACGACGTAGACCTTGCCCGCGCCGTACTTCTTCACGGCATCGGCGACCTCGGCACCCTTGTCCTTCGGCCCGATGAAGACCGCGGACGGGTCACCGATGCGGGCCGCGAGGGTGAGCATCTCGTACGTCGGCTTCTTGACCACGCCCTCGGCGTGGTCGACAACAACCAGGATCTCGGACATCTCTATGACTCCCGTGCTCAGATGAACTTCGCTCAGATGAATTTCCGGGAAGCGAGGAACTCGGCCAGCGCCTTGGCGCCCGTGCCGTCCTCGTCCTTGACGATCTCGCCGGCCTCGCGCGGCGGACGCGCGGTGGTGTCCTCCACCGACGTCCACGCCACGGACAGGCCCACATCACCGGCATCGACCCCGAGGTCGGACAGCGACAGGGTCTCGAGCGGCTTCTTCTTGGCCGCCATGATCCCCTTGAACGACGGGTAGCGGGCCTCCCCCGACTGGTCGGTCACCGAGATGACCATCGGCATCGTGCCGCCGACGACCTCCGTCGCGACGTCACCATCGCGCTGGATCCGGACCTGATCTCCTTGGGTCTCGACCTTCGACGCGAGCGTCAGCTGAGGCAGCGAGAGCCGCTCGGCCAGCATCGCCGGCACCACGCTCATCGAGCCGTCGGTGGACGCCATCCCGCACATCACGAGGTCGTAGGAGTCCTTCTCGACCGCCTTCGCCAGCACCAGCGAGGTGGCGATCGCGTCGGACCCGGCGATCGCGTCGTCGACCACGTGGACGCCCTTGTCGGCGCCCATCTGCAGCGCCTTGCGCACCGCGTCGACGGCCTTCTCGGGCCCCACGCAGAGCGCGGTGACCTCGACGTCGTCGGGGTTCTCGGCCTTCTCCTTGATCTGGAGGGCCTGCTCCACGGCGTACTCGTCGAGCTCGGACAGCAGCCCGTCCACGCCGACCCGGTCGACGGTCTTGTCGTCCTCGAAGTGCCGGTCTCCGGTGGCGTCGGGCACGTACTTCACACAGACAGCGATCTTCATGGCCGGGACGGCCCTCCTGCGTTCTCCATCGGATGGTGGTGTGCTCGTCACGCTACCGGGATGCGCGAGAGCGCAGGTACTCAGGCCGCGGTGGCATCCCTCACAGTGTCACTGTCACGGTCGTGGGTACCTGCGCCGGACCGGACACGGGTCCGCGCGGCGATAGTCTCCGGGCGTGGACGTGGTCCTCTGCCCGTCCTGTGGGGAGGAGAATCCGGCGAAGTTCCGCCTGTGCGGATACTGCGGGACTCCCCTTGCCCAGGACACCTCCGATGCCCCGGCGGTCGCACCCGCGCCCCCGGTGGTCGAGGCGCGCCTGCCTGCCCGCGAGATCCGCAAGACCGTGACGTTGCTGTTCACCGACCTCAAGGACTCGACCGCCCTCACCGGCTCGATCGACGCCGAGGCGATGAACGAGATCAAGTCGCGCTACTTCACCGCCATGGCGGTGCAGATCCGGCGTCACGGCGGCGAGGTCGAGAAGAACGTCGGCGACGCGATCATGGCCGTGTTCGGCCGCATCCGAGCCCACGAGGACGACGCGCTCCGGGCGGTCCGGGCGGCGTTCGGCATGCAGGTGGTGCTCGCCGAGCTCAACGAGGAATTCCAGCGGTTCTACGGCGTGCAGATCAGCAACCGGACCGGCGTCAACACCGGGGAGATCGTCGCCAACACCGACCCCACCGCGGACCAGAACCTCGCCACCGGTGACGCGGTCAACGTCGCCGCGCGGCTCGAGCAGAACGCACCTCCGGGAGAGGTCCTGATCGGCGAGGTGACGCACGAGCTGGTGCAGCACCACGTCGAGGTCGAGCGGCTGCTGCTCACCCTGAAGGGCAAGCCCGAGCCGGTGCCGGCGTACCGGCTCGTCAGCGTCCGGGAGGGCGCCGCCCCGGTCGCCACCGGCACCCCGCTGCTCGGGCGCGACCGCGAGGTGGGGCGGCTCGGCGCGGCGTACGACGCGGTCCTCGCCGAGGGCCGTCCCCGGCTCGTGACCGTGACCGGCGAGGCCGGCCTCGGCAAGAGCCGGCTGATCGCCGACTTCGTGGCGTCTGCGTCCGCGGACGCCACGGTGCTGCACGGACGCTGCCTGGCCTACGGCGACGGCATCACGTTCTGGCCGCTCGTCGAGATCGTCCGCAGCGCCGCTGCGGTCGTGGACGACGACTCCGCCGACGAGGCCCGCGCCAAGATCGCGGGTCTCCTGCCGTCGCAGGATCCCGACCGCGAGGGGGCGGTCGACCGGGTCGTCTCCGCGATCGGTCTCTCGACGCGGGACTTCCCGGTGACCGAGATCTTCTGGGGCGCGCGCAAGCTCTTGGAGGCCCAGGCGTCGACCCGGCCGGTCGTCGTCGTCGTCGACGACATCCACGCGGCCGAGACGACGTTCCTCGACCTGCTCACCCACCTCGTCGAGTCGCCCACCCCGAGCCCGATCCTGGTGCTCTGTTCGGCCCGGCCCGAGGTCGCCGAGATCCACACCGACTGGTGGGAGGGCACCGGCGGCGACCGGATCGAGCTGGAGCCCCTCGACGCCGAAGCGGTCGAGTCGATCATCGACCGGCTGCTGGGTCCGGCCAGCCTCTCCCCCACCACGCGGGGGCGCGTGGTCACCGCCGCCGAGGGCAACCCGCTCTACGTCGAGCAGCTGGTCTCGATGCTCCGCGACCGACCCGCGGACGATGACGGCGACGTCGTCGTGCCGCCGACGATCGCTGCCCTGCTCAGCGCCCGGCTCGACGCCCTCACCGATCCCGAGCGCGCGGTGATCGAGCCGGCGTCCGTCATCGGCGTGCAGTTCCCTCGGGACGCGGTCGCCGAGCTCGTGCCCGACCCGCTGAGGACGACGGTCGGCTCCCACCTCGACGCTCTGCGCGGCAAGCAGCTGATCGAGCCGACAGACCTGTCGGGCGAGGACGACGCCTACCGCTTTCATCACGTCCTGGTCCGGGACGCGACGTACCAGAGCCTGCTGAAGCGGTCGCGCGCGACGCTGCACGAGCAGTTCGTGGTCTGGGCCGAGCGGGTGAACGCCGAGCGCGGACGCGAGACGGAGTTCGAGGAGATCCTCGGCTACCACCTCGAGCAGGCGGTGCGGTACCGCCGGGAGCTCGGTCCCCTGGACGACCACGGACGAAACCTCGCCCGCCGTGCCGCCACTCGCCTCTCCAACGCCGGGATGCGGGCTCTCGACCGGTCGGACATGCCCGCCGCCGCCAGCCTGCTGGGCCGGTCGATCGACCTCCTCGACCCGCGAGACCCCGCCCGGCTGGAGCTCGTCCCCGAGCTGGGCGAGGCGTTGATGGTGCTCTCACGGTTCGACGAGGCCTCGGCCCTGGTGGGGGTTGCGCTGGAGGACGCCCGCGCGGTCGGTGACACCCGGCTGGAGGGCCGGATCTGCCTGCGCCGGCTAATCCTCCAGCTGGTCGGTGGCGCGATCGACACGTCCCCGGCGGTCGCGGAGGCCGAGGAGGTGCTCGCGACGCTGGTCGGTCTCGGCGACCACGGCGGCGCTGCCCGGGCGTGGCGGGTGCTGTCCCTGATCCACGCCAACGCGGGCCACTACGACGACATCGCCGACGCCGCCGAGCACCTGATCGAGGAGGGCAAGGCATCGGGCGAGGAGCGGCTCGTCCGCCAGGGCGCCACGGGGTACGCCGTCGCCGCGGTGCTCGGCACGACTCCGGTGACCGAGGCGCTCGGCACCTGCGAGCGCATCCTGGCCGAGGTGAAGGGCGACCGCCGGGCCGAGGCGATCGTGTGTGGCGCCGTCGCCCAGCTCCGCGCGATGCAGGGCGACTTCGAGGAAGCGCGCTCCATGTACCGCCAGGAGGTCGCACTCCTCGCCGACCTCGGGGTGAGCCGCGAGTCGGCGTCGACCTCGATCGAGTCCGCCCGGGTGGAGATCCTGGCCGGCGACCTGGCCACTGCCGAGTCACACCTGCGCCGCGACGACGAGCGCCTCGCCGAGCTCGGCGAGCGCTACTTCCGCTCGACGGTCACCGGGATGCTCGGGCGGGTGCTGCTCCTGCGCGGCGACCTGGCCGAGGCCGAGGCGTTCGTCGTGCTCGCCGAGGCGCTCTCCGAGTCCGACGACGCCTGGAGCCAGGTGCTCTGGCGCTCGGCGCGCGCTCGCCTGCTGTCCGAGTCGTCTCCCGAACGGGCGCACGAGCTGGCGGCGGGCGCCGTCGACTTCGCCGAGTCCACCGCCGACCTCGAGCTGCGCGGTGACGCCTGGTCCGACCTGGGTGAGGTGCACCTGACCGCCGGACGCCAGGACGCGGCGTACGACGCGATCGACCACGCGCTGGACCTGTACCGGCGCAAGGGCGACACGACGTCGGCGGCCCGGGCCCGCCGTCGTCTCGACGAGCTGACCCGGGCCAAGAACTGACGCGGTGTCCGGGCGGGCTCAGCCCATGCCCTTGAACCCGCCGTTCTGGTCGACCCAGCCGGTGATCTTGTAGTTCGAGCCCACCGGCGTCACGGTCACGCAGTTGAGCGTCGGCGTGCTGCCACAGCGCGTGGACAGGATCTCGGTGCCGGCGTTGTTGTCGAGGACGTGCACGAGGTCGATCGTGTCCACCGTCGCCGTCCTCGGGAGCGCCTTGCCGTAGACCATCAGGGTGACCGGGAAGAGGCCCACCGTCTCCCCGTGGCTGACCGTCACGCGTGACCAGTCACCGAACAGGGTCTTCGTGCAGCCGCTGCAGGTGAACGCGTTCGCACCGAGACCGTCCTGCGCGGTCACGATCACACCGAACGTGGGCGGGGTGACCGACGTGGACTGCGGGTTGTTCTTGCTCAGGCTGGACCCCGTGCTCACGGTGCCGTCGGTGAGCGCGAAGCCGCCCGCGAAGTCGGTACTGGCGGTCAGCTGGGTCGCGGTCTCACCCGGGTCCTGCAGGGTGTCGCCGTGGCTGCGCCCCTTGGTGTCGCTGAACGTCGCCCCGTTGGAGTTGGCCTGGAACACCGGGTCGAAGCTCGCGCCCTTCGCCGGCGTCACGTAGCCGACGACCACCGTCACCGACGCGCCCGCTCCCAGCGCACCGAAGTCGCACCTGAGAGGCCCGACGCCCACCGCCGAGCAGGAGCCCTGGGTCGTGGTCAGGAAGGCCGGGGAGTCCGAGATCTTGGTGACCAGGAAGAGCGAGGAGATGTTGCTCGGACCGGCATTGGAGATGGTGACCTGGTAGCCGGCCCCGCTGCCGTTGGCGACGAGACTCGGCAGGTCGACGACCGACATCGACCAACGTGGCGTCGCTGCCGAGGCAGGCGCCGTGGCTGCGAACACGAACGAGCCGGCGAGGCACAGGGCCCCCAGCACTCGACCGACGGATTGCTTGCGCATCACACGCGTCCTCACTCCGAGACAGGTGCAATCGGGGAGGAAGGAACAGTGTTCGCACCCTACAGCCGGACGGCCGCCCCCTCAGGAAGCGCGAACATCGCCACGTTGACACCCGGTCCACAGGGTGTCAAGGACCGACTGGGCCAGGGGTCGGTGCTTCTGCGGGCATGCGAACGGCCCCGGTGCTCGGGACACCGGAGCCGTTCGACGTGGTTGCTCCGTGGGTCACCTGACCCGGAACGTGTCCTTGCCGGACGAGCCCTTGAGGGACTTGCTCCCGGCGTACTTCGCGGTGATGGAGTACTTGCCCTTGGCCTTCACGCCCTTGAAGGCGACCTTGGCGATGCCCTTCTTGTTGAGCTTGCTCGAGAGCGTCTTGACCTTGTGGGTGCCCTTCTTCAGGGTGAAGGTCACCTTGCCGGTCGCCGGGGTGCCGTAGCGGGACTTCACCTTCGCGCTGCTCTTGGCGACCTTCTTCTTCGCGGCGTACGACGCGGACTCCTTGGTCTTCGTCGTGTCCTTGACCACCTGGGTGGTGACCGGGGTGGCGCCGTCCATCAGGGTCGTGGTGGTGGCGTCGTTGGTGCAGGCGCCGAAGGTCCCGTCGGAGTTCGGGAAGGTGACGGTCCCGGGCGTCGTACCGAACCCGGTGAGCGACACCTTGCCGATGTCGCCCAGGTTGAAGGTGAAGGTGCTCTTGACGACCGAGCCGGCGAGGATCGAGCCGGTGGCGTTGGCGACCGTGGAGCCGCCCGCGCCGTTGCCCAGAGTCGTCTTCGGGAACGACATCTTCAGACCCGCCTTCGAGCCTGACGGCTTCGTGGTGAGGGTGCCCTTGACCTGGCTCCAGCCGAGGCCCTCGGCCAGGAGGGTGGTTCCCGCGTCGAGCGTGAACGTCCCCGTCGTCGCCAGAGGCTGTCCGACTGCCATCTTGGCGGGAGCCGTGGCGGCGTTGTAGACGGCCGAGGCATGCGCGGGGCCAAGCGGAGTGGCGCAGGTGTAGCTGGCCGAGGCGGTGCTGGCGGCCAGGGCCGGTGAGGCCAGGGTGCCGACAGCGAGTGCGGCAGCGCCTGCGGCGCCGATGAGCTTGAGGTGCGTGGAACGAACAGTCATGTGGTGAAGCCCTCCCAGGGATTCGAGATCGGGCGGGGCGGTCCCCGTCCCCGCGCCATGCACCCCATCACACCCCCCGGACAAAAGCCAGGGTCCCACGACCGTACGTGGCGTGATTTCGGCGGAATCTCAGGAAGCGCGACCCGTGCGGGGGCGGACGATCCGCTCGACGACCCGGCCGACGATCAGCCAGACGACCGCGGCGAGGCCCCAGTTCACCAACGCGTTCTTGGTCAGCGACTCGTGAGAGTGCCCCTTCCAGTGGGCGACGCCGTCGACCCGGGAGAAGACACCGAGGTCGAGCTTGTCCGCGGTGTCGATGCAGAACTTCACCAGCCCGTTGTCGAGGTTCGCCTTGAGCGCGATGCACAAGGCGCCGACGGCGAGCACGAGTGCGGCGAGCGCGCACACGACCCACACCACCTGCGCCACCCGGGCTCGCACCGCGTTGGCGGCGGCCTTGGCCTGGGCCGTGCGGTCGACCTGGGTGTCCTCGACCGGGCCGTCGTCGGTCCCGTCGGACCGGGCTCTCCTGCCTGCCATGGCCCGAGGATGGCACAGCGCGAGCTCGCCCCGCAGGAGGTTGACCAGCAGGTCGTCCGGGCATCAGCGCCCTTGGA
>Ga0070665_100000917_pt1 | contig 37833 bp, 31 predicted proteins | sample KBSS13metaG_FD_65862 | JGI IMG/M metagenome (GOLD analysis project Ga0070665, IMG submission 65862) | Switchgrass rhizosphere microbial communities from Kellogg Biological Station, Michigan, USA - KBS S1-3 metaG | ecosystem: Host-associated > Plants > Roots > Rhizosphere > Soil ... | reverse complement strand
GCATCCGCCCATGTTCCGATCTCTTTTGTTACTGTCGATTCTCGTTCTGTTGCCCTTCACGGCGAGCGCGGAGCTCAAAAAGGACGCCCCGACCGTGCTCATCACGGGCGCCAATCGCGGCATCGGCCTGGAGCTGGCCCGGCAATATGCCGACAAGGGCTGGAATGTGATCGCGACTTCGCGTCATACCGCCGGCGATGCTGCGCTCGCCGCCCTGGGCGAGATCCAGGCCAAGCACCCACAAGTGGCGATCGAGAAGCTGGACGTCTCGGACACGCCTTCGATCCGCGCGGTTGCCGCGAAGTACCACGACCAGCCCATCGACGTGGTGATTAACAATGCCGCGAATGTCGAAGCGACTTTTGCCGCGGACATGGCGGCGGCCAACACGCCCTTCGAAAAGCTGGATTTCGATGCCGCGCGGCGCGACTTCGATGTGAATACGTTGGGCGCAATGCGTGTGACGCAGGCGTTCTTGCCCAACGTGGAGCATTCGAAGCAGAAAAAGGTGATCTCGGTCAGCTCCAGTGCCGGCTCCCTGGACAAACCGTTCCCCGCCGGCGTTGCCTTGAATTATGGTGCCAGCAAGGCTGCTCTGAATAAATACATGTCGACCCTGGCGATGCAGATGAAACCCAGGGGCGTGATCGTCGCCCTGGTTCAACCGGTGTTCGTCGCCAGCAAGGTGGACATGAAGAACGTGCAGGGCGCAGCACCGCTCGACCAGGAGGTCGCCAAGCTGGTCAAAGTCATCGACGCCATGACCATGACCGGCACCGGCCGTATCACGAACTTCAGTACCGGTCAGTTCGATCCCTACTGAGCACCATGGGTGCCCCGCTGGATGGTCTGCGCGTCGTCGAGTTGGCGCGAATACTGGCGGCGCCCTGGATCGGCCAGACATTGGCCGATCTCGGTGCGGATGTCATCAAGGTAGAGGCCCCGGAGGGCGATGACACGCGGCGCTGGGGACCGCCTTTCGTGCGCGATTCGAGTGGGGCCGACACCGATGCCGCGTACTTCCATTGCTGCAATCGCGGCAAGCGCTCGGTCGTGGCCGATTTCGCGACGCCACGGGGGCAGGAAATCGTGCGGCGCCTTGCGCAGCGCGCGGACGTTCTGTTGGAAAACTTCAAAGTGGGCGGGTTGGCCCGGTATGGGCTCGACTACGCGAGCCTCAGCGCCCTCAACCCGCGACTCATCTATTGCTCGGTCACGGGGTTCGGCCAGACGGGGCCGTACGCCCATCGGGCCGGCTACGACTTCATGATCCAGGGCATGGGCGGCATCATGGACCTGACGGGGGAACCCGACGGGGCGCCGCAAAAGATGGGCGTGGCGTTCGCTGACATTTTTACGGGCACCTACGGCACGATCGCAATTCTGGCGGCACTCACGCAGCGCGAGCGCACCGGGGTCGGGCAGCACATCGACATGTCGCTGCTCGACTCCATGGTCGGGGTGCTCGCCAACCAGGGGATGAGCTATCTCGCCTCGGGCATTCTGCCGCGACGCATGGGCAATGCTCATCCCAACATCGTGCCCTACCAGCCGTTTGCGGTAAGTGACGGGTATGTCGTCATTGCCGTGGGTAACGACGCCCAGTTTGCCCGCCTGTGCGAGTTTCTGGCGCTGCCGGAGGTTGCGGTGGACCCGAAGTTTGCAACCAACGCGGCGCGGGTCGCTCACCGTGATGAGCTGATTGGCAGGCTTGCCGCGAGCCTCGCGTGGCGGGGGCGGGATGCGGTGCTCGCCGGAATGGAGCAGCGAGGAATTCCCGCCGGGCCTATCAACACTGTAGCCGATGTGTTTGCCGACCCGCAGGTCGTGCATCGCCGGATGCGGGTGGACCTCCCATTACCCGGTGCTGCTACCGGGTCGGTGCCTGCCGTCCGGACGCCCATTCGATTCTCGGGCGCCGAGTTGGCTTTGCGGCGGGCGGCACCGCGGCTCGGAGAGCATACGGACGAGATTCTCCGGGAATTGGGCCTGGAATAACCCGACCAGGGGTTATTTTTTGACGCTGCGCGCACGGCAGTGGTATTGCTCCGCCCGCATACGCTGCGCTGTTATCTAAGTCCCTGTCGCGACTCAAGGCGCGCACATCCTGCAATCCGGCGCGAGCCGCAATTGGTTCCTGTACGGCAATACAGGCAAACGGCCCGTGTCGGTCAATCGACACATGTGATGTTTGTCCACGCTGTGACATCCTGCGCCGCACTTGCAACGGACAGGGAGGATTGTCATGAGTTTTCCGCGCTGGCGCGCTGCCGTGTTGTTTGCGATCGCAACGCTGTTACCATTTGGAATCGCCGCGGCGGCCGGTTTCACGGTCGTCAACAAGTGCAGCTACACCGTCTTCCCCGGAATCTATCCGGCCTCCTATGCCAACGGGGGTTGGTCGATGGCGCCGGGAACCTCGGTGAGCTTCAGTCTCCCTGCCGGCTGGATCGGCCGTATCTGGGGACGCACGAACTGTAACAGTGCGAGCCCGGCCGTGTGCTCGACCGGCTCGTGCGGCGGCCTCGGCCTGCAGTGTGCCGGCACGACCGGTGTTGCGGGCACGTCGCTGGCCGAATTCAACCTGGACGCGAACGGGACCGACTGGTACGACGTGAGCTACGTCGATGGCTTCGACAATCCCCTCGGTATCCAGATCTCGAACCCGAGTTGTAATTCGCCGAACACCTGCACGAGCGCCCCGTTGAACAGTTGCTCGGGCGATCTGCGTAATGGCGGCGATTGCTCGAGTCCGTGCACGGTCTTCAACAGCGACCAGTTCTGCTGCCGCGGTGCGTTCGGGACGTCGCAAACCTGCGTCGTGCAGAATTGGCCGGCGGCGGATGCCTCCTATGTCAACAACATTCACAACTCCTGCCCGTCGCAGTATGCGTACGCCTACGACGACGCAAACGGCCTGCACACCTGTGCGACCGGATCGAACTACACCGTGACCTTCTGTCCGGATGGGGCGGGCAGCAGCGGTGGTGGGACGACGAATCTGAATGGCGCGCACACCCTCACGCCGCAGAACGCGACCGGCCAGCGCCTGGACGATTACCTGTCCGGTACAGCCAGTGGTAACACCATCGATATCTGGCAGGCCAATGGCACGGGAGCGCAGACCTGGGTGTTTGCCAACGCCGGCGTCGTACCTGCGGGGAACTACAATCTCGCGGTGTCCTACGGCCCGTTCTGTCTGACGGCCTCGGCACCTGCCAGTGGAGCGCTCGCCAACCTCCAGCCGTGCAACGGTTCCTCCGGTCAGTCGTGGTCCGTGGTGCCCTCCGGCAGCTCCTATATCCTGCATCCGGCGAGTAACCCCGGCCTGTGCCTGGATGTGCAAGGCGATGGTACCGGCAACGGCAATCCGGTCCAGGTCTGGGCCTGCAACGGCGGTAACAACGAAGAATGGGCCATCCGGTGAGCGCGCAGCGTGGCATCCTGTTGGTTCTGTGTTGGACCTGTGTCGCGGCGTGGGGTGAGCAACCCACGCCGCAGGCGCAGGAGCTGCGCAAGTTGCAGGACGAAGTGCATCACCTGGAGGCGCAGCAGCAGCAGATTCTCGACGGCCTGGATGAGCTGAAGAAGCTCGTCCGGGGCGGCAGCGGTCCGCCGGCCGTCAAGGCGCCGGAGAAGGTGAGCGTCGCGGGCGAGTTGTTCCAGGGCGATGCGGGGGCCTCGTTGGCCATCATCGAGTACGCTGACTTCGAGTGTCCCTTCTGTCGTCGTTTCGAGCACGACACCTTGCCGCAGATCCGTGATGCGTACATCAAGACGGGCAAGGTGAAGTACTTCTACCGGGATTTCCCCCTCGCTTTCCATGAGCACTCCATGTCGGCCGCGCAAGCCGCACGCTGCGCGGCCGAGCAGGGCAAGTTCTGGGAGATGCATGACAGCCTGTTCGAGGAGCCGGCCGCGTTGGGGACGGCGGACGTGGAGCGTCGCGCGGGCGCGCTCGGTCTGGATCTGGGTCGCCTGGAGGCTTGCGTCAGTGGCGGCCATCCCGGCGGGCTGATTCAGAAGAGCATGACGGAGGCAGCCCAGATGCAGATCAATGGAACACCGACGTTTCTGATCGGCACAATCGCCCCGAACGGCGCCATTGTGAATGTCCGCCAGACGCTGGTCGGGGCTCATCCGTTCGAGGCGTTCAAGGCGAAGATCGATCCGTTGTTGGCCGGGAAGGCCAGCGGCGGTTAGTCAGACAGGCTCCTGAGTCGGGCATCGGCCCGCCCGGTTCGCACCGTGCGGGCGAGCCGCCCGTGTTTCACTCCGGCGTGCCACGGCGGCGCGTCTCGGCGTTCGCCAGGAGCTTCAGCAGACCTTCGCGCAAGCGCTCCAGCTCGGGGCCGTCGAGATTGCCCAGCAGGTCCTGCTCGAGTTGCTGAGTTACCGGGAAAGCCCGCTCGAGGAGTTGCTCGCCCGCGGGGGTCAGCGTGATTTTCAGAATGCGCTTGTGCTCCGGGGACTCCCGCCGCGTGATCAGACCCTCTCGCTCGAGCGGACCCACGAGGTCGGTGATCGACTGCGGCCGTACTCCGGCCGCCCGGGCCAACTCCGCACCCGAGAGGCCTTCGGCGGAGCGTTTCAATCGGACCAACATCAGGAGCTGCGTGGGTGTCAGGCCGAAAGGCATGAGCGCCACTTCGAGGCAGCCGCGCACGGCCAGCTCGGTCCGCTTCAACAGGTAGACCGTGCTCGTGTGGGAATCGTCTTGGTCAGTGGGCATTGCTGTTCTGGCTTGACGCGGCGCTCGCTGTGGTGAACGGTACAGATTCTCCCGCGTGGTGCCAACCCCTGCGTGTACTCGGCTCCCGGCGCATTCGCCAGGGTGGTGTTGCCAGCAATAGTGTTACGGGTCGCCGGACTGACTCCCTGACGTCAGGTCACGCAGCTTTGCGATGCGGTTTCCGGCCATTTGGGGTATATACCCGTAGTTTAGAAGTCGGGGCGGTCCATGTTGCGAATCACCGGGCTGGTGGCGTGCTCGTTTCTGTACCTTACAGCGCTTGCGGGCATTGCGCTCGCCGACGACGCTTCGGCTGGGCAGGCCCGTGCACGCGAAGTGCTTCCGGACACCGTGGTTCCGACCCACTACGATCTGACTCTGTCGCCCGATATGGGCGCCCTGACTTTCCGCGGCCAGGTCACGATTGCCATAACTGTTCGAGCGGCGAGTGCGGACGTGGTCCTCAACTCCTCCGGGCTGCGGCTCGAGCATGCGCGCGCCGATGGTGGCTCTGACGCCGTTGTCACCTATGACAACGCGTTGGGGCGGGCCCGGTTGCACTTTGGCACGACACTGGCCCCCGGACCCCACGCACTCTCCATCGCTTACTCGGGGAAAATCAGTCACGCCACGCTTGGCTTTTTTGCCATGGATTATTCGACCCCGGCCGGCCCGCGGCGCACTCTCGCGACCAATTTCGAGCCGACCCATGCTCGCCAGCTCCTGCCTTGTTGGGACGAGCCGGCGCGCAAAGCCACGTTCACCGTCGCGATCGATGCCCCCAGGAACCGCATGGCGGTATCCAACATGCCGGTGGCCGGCACCACGGCACTGTCGGCAACCCTGCAACGGGTGCGATTTGCCGAAAGCCCGCAGATGTCGACCTACCTGCTGTTCGTCGCCGTCGGTGATTTCGAGCGCATTCACAAGACAGCCGATGGCATCGATGTTGGCGTAGTGGTGAAACGGGGCGATAGCGGCAAGGCGGCCTATGCGCTCGAGCAGGCTGTGCGACTGCTGCAGTTCTACAACGGCTATTTCAACGTTCGCTTTCCCTTGCCGAAGCTCGACCTGGTGGCGGCCCCCGGGACGATTCAAGGCAGCTCGATGGAGAACTGGGGCGCGATTTTCTATTCGCAGTCCGACCTGCTGTTCGATCCCTCGATCTCGACCGAGGCCGATCGCCAGAGAGTGTTCCTGGTGGTCAGTCACGAAATGGCACACCAATGGTTCGGTGACCTGGTCACCATGGAATGGTGGGACGATCTGTGGCTCAACGAAGGCTTCGCGCGCTGGATGCAGACGTTCGCCGCCGACGAGTTGCATCCCGACTGGCAGACTAGTTTGCAAGCCGCGTCGATCTTTGAGCTCGGCAAACGGGCGGATGCGGTTCCGTCGACCCACCCGGTGGTCCAACAGGTGCTCACCGCCGCGCAGGCGGAGCAGGCATTCGACTACATTACGTACGACAAGGGGGCGGCGGTCATCACCATGATCGCGGCCTACGTCGGGCGTGACAACTTTCGGGAGGGCGTGCGCCGCTATATGCGTGAGCACGCGTATGGCAACACGGTCGACAGCGATCTCTGGTCGATCATGCAACAGGTGGTGGGCAAGCCGATCCGCGCCATCGAGCAGGATTTTACGCGCCAGGCGGGAGTGCCGCTGGTCCGCGTCGCCCAGTCCGCGCAGGGCACGCAACTATCCCAAGGACGCTTTGCCCAGGATCCTGCGTCGATCCAGGGCGAGCCGGTGCCGAAATGGCGCCTGCCGCTGGCGGTCGGGCCGATCGGCGGACCGGACCAGTCGCTCCTGTTGGAAAACCAGACGCTGGTCGGTGGCGCCGCCGCCCTGCTGGTGAACGCGGGCCAGACAGGTTATGCGCGTGTGTTGTATGACCACTCGTTCGACGCGTTGGCAGAGCGAATGGGGGAACTGGCGCCCGTCGATCAATTGGGTTTGCTGAATGACGCGTTCGCTTTAGGGAGTGCGGGGTACGCGCCCGCGGATCGCCTGATGTCGCTCTTCAGTACGCTGCCCGCGCGAGCCAACCCGGTCGTCTGGGGCCGGGTCATCCGCTTCCTCGCGGCGTTGGACCGCCGCTATGCCGATACACCGCAACGGGCCGCGTTCCGGGAGTTTGCGCTTCACTTGCTGGCGCCGCTCGCGACCCGCGTCGGCTCGGCTCCGATCCAGGGCGAGGCGGCCAACATTACGGTGCTGCGCACGGCCTTGCTGGAAACCCAGGCGGATTTCGGCGACACCGCGGTGATCGCGCATGCTCGTCAGACATATGCGCGACACCTCGGGACGCCAGCCAAGCAACGGACTGCGTTGTCGATCGTAGGCGCGCATGCCGACCCGACAACGTTCGCCGCATTAGTGGAGCAGGCACGCATGGCGGACCCGCTGCGTAAAGAACATATCTTTCAGGCGCTGGCGGGGGTGGTCGACCCGGCCCTGGCGCGCCGCATGGTCGATATTGCGCTCGGCGACCAGGTGCCAGCGGGCTCCAGTCCCGAACTGCTGATCCGGCTGGCGTTGGAGCATCCGGACATGGTGTGGCAAGTGGTCGCGCCGCGGCTCGAGAGTCCAACGTTGCACCTGGACCCGCCGGAGCGTTGGGACCTGGCGCAATCCATCGCGGCGAGCTCCGCCGATCCAGGGCGGATCGCGGACCTGCAAGCCTATGAATCACGCAGTGTGCCGGCGGACTCGCGCCGTCCATTCCTGGCCGCGGAGGCGGCGATCCGCGAGAACCAACGCCTCGCGGTCAAAGTATTGCCGGAGCTCGATGCCTGGATCCGAGGTCACCAGGCAGACTGAGCTCCGGCGGCTTCGCTCACTGTACCGTCAGGCCGTTGTGAACGCTGATGACGCCCTTGATCTTCCTGGCGTCTTTTTCGGCCAGCTCCTTCTCCGCCTGGGAGGCGACCGTACCATCCAACATCACGACACCGTCCTTCGTGGTGACGTGGATGTCGTGCGCATTGGTTCCTTTGTCCTTCGCCAGTTCCGCCTTCACTTTGGTCGTGATGAAGGAGTCCTTGACGGGCTGGTCGCTCTTGACGTCATCGGCCCGGGCACCGGCAGCCGTGACCGCCATCGCCGCCGCAACGAGCACCGCTACGTAGTTTCTTTTCATCTTGGTAGCCTCCGTTAACGTATAGCCAAGACAATGCTTGCGGGCGGGTGAGGTTCCTGTAGGACGGAGGCGGTATCGGGGGTGGGAGGGGGCCTATAGGCCGGGGACGGCCCGGGTTCCGGATGATGCGGTGCGGCAGTATCAGGGCCCTTTATGCATTGACAAATAGTGCGGCAATGGACAACCGTGTGCGGGGGTCAACCGATCGGCACCGACCATTTGGCCAAGAATTCCGCGAACTCATCGGTGCGGCGCGCCGCGAACCGCTCGCACGGCCTGGACGCAGTGTCCATGGAGAAATTGAAAATTCCGCAGGCGCTGATGGCCCAGGCGCCCGGCGCGGTCGTGGAGCACCTGTCCGAGGGGCTCCTCATCGTCGATACGACGAGCGAGCTCATTTATTGGAACCCGGCGGCGCTGCGGCTGTACGGCTTCGCGAGTGTCGAGGAGGCCGTACGCAATCTCCCCGATCTGCCGAAGTTGTTCGAGCTCGCGACGCTCGAGGGCAAGGTGTTGCACCACGAGGAATGGCCGCTCATGCGCATCATGCGCGGCGAGACGCTATGCGATGTCGAGTTGCAGATCCGGTGTTTGAAGCCCGAGTGGACGAAGACTTTCCGCTACTGCGGCTCGCGCGTCAGCTGTACGGGCCGCAAGACGATCGCGTTTCTGACGGTCAACGATGTTACTGAAAGAAACAAGACCGAAAGAGAGCTCGCGCGGGTCAGCCGGCTGAACGTCGCCCGTAGCCGGGTCAACCAGGCGATCGTGCGCACGCCGGATCGCAAGACGTTGTTTCGCCAGGTTTGCCAGGTACTGGTCCAGGAAGGCTTCGGGATGGCCTGGATCGGTTGGCGCTCGGCCCGAACGAAGCAACTGGTCCCGATGGCGCAGTGGGGTGAGGAGGGCGAATACCTCAGCGCTGCCGAGGTTTATACCGACGAGCGCGCGCAGGGCCGTGGCCCCAGTGGAATGGCGTTCCGTGAAGGCAAGCCCTACATCTGTAATGACGCCTTTAACGACCCCTCGACCGTACCGTGGCGCGAACAGTTCGAGCAGCGTGGCCTGCGGGCATCGGCAGCGTTCCCTATCCGTCGCTCCGGTCGGGTCCGTGGGGTCCTGTCGGTGTATGCCAAGGAAGTTGGCTTCTTCAGAGACAAGGAGATCGCGCTTCTGGAGGAAGTGGCCGCGGACGTGACGTTTGCGTTGGATCATTTCGCCAGCGAGGCGGTACGGCGACGCACGCAAGTCCTCGTCGAGCGGGAACGCAAGCTCTCTGCCGCGACAATCGAGAGTCTGCCGGGCGTCTTTTACCTTTATGACGAGCGTGGCCGCTTTCTGCGCTGGAATCGTAACTTCGTCACCGTGTCAGGCTACTCGGACGAAGAGATCGCGCGCATGCATCCCCTGGATTTCTTTATCGGCAAGGACCGGGAGCGCGTCGGACACGAGATCAGGGTGGTGTTCGAGCACGGCGAGTCGGCCCTCGAGGCGGACTTCATTGCCAAGGACGGGACACCCCGGGCGTACTTCTTTACCGGCAAGCGTATCGATTTTCGCGGTTTGCGCTGCCTCATCGGCGTGGGTATCGACATCAGTGTTCGCAAAAGCGCGGAAGCGGCTACCGACCAGTACGCCCGCCGGCTGCGGGCGACCTCGCACCGCCTCCTTACAGTGCAAGAAGCCGAGCGCCGTACGCTCGCCCGCGAGCTTCATGACGCGGTCGGCCAGGAGCTGACCGCCCTGAGCCTGAATCTCACCATCATCGATGGTGCGTTGGGGGATGAGATTCCACCCAAGGTCCACGAGCGGATCGAGGACTCGCAGGAGTTGCTGGAGGCCACCACGCGGCACCTGCGTAATATCATGGTGGAGTTGCGGCCTCCCGGCCTGGATGAGTTAGGATTGCTCGCCGCGCTCGAGGACCATGCTCTGCAGGTAGCGCGGCGCGCCGAAGTGGCGGTGCGTGTCACCGGCGTCGAGCCGAAGCCGCGACTGGCGCCGACCGAGGAGATCGCCCTGTTTAGAATCGCTCAAGAGGCGCTGAACAATGTCGTCAAGCACGCGCAGGCGAGCGAGGTGCGCCTGTCGCTGGCGCAGACTGACAGTGCGGTCGTATTGAGTGTCACCGACAACGGCGTGGGGTTCGACGCCGACGCTGGCCGTAAATCCATCCTGGGCGGCTATGGCATGGGGACCTCGACGATGCGTGAGCGAGCGGATGCGATCGGCGCGCAATTGACACTGGATTCGGTGCCGGGGACCGGCACGCGGATTACGGTTGAGTTGAGTTGGCCCCCGCAGGCGGCGTCGCCGGTGTCGACACCGCGCGCGCCTCCGACATCCTAGAGGCGGCGATGCCCACTACGACCGTCTTTCTGGCCGACGACCACGCGATTGTGCGAGACGGTCTGGCTACCTTGCTCGACGCACAGCCGGATATAGAAGTGATCGGAACGGCGGCCAACGGTCGTGAGGCGGTTGCGGAGATCCGGCGCCTCGCCCCGCGAGTCGCGATCCTCGATATCTCCATGCCGGAGCTCGATGGGATCGAGGCCGCACGGCAGATTCTCATGGCGAATCCGGATGTGAACGTCATGATTCTCTCGATGCACGCTGGATCGCAACACGTGTTTCACGCGCTGGAGGCCGGTGTCCGCGGCTATCTGCTCAAGGAGTCGGCCAGCCGCGAAGTCATCGATGCGGTGCGCGTCGTGCAATCGGGTCGGCGCTACCTGAGCCCGAGGGTGGCGGAAATCGTGGCGCAGGGCGTCAGCGATCGCAGCGGGATCAGTCCACTGAGCAGTCTCAGTCAACGGGAACGCGAAATCTTCAAGTTGGTCGCCGATGGTCATTCGAGCGCCCGGATCGGTGCCATGCTGCACCTCTCGCCCAAGACCGTTGATACCTACCGCAGTCGCATGATGCAGAAGCTGCACGTCTCGGACCTGGCGGGGGTGATCAAGCTCGCCATCCAGCACGGTGTGACGACCCTCGAATAAGCATTAGTCAGACAGGCTCCCATGCCGTTGCCGTTTAGATCTCCCTACAGGCGTGGGCTGTCGGGTCGGGCTAGAGTCGGCGCGCCCGCTTTCGAAGCGCTGACCTTCTCATGAGTAGCTCCGACTTCACTCGGCCCGAAGGCTGCCATTCGCCCGCGTTCACGCTGCTGGTCGTGGACGACCACGCCGCTATTCGTGAAACCGTCATGACCCTCGTCGCGGCGCAATACCCGCGGTGCCGGTTGCTCCAGGCGCAGAGCGCGGAGGATGCCCTCGACCTGTGCCGCACGGAGCAGCTCGATCTCGTGGTTCTGGATATCGCTCTGCCCGGCATGGATGGCTTCGAGGCGACGCGGCGGATCAAGGAGCTCTGCCCGCGCACCGTGATCGTCATGCACTCCAGTAGCGATCAGCCGGTCTACCAGGCGGCGTCGCTCGCCGCCGGTGCATCCGCCTTTGTGGGCAAAGGCCGCAACTCCCGCACCCTCGTTCCCGTCATCGCCAGCCTCATGCCTCCGCGGGGCTGAGAGCGCTACCAGGGAACAAGATTTCCCTACATCACGAGTCCCGTTCTCCCGGCTTTGCCAGCGCTGTCGTCGCCCTAGGATGCGCCCCCGCTGGCCCCATTGAAGGGCCGTTCAACGTCTGCTAAGGACCTCAATGTCGAGCGTGTCCCTTCCCGACAATGAGCACGAGCGACTGCTCGCACTGTATGAGTGCGAGGTGCTGGATACGCCGCCCGATCCGCTCTTCGACAGCATCACTACGCTCGCGGCGCAGGTCTGCGAAGCACCAATCGCCCTTTTCAGTCTCATCGACCACCAGCGGCAATGGTTCAAGTCGAACTATGGCCTGACGGGCGTGCGTCAGACGGGTCGCGACATGGCGTTTTGCGCGCACGCCATTCTGGGCGAGGAGCTGCTGGAGGTTCCCGACACGACGCGCGACGCCCGGTTCAGCAGCAACCCTCTCGTCGTCTACGATCCAAAAATCCGTTTCTACGCGGGCATGCCTCTCAAGGATGCGCGCGGCTTCGCGCTGGGCGCCCTCTGCGTCAAGGATTATGAGCCGCGTCATCTCACCCCCTCCCAACGGGAGGCTCTGCAGAGTCTGGGGACCCTGGCGAGCTCTCTTCTGGAGCAACGGCGTGGCGAGCGCCGCTTGCGCGAGAGCGAGGAGCGTTTTCAGGCGGCCGCCAAGGCGACCAACGATGTCATCTGGGATTGGGATCTCGGCACGGATATGGTCTGGCGGAGCGAGAACTTCGCCCAGATCATCGGTACGGACTCGAGTGCCGGTCGGTTCGATGAGTGGATGAGCCGCGTTCACCCGGAGGAAAAGGACCGGGTCATAACAGGTGTGCGCAGCGCGCTCGCCGGTAGCGGACAGTTCTGGAGTGACGAATATCGGCTGCGCGCGCGGGGCGGCAAATATCTGTTCGTCTACGACCGCGGCTACATCATCCGCGATGCCGCGGGCAAGTCCGTCCGGATGGTCGGCTGCATGGTCGACGTCACGATACGCCGCGAGTCCGAGCAGCAGGTGTTGGATCGCGAGCAGCGGCAGAAGGTCATTGCCGACCTGGGCCAGCGGGCCCTGGCGGATCCGGATGCCGACTCGCTGATGACCAACGCCGTGCGCCTCGTGAGTGAGACCACCGGGTTCGAGTATTGCCGGGTGCTGGAGCTGGCGCAGGGAGGGTTGAGCCTGCTGTCGCGGGCGACGGTCGGATCGTCCACGGACGTGCCGTCTTTCGAATCGGGTAGCCGGCTGGCGGCCTTGATTTCCGGCCCGCAGGGGCCGTTCGGGTTGCTCGAGGTGCGCAGCGGCGTTGCGGGACGCGTCACGGGGGAAGTGACCAACTTCGTACAGAGCGTCGCCAACATCATCGGCACGGCCCTGGCGCGCCGTCGGGCGGATGAGCAGCTCGCCTACGCGGCGCAATTCGACACCCTGACGGGCCTTCCCAACAGGCAGCTGTTCCGGGACCGCGTAGCGCAGTCCATCGCGCGTGCGCAGCGTAAGAGCAGGCCGGTTGCGGTGGTGGTACTCAACCTGGACGGGTTCAAGCTCGTCAACACCGCGCATGGGCATACTGCCGGTGACCAGGTGCTGGCCCATGTGGCCGAGCGCATGATCGCCTGCGTTACCGCCTATGACAGCGTGAGCCGGCTGGGGGCGGATGAGTTTGCCATGGTGCTGTCCAACATCGAACGCGTGGAGGAAGTCGTGCCGGTGTTGCAGAGGGTGCTCCACAGCCTGTCGCAACCGTTCGATCTGTCCGAGGGCGAGGTGTTCATCTCGGCCACCGCGGGGGTAGCGATTTTCGACACGGACGGTGGCGACGCGCATACCCTGATCAAGAACGCCGAGCTGGCGATGCATCGCGCGCGGGAAAAAGGCCGGAGTCATTACGAGTTCTTCGCTCCCGAGATGAATCAACGGGGCCTCGAGCGCATGCACCTGGACCGAGGGTTGCGACGCGCGTTGGAGCGCGGTGAGTTCCTTTTGCACTACCAGCCGAAGGTCGCCGCGGCCACTGGCCAACTGTGTGGTGCCGAGGCGCTGTTGCGTTGGCAACATCCGGAGCGCGGCCTGATCCTGCCGACGGAGTTCATCCCTATTCTGGAGGAGACGGGGCTGATCGTGCCCGTGGGGATGTGGGTGATGGAGACGGCTTGTCAGCAACTGCGCCGCTGGGAGCGGGCCGGCATTCACGTCGCCTCCGTAAGCATCAATCTCTCGCCGCGGCAGTTCGAGCAGTCGCATTTCGATGCGCACATGCGGCGGATCATCGAGGCTGCGGGCCTGCAGCCGGGCAAGATCGAGTTCGAGATCACCGAGTCCGTGCTGATGCACGATCCGGCGCAGGCGATCCAGACGCTCAAACGGCTGAAGCAGGCGGGTGTGTCGGTGGCGGTGGATGATTTCGGGACGGGCTATTCCGGCTTGTCCTACCTGAAGCAGTTGCCGTTGGATTCGTTGAAGATTGCGCGCAATTTCATCAGCAACGTCACGCACGATTCGGACGATGCGGCCATTACGCTCGCCATCATCAACCTGGCTCACAACCTCGGGTTGCAAGTGGTGGCCGAGGGGGTGGAGACCGAGGGACAGGCGCGCTTCCTGGCTGCCCACCGGTGTGACTTCCTGCAAGGCTTCCATTATTCGCAGCCGCTCGATGCGGAGGCGTATGGCAGGTTGGAAATGAACTGGAACGCGTTGGGCGGCGCTGCCGGTTCGCGCTCCAGGTCTTCCGCGGAGTCAGGGCTCATCCTGCCGTTTCACCACGACCGTGCGGACTAGCCGGTTTCGCTAGCTGGGCGGGCGTCCGCATGGACGAGGTCGCAGTCGCGCACCCGTCGCCACTGTCGTGACCGCTGCCGTCCGGCGCGTTGGCTCTGTCGCTCATCGTTGCTTGCCTGCCGCGCCGCCAGGCTCATTTCGGCGACAGCGACGCTGCAATAACGAATCACTTACGAACCTGTTGACTGCGGCGGCACACCTACGAGCGCTGCTGCAGAAAACAGGAAGTCTCAAATGAAAGACAATCAGTCCGTAGGTTTGAAAGGTTCGATGTCAGGGGCTGTGGGAATGTTGGTGGCGATGCTGGCCGCATGTGGAGGAAGCGGTGGAAGCATGTACACCATGGGAGGAATGACGGGTGGCACGACAGGTGGCACTACTGGTGGAATGACCACCGCTTCGTCGGTGTCGTTGGCCTCGCCGGGCGCGACGGTCAACCGGATGGTGGCATTGACTGCGACGGCGATGGCGGGAACCGGAGTAACGATCTCGCGTGTTGACTTCATGGTCGATGGCGCGGCGATCGGAACCGCGACGATGTCGCCTTACAGCGTCAAGTGGGACACGTCCACCGTGACTGATGGAATGCACTCTCTGGTCGCGCAGGTGACCGACAGCGGCGGCAAGATGGTCAAGTCCACGGCGGTGTCCGTGAACGTCCTGAACAAACCGACGCTCACAGTCACTCTGTCGGCCGCGCAAATTTATCCAGCACCGACGTCAGCCGCCTCGGGGACAGCAACGGTTACCGTCAACCTCGTGTCCGGCGCCGTCACTGGCAAGGTGATGTTGACCGGTGTCACCGCGACCGGCGTAGCGCTCTACGAGGGATTCGCTGGTATGACCGGTACGAGCGTGGCGATGTTGACCCAGAACACCGCGACCGCCGGCGAATGGGACTTCTCCGCGAACGCTATGCTGACCGCGGATCAGGTCACAGCACTGTTGAACGGTGGGTTCTACCTCGAGGTGCTCTCTGCCGCGAACCCGGGAGGTGAGATCCGTGGGCAAATCGCACCAGCGAATATCACCGTGGTGTGGACACCGCTTACGGGCACACAAGAGGTTCCTCCGGTGACCATCACGGCTGCGGGCATAGCAGCGACGACGGTGGACTCGATTGCGAACACCGTGACCGTCTATATCAATTCCACGGGTGTGACGGACGCGAGCGCCGCGGAGCTCGATACCGGAGCGACGGGCATGGTCGGAACGAAGCTGGTCGCGCTGACCCGGAGCGCGGTCAATATGGGCAGTTGGTCCGTCTCGATGAGCCCGGTCACCGCGACAGACATTGCCAATTTCGGCAAAGGAATGTGGTACTTGAATGTCCTCACGCCGGCCGACCCGAAGGGTGCCATTCGCGGGCAGATCACTCCGCCAATGAACACCTCCGTCCCGACATTGAGCCAGTTACAAACGTCCGTGTTCACACCCAAGTGCTCTGGCTGCCACAACGGAGTGGGGACGGCGCCTCCCGGCGCTTTGAATTTGACGGCTGGCGGTTCGTACAAGGCTTTGGTCAATGTCGCTACCGGGGAACAACCGAACGTCAAGTACGTGGTGCCGGGTGATCCCACCAATAGCTATCTCGTACAAAAGTTAATGGGTGCCGCGGCCATCACGGGTGCGCGCATGCCCCTGGGTGGACCGTATCTCGATGATGCGACCACTGCGCAAGTAGCGGCCTGGATTGCCGCGGGGGCGCAGAACAACTAGTCACATGTCGGGACACGGCGTCACTTGCGGCGCCGTGTCCCGACGGTTTTCGAAACCAACATCACGGTTTTGGAAAAATACACGCGCGCGAGGGGTGGGTTGGGTAAACCCCTATTGCATGTGCGATCGCACGAGAGTGTAGTGGTGTCACTCAAGGGCAAACCCGTCGTGAGGCGGGGACGCAAAGCCTCCGGTCTTAAGACGTCGTTGACATAATTCTCAGCGACGCTTTCGAGATAGCGGGGTTGCCGGTCGCGTAGCTACGAGAAAGTAGCGCGTGCGCCGTCATGTGATGTCGATTGCTTCCGGGCCGCACCCGGAAAGTCGCGTCGCGTTTGCCTGCCCTGGTGATTTTTCAACCACTTACGGGGCAGGTCTATCAATGGATGTTCTCAATGTCGCCGGAGCGGTACGCCCGCGACGTACGACTGTTCGCTCACTCACCGCTTTTGCTCTTCTGGCTTCCTCCTGCATCGTGGCGAACGCCGCACCGGTGCTGTCGGGCTCTCCAGCCACCAGTGTCGTCGCCGCGCACTATTATGCGTTTCAGCCGAGTGCTGTCGATCCCGGCAAGAAGGTGACGTTCTCCATCGCGAACAAGCCTTCCTGGGCGCAGTTCGACGCCACCACCGGTCGCCTGGCAGGTACGCCGCTCCCCGCCAACGTAGGGACGTTCGGCAATATTGTAATTTCAGGGAGTGACGGGAGCGCGACGTCGCGCCTGGCGCCGTTCTATATCGTCGTCAAGCCGCTGCTCAACAGTCCGCCGAAGATCAGCGGTAGTTCGGCGACCACGGCCGCGGTGGGTAAGGTGTATTCCTTCCAGCCCAGTGCCACGGACCCGAATGGTTTGTCGATGGGATTCGCTATCAACAACAAGCCCGCTTGGGCGAGCTTCGATACCAAGACGGGTCGACTGTCGGGTACCCCGGCCGCGGCGAATGTCGGGACCTATTCCAACGTCGTGATCACCGTCTATGACGGCTACATGAAAGGGGTGTTGCCGGCGTTCTCGATTGTCGTGCAGGCGGCTGCCAGTACGACACCCGTGACGTCTCCGGTGAGCACTCCGACCTCGACCGGCTCTGCGACGGTTGCCTGGATTCCGCCGACGCAGAATGCTGACGGCACGGTGCTCGCAAACCTCGCTGGCTACCATATCTACTACGGAACGACACCCGACAATCTGAGCAAGACCGTTACCGTTGCCAACGCGGGTTTGACTCGCTATGTGATCAGCGGATTGGCGGCGCAGACCTGGTACTTCTCCATGACGGCTTACAACGCCGTAGGTATCGAGAGTCCTCGTACCGGGGTGGGGTCGATACTCGTCCAGTAACTCGAGCTACAGATGTTTGAGCGCTTCCCGGCGACTGAGCGCGCTGAGCCGGTCGCTGTTGAGTTGCACGTAACTGCGCACCGCGGCGCCGTCAGTCCGGGCATGTTGCCGCAGGGCCCAACCGATGGCCTTCTGCAGGAAGAACTCGCGCGAGCCGAGTGAGGGCTCGATACAAGCGTACAGCAACTCCAGGTCCGTCTTTTCCTTGCAGCCGAGCTGACACAGGATGGCGGTGCGCCGCTTCCACATGTCATCGGACCTGCTCCAGGAGAGCATTTTGCGGCGCATCGGCGCTGGATGCTCACGGAGAATGGGCCCGATGCGATGGGACGCGATTTCATCCACGTAGTCCCACCAGGCGCCCGTGACGACGAGCTCCTCGTACATTTTCAACGCGGCCGGTGTCTGATAGGGCAGGGCTTTCTTGTGGGCTGCCAGGTGGATCGCGGCGTAACGCTCTTCGCGAAAGCGCGCATTCCTCCATAAATCCAGGACTTGGGACTGCCAGTCCGCGGCATTCCTGAACTCCAGGGTGGCGAATTGCTCCTTGCAGATTCGCCGTAACAGGGGTACCGGCACGCCGTGATAGGCCATTGTGGATTTCATGTACGCCTGCATTGCAGGCGCCTTGGCCGGATCGGCAGCCCGCTGCAAGACTTTGCGCAACTGTGGCAACAACGACGCAACTCCCGTTTATGCGGGCCATTCTAACCCTGGTCTGAGCAAGAATCGGATTGCTGGCTCGTGCGGGGTACGAATAGCGTCGGACGGGGTAGCGCGAGGAGGTACTCATGGCCAGCGTTTCGGTTCGTAAATGGGTGGTCGGGATGTGTCTTGCGGCAGTGGCAGCGCCATTGGCGGCGAATGAGACGTTTCCGGCACAGTTGTACGAGGTCACGACGGAGACGGGAATGCCGCATCTGGAGGAGAACCTTCGCTATACCGTGACGCACGAGAAGCACTGCATGGCGCGCCGGCGGCTGGATGAGGCTTTCCCGGTGCTGAGCCATCCGGCACTCCAGGGCTGCAGTCTGAAAAACGAGACGCGTCATAACGATACGCTCTCGTACGCGCTGGTCTGCACGGGCGGGCATGGAACCACGGGTGAGGCAATCTGGCACGTTGACGAACACCAGATCCGCGGTACCCTGAATGTCAAACTGGGTGGCAAGAACATGACGTTTTATCAGCGCATCACGGCTCTGCCCCGCGGAGCGTGTAAGCAATGACAGAAGCAGGCGAGGGCGAGGCAATCGACGAACGTTTGATCGCGAAGCTGCTGCGTGCGTTTTATGACCGGGTGCGTGTTGACCCGCTGATCGGTCCGATCTTTAACGAGCGCATCCAGGATTGGGAGCCGCACCTGGCGCGGATCGGGGATTTCTGGTCCGCCGTGATGTTGCGATCCGGGCGTTACCAGGGGCAGCCGATGCGGTTGCACCTCCCGCTGCCCATTGATGCTACACACTTCGATCGCTGGCTCGAGTTGTTTGAAACCACCGCGCGCGAGTTGTGCTCCGCGGCAGTTGCGGAGCAATTCATCGAGCGTGCGCGCACCATAGGACGGAGCTTGGAAATGGGCGTCGCCGCGGCGAACGGCGCGCTTGTGCCGCTCGGCGAGCGCTACTACCGCAAGTCGGCCTGAAAATCCAAAGCCCGCCTGAAAAGCGCTGTTCCGGCTAGGAGCGTGTCACAGTCTTCACCGAAAAGTCGTTGACAGATCCGTGGAGATCCCTATCCTTTGCGGCGGGCCATCCGCTCCCAACGGCGGACGCCCATCTGTAAGGATGGGAGTACAACTGAATGACACGTATACCGCCGCCGGGCACCCGTCCGGCTGATTCCCGATTTTCTTCGGGTCCGACCAAGAAACGTCCCGGCTGGACTCTGCAGGCGCTGGACGGTGCCTTGCTGGGGCGCTCACACCGTTCCAAGCCCGGAAAAGCCAAGCTCAAAGAAGCCATAGACCGCACCCGCGCGGTGTTGGGCGTTCCGGCTGATTTCAAGATTGGAATCGTGCCGGCCTCGGACACCGGCGCCGTCGAGATGGTCATGTGGTCGATGTTGGGCGTGCGCCCCGTCGACATCTTCGCCTGGGAAAGCTTCGGCGAGGAATGGGTGACCGACGCCCAGGAGCAATTGCGGCTCGCCGACTGCCGATTGCACGTTGGCCGCCCGTACGGCGTGTTGCCGAATCTGGCACTCGCGCGCAAGAATGCCGACATCGTTTTCACGCAGAACGGCACGACCTCCGGCGCGAAAATCCCGAATTTCGACTGGATTCCCGCGGATCGCGAGGGACTGGCGATCAACGATGCCACCAGCGCCGCGTTCGCCCAGCCGATCGACTGGACGAAGTGCGATGTCGTCACCTACTCGTGGCAGAAGGTCCTGGGCGGCGAGGCCGCGCACGGCATGTTGATCCTGTCCCCCCGCGCGGTAGCCCGGTTGGAAACCTACACGCCGGAGCGGCCGCTGCCGAAGATTTTCCGCATGACCAAGAAGGGCAAGCTCGACGAGGAGCTCTTCGAAGGTGCGACGATCAACACCCCGTCATTGCTGGCTACCGAGGACTATCTCGATACGCTCAAATGGGCGGAAAGCATCGGTGGTTTGCCGGCACTGCACGCCCGTGCGAATGCCAACGCGAAGGTGTTGTCGGATTGGGTTGCGAAGACGCCGTGGGTCGAGTTTCTGGCGCCGGATGTTGCGACCCGCAGCAACACGGGCGTTTGCCTGAAGGTCGTGGACAAGCGCGTGACGTCCCTGCCGGAGGGTGGCCAGGCTGAGTTCGCCAAGTATCTCGCCGCCATCCTGGAGAAGGAGGGCGTTGCTCTGGATGCGGCCTCCTACCGCTCCGCGCCTCCGGGGCTGCGCATCTGGTGCGGCGCCACTATCGAGGCGAGCGACCTGGCGGCCCTGACGCCCTGGTTGGATTGGGCCTTCGCAGCCAGCCTCGCCAAATTCGAAATCGGCGGATAAGGAAATCCAGCATGGCCAGAATTCTCATCGCGGATGAGCTGAGTCCGCGGGCGCTCGAAATCTTTCGCGACCGCGGCCTCGAAGTGGATGTCAACATCGGGCTGAAAAAGCCCGACCTGATGAAGATCATCGGGGGCTATGACGGGTTGGCGGTGCGCTCCGCGACCAAGGCCGACAAGGATGTCATCGCTGCCGCAAAGAATCTGAAAGTGATCGGCCGTGCCGGCATCGGTGTGGACAACATCGATATTCCGGCGGCGACCGCCCGTGGCATCGTGGTCATGAACACGCCGTTCGGTAATTCGATCACGACCGCCGAGCACGCGATCGCCCTGTTGTTTGCCGCCGCCCGCCAGATCGGCGCGGCGGATGTCTCCACCCAGGCCGGGAAGTGGGAGAAAAACCGCTTCATGGGTGTGGAGTTGTATGCCAAGACCTTAGGGGTCATCGGCTGCGGCAACATCGGCGCGCTGGTCGCCGAGCGGGCGTTGGCGCTGAAGATGAAGGTGATCGCCTACGATCCGTTCCTGTCGCCTGATCGGGCGCTCAAGCTGGGGGTCGAGAAGGTCGAGCTGGAGGATCTGCTCACTCGCGCCGACGCCATCTCACTGCATACGCCCCTGACGGATAAGACGCGCGACATTCTTTCGGCCGAAGCCATCGCCAAAACGAAAAAGGGCGTGATCATCGTCAACGCCGCGCGTGGCGGGTTGGTCGATGAGAAGGCGCTGCGTACCGCGCTCGAAAACGGGCACGTTGCGGCCGCCGGGTTCGACGTGTTCGTCACGGAGCCGGCCAAAGAGAACGTGCTGTTCGGTGCGCCGAATTTCGTCGCAACACCGCATCTGGGAGCCAGCACCAACGAGGCGCAGGAAAATGTGGCGCTGCAGGTGGCGGAGCAGATGGCCGACTACCTGTTGGCGGGTGCGGTCACCAACGCCCTCAACATGGCGTCGATCAGTGCCGAAGAGGCGCCGCGCCTACGGCCGTTCGCCGTGCTCATCGACAAGCTGGGCACCTTCGCGGGGCAGATTGCCGATGATGGGCTCGAGGCACTCGAGATCGAGTACGAGGGAGAGGTGGCAAGCCTCAATACCCAACCGCTAACGGCGACGGCGTTGGCCGCGATCATGCGGCCGCTGATGCCCGACGTGAACATGGTTTCCGCGCCTGCGGTTCTCAAGCAGAAGGGCACGCCGCTCACGGAGTCCAAGCGTGAGAGCTCGCCGATCTATGGGTCCCTGGTCCGGGTCAAGGTTCTCACCGGGGGACGTTGGCGTACCGTCGCCGGCGTGGTGAACGCGGGTACCGCGAAGATCGTCGAGGTCAAGGGAATGGCGTTGGAAGCGGACTTCCATCCCGTGATGCTGTTCATCAACAACTCCGACAAGCCGGGGTTCATCGGGGCCCTGGGCACGATGTTGGGCGAGTCCAATATCAACATCGCGACGTTCCATCTCGGGCGCCAGGCGCAGGGACAGGATGCGATCGCGATCGTCGGTGTCGACCAGGTCGTGCCGGAGACGATTCAGCAGCGGCTGCGTGCGCTGCCGCAGGTGCGCTACGTGAAGGTTCTCCGGTTCTAGCGCCCGGTGCTCAGGCCGGGCCCGAGCAGGGCTACGGACGCGACACCTACGATAAATGCTGCAATGATCCAGGGCGCCGACCTTCTGAGGGTCGGCGCGACGGCTTCTGACTGGATCGAGCGTGCCGCCCGGCTGGGAACGAACAGCAGGCCAATCGACAGGATGATGGATTGCGGCAGGGCGCGATGCAGGAAGACCCAGCCTGCGTTTGGATCTAGCCAGGCCGTTAATCCGGCGATCGCGCCTGAGGCGAGCCAGGCGGTCGTCACTATCCGTCGCGCACGACCGGCCGGTTGAGCGAATGGCGCCATGCGTCGTGCGATCAGGCGGGTGGTCAGTGCATAGGCGACAACACCCGCGATGATCAACCCGTATCTCACTCCATTTCCTGCATGGGTTTCCTGCAGGAACCACGCCCAATCGTCTGTGCGGGTGGCGGCGCTGAAAGCCAACTGCATTTCCCACCAGAAGAGGTTGAAGGCGGTGACCAGGATCCAGAAGAGGCGGTGTGTGACGTTGTGTACGACCCGGGCCGGTATCCATGCGAGTAGGCCGAGGGTTAGATTCGCCAGAGGCCCCGCCAGGTCGATGGCGGAGCCACGCACGGAGCAGTCCACGAATACGGAGGACAGGCGGTTGATCGAGCCCCCGAGCGCCAGGCACGCACCGGCGTGCCCGAGGGCGTGATGAGCGACGTCTGCCGAGACGTAAGCTAGAAGCCCGATTGCGGCTACTGTGACCGCGTCGTCCGTGTTTGTTGTAGTCATGGCTGCCCCCGCCGGTGGCAGCCATGGTAGCAGAGGTCTCAGCGGTATAGGGGCGCGAGGTCGCTCGTGTTGGCGGCGATGGTCGGCTTCGGCAAGGACAGGTCGGGGAGGGCGTTGGCGAGCGCGGTGCCGTCCCAGGGGCCTTCGCCGTAGCAAGCGCGGTCGAGGGCGTTGAGCAACTTCGTCGTTTCGGCGTTCCCGAGGAGTTTGGCGAGGGCTTTGAGGCCGTGGATGCGTGGGCCGCGCCACTTGGCATTCGCCCAAAGCAACAGGTTGCGGCGTGCCGCGGGGGGGGCGTTGGCGCGACACGCTGCTTGGAACGCCGACCGCGCCTGTGAAGCGGTGGCGGAGGAACGGGAGTCTTCAGGTGACGCGGCCGCCGTCGCTGGAGCGGGTGGGCGACGCCTGTGGGTCGTGAACCAAGCGCCCAGCGTGGCCAGCCAGAGGAGCCCGAAGCCGAAGCTGACCCACTTCCACGGGAACTCGGTGGACGCTGGCGTGGAGGTTTGAGGACGCGTCGTGTCGTTCCCCGCCGCGCTGGGTGGCGTGGGTTGGGCGGTGCCGCCCGCTGCGGGTTGTTGCGTCTGCGCCTGGACGGGCGCGGAGCCGGGCGCCGGCTGGATCTCTAAGGTTTGAGCCTGGAGCGTCGCCTCGCGGGCCTGGTTGGTTCGGGTGTCCCACCAGGTCACGTGTAACTCGGGAATGGTGAAGCGACCGGGCTGGTCGGCAATCAGGGCGACGCTCTGGTCGCGCGTGCCGATGATGTTCGATCCCTGGGTGGCGTCCTTGAGGTTCGGCTGGTCGGGATAGGCCTTCAATCCGGCGGGCAGATGCAACAGGGTCGATAAGTCGGGTAGTTGGGCCGCGGTCAGGTCTTCGGCCTGCAGCTTCAGGTCCAGGGTGATCGGATCGCCGACGTGCGTTTCGAGGGAGGTCGGATTCCAGCTCCCTTGCAGGCTGACGTTCCGGGCCGGAAGCCAGTAGCTCGCGTTGGCGGCGGGCGGGCGGGGTTGAACATTCAACGCGATAGCGTCGCCGTGGATGCGAATCGGCTTCATCGTGCCCATCATGCCGGCGAATGGCGTGTTCGCGAAGACACCCGAGAAGGGATCGGTCATTCCCATAGTGCGCGAGCGATCGGGTATGTTGCCGCTGAGGGTCGGGCCGGGGATCGACACCTGGCCGCTGTGTTGGGGGAAGAGGAGATATTGACGGGTGACCACCTGGTACGCCATCCCGTTCTTCTCGACGTTGCTGACGCCGTCAGTGCCGACCTGCCGGACGAGCGCCGCGTCGGTATCCTCGAATTCGAGGTCGGCGTGCGAGAGAGGGACGCCGGCGTATACGCGCACGGTTACGTGCACCGCTGCCTGGACGTAGGGTGACTTCGAATCGACTTCGGTTTCAACAAAGACCTTGCTGGGCGCCGTCGTGGTGCTTCCATCGCTCTTGGTGATGCTGCCGCCATTTCCGGTGACATTGAGAGTGAGGGCGGGGCTGGTGTCCGAGTCCCAGGTAATGGGCGGAATCGTCAGCTGACCGCTGCGCTTTGGCGCGAGGGCGATCTCCATTTCCGTGGCGGACGACACTTTGCCATTGGCGATCTGCACCTGGCTGCTCGTGTTGGTGCCGACGATGTCGAAATCCTGTTTCAGCGGGGCGAGGTTGGGACGCGACCCGGTTTGGCCATCGTGTGTAAGCGTCAGGCGGACGCTGTCGCCGGCGGCGACCTGCTGATTGTCGAGCGAGGCGCGTACCGTCGCATGGGCGGGCAAGCTGGCGATGAGAGCGAGTGCGAAGAGTAAGCGGCGCATCATAGCTGGTCCCGCTGCTGTTGTTTCAACATGTGTTCGATGAGGAATTTGCGACGCAGGAGCTCCGCGGAGTCGTCGGGGATGCCGCGTAGCCACTGGTCGAGGGCCATGGCCTGCTCCGAGGGTGGTTTCGGCGGTGGTACGTCGGAGGGGCTCGGACGCACCGCTTTGCCGTCGCCGCCCAGGACGCTGGCCTGGCTGTTGGGACCGGGCGGATTCGTGTCGGGCGCCGAACGGGCCTGTTGGCTCTGCCGGTAGCGCAGGGCGGCGTTGGCGTCCTGTTGGGCGTTCTCGGCGTTGAGGCCGGCGGCGCCGGTTTGGCCGTTGGTTTGTTGGCCGTTGGGTGACAGGGCGCCTTCCCCAGAGGCGTTGTCGCCCGGGTGCGCGGTGTTGGCCTGCGATTGTTGGCCTGGCGCCTGGCCGCCGGCCTGATTGCCGGGCGGGGACTGGCTACCGCCGGGGGACGCGCCGCCGCCCTGTTGGCCACCTTGGGACTGGCCTGCCGCCTGGGCCTGGCTACCCTGCGCCTGGCCCTGCGGCGATTGTCCATTGTGCGGGCCCTGGTTGTTGGCCTGCGAGGCGCTGCCCTTGGAAGGGTTGCCACCCTGTGCCTGGTTGGCCTGTTGCGATTGGCTACCCTGGTTGCCTTGCCCGCCGCGCTGCGCCTGATTGTTGGCCTGTGATTGATTGCTGCCCTGGGATGGGTTGGCTTGTTGCGACTGGCTACCCTGGTTGCCCTGCTGCTGGCTGCCGTGCTGGCCCTGATTGTTGGCCTGGGATGGGCTGCCCTGACTGCCGTTCTGGCGATTGCCCGCCTGCGACTGGTCGCCAGGTTGGGGCTGATTGCCCCCGGGCGAGTGGTTGCCACCCTGTGACTGGCCACCCTGGGAGCCTTGCGAGCCGGGCTGGCCTTTGGAGCGGCCCTGCTGGCCACTTTGGGCTTGCTGTTGCTGTTTCAACGCCCGGGCCACTAAATCGCGGTTGCGGATGACGTCCTTGTTCCCGGGCGACGCGGCAAGCGCGGCGTCATACGCCGAGAGTGCGTCGCGAAGCTGACCCGTATGGGCCAATGCATTACCGCGATTGTATTGCGAGTCAGCATCCTTGAACGGCGCGAGAGACTTCGCCGCCTTGTCGAACTGGCCGGCCTCCATCTGCGCATACCCGCGCCGTCGAGCGTCGCCGAACAGCGGAGCGGCCTGGTCAGGATGCTTGGAATCGAGCAGCTTCTGCGCCTGTTGCTCGCGCGTCGACCACAAATCGGTCCACGTGCCGGCCCGGGCGACGCCGGCGGTACCCACCGCGAACAGCAGGGACAGAAGAGCCGCAGCCTTCATACCCACCCCCGCCGCGCCAACCAAGCCGCCAGCAACAACAAGGGCGGCAACAACCACACCCCTTCATTCTGCCAGGTCGACAGCCGAGTCTTCGAAACAGAAGAGTTGTCCGACTCCAGGTTGCGCGCCTGTTGCGCCTCGAGCGCGGCGAGCAACGACGACACTTCGCTTGCGCGCACGAATTCACCCCCACCCGCGGAAGCGATGCGTTGCAATTGCTCGGTCTGCAACCGCGTCATGCGTGGCCGCCCGCTCGCATCGCGAACGAAGTCTCCCTTGCCATCGGGTTCCGGCGCGCCGGATGGTGTGCCGACTCCAATAACATTGACGGTAGACCCGTGCTTGCGCAGCTCCTGCGCCGCACTCAGGGCTTCCACCGGATCAGACACGCCATCGGACAACACGATCACCTGCCCGTGCCGGGTATACCCGCCAGCCTCGAGCAGCCGCTGTGACTCTTCGAGGGCAGGCGCGAGCCCATCCCCGGCCTCGGGCATCAGACTCGGGGCGAGCGGCCCAAGCAGCACGCGTGCCGTCGCCACATCCGAAGTCAGCGGTGTGACGGTGTGAGCCTCCGCGGCAAACACCACCAACCCAACCCGCGCATCATGTGCTCCCGACAGGATGTCCGAAGCCGCATAGCGTGCCCGCGCGACGCGGCTGGGGCTCACGTCGGTCGCACTCATAGATGGCGACAGATCGAGCACCAATACCCAGGAAGCCGGAATGCGGAACGCTGGACTCTCAGTGTGATTCCACGCCGGTCCGGCGAGCGCCAACACCGCCAGAGTCCAGACCGACCCCAGCAGTAACGGCCACACCGACCGGGCACGCCGCCCTTCGGCGACCCGTAGCAAGGGTAACAATTGCGCATCGACGATCCGCGACCAGCTCCCGTCGTTGGAGCTCGAGCGAGCCAGCCAGAGCGTCAACAACAACAGGGGCGGCAACGCGAGCAGCCACGCCGGATGCAGGAAATGCAGCGCTGTCAGGCCCATGCGCGCCGCCCCCCGGCAATGGCCGCCGGGATACTGAGCAACAGTGCCGCTGCAAGCGGCCACGTGAACCATTCGTCCGCGGGACGCAGCCACTGTTGGGTTCCCTGTGCCGGCTCGAGCCGGTCGATCTCCCTGTACACCTCCTGAAGGGTTGCGGCGTCGGCCGCGCGGAAGTACCGGCCACCGGTCGCTCGGGCGATCGACTTCAACGTGTCCTCGTCCAGATCCGTGTTGCCTCGGCCCATGCCGAAGAAGCCGCTGTCGGGCGCGGCACCCACGCCGATCGTGTAGATACGCAGCCCGGCTTGCGCCGCGAGTTTCGCGGCCTCCAGGGGCGGCATCACTCCGGCATCGTTCTCACCGTCCGTTAGCAATACCAGCACAGTCTCTCCAGGACCGGTGGCCGCGGGTCCGCCGGCGTCCCCGGAAGCCGTTTCGGCGCGCAGGCGCTTGATGGCCAGTCCAATGGCATCTCCGATGGCAGTCTCCGTTCCGGCAACACCGACCACCGCTTCCTTCAGGAAGCGATGGACCGTCGCCAGGTCGGAGGTCAGCGGTGCCTGGAGGTACGGCTGGGTGCCGAAGAGGATCAATCCAACCCGGTCCCCATGCCGGCCATCGATGAAACGGCCGGCGACGTTCTGTACGACACGCAGGCGAGTCGCCCCTCCCGCCATGTCCTCGGTCGCCATGGAGCCGGAAACGTCAACAGCCAGCATCAGGCGGCGGCCGGTCGTGGGCACCGGCATCGGGTCGCCCAGCCACTGCGGGCGCATGGCTGCGATGATGAGCAGCAACCAGATGCCGGCGAAAATGTAGCGCCCATAACTCGACCGGGCTGCGGCGCGCAGATCGCTGCTCGCGAGACTCGTGGCCATAGGTACGAAGAGCGCCGCGCCGCGCGGCTGCGCCGGCGAGCTCAACGCGTACCGCAGCCAGGGCAGGGGAAGCAACAGCGCCATCCAGGGCCAGGCAAGGTGGATCATGGAGGGCTCCCGCCAGCGGCCCGGGCGCGCTTGATGAAGCCTTCCGCGCCGGCGGTCCACTGAACGCGGTCGTCGTCGGCACCAACATTGCCAAACGCCGCTGCCAGCATCGAGCGCCCCGGCGCTCCGGCAAGCGCCTCACCGCCTCCGTCCACCACAAAGCGCAGCCACGCCTCGCCCGTCAGACGGGCGACCCTGCCATGCCCAAACACGGCCAGGGCGTAGCGGCGGATCAGATTCTGGGTGGCGCGAGCAACAGCCGCACCGTCGGCGTCGCTGGCCCTGATGATCCGGAGTTGTCGCAGCGCCGCCCGCCGCAGAGCACGATGTGGATCGCGAATCCTCCTGATGAGAAACACCACCACAGCGACCAGAAGCACGCCCAGAATCCACCACCCCGGAGCTGGCGGCCACCATCCCGCCGCTGCCGGAGCATGCGCGGGAGCCAGTTGCGTCAGCCAATCCGGATTCATGCCGCCGTCCGCCGACCCGCCAGCAGGGTGCGCAGGACAACCTCCACCGGCTCGCTGGTGTCGAGCTGTGTCACGGAGGCGTTGATCTGGAGCGCAAGCTGTTGGATCCGCGCTTCACGGGCGCGCCATTTCTCGATCCAGGCACCGCGGATGGCGGCTCCATCTACCGACACCGAACGTCCGGGAACTCCGACCCGGAAGTGCCCGTTCGGGAGCGCCTGCTTCTCCAGGGGGTCGGTGACCCACAGCAACCGGAATTCATTGTGTACGGCCAGGCCGGCCCATGGAGCGGTGTCGTGCGCGGCGTCCAGGCTGGCAAAATCGCTGAGGACCAACACCAGGCTGCCGGGATGGATGAGTGGCGCCAAGGACTTCAGGCCCACCGCCAGACTGTTGGTCGCCTCGCCCGGCGCCTTGGGCTGCAGCTCCAGTAACGCACCCAACACCGGCAGCACACCCGCCTCGCGTGATCGCGGCGGAAGAATCCGACACCCGGCGGCCCCGGCTACTACGGCACCCACGCGATCGCCGGCGAGCGCGGCACCCCAGGCAAGCAGCGCCGCGGCGCGCACGACGACAGTTGATTTGAGCTGGCGCCGCGTCCCGAAAAACATCGAAGCGTCGAGATCCGCAAGAAGCCAGACCGGGCGCTCGCGCTCCTCTCGAAAGAGCTTGGTGTGCGGCTTACCTCGACGCGCTGTCACCCGCCAGTCTATCGTGCGAGGGTCGTCGCCACTGACATACGGCCGAACCTCCTGGAACTCGAGCCCTCTGCCACGGTGACTACTGCGATGACCGCCGTAGTGTACGGTGTGTGTTGGTCGTCGCGACTGTAGCCGCAACCCCTGTGCCGCACCGCGCAGCGTCAGTAGATCTTCCAAGGTTGACGAGATCACGGTGCGGGAACCTTCCCGAGCAGCTCTTCGATGCAGGTGTCCGCGGTAATGCCACGTGCTTGCGCGCCATAGTCGAGGAGCAGCCTGTGGCGCATGACGTCCGGCGCAATGGCCTGGACATCTTCCGGTGTCACGAAGTCGCGGCCATCCATCCATGCCAAGGCTCGTGCCCCACGCTCCATTGCGATCGCCGCGCGGGGACTCGCGCCCCAACGCAACCACTCCCGCAGATTCGCGCTATAGCCTTCGGGACGTCGGGTTGCATCAACCAACGCGGCGATGTACTCGGCGACAGGATCGGACAAGGTTAGAGCGAGCGCGGCGCGGCGAGCGGCCAGAATCGTATCCTGGCCGAGCCGCTGCTCCGGCGGCGGCAACTCACGCTGCGTAACCGCTTCCCGGCGGGCGAGCTTCATGATCTTGAGCGTGGTCGCGCGATCCGGGTAGTCGACCTCGGTATGTAACATGAAGCGATCGAGCTGCGCTTCGGGCAGCGGGTAGGTGCCTTCCTGCTCGATGGGATTCTGAGTGGCCATGACGAGGAACAACTGCGGCAGAACGTAGCTGGTGCCGCCGACACTGATCTGCCGCTCGGCCATGGCTTCCAGCAGAGCGGATTGCACCTTCGCCGGGGCGCGGTTGATTTCATCGGCGAGAATCAGGTTGTGAAACAGCGGGCCGCGCTGAAAGCGGAAGCTGCCTTCCTCCGGACGATAGATGTCGGAGCCGGTCAGGTCGGCCGGGAGCAGGTCGGGCGTGAATTGCACGCGCTGAAAGTCAGCCTCCAACGCGTGCGCAAGAGCCTTGATGGCGCGGGTCTTGGCGAGCCCGGGGGGGCCTTCGACGAGCAGGTGGCCATCGGCCAGGAGTGCCACCAGCAAGCGCTCGACGAGCTTGTCCTGGCCGACGATCTGGCTGGTCAGGTAGTCCTTCAGGCGTGTGATGGCCTCGCGCACCGCATGCGGCTCGATGCCGCTGGGCACTGAAGTGAGATGACCGGGCCCGGCATTGATCATGGAGTCCTCACGGCTACAGCTTGGGTACTTGGAACGACGAGGCACGATTATCTCCCGGCCCCGGCCGGGCATGCTCGCGCGGCTAGCTTAACTTTCCCTTAAACCGGGGATGGACCGGCCCGTGTCCGGACGGTTCCCCGCCGCAGCAGGCTGTCGAGCTGATCGGGGTCCACCGGCTTGGTGAGATGATGATCGAAGCCCGCACCGCGACTGCGTTCCTTGTCTTCCTGCTGGCCCCACCCGGTGAGGGCGATCAACAAGGCGTCCCGGCCCCACGGCTGCTGCCTTATGCGCCCCGCCAGCTCGTAGCCGCTGATCTCGGGCATGCCGATATCGAGAATAAAGACCTCGGGCTGCACGCGCGCGCCGACTTCGAGGGCCTCCACTCCTGAATGCGTGGGATAGACGTCGTATCCCGCCATGTTCAGTACCAGGGCGAGACTGTCCACCGCATCACGATTATCGTCCGCAAGCAGGATGCGCGAGCGATGCCGTGGCAACGGCGCCTGCTCGATCGTGGAAGCGGGATCGCCGACCTGGCGCTTGGAGAACGCGGAGGCGGGCAACCGGATGGTGAAACGACTGCCGTGACCCAGCCCGCCGCTGTAGGCCTCTACCGTACCGCCATGCAATTCCACCAGGCCCTTGACGAGCGCAAGTCCGATGCCCAGGCCGCCTTCCGCGCGATCCACCGGCGATTCGACTTGAGAGAACATTTCGAACAGCCTGGGGATGTTCTGCGGTGTCACGCCGATCCCCGTGTCCGCGACAGTGATCGCGAGGCCGCGCGGGAGGTCCAACTCGGCCGTCAACGTGATGCGTCCCCCGACATCGGTGTACTTGGCCGCGTTCGTCAACAGGTTCGACAAGGCCTGCGAAATGCGCAGCGGATCGACATCGAGCTCGACGGGCTCCCGGGGCAACACGATCTCGAGCTGGTGTTGCTTGGACTCGACGAGCGGGCGGGCGGTTTCCACGGCCGCCGCCACCACGCTCGGCAGGTCTACGTGACTCTGCTTCAGCTCCAGTCGTCCGCGCGTGATCCGCGATACCTCCAGCAGGTCGTCCAACAACAGCGCCATCCGCTGCACCTGGCGCGCAATGACGTCGCGTCCCCACTGCCTCTGCCGCTCGTCCACGTTGGGTAGCTCGAGCAGCTTCACCGCATGGCGGATGGGCGCGAGCGGGTTGCGCAGCTCGTGCGCCAAGGTCGCCAGGAACTCGTCCTTGCGCCGGTCGGCTTCGCGCAAGGCATCCTGGCTTTGCTGCAACGCCAGGGTGCGATGTTGTACCTCGTCCAACATCCGGTTGAACGCTGCGACGACCACGCCGATCTCGACGTCCTTGCTGGGCTGAGCCCGGGGTGTGTAGTCCTCCTTCTCGACCACCTGCCGTGCAACGTTGGCCATCGCGTCCAATGGATCGGTAATGACTCTTTGCAGGACCGCGGACAACACGAGCGCGACCAACACGCTCAGCAGGATCACCAGCCCGAAAATGCCGAAGTAGGCGTTGATCCGTCCTTGCACGTCATAGCGGGCGCTCAGGTAGATGGTGCCGAGCCACTCGCCTTTGCGCATGATGGGTTGGACGAGTTGGATCCGCTCGCCTTCGATGTGTGCGCCGAATGCGGGCCGGGTGAGGGAGGCGGGCGGCATGGTGGCGCCCGGACGGACATAGTGCGCGTACAAGGCTCCGTTGCGGTTGTACAACGCAGCGACCAGAACTGCGGGACGCGCCTGCAAGGCGCTCAGATTCCGGGTTGCGGTGTCGCGATCGTTGAACAACAGCGCCGGCGCCGTCGAGAGCGCCAGGATATTCGCCTGGGTCGAGAGGTCGGAGAGCCAGGATTTACGATAGACCGTCAGATCGTGGGAGAGCATGGCAACGCCGGCCACCAGTACCGCGATGATCGTCGTTGCAACGACGACGGCAATCAGCTTGCCGCGCACCGAGTAGCGCAGCCGGCGCAGCCGCTCCCCCCAGGTTGGGATCCGGGCGCTCACGAGTGCCCCTCGACTCGCGCCGCGACGGATAGCAGCTCCGAGCTGATCTTCAGCCCCGAGCGGCCGGCCGCGGTGAGCGAGATCTCGAAACGCAGCCGATGATCGACCAACATGAAATTGATCGTACTGCCGGCGTCCAGGCCATGGTCCTCATCTGTCACGATCAGTATCGGGTGAGCGCCGAGAGCCGCGATGAAGCGACGGTGCGCGTCCGCGTCGCCGGCCCCGAGAAAGACGATTTGCGCATCGCTGGCCTCTTTCTGACGATGAATCGGTTTCACCCGGACGGGATGTCCCTTGACCTGGTGCCCGGCACAGATGCGCTCCAGCTCCCGCGTGAGCTGCGGGTCATCCAGCACCGCGATGGTGAATACCGCTCTTTGCAGTGCCGGCGCGGGCCAGTCGACATAGTCGGTGAAACGATAGACGAACGCGGCCTTGACCGAGTCTTCGGAGACGGATTGCGCGCACGCAAGACCTGCGACGCCGCTCATGAGCAGGATGCCCGCCATTGCGACGGCTCGGCTTTTGCTCACACGCTTTGCGGACCCGCTCATGAATCAGGGGCGCCACTGGAGCTGCAGCATGATACTGCGGGGGATTTCCTCGCCGTAGGGTGCGGGGAATTCGCGGTGTCGGGAATGCAGGAGATTCGCGCCGCTGAGGGAGACCTCCAGCGTCTCGAGCGCACGCCAACCGAATCGGGCATTCATTTCATTGTAGGCCGGTAGAGCCGGAACAGAGGGAAGCGCCCCGACGTGCCGTAATGTCGCGTCCAGGGTGAAGCGGCTGCCCAGGTCCATCGATGAAGTCAACAACACCTGCGAGGTCGGGTCATCGCCGGCCTGGGACAGGCCCAGCAGTCCGCTCGCTCCAGGAGAGAACCGTAGATCCTCGTGCACTGTGCGCACGCCGGGTGACAGGCGCCACCACGGGAGCACCTGCCAATGGGCCCAGCCCTCGATGCCGTAAGTGTGCCCTTCGATACCGTTCGCCCAGCGAAACGGCAGCAGCGTATGCGCGGAAGCCGGCTCCACGGAGCGCAAGTCTTCATAGTCGTTGTAAAAGAAGGAGATGGACAAGGATACGGGGCTGAACGGTGCGCCACGGTAGCCGACCTGGTACGAGCGCATCCGTTCCGGCTCGAACGCGGTGTCGCCCCTGAGGTAGAGGGTCGTTCCCAGTCTCTCCTGGACATCCGTATCGAACGGAGTTGGTGAGCGTACCGCGCGCGAGGCCGCAACCCACAGCTCGTTGGTCGTGTCCAACGCCCACGCTGCGCGAATATCCGGCAAGAACTGCCAGCCGGCGTAGGGATCGTCCTCGAGTTTGATTCCCGCGGTAACCTTCACGCTCGCACCCAACGAGATCGTGTCCTGGACAAACAGGTTGCTCAGGGTGAGATTGCGCCTCGCGGGAATGAAGCCGAGGGACGGTGTGTTGTTGATCGTGTAGCTGTAGAGTCGCTCGCCGGCGCCCCACACCAGCTTGTGCTCCTCGCCAACGGCGCGCGATTGCTGGAACTGCACGTCCCAGGTATGCAGGACGAAAGCGGTGCTGCCGAACGGAGCGAAGCTCTCGGTCTGGTCGAAGTAGGCTTGCAGTTGGATGTCGGAGCTCGAGTAGTGATGCTCCCAGCGGCCCAGGAGGTTTGCACCGCTGATGAGATTGCTTCCGTGGTTCCCGGCGTTCTCGAGCGCGCGATAGACATCGCCTTGCACGGTCAGCGCATCGTTCACTCGCGACCGGTCGATCCGCAAGCCTCCCTGGGCCCCATACCAGTTGTCATGGGCGCTCGAGCCGTCCTGCTCCTGCAGTGCAGCGCGTTGAAACGTCTTGCCGTAGACCCGGAATGCGGTCTCGTCGTTGAGCGCCCCGCCGTAGCGCGCCCCGATGTCCTGTTCGCGATTGCCGGCGGCGGCGCTCACCAACGTGCCGTCGGTCAGGTACGCAGGTCGGGTGATGATGTTGATCACGCCATTCTCGGCATTCGCACCCCAAAGCGTAGCTCCGGGACCGCTGATCACCTCGATCCGGTCGACGTCCTGGAGCATGACATCCTGCGCATCGAGGTAGACGCCGGAGAAGAGCGGCGAATAGACGCTGCGTCCGTCGATGAGGATCAGCATCTTGTTCGAAAAGCTTTGGGTAGCCGGATTACCGCCTAAACCGCGGGCGGCGGCGACATAGTTGCTCGCCGTGAGTTGCGTGATGGTGAGATTGGGGGCAAGTCGAAGCGCTTCCGCGACTGTCGTGACACCCGAGCGTGCGATGTCGTCGTGCGTGATCACATAGATCGACGCTGGCGCCTGCTGCAGAGGTTGGGGCGCCTTGGCGACGGAAGTGACTTCGAGGTTCGAAAGCTGGCCGAGCGAGAGTTGCGACAGATCGGGCTCGGCAGCGATAAGTGCGCGCCAGGGCGCCACGGCCGCCGTAGCAAGCAGCAGCCCACGCAGCGCGCCAGGGCTCGCACGGCGGCCGGCTGGCTTGCGGCCGCACCGGTGCACCGGTCCTGTCATTCAATTCCCCCTGTCTGGCCGATCGGGTGCGCTGCACCGCAAGGTGAACAGGGGGGACTACCAAATATTGTGCCTGGCCGGCCTACCCGGTCAGCAAGGTCCGCACGAGCGTTAGAAATTCAGCCGCCTTGATGGGCTTGCCGGTGACCCTCAGGTCCGGGTCGCCCGGGAGCTCCCGGGTCACCGACTCGGTGTCACCGGTGAGCAGGATCACCTTCAGGGGCCCCCGCAGGGCGGCGCGCACTGCGGCGATGACCTCGACCCCCGTCTCGCCCTCGAGATGATAGTCGGTGATCAGCAGGTCGATGCCCTCGGGCTCGCGAGCTTTTTGCAGCGCCTCGCGCAGCGAGCCCGCTTCTGCGACGTGGTACCCTTCGACGCGCAACAACATGCGGGTTGCGTCACGAACCGCCAGATTGTCCTCCACCAGGAGCAAGCGCGACTTTGCCAAAGCGAGCGCCTCCTTTTGAGCCACGTTGCCAGCTCTCCTCGGAAACTGCAACGCATGGGCGTCGGCGTCAGCGTGTAGCCGCGCTTGCGTCGACATCCATCATCATTCGTACGAGCTGCGCCAGCGAGGTTGCACCCATCTTTTCCATCACCCGCGCGCGGTGAATTTCCACTGTCCGTTGGCTGACCTTCAGGTCGGCCGCCATGATCTTGTTCTGTTTGCCCGCTATCACCAACGTCAGCACTTCGCGCTCGCGCGGTGTCAGTGATTCGAGACGCTCACGGATCTGGCCGCGCTGATTGAGGGCATCTCTGTTGGCCCGATCCTTGGCGAGCGCGCGCTGAATCCGATCGATCAGGTCCTGGTCGCGGAAGGGCTTCTGCAGAAAATCGAACGCGCCCGCCTGCATGGCTTCCACCGCCATCGGGATATCGCCGTGCCCGGTAATGAAAATCACCGGGACGATGGCGCCGCGCAGATTGAGCTGCTCCTGGACCTCGAGACCACTCATCTGCGGCATGCGCACATCGAGCACCACGCACCCGGGTTGATCGGCGTGATACACATTCAGAAACTCGTGGGCCGAGGCGAGTGTCATCGGGTTCAAGCCGACGGATTTCAGCAGCAGGCGCAAAGAATCGCGGACCGCTTCATCATCGTCCACGATGAAAACGACCGGCGCGGATTCTTTCAAAGACTATTCCTCGGCGGCAATCGGTAAGCGCACTATAAAACAGGCACCCCGCGGCGTGTTGGGCCGGTAGTCCAGCGAGCCCTGGTGCGTCCTCAGGATTGTACGGCTGATCGCCAGGCCAAGTCCCGTGCCGTGCGGCTTGGAGCTGCAGAATGGATCGAAGAGACAGGGCAGGATACTGGCCGCGACGCCCGGTCCGTTATCGCAGACCACGATTTCCACCGTTCCGGGTGAGGATCGGCGCGTACGCACGCTGATCTCCCGTGTCGCAGCAATCGCCTCGGCGAGCGCTTCGATCGAATTGCGCACGAGGCTGACAATGACCTGCTGGATCTGCGCACGATCGACACTGATGGGCGGCAGATGTGCGGCGAGCTCGAAGTTGCAGCGCACCTGGTGGGCGCGCGCGTCGAGCTGAATCAGCCCGGTCAACTCGCCGAGGAGGGCGTTGAGATCTGTCAATTCGCTGTCCAGCCGATCGTGGCGGGCCAGCGTGCGCAGGCGATGGATGATATCGCCAGCGCGGACCGCTTGGGCGGTGATCTCTTTGAGCGCGCCCCGGATTTCTCCAATGTCGGGATCTGGCATGCCCAGCATGCGATCGCAGGCCTGCGCATAGTTGGCCACCGCGGTGAGCGGTTGGTTGAGCTCGTGCGCGAGACCGCCGGACATTTCTCCGATCGCGGCCAGGCGCGCGACCTGCGCAAGGCGTAGCTGGAGCTGGTGAATCTCGGCCTCGGGGTCGGGCTTGGTCATGACCGGAGTTTATGCGCGCAACGCGCCCGCGGCAAAACCAACAATGACCGGAACCGGGATGAATGCGAATGACCCGCACCGTACTGTGCGTCAGCTCACGACGGCGCGCGCCGTTCGGCTTTTACGTATTACGCGTCCGGGAATGGTTGGGTAACCTTCCCCCCGCTTCAGTACTGACACATCTGCCGCTCACGGTAATGGCCGTGCCGAGCACCGCGCATTCGAGCATGTAACGGTGCCATGGACCGGGTGCAAACTTTACCGTGAGCGTTTTTTTACAGCTCCGCGTCCAGCGGCAGCAGCGCCAGTAAGTGCGCTTCGAATCTCTGCCAACCGCTGCGCGCCGGTTCCTTCTGCAATTCCAGTGGAGTTCCGTTTTCCACGGTGTGCCAGGTGAGGGGCGGTTGGCGGCCCGGTGGATCCGCACCGGCGAAGTGCACCTGGTAGGCGTTTTCAGGGCGGGTCAGGGCATCGAAGCGGGCGCTGAGGGCATCGGCCAGAGTGCCGCTCTCGATAATCAAGCCCATTTCCGTGTTGAGGCGCACTGAGCGCTGGTCGAGGTTCATGGAGCCGATGAAGACGGCAGTCCGATCGAACACGAAAAGCTTCGCGTGCAGAGCGTAGTTGCCGTAGCGCGTGAGCCGCTTTGACTCGCCACTGCCGCGGCTGTTACCCAGCTCGGAGCGGATCTCGTAGAGCTCGATGCCGTCCCGGAGCAGTGCCGGGCGATGTCGCATGTAACCCGCCTGGGCCAGGACATCGGGCGCGGCGGGCAGCGAGTTGGTGAGGATGCGGACGCGGACTTGCTGGCTGGCCTTCTGGGCGAGCAAGCGCTCCTCACCCGGTACGGGCACGAAGTAGGGCGTCACGACTGTGAGCTCGGAATGGGTCGCGGCGATCTGCTCCGCTATGGGCTGATACATCAGTCGCCCGAGGCGCTCACCTGCCTTGATCTGCCGCTTTTCGGGACTGTCATACACCAGCCTGGAGCTCGCCCAGGTCAGCTCACTCTTCGCGACAATGGACTGCAGCGGCTCGCCGCTTTGCAGACGTTGAGCGAACTGCGCGGCGTTACTGTCGACCTTGGTGGGGGGCGCGCTCAGCTCCTGTCGGTACCGCGCCAGGGCCGCCGCGCCGCCATGACGCTGCAGCCGGTCGGCCGCGACGGTGCCCGGACTGTTCCAATATTCGGCGAACTCCGCGGCCAACCGGTCGACGATCGGGCCCGCTACGAGGACGTCGTCATCGCCGAACTGGGAGTCCGGATCGACCTGGAAGTACTGGTCGCCGATGTTGCGGCCGCCGGTCA
>Ga0070665_100000912_pt1 | contig 37939 bp, 26 predicted proteins | sample KBSS13metaG_FD_65862 | JGI IMG/M metagenome (GOLD analysis project Ga0070665, IMG submission 65862) | Switchgrass rhizosphere microbial communities from Kellogg Biological Station, Michigan, USA - KBS S1-3 metaG | ecosystem: Host-associated > Plants > Roots > Rhizosphere > Soil ... | reverse complement strand
ACCGAGCTCGGTGACCTGCTCCGCCCAGGTGTCGATGACTGTCCGGATTTCTGCCGCCCCGAGCTGCGCCAGGGTCAGATCGTGGCGGGGAGAGAAGCAAACGACCCTGCAGGTGCCGGCGTGCAGTTGCGCCTGCAGCAGTGGATGCTCGCTCGCGTCCTGCGGCACGGTATCCGGTAGAAATGCCGGAAAATCGTTGGTGAATACGTAGGTCGAGGTGTAGGGAGGATTGCGCTCGCCGTTGGCCCGCACATTGCCCGCGCAGAGATAACACTGCGGGTCGTACTTCGGCCGGGCCGCGGCCGGAGGCGACTCGACGCGTCCTTGCCAGGGCCGCCGGTTACGATGAGGCGAAACGAAGACCCACTCGCCGGTCAGCAGATTGCAGCGGCGCTGCGGCTGATCCAACAGGGGTACGGTCTTCGCGCCCTCCGCCGGCCGCGAAACGAACAGGGTCCCTTCCCTGCCGGTGCGGGCTTTGTAGGCAACACTGATCTCATGGATGATGGCATCCTGCGCGGCGGCCTCGATCAAGGCGACCGCACAGCCGCCGAACCCGCCTCCGGTCATGCGACAGCCGAAAACGCCGCCCTGCCGACCGATACCCCGCGCGATGTCCACTGCAGCGTTGAGCTCGTCGCAGCTCACTTGATAGTCATCGCGCAAGGATGCGTGGCTTGCGTACATGAGCCGCCCCAGCTCATCCCAGTCGCTCTTGCGCATGCATTCGGCAGCGCGCAGCGTCCGCTCTATCTCGCCGATGACGTGCCGCGCGCAGCGCACACTCATCTCATTCAGGGTGGCGGCGTTCAGTTTCTCCAGAGTCGCCTCGCGTAGCGAGGGCACACCGAGCACCTCCGCCGCTGTCTCGCACGATTTACGGCGATCCGCGTAGCCACTGCTGGACAGCTCGTGCTTGACGTTCGTGTTGATGATGAGGACGGCGATCGCCGGGTCGGCCAGTGGCAACCAGGTAGGCTGCAGAGAACGACAGTCCAGCAACAGAGCCTCGCCAACACGACCGGTCGCCGAGATGAACTGATCCATGATCCCGCAGGGCACACCCGCGTAAGCGTGCTCGGCTTTCTGACACAACAGGATCTTGTCGATCGGATCGAGCTCGACGCCGGTGACGACCTCGAGCAGGCTCGCCGTGGCCGTCTCCAACGCCGCACTGCTGGAAAGGCCGGCCCCGATGGGCACACTCGAGGCAATGACCGCATCGAATCCCTGCAGACGCTGGCCGCGCTCCAGGAAGCCCGCCAGCACACCCTTGGGATAGTTCGACCAACGCCCCTTGGCGTCCGGCTGCAGCGGCGCGGACAAATCGACCGTCACGGTTTCGCCGCTCGCCTCACTGTGCAACACCACCTTGTCACTGCCGTTGGGAGCCGCGGCAATGACGGTGCGTCGCTCGATCGCCATCGGGAGCACGAAACCGTCGTTGAAATCGGTGAATTCCCCGATCAGGTTCACACGCCCCGGGGCACTCGCCAGCCAACGCGGCGCGTGGCCGAAGTGGCCGCGGAATGTCTCGGCGGCACGGCTAGCCGGGTCCGGACTCATTGCCGCTTGCCGCTGCGCGCACGGGCGAACAACATGCCCAGGCCGAAAACCAACAGCACCAGGCCCCAGCCCAGGTTGACATTCAACCCCAATGAGCGAGCGTACTGCGCCCGGTCACCGAAGAATCCGTATAGCACCAGCAATGTACCGTAGAGCGTAAAGAGCGCACCGATCGGCAGTCTGAGATCGAAGTTCATGCCCGTTCTCCGTGCGCTCAGCGGAATGCCAGGTTCAACAACAACGTCACCGCCAACACGAGCGTGCCGACGACGACGGGCTTACGATACCAGCGCTGCTCGGTCTCCGCCTGGCGCGGGGTGAGCGAATAGACCAGCCCCTCGAGCTGCGCATCACTCTTGTTGGGACGGGTCACGAGAGAGATCAGCACCGTCAGGATGAAGCACGCGCTCCAGGCCACGATCGCCACGTAAAAGTTCTGCCCCATTTCACTGCGAAACACAAAGTCCGGGGCAAGCCACGCACCCTTCAAGCCGGGCGCGGCACCGCTCGGCAGCGACAGGCCATGAAACACGGCGGCGCATACGGTACCTCCCAGTAGGCCGAAGAACGCACCATGCCCCGTTGCCCGTCTCCAGAACATCCCGAGCAGGAAGGTCGCGAACAGCGGCGCGTTGACGAAGCCAAACACGAGCTGCAGCAGGTCCATGATGTTGTTGAATGCCGAGGCGAGATAGGCCGTGGCGATCCCGAGCAACACGCCGGCGACGGTCGCCACGTGCCCCATCCAGAAGTAGTGCCGGTCGGACCTGCCCGGGGCCAGGTAACTCTGGTACAGGTCGTAAGTCCACACCGTATTGAAAGCCGTCACGTTGCCCGCCATGCCGGACATGAAAGAGGCGATGAGCGCAGTAAGCCCTATGCCGAGCACTCCAGAGGGCAGGTATCGCGCCAGGAGCGTCGGGATACTCATGTTGTAGTCCGGCGTGCCGTCGGCGGTGAGCGGCAGCGCGGGATGGCCCGCAACGTGCGGCAGGGCTATCACGATCATGCCCGGCAGAATGACGAGCAAAGGGAAGAACATCTTGGGAATCGCCGCGATCAGGGGGGTGCGACGCGCGGCGGACAGCGAGTTGGCGGCCAGGGCCCGTTGTACCACCAGGAAATCCGTACACCAGTAGCCGAAGGAAAGCACGAACCCCAACCCCATGACGAGCCCGAACCATTCGACGCCCATGGGATTGGCAGTCGCCGTGCCGAGATGCGACCAGGACTGCGTCCAGGTACCGGCCGCGTAACCCTGGCCGGTTGCCACCGGGATGAGCTTCTCCTGCAGGGCGCTCCAGCCGCCAACGTCTTTCAGGCCCAGGAATACCAACGGAGCGAAGCCCGCCACGATCAGGCAAAACTGCAATACCTCGTTGTAGATCGCCGAGCTCAAGCCGCCGAGGAAGATGTAGACGAGCACGATCCCCGCCGACACCGCGATACAAGCGCCGTATTGCCAGCCCAGGAGAAGCTGTAACAGGGAGGCGAGCGCATGCATGGAGATACCCGAAGAGAATACCGTCATGATGGCGAACGTCGCGGCGTTGAAACCGCGGGTTTTCTCGTCGAAGCGCAGCTTCAGGTACTCGGGCACCGAGCGGGCCTTCGAGCCGTAATAGAACGGCAGCATGAACAGCCCGAGAAACACCATGGCCGGGATGGCCCCGATCCAGTAGAAATGACTGGTCATGATGCCGTACTTGGCGCCGGAGGCGGCCATGCCGATCACCTCCTGGGCACCGAGGTTGGCCGAAATGAAGGCGAGGCCGGTGATCCAGGCCGGCAGCGAGCGGCCGGACATGAGGAAGTCGGCGCTGCCTTTCATGGAACGCTTCAACGCCCAGCCGATGCCCAGCACGAACGCGAAATAAATCGCGATTACCGCGTAATCGATGGCCCCCAGGTTGATGTGCATGGGCAGCTAGCGGACCGAGAACTTGTAGAGGATCGTGTTGCGGTACGTCTGGCCGGGCTCGAGGATCACGGACGGAAAGTTGGCATGGTTCGGGGAGTCGGGGAAATGCTGGGGCTCCAGCGCCAGGCCGGCGTGCCGCTCGTAGGCCCAACCGCCCTTGCCTACACTCTTGCCATCGAGAAAGTTGCCGCTATAGAACTGCACGCCGGGCTCGGTCGAAGAGATTTCCAACACGCGGCCGGTATCCGGGTCGTAGACGGTCGCCACGATACCGAGCGCCCCCGGCCGCTTGTCCAGCACGAAGTTGTGATCGTAGCCCTGGCCGTTCTTCAGTTGCGGGTCGGCGGTGTCGATCCGCGCGCCGATGGCGGTGGCTTGCCGAAAGTCGAACGGAGTCCCCGCGACCGGTTGCAGCACTCCCGTCGGGATGAGCGTGGCATCGACCGGTGTGAAGCGGCCGGCCGGAATCTGCAACTGCTCACCGAGAATGTCCCCGTGACCACGCAGGTTGAAGTAGGAATGTTGCGTCAGGTTCACTGGCGTGGCCTTGTCGGTCACGGCCGTGAATTCGAGGCGCAAGCTATTGTCGTCGGTCAACGTGTAGACGGCGTCGACCTTCAGAGTGCCCGGATAACCCTCTTCACCGTCTCGGCTCGCATAGCTGAGAGCCAGTTGCGCCCCCTGCTCTTGCACACCGGCGGAGGTGACTTTCCAGACGACCTTGTCGAAGCCGACCACGCCACCATGCAGCGAGTTGGGGCCATTATTGGTCGCGAGTTTGTAGCTCACACCATTGAGCATGAACCGGCCTTTCGCGATCCGATTCCCGTAACGACCGATCAGGGCTCCGAAGTAGGAACTGCCCTTCTCGTAGTCCGCCAGCTTGTCGTAGCCCAGCACGACATCCGCATAGTGCCCATTCCGATCGGGGGCGGTCAGCGAAGTAATGATGCCGCCGTAGGTCGTGATGCGCGCCTCCATGCCATGCCGGTTACGGAGTGTGTAGAGCTCGACGGCGACTCCCGCCGGCGTTTGCCCGAAAGGCGCGTGGGTCACTGTATCTGACATTGGAGCGGCACCCACCCATGAAGAAGGCGCGAACGAGACCATGGCGAGTGCCGCAGTCGTTGCGGGAGTCCCGGCTTTTCGGAGCATTTAGGAGTTCCTCTATAAGGCCCAACCGCCGTCGATGATATGAATCTGGCCCGTGGTAAAAGTGGCCGTCGCGAGGTAGACCACCAGGTCCGCGATTTCCTCCGGCTTGCCGACCCGACCGATCGGCTGACGCGCCACGAATGCCGCACGGGCCTTTTCATAGTCGCCCTGCGCGCGCAGACGATCATCGAGAGACGGCGTCTCGACCGTGCCGGGACAGATGGCATTACAACGGATGCCGCGGCTGATGTAGTCGGCGGCCACGGCCTTGGTGAGTCCGATCACGGCAGCCTTGGTCATACCGTAGACGAATCGCGATGGGGCACCTTTGATGCTGCTGGCGACGGACGACATGTTGATGATAGTCCCATCGCCGCGCGCCAGCATACCCGGCAACACCGCCCGGATGGTACGCACCATGGCCTTGACGTTCAGATCGTAAGCAAAATCCAACTGCTCGTCGGTGCAGTCGAGCACCGTGCCGTTGTGGACGAACCCTGCACAGTTGAAGAGGATGTCGATCCTGCCGATGTCGGCCAGCGTCGCTTCGACGTTCTGACTATCGAGGACATCCAGCTTGCGGGTCTCGATGCCGTCGATCCCTTGCAGCTCCGCCAGCTTGGCCTCGTTGATGTCGGTGGCAAACACGCGCGCGCCCGCGCGTGCCAGCGCTTCAGCGCTCGAGCGGCCGATGCCCTGGGCAGCGGCCGTAATCAGGGCAGTCTTACCTTGCAAACTTTTCATGGAACCTTCCGGATCATTCGCTGACATCGTACCGATGAATGCATCGGGAAACCAACTTTCGCGGGTGGAAACGCGCTCCCACGGACCACCCCGGGGGGGGCCAACCCCAACCCGTCGGGCTCACCGTCGGGATAATTCAACAGGAGTCCGAGCCTTACCAGTGCTGCGCCGCGAACGGCTCAAACCTGCGAACGGCTAAGCGGATCCTCGCGCTCATGCGCGTCGTCCCCCTCCCGTTTCAGTCCCGCCTGCAGGGCAATGGCCTCGGCGCAATGTTGTAGCGCCGGCAACAGGCCCTCGCCGTTCGAGCCCCCCTTCTCTTTCAACATGGCGATGGTGAGTGCCGCGTTCATCGATGAATGCGGTGAGCCCACCGGCACCCCGATATCGAGCGCTCCGACAAACCGCTCACCCTCGGCGCGCTCGTAACCCCGCGCGCGGATCGTTGCCAGGCGTTTCAGGAAGGCGGCACGCCCGGCGGCCTTTTCGCTCTGCCAGTCCTTCTCGCGGCCCAGGATCTCATCGCGAACCGTCTCCTCCATGTATCCCAGGAGCACTCGGCCGGAGGTCGTATGCATCGGTGAGTGCAAGGACCCCACTTCGACGGAGAGCCGGAACGGCTTGGGACTTTCCGCTTGCGCGAGGACGAGGACGCGGCCGTGATGAATCACGCTCAGGTGGCAAGATTCGCGCAATTCCTCGACGAGGGCGCGCATCAGCGGCTGCGCCACTTTCAGCAGCAGCTCGTAGGGCGAGTGAGTCCGGGACAGCTCGAACAGCTTCAACGTCAGCGAATATGCGCCCGTCGCCGGCTCGCGCCGCAGGTAGCCGCGGCTCTCCAGGCAGGCGAGCATGCGGAAGATCTCTCCCGCCTGGCGCTTCAACGCCCGGGCGAGCTGCGCCTGGGTCAGCGGCACCGCCTGCTCGGAAAGGTATTCGAGTACATCGAGCGCCTTCTCGAGCGCCGGCACAGAGTATTTCGTGCGCCGCTCTTCCAGGCTCAGCAGCTTTTCCTGGCTCACGTGGCCTCCTCCCCGAGCAAGCCCCAAATCGTTGCCGGTATGTTGCCACCCGGCCACCCCCGGGGCCAACGACCTGCTGCGATGGCCGCGTAGACCAGGCGGATTCGTGGCAGCTGCCGTGCAGGCAGCTCGTACCCAGCGCGTACCCCCGGGCTCATTCAGTAAGTAGTGCGACCGCCCGAGATATCGAACGTCGCAGCCGTCGAGAACGAGCATTCCTCGCTCGCCAGCCAACACACCAGCGCCGCCACCTCGCTGGCCTCACCCAGCCGGCCCATGGGAATTTTCGACTTCATGTAGTCGATTTGGCTCTGGGGCAACTGGTCCAGGATCGGGCTCTTGAAAGTCGCGGGCGTCACACAGTTGACCCGGATGCCGCTCGAGGCGAGCTCTTTGCCGAGCGACTTGGTGAGTCCGATGACACCGGCTTTGGCCGTCGAATAGGCGGAGGCGTTGGGGTTGCCTTCCTTGCCGGCAACCGAGCTGATGTTGACGATCCGACCGTAGTCGTTCTTGAGCATCTGCGGCACGATCGCCCGGCAGGAGTTGAAAATGCCGTTCAGGTCGATGTCGATTACCCGCCGCCATGCGTCGACCGGGTACTCCCACAACTTCGCGGTCGGACCGGTGATGCCCGCGCCGGCGACCAGAATATCGATCCGGCCGAACTTACCGTATACCGCCTCCGCTGCGCTCACCATTTTGGCAGCATCCGTAACATCCACCTGCGCTGTGTGGACGTCGCTACCGATCGAGGCGGCCGCCTTGCCCAGAGCGGCCGCGTCACGATCCCAGAGACTGACTTTGCCACCCTCGGCAGCGATGCGCGTTGCGACCTCGAGCCCAACACCGGAGGCGCCTCCCGTGATGACGGCTACCCGGTTCTTGAATCGCTCGGTATACAAAGTCGCCTCTCGTGAAGATCAATCGATACGCCGCCAGGCGACGACCTGTTGCTGTTGCTCACCCAACTTCTCGATCCCCAGGCGGATGCTGTCGCCGGCCTCGAGGAAGATCGGGTTGGGCTTCTTGCCGGCGCCCACGCCGGGGGGCGTGCCGGTGGTGATGATGTCGCCAGGCTCGAGCGTCATGAACTGGCTGGTGTAGCTCACCAACCTGGCCACGTGGAAAATCATGGTGCGGGTGCTGCCGGTCTGCATCCGCTGGCCGTTCACGTCGAGCCACATGTCGAGCTTCTGGACATCTCCCACTTCGTCGCGCGTCACGAGCCAGGGACCAACAGGACCGAAGGTGTCACACCCTTTGCCCTTGTCCCACGTACCCCCGCGCTCCATTTGAAATGCGCGCTCCGAAACGTCGTTCACGACGGCATAGCCGGCGACGTAGTTGAGTGCTTCGCTCTCCTCAACATAACGCGCGATACTGCCAATCACGACACCGAGCTCGACCTCCCAGTCGGTTTTTTTGGAATCCCGCGGCAGCATCACGGGGTCGTTCGGACCCTGGAGGCAACTCACGGCCTTGGTGAAAATCACTGGCTCGGTCGGAATGGGCAGATTCGACTCCGCCGCGTGATCGGCGTAGTTGAGCCCGATGGCAATGAATTTCCGCGTCCCCGTGAACGGCAGTCCCAGCCGCGGGCGGCCCGGAACCAACGGGAGCGACGCCGGATCGATCGCGGCGAGTGACTCGAGGCTCGCGGGGCTCAACTCGGCGGGCCCGATGTCCGCGCAGCGGCCCGACAGGGCCCGAATCTGCCCTTGGGCATCCAGAATTCCCGGTTGCTCGCGACCGGCGGGACCATAGCGCAACAATTTCATGACGACTCACGCCTTCAGTTGATTGGGGGCGCCACTGTATCCGATATTGCGCGCGCGGCCCTCGTCCCACATACTAATATCGGTATCACATAATGGGAAGAACACCTTCAGTCCGGCTGGAGCCGGCCGTCGCCGCGGCAGCGCAGGAGCCCTCCGAGCCCCAGCGCCTGGGCAGTCAGACTTTGTTTCGCGCCCTGGATGTCATCGAGCTGGTGGCGGAGGGCCCGATCACGCTCGGCGACCTTGCCGAGCGGCTTGGCCTCACTCGCAGCACGACTCATCGACTCGCCTCCGCGTTGACCGACCGTCGCTATCTGACATTCGTACGGCGAGGCGGTTACAGCTTGGGACCGAAGCTGCTCGAGCTCGGCTTCCGGGTCCGTGACGAGCTGGACCTGCCGCGAGTCGCCGGTCCGCAACTCGAGAGGCTGGCACTCCTTACAGAAGACACCGTGCACCTCGGAGTGCTCGACCACGGGCGCGTGCTCTACCTCGACAAGATTGCGGGCAAGCGCCGGATCAACATCAGCTCGCGGGTCGGCGAGTTGCAGCCGGTCCCTTCGACGGGATTGGGCAAGGCGCTCATCCTCGATCACAGTGAGGAAGAGTGGATCAACTTCTTCCGTACGCAGACCAGCACTCAATGCGCGCCGCTACCGCTCAACGAGTGGCTCGCAAGGATGCGCAGGTATGCGGAGGCGGGTTACGCGTACGACCTGGAAGAGAACGAGGACCAGATCCGGTGTGTCGCCGCTCCAGTCAGGGATGTTGCCGGTCGGATCACCGCGGCCATCAGCGTTTCGAGCGCCGCGCAATACATGAACGACCAGCGCATGCAGACGCTCACGAAGGATGTTGTCGGGACCGCGCGGCGCATCAGTGAGGATCTGGGGTGGAACGGGAAGGCGGCTCGGGAGCCAATGGTGTCGTCAGCCTCTGCCAAAGCGCAGAAGGCCGCACCAAAGAAGCGACGAGCGCGACGGCGCAAGGTTGGCAAGGCACGGGGGCGCTAGATCTATCTATGAGTCCGCTAATTGGAAATGCGCGCGGAAACTTGGCCGCTATCGCGCTGGCCTTGGGGGTGGCAACGGGCCCCGTTGCGACACTGGCGGCGAGCCCCGCGGTGCCCCTCGCAATGGGAACCGCCTGGTATCCCGAACAGTGGCCGCAATCTCGTTGGGAGCAAGACCTCTCCCTCATGGAAGCGGCACACCTCAATGTCGTACGCGTGGCGGAGTTCGCCTGGAGCACGCTGGAGCCGCGCGAGGGACAATTCGAGTTTGACTGGCTCGATCGGGCCATAGCCGAGGCGGCACGGCATCATATCCGCGTGGTTCTCGGCACGCCCTCAGCCGCTCCGCCGGCCTGGCTGACCACGAAGTATCCCGACGTCCTGCGCGTGGCCGAGGATGGTCGGACCGACGAGCACGGCGGACGCCAGCAATTCTCTTTTACGAGTCCCCGCTATCGGCAACTCGCCCGCAAAATCGCGGAACAGATGGCGACCCGCTACGGACACAACTCCAACGTCATCGGCTGGCAGATCGACAACGAGGTCGGGCCGCCATCGTTCGATCAGGAAACCCGCGAGCAGTTTCATCGTTGGCTGCAACACAAGTACGGCACGGTCAAAGCTCTCAACGAGCACTGGGCCACCGCCTACTGGAGCCAGACGTACGACGACTTTGGCGAAGTCCCGATGCACACGAAGAACGAGAACCCGGGACTGCTCCTCGACTGGAAGCGCTTCGTCACCGACACCTGGACAGACTACGTCGACAACCAGGTCCAGGTCATCCGCCAACACTCCGAGCCGCGCCAGTTCATCACCACCAACACCATGCTTTGGAACGGTGGCTTCGATCACTACATTCTGCACCATTCGCTGGACATGGCGGCATGGGATGAGTACGTGCCTGGCGGCCCCTATGAGTGGCTCGACTACGCCCTTCAGCACGATCTCGTGCGGGGCTACAAGCGCGCGAACTTCTGGGTGATGGAAACGCAGCCCGCGTTCGTGAACTGGGGGCCGATCAATCGCTCACTCGATCCCGGCCAGGTCAGGGAGATTGCGTGGCAGGCCGTCGGTCATGGCGCGGACGCCGTCCTCTACTGGCAGTGGCGCAGCGCTCTCAACGGACAGGAGCAATATCATGGCACACTTCTGGGGGCCGACGGGACTCCCGTGCCCGCTTACGGCGAAGTTCAGAAGATCGGCGCCGAGTTCGCGCGTGTCGGCACCGCTCTGTCAGGAACAACACCGCACAGTCGCGTAGCCCTGTTGCAGTCCTACGCAAGCCGTTGGGCCATCGATTTTCAACGTCATCACAAGGATTTCGACCCCATCGCGGAATTCGGTGCCTTCTATCGCCCCTTTGAGCGCGAGGCGCAGTCCGTAGACGTCGTCTCCATGGACGCGCCGCTGCAAGGCTACGCGCTCGTCGTCGCACCTGCCCTGAACGTTATTTCCGACGCGCAAGCCGAACACCTGGCCGACTACGTTCGTCAGGGTGGGCATCTCGTGCTCGGACCGCGTAGCGGTATGAAAGATCCGTACAACGCCCTGTGGACCCAACGCCAACCTGGCCCGCTCGTCGACCTGCTCGGTGGGCGGGTCGAGCAGTTCTATGCTCTCGATCAGCCCGTCACCTTGTCGGGCCAACCGGGCGCGGGCCACGCGACGATCTGGGCCGAGACATTGGAGGCAGTATCGCCGCAGACCCACGGGTGGTTGTCCTACAGTAGCGACCAGGGTTGGCTCAGTGGCAAACCGGCCGCACTGACCCGTAAAGTTGGCAAAGGAAGTATCACGTATCTCGGTGCGTGGCTCGACGCGGCCTTCATGCAAAAGGTCGCGACAGAGCTTTTGAAGGACGCGGGCGTGGAGCCGCTCCTGCCGGGCTTGTCCCCTGACACTCCCGTGGAGATCTGCGAACGCTCCGGAGATGGTAAGCGGATCTGGATCCTCATCAACCACGCCTCACAGCCGCAGACCCTCAAATTACCTGCCCCGGTGAAGAGCTTCATCGTCGGCACCGGTCGAGACGGAGCGGGAAGTAGCCTGACGCTCAGCGCGCACGACGTGGTCGTCGTAGATGTCGGGATGCCCCAACCGCTATCCTCACGGACCCCGCAGGAAAAACAATGATCCTCGCAGGCAAACCGGTTCGGATTACGGACGCCTCGCGCGGCATCCTCAAAGCTCGAAGCGCACGCCGACACTGTACCGGCGATCGTCGATCGCGAAGCTGCTAGGTATCAACGGCGTCCCGATGTACTGCTCGAGGCGGGTGCGCAACAGGTTCGAGCCCTGGACGAACACCGAGAACGGGTTGCTGACATCATAGGTGAACGACGCATCCAGCCAGCCCAGGTCCTTGGTGTAGATCGGGTTGTTCGGCAGAGCAGCGTTCGCGCCCGTGTAGATGCTGGTATAGAACGTACTGCGCCAGTTGTAGGCCACGCGGAAGGACACCGGTCCTTTCTCGTACATGCCGATCAGGTTGAAGCTGTTGCGGGACAGGCCGGGCAACGTCGTCGACAGCCCCGCCACCGAGCCCGGTGCGTTGGAGTCGGCATACGTATAGGTGGCCTGCGCGCCCAGGCCGCTCCACAGGCCGGGGAGGAAGTCGAAGAACTGCTGATAGCCGAACTCAAAACCCTTGACGGTACCGCTGCCGCCGTTGGCCGGACCGGTCAGGTTGTAGGTGACGCCGTCGATCACCAGGCCCGGTGTCGTCAACTGCTCGACGAAGTCGGTGATCTTCTTGTAGAAGACGCCGCCGGTAACCGATGTGGCCGGCCCGATGTACCACTCGAGACTGCCGTCGAGCTGAGTCGCCTTCGTCGGGGCCAGCCGCGGGTTACCACCCGTCGCCGTCTGCGAGGTGACGATCAGGTTGTAGGAGGGCGCGAGCTGGCTGAAGTCCGGGTGGTTGACGGTCTTCGAGGCAGCGAAGCGTGCCTGAAGCTCGTCTGTCAGCTTCCACCGCAGATTCAGGCTGGGCAGCGCGTCCGTATGGTTGGACGATAGGCTGACCGGCGTAAAAGTCACAGGTGGGCCCGGGTTCGTGAGATAACCGTTCACAAAGTTCTGTACGCGCACGGCGCGCACGCCGATATTGCCGTCCATGGGAACACCGATAATGGCTGCGAAGTTGGCCCTCAGGTAGAGCGACGTGTTCTTCTCCTCCTGATGCCAGCTTTGGTTGCTGGCAACGGTCCCGGTAGCGGGCAGGGCAATTCCCAGTGTACTGGTGAGGCCGCCAAGGTTGTTTTCGAGCTGGCTGACGCTCGGCACGAGCGTCCTGGGTATGACGGCGCTGCTCTGGGTCTTGGAGTAAAACGGGTCTCCTGGTATCAGACCAAAGAGCTGCGGATTGGCATACATCGCCGCGGCAGTGATGTTCTCGCCCGCGGGTCGCACGGCATTGAAATTGGCAACACGGTCGGCAAAACGCAGTCCGCCGGACAGCGAGGTGAAGAATCCGCCGTCCAGTGCCCAGTCCGCATCCAGCCGATATGCTTTCTCATTGCCGTCGTAATGATTCTGGTTATCCGTAATCTGGCCGCCGGTGAAGGAAGATAGCTGCGTCAGATCCCTGCCGACCGCATCGTTGGGGATGCCGGCCTGGGTAATGGTCTGGGTCGCATCGACACCCGAGGCGAGCATGATGAACGTCGGGTTCTGGAGAAATTCGGTCGCCGTGGCGTAACTGACATCGCCGGTGATCGTCAGCGGACCCGGACTCCACTGCGCATTCAAGGCGTACTGACGATTGACATCGGTCACATCGCGCCAGGAGCCCCAGGATTGCGAGGTCTGCTTGGCCCAGGACACCTGGTTGGCAATGTTCGAATTCGGGAAGAAGCTCGCCGCAGTGATCGGCGCGTTGGTCGAGTTGAGGTAAGTGATGTACTGGTCCTGGGCCGAGTCCAACTCCTGCATGCCGACCTCGGCATACAACAGCAGGTCGGATTTGGGCTGCCACTGCAATACGCCATCGACACCGGTGCGTTGGCGCTCGCCCATGACCTGGTCGTTGAACCATCCGGCGGGAATCACCGCGAGCTGACCCGGCAACAGGGTCTTGTTCACGTAGGGTGCGTTCACACCACTGGAGTCCTCACGATAGGCCCGGTCCTGGTAGCCGACGGACAGCAGAGCGCCGATCTCACCGATGTCAGTCTGGAAGCGGTCGCTGATCAGGCCGGTGGTCTGTGGCCTGGCCTGCCGCCGCAAATCGGCGTAGTGCTCGGCGACGCTCGCCTCGACTTCGAGACCGTTGAAATCGAAAGGCTTGCGGGTACGCAGGTCAACCGTACCGCCAATGCCGCCTTCCAGCAGGTCTGCAGTGGGATCCTTGTAGACGTCGATGCCCGCGAGCAGCGTCGAGGGAATGTCCTCGAAGTTGAGAACGCGGCTGCCGCTTGCGCTGAACACTTCGCGACCGTTCAAAGTCGTTTCCACCTGGGGCAGGCCGCGGACGACGAGACCACTGTTGACAGCGGAGCCACCGATGGTGACCGTGCCACCACCCTCGCCAAGGTCACGGCCGATCTGAATGCCGGTGATGCGCTGTAGCGCATCGACGGCGGTGGCGTCCGGGAGCTTGCCGATATCTTCTGCAACGATCGAGTCCACGATCGTTGCAGCCTTCTGCTTGATCTCCTGGGCCCTCTGCAGGGAGGCCCGGATTCCGGAGACGACCACTTCCTCGAGCTGCGCCGGCTGATCAGCCTGCGTTTGTTTACCCTGGCCAGTCGCGGCTTGATCGCCCGCGTTCCGGGCGAGCACCAGGCCCGGCACCGCGCTCCCCAAAGCGGCAGCCACCGCAGACGAAATCAGTATATTGCGGAAACTCATGCTCTCCCCCTGTTGGCACGGCCCGGTTGCGGCCGCCGCCCTGCCATCCGTGGAGCTGAGAAATGCGCGTCAGTTGGCCTTCAGCCGAGCATAGGGTCCGATGACCGTCCCGACGAACCCGCCAGCGACGTCGGTGCTCAGGATTGAGGCGTCGTCCTGTTCTTTCAAAGCTTTCCAGCCCGATCCGCCTTGGTCGAAGTAGAACGAATACGCGCGTGCGTTGCCGCTGATGCGGAGCTGAAGCCGCGGACTCTCGTCGATAGGCACACGAGCTATCGTGTCGGTATGTGAACCGGCGCGCTTCTCCAGGAAGACCTCAGTCGAGGCGGCATCGGGTTGGCGCCGGACGCCGAGAAAGTACCAGTAGTTCTCGCTCTGGAAGGCGGCAAGACCAGCCGAGATATCCGGCGCCTTGGGGACTTCGAGCTCCGTGCTGGCATCGAACGATTGGTGCTGCTGGCGGTGCCCGAGAAAGGATGGGTTGCCCAGGCTGTCCAGTTGCACCGGGCGTGGGTGGAGGCTCAACCAGCCCGGTCGCTCAGACAAGGTGGCCCACAGCCGCTTGGGCACCCGCACTTGCAACCACTCAGGCTTCAAAGTGGTGGAATCAAACTCATCGCGCCATGTGAAGTTGCCGGTAGTTGGATCAGCGCCCGCCGCGGTGTCGGCGAGATGCCAAGCTTCAGGCGTGCCCGGCTTGGCGGCCAGCGCAGCCGCGTTCGTTACGTCCCCATGTCGCCCGGGCGCCTCCGCCACATACGGAATCCCAACCCCTTTCCCGAGAATCGTCGGCCAGTCATTCGCCCACATCACGGGCAACAAGAACGTCTCGCGCCCCGTATTGAAATGGACCTTCTCATACGCCCGCGACCCCAGGAAGACGGCCCACCAACTTCCATCCGGCGCCTCGACCAGGTCTGCGTGTCCGGCATTGATCACCGGGTCAGGCCGATCCGCCGGCAGCTCGCGCTGCGTCAGAATCGGGTTCCGGGCAAACGGTTTGAAGGGCCCCCAAGGCGAGCGCGCCCGCAACACGACCTCCGAGTGCCGCACACTCGTCCCACCTTCTGCGCACAGCAGAAAGTACCACCCATTGCGGCGGTACAGGTGCGGTCCCTCGATCCACACCGGTTTCTTCGCAAAGTTCACGCCCCCGTTGACGAGTACCTTGCGCGGCCCGATGGGCTTGCGAGTGGCAACGTCAAACTGTTGAATCCAGATCGCGCGATGACCGTCGTACTTCGGCGGACCTACAGGAGGCCCGTTATTCAGGATGTACGCCCGTCCGTCGGCATCGAAGAACAGCGACGGATCGATTCCATCGACTTGCGGCAGCCAGACGGGGTCCGACCAGGGTCCGGCGGGATTGCGCGCAATGGAAAGGAACGTACCGCCCGAATCAACTGCGGTGGTGACGACGTAGAACAAGCCATCGTGAAAGGCGATCGACGGGGCATAAATGCCACGCGAGACCTTCAAGCCGTCAAAGTTGAGCTCGCCCGGGCGGTCGATGACCTGCCCCACCTGGCGCCAGTGCACCAGGTCGCGGCTTTCCAACACGGGAACGCCGGGAAAGTAAGTGAACGTCGAATTGACCAGGTAGAACGCCCCGTTCGCCCATGTGACGCTGGGATCGGGATAGAAGCCGGCGAGTATCGGGTTGCGGTAGGTTCCCGGCGGGGCGGGTTGGTCGAAAACCGCGTCGTGCCCGGAATACTCAAACCAGTCGAAATAGACGGCCGGCTCAGGCACCGAGGATAGCTGCGCCAACATGACCGCCGCCGACAGGCCGACCACACCCGGGTCCGCGTCATCCGCGCGCGCCGTCACGATCGCCAGTGCGGCGACCACCGCCCCACACACCAGCCCCGGCGTTCTACGACGAACCCTCATCGCCCGATTCTAGCACCGCCCGAATCTGATGTTAGCGCTATCTCAACGGGCGCCCGCCACCCTCATGCGGTGGCGGCCTGCAACGACAGCTCCGGCGCCTTCCGCGTGCTGTTCAGCTTGATATTCAACCGCAGCTCGTTCACCGAGTCCGCGTTACGCAGCGCCTCGTCATAGGAGATCGTGCCGTCGTTATAGAGATCGAACAGCGACTGGTCGAACGTGGACATCCCCAGCTCACGCGACTTCTGCATGATGGGTTTGATCTCGTGAAACTCACCCTTGAGCAACTTGTCCGCAATGGTCGGCGTGTTGATCAGAATCTCGACGGCCGCCCGGCGCCCCTTGTTGTCGGCAGTTCGCACCAGGCGTTGCGAAACGATCGCGCGCAGGTTGCTGGACAGGTCCATCAGGAGCTGCTTGCGGCGCTCCTCGGAAAAGAAGTTGATGATGCGATCGATGGTCTGGTTGGCGCTGTTGGAATGCAGCGTCCCGAGGCACAGGTGTCCCGTCTCGGCGAACGCGATCGCGTGCTCCATCGTCTCGGTATCGCGGATCTCACCGATCAGAATCACGTCCGGCGCCTGCCGCAACGTGTTCTTCAAGGCGTTGTGCCAGGACTTCGTATCGATACCCACCTCGCGGTGGGTAATGAGCGACTGGTGGGACTGGTGTACGAACTCGACCGGATCCTCCACGGTGACGATGTGTCCCGCGGACGAGCGATTTCGATGGTCGATCATCGCGGCGAGAGTCGTGGACTTCCCCGACCCCGTGGCGCCCACGACCAACACCAGGCCGCGCTTGGTCATCACGATGTCTTTGAGTGTGTCCGGCAGCCCCAACTTGGCGAAGTCGGGAATCTCGTTCGCAATGGTGCGCACGACCATCCCGACATTCTGCTGCTGCTGAAAAACATTGACGCGGAAGCGCGCCACGCCCGGAATCGAGATGGCGAAGTTGCACTCGAGCTCGGTGCCGAACTCCTCCCGCTGCTTCGGGTTCATCAACGCATAGGCCAGATCGCGCGCCAGGTCTCCCGTCAGCTTCTGGTTGGTCAGGGGCTGCATCACGCCCGAGAGCTTCATGCTGGCCGGGAAGTCCTTTGAAATGAACAGGTCCGAGCCGCCGGCGCTGCTCATGGCGGTGAGCAGCTTGACGACATAACTCCGGGCCTGATCTTCGCTGAGGCTCGCCATCGGTCCCTCGATAATGAACGGACGATTTATCAGCCAGCCTAACGAATCCGGGGCGTAGGAGTACGGTATTGCTTCTCAATGCGCGCGGGCGCTACTGCTTCTTTCGTCTCACTGGGGGTCGCGAGGACGCGCGTCTGCCGTGTGTGTCACGAATCGAGCGAACTGCTGTCATAGAGCGCAACAACCACCCGGTGTGCTCGCGGATGACCTTCTGTAACAGCGCGAGGCGACCCGCATCGACCTCGTCCCAATTCAGCTTGGTCAACATACTGCGGCGCGCATGCTGAAACACCATCAACTGGCCGCTCAGGGTCATGGTGCGTATGAGCGTCTCCTCGTCGTCGGCCGGCCGCCCCAGCATGCGTCCAACGATGGTCGACGTGACCTTGATCATGCGGCTGCTCACACATTGATAAACGAGCCTGAAGCCGGCGGCGGGACCTTCGCCCGACTGTATCCGTGCCATGAACAGCCGCCAGTCCTCGGCCTCGTTGGCCGTGAACATGAACTCCACGAGTTGCACCTGGATGGCACAAAACGCCTCGATGAGCTCTTCGTCGTCGGCCTCGCGTGCGACCGCCTGCTCCGCCCGCTCGACGACCTGCGACATGTACTCCCAGATGCGCTTTACAATATCTTCGACACAAGCGACGAAAACGCCTTCCTTGTTGTCGAAATAGTACTGCAGCGCCGGGGCATTGACGCCCGCGGCAGTAGCGATATCGCGTGTCGAAGAGCCGTCGAAGCCACGCTGCCCAAAAAGCTTCACAGCCGCGCCGATGATACGTGCGCGGGTCTCTTCCCCGCGGGCATATCCGCCTTCGACCGAATGCCTATGCCTGGCGACAACTGCCATCGAATTCCTGCGCGTGATGAATTACCAGGGATGAAAATATACCAGTTGACACATTTATTCCAGATGGCATATTTGTACCAAACGGAATAATTGTAAGGTACCCCATGGATACCCTGGCCAAGGTCGAGGCGCCGCGCGCGACAAAAGTGAGCCGGCGGACGGTAATGCTGTCCGTCGCTGGCGTATTGCTGGTCGTCGCCCTCGTCTGGGGCGTGCGCTGGTGGACCGTCGGTCGCTTCATCGAAAGTACCGACGACGCTTATCTACAGGCGGACAACGTCACCGTCGCGCCGAAGGTGTCCGGCTATGTCACCGAAATCTTCGTCGCTGACAACCAGGCGGTCACTGCGGGCCAGCCGCTCGTGCGGCTCGACAGCCGCCAGTACGACGCCATCCTGGAGCAGGCGAAGGCGACGATTGCCGCGCGCAAAGCGGACATCGAGCGCGGCCAATCGGAGATCCTTCAGCAGAACGCCAACATCCAGCAAGCCCGGGCACAGCTCGAGGGTGCGCGCGCCGCTGAAACGCACTCCATCGAGGAGGTAAAGCGTTACGAGCCCCTGGTCGCGACAGGTGCCGAGACGACCGAACGTCTCTCCGACCTCAAGAACGCTCGCAACCAGGCGGCCGCCACCGTCGCCGCCGACATCGCGGCGGTACAGGCCGCGGAGCGGCAACCCGCGACGACCCAGGCGCAGATCGACCAGGCACGCGCCCAACTCGAGGCTGCCGAAGCGAGCATGCGCCAGGCCCAACTCGACCAACAGGACACGTTGATACGCAGCACCCTGCCGGGTCGTGTAGGCGACCGCTCGGTGCGAGTTGGACAGTACGCGCAACCGGGCACGCGTCTCATGACCATCGTCCCCGTGCAGGACATCTACCTGGTGGCGAACTACAAGGAAACCCAGATCGGCCTCATGCGCGCCGGCCAGCCGGCGACGATTCATGTCGACGCCCTGGGCGGTACCGACCTGCATGGCACGGTGGATAGTTTCTCCCCCGGCACTGGCTCGCAGTTCGCGCTGTTGCCGCCCCAGAACGCGACCGGCAACTTCACGAAAATCGTGCAGCGAGTGCCGGTTCGCATCCACCTCGATGTGGGCCAGGAAACACGCACCGTCCTGGTCCCGGGTCTCTCCGTAACTGTGCGTGTCGACACGCGCAGCGGTCGGGACGCCGAGAAGCGCGTCGCGCGCGAGAACACTCGTGGCTGAACCAACCAAGGGTCCCGCCGCCACTGCCCCAGCGCCCGCTGGCGCCGGGGCCGCGGGTGGCGACCATCACAATGCTTCCGTCACCGACTGGATTGCCGTAGTCGGCGGCGCGCTCGGCGCGTTGATGGCCACGCTGGATATCTCGATCACCAACTCCGCCTTGCCCCAGATCCAGGGCGAGATCGGCGCGACCGGCACGGAAGGCACCTGGATCTCCACCGGCTACCTGATGTCGGAAATCGTGATGATTCCGTTGGCTGCGTGGCTGACGCGGGTGTTTGGCCTGCGCATGTTCTTACTGAGCAACACCATTCTGTTCACGGTGTTCTCCATCATGTGCGGCATGTCCCACAGCCTGCCGCAGATGATCATCGGCCGTATCGGCCAGGGATTCACCGGCGGCGCCATGATCCCCACGGCCCAGACGATCGTGCGGACGCGCTTGCCGGTGCACCAGATGCCGATCGGGATGACGTTGTTCGGCCTGATCGTTCTGACAGGCCCGCTGCTGGGACCCGTGCTCGGCGGCTGGCTGGCCGAGAACATCGACTGGAGCTGGTGTTTCTACGTCAACGTGCCGGTCGGCGTGGCGCTCATGATCCTGCTGTACGTCGGACTGCCGAAGAGCATCCCCGACTGGCACCAGTTCGTTTATGCCGACTGGCTCGGCATCCTGGGTCTGTCGACCGGCTTGAGCTCGCTCACGGTGGTGCTGGAAGAAGGTCAGCGCGAGAACTGGTTCGATTCGACCATGATTTGCTGGTTGACCATTCTTGCCGTCGTCGGTATCGCCATCCTGGGCATTTCGCAATTCACGGCTAAACGCCCCGTCGTGCGTCTGCGACTGCTGGGCAACAGAAGCTACGCCAGTGTCATTTTCATCGTTTTCACGGTGGGCGCCGGTCTGTATTGCGTGTCCTACCTCCTGCCACAGTTCCTCGCCGGCATCGCCGGATACAACGCCGAGCAATCCGGCGGCATCATGCTCCTGGCCGGCCTACCCGCCTTCGCCATGATGCCGATCTTGCCGCGCATGCTGACGAAGGTCGACGCACGGCTGATGGTCATTGCCGGACTGCTGGCCTTCTCGATCAGTTGCATGCTCGACATCAGCCTGACCGCGCAAAGCGTCGGACACGACTTCTATGCGTCGCAGATACTGCGCGGCGTGGGCCAGATGCTCGCGATGATGCCTCTGAACCAAGCCTCCATGTCCGCGGTCTCCCGGCAGGAAGCCGGCGACGCGGCGGGCCTCTACAACATGGCACGTAACCTCGGCGGCTCGGTTGGCCTGGCGCTGCTGGGCATCTACATCGACCGCCGCAACGCCTTTCACGACGCCGTCATCCGTGATTCCGTGACCGCGAACTCCCTCGTCGGCCAGGAGCACCTCGCCGCCACGTCCGCGGGCTTTGCTGCCCAACACGGCGATCCGGCGTTTGCCCATCTCCAGGCGCTGGGGCAGTTGGCAGGGGAGATGCAACTGCAAGCCTCGGTCATTACCTTCTCAGAGACCTTCTACGTACTGGGTGTTGCCCTGTTGCTGTGCATCCCCCTGGCCCTGTTTCTGAGGAAGCCGACACCGCCCCCGGCCGGCGCCCCGCGCGCCGCCGGGTCGGCCGCACACTAAGGAGAGGCGGATGTCATCGAACAACTACCCCGGATTGCGCTCCTGCGTGCTCGCGGCCTTGGGCGCTACCCTCCTCGCAGGTTGCAAGGTTGGCCCCAACTACGCGGGAGCGCCGGAAGTCGCACCGAATGCCGCCAAGGCGAGTGCCTTCACGCGGGCGCCCAAGGAAGTGGCCTCCACCGCACCCGAGACCGCCAAGTGGTGGGAGTCTTTAGGTGACCCCGAGCTCGACAAGCTCATTGAGACGGCGCTCGCCCGGAGCCCCGACATCCGGGCTGCCGAGGCACGACTGGTATCATCCCGCGCCGGCCTGCGCGGCCAGCGCAGCAACGAACTGCCCAAGAGCTCAGGCAGCGTCGCCTACCTCCATGCGCATTTGCCGAGCTCGTCCCTGGGTCTGAGCTCCGCCGATGTTTATAACATCGGCTTCGATGCCACCTGGGAAGTCGACATGTTCGGCGGCACGCGTCGCGCGATCGAGGCCGCCTCCGCCGAAGCCGAAGCCGTCGACGCCGATCTCGCCGACGCGCACGTCCAGCTTTCGGCTGAAGTCGCCCAGGCCTACGTTGATTTGCGCGATCAGCAGCAACGTATCGCCCTCGTCCGCCAATCGGCCGACCTGGAAGAGCAGGTCCTGACACTGACACAACAGCGCCGCGCGCAGGGTGTCGCCTCCGACCTCGACGTCGAGCGGATCCGGACGCAGGTCGAGAACACCCGGAGCACGATCATTCCGCTCGACGCACAGATCACCGAGTCCCTCGACCAGTTGGCGGTGTTGACCGGCAGGGAGCCGGGCGCACTCGACGCGGAGCTGGCCGCGGTCGGCCCCTTGCCGACGTTGCCCGCGAAAGTCGCCGTTGGCGACCCTGCCGCGCTCTTGAAACAGCGCCCCGACATTCGGGCCGCCGAGTGGCGGCTCGTCTCGAGCAACGCGCAGATCGGCCAGCACGAAGCGGACTGGTTTCCCAAGCTGACCCTGATCGGTGACCTGGGCTTCAGCGCCGCGGAGCCCGGACACCTGGTCCGCAGCGGCAATTTCCTGTGGCTCGGCGCCCCACTGCTGCAATGGAACGCGTTGGACTTCGGCCGTACCAAGGCCAAAGTCGACCAGGCGAAGGCGGGCTTCGAGGAAGCCGCGGCAAAATACGAGAGCACCGTGTTAGGCGCCCTGAGGGACGCCAACGTGGCGCTGTCCCGTTACGGCCACCAGCGCGACAGTGTCATCAGTCTCCGCAACGTCGAAGAGTCTGCAACCCGCGCGGCGACACTCACCCAACAGAGGTACCGTGCGGGCACCAGCTCGGCCCTCGACTGGCTGGATGCCGAGCGGACGCGCTTCTCGGCGGAGCAGAACCGGATCGCCGGCGACGCCGACCTGATCAAGGACTACGTGTCCCTGCAAAAGAGCCTCGGACTGGGCTGGCAGCCTCCCGCGACCGCCGCAAGCCGCTGAGACCTGCGCGGACCGGGCCTGGGCCCCCCTTCCGGCTGCAGGCAGTCCTTGGCCGCCCCCGGTGCAGGCTATACTCCCCGGTCGGGTGAGCTACCGGGGGGAGCTTCCATGCCGTCGTCCATCGCCTCGCTTCTGAACCTGCAGTCCGTCGCCGCCACGCAGCGGGCGGCCACGTGGGCGCGTGGTGTCAGAGACTTCTTTCCGGGATTGTCCGTGCGCGAGTTGGGCGGAAATCTCAATAGCGGCTCCATCAGCGGCATGCGCTTCGGTCCGGGCAGACTCTGGTCGGTCCAGTCACCCCCGTTGCTGGTGAGCTACGACCCCGCCGGCAGTCCCGACGAGACCCAACTCTTTTCCGTGATGATGCAGCTGCAGGGAGCGACGACGGCGCGCCAGAAACAACGGCACTGCCGCCTGCATCCCGGCGACTTCTGTGTGATCGACAGCAGTGTGGCCTTCGAGCTCGAGGCGCCGGGCGCCTCGCACATCATGTTTGTCCAGATGCCCCGTCCCGCCGTGCTCGGCCGGCACCCCTACCTCGAGCGGCACACAGCGGAGATCTTCGATCCCACCGAAACGGGCGCGGCGCTGTTGCGTGGCTTGCTACTCAACATCCTGGACACGGCCGCTTTGCTCGAGGATTACCAACGCAGCTCAGCGTTGGGAGCCATCATCCAGTTGCTCGGTGCGCCCAAGTCTCCCCAGGGGGACGGGATCGACGAGCTCAACTGGCGGGTCCGCACCGCGCTCGCCTACATCGACGCCCAGTTTGCCGACACCAGCCTGACCGCCAGCCGCATCGCCCGGGAGCAAGGCATCAGCCGGCGGCGCCTCGATGAGATCATGAGACAGTCGGTGGGCAACTCACTGACCGGCCAGATCTGGAGCCGGCGCCTGATGCAAGCGGCGACCGACCTCGCCGAACCCCAACGCGCCGGCCAGAGCGTGGCCCAAATTGCCTTCGCCGCTGGTTTCGAGGACGCCGCCCATTTTACTCGCGCATTCAAGCGGCGGTTTCACTGCACTCCCCGCGAATGGCGCCGTCGCGGAATCTCCACGGCGACCCAGGACGCACGCGCGAAGCTCAACCCGCTCCCCTGTTGAGAGCGACTGCACGGAACCTGAAGGTCACCGGGCACTAGCGCTCTCCAGCAAACTCCTGCTCGGGATCTTCGATTGACTCGAATAGCCGCTCCGAAGGGGGTGACCACTCGAGAACCTCGTGTCGCATATCCGCGAAGACCCGGCAGAGCTGCCCGAGGCGGTTGATGGCCGCCGGATCGGTTCGAATGCAAAACTCAGTTATTTCGCGATCAGGCAATTCCTCATTGTTGTTGAACCTGAATTGAATCGCGCTATGTCCTTGAGCATCTACTGTGAACACCCGCAGCCGGAAATAGCATGACGAACGATCCTCAGGACGTTCGGAGCCCCGCTCCCAAAGCAAGGCGCTGCGCGCGTGCAGTGGGAAAGTCTGCATCCCATCCGCCCATCCCAGCAATTCCTGCGCCCCTGGATAGAACTCCAAGCGGCCACGTACGCGTCCATTCGATGCCGTCATCGAAAGATGTAGATGATAGGTTCCTCGTACGGATAACGGATGAGGCAAATGTACTGGGCCATGTCCTAGTGCTCCTTTAGCGCTACCTTCGCCAATCGCATCCGCCAATCACTGCCTTCTAAAACTGCTTGTGCAGGGTGAGCGCCCACTCGCGTGGCATGCCGATCTGGCCATCGACGTAGCCCACGCCGGTCGTGGTCTTGGTGATGTAGTACACCTTGTCGGTCATATTAGTGACCTGCAGCGCCAGGCTCCAGACCCGCTTCGGCGACCAGTAGGTCAGGCGGCCGTTGAGCAGCGTGTACGAGTCGACCGACACTATGGGGGTGCAATTGATATCGCCGCAGGCGGCCGGCGTGTAGCTCAAATCGAGGCGCGGCGTCAGTGAGCCACTGCCCGCGAGGTCCATCTCGTATTGCACGCCGAAGCTCGCCTTGACCTTGCCGACATTCGGGGCGGGCGATCCCACCTTCACGGAAGGCGACAGCGACCGCGTGAACTTGAAGTCGAGATAACTGACGGAGCTGTCGATCAACAGCTTGTCGATCGGGCGCAGCTCGAACTCTCCTTCGGCACCCTTGCCATCCGCATCGGCGGCATTGAGGTACTCGCCGCACGGAGTGGCATATTGCGGCGGTAGCGGCTGGCCCTGCGCATCCACGCAGGTTGCCGGGGTGCCGAACGCCTGGTAGCCATAGTATTTCTCATCGAAGACGGCCAGGTTGGCACGCACGCGATGCTCGAGCCACTGACTCTTGAGACCGGCCTCGTACGATTTCAGGGTCTCGGGACCGAACCCGATCACCTGCTGCGGGAAGTACGGTCGCGGGGTAATCCCGCCCCCCTTGAAACCGGTCGACCATTGGATGTAGGTCATCAGGTCCGGCGTCCATTGGTAGTCGATACCCAACCGATAGTCGGTATGCGAACCGTCGAAGACGCCCTGGCGCCCGTTGAGCGGATTCGCGGGGTTGCTGAGCGGCAGATACGGGGTAACGCCGTCGATGTTGAGCCGCTCGAACGTATAGCTCTTGTTTTCTTTCGTGTAACGCACGCCGGCGATCACCGCGAGCGCGCTCGTCAGGTGCCACGTCGTGTTGAGAAACGCCGCGTGCGTCTTGACCTCCGCCGGATCGTTCTGCATGAAGTCGAACGTGGGCTGGGTCGGCGTCCCGAAGGGCACGAACGGATCATCTTCGCGCGACGCATAGAAGGTTTTCTGGTCGAAATAAATCCCACCGGCCGTGTAGTCGAGGAACCTGCGGACAGACCCGTTGAGCCGCAGCTCCTGGCTGAACTGCCGGTGCGTGAACCGCGCCTCTTCCAGAACCAGCGGAATCGGTGAGTCGCTGTTGTCATCGCCGAACTGGCTCACGTAGTGCCGGTACGCAGTGATCGATTTCAACGCCAACCCATCGCCGATTTTCCAGTCGACCGTAGCCGAGCCGCCGAAAGCGTTCAACGTATTGTTCGGACTGGCGTAGAAGGCGCCGTTGGGAGTACCGGGCGAGCCGAAAATGTCGATCGCCTTGTAAGTCACTCCCGGGTCGAGGAAGTTGGCATAGTTTGCATAAGGGTGATTCGGCACGAAGCGATTGTCATAGGGCACTCCCGGCGGTCCTCCCAGCCACTGCACGGGGGCCGTGGGGGTCGTACCGAGCAGCGTGTTGGCCGACGTTCCGGAATTGTCCTGGGTGACATCGCCGATGAGGTTGACCTCGACATCGCTCGAGGGCAGCCAGCGCAGTGAGACGCGTACCGCGTTGTAATCGATGCCGCCTTCAGTCCCGGTTTTGCAGTCGGTAGAGAAATTACCTCGCGGAATCTTGCCCGCTACGACGTAGGGGTCGTTCGGATGTGTGCAGGCATAATCGTACAACTGCACGTAGCCGTCCTGCCGGCGGCCTACACCCGAGATGCGCAGGAACAAGGAATCGGGGATGAGCGAGAAGTCGCCGCTCGCACGCACTTCAACGCGATTGAGGCCACCGTACGTACCTTCGACGTAGCCTTCATTGCTGCCGCTCGGCTTCTGTGAGTACAACTTCACCGAGCCGCCGAGAGAGTTCATACCCGACAGAGTGCCCTGCGGACCGCGCAGGATCTCGATCCTGTCAAGGTCGAGGAGCGCGAAGTCTGAGCCCGTCAAGGTCGCAAAAAACACATCATCGATATAGATACCGACGCCCGGATCGACGGCAGGATCGAAGTCCGTTTGTCCGACGCCGCGGATCTGCGCGCGCATCGAATTACCACCGCCCGCCGGGTTCTGCTCCAGGATGACGTTCGGAGCTTGTGCGGAGACGTCCTGGAGGCTGGTCTGACTGCGCGCTTCCAGCATCGCACCCGTAACTGCCGTGATCGCAACCGGAGTCTCCTGGAGATTTTCCTTGCGGAACTGCGCCGTGACGGTCACCGTCTCCACGCCGCCGGAGTCACTGGTGTTGCCCGCCTTGGTCGAGTCCGCAGCCTCCTGCGCCCACCCGGCGTTCGCCGCCACGCTGGTCGCGAGCACTGCCCATACAAGCTTGAATCTCGGCACGATGTCCCCCTAGTTGGCGGCGCCGGGCGCCGCAAAACCCGCTCGAGTCGTTGCGCGCACGCCGCTTTTGTGTCGTTCTTCTGCGCGCGCCTGGTAGGAACATCGTATAGCCGCCGGACGGCGGCCTGTTGACTCAGGTAGAACCGCGACTTGACGCCCGTGGAAAAAGAACGGCCGCCCAGGTTGGGCGGCCGCAACAACTCTCAGACCGCCGCCCGTGCTACGGTTGCAACCACTGCGCCGTCATGTTGTAGGGCACGGACTCGAACAGGGACTCGACCCGGTAGATCCGGCCCGCGCGGATCTTGAACATTTCCATGAACTGTAGCGAGTTGGGGGACTTGAACGGACTTTGTTGGGTTTTGCCGTCGGTCGTCTGGTAGGTCGCGAATTCCGCCGGGTGATCGATATAGCCCGTCGACACGACCACGCCCCGCTCCTCGTCCACCAGAAAATACCGTCGTCCGCGCACTCGCTTGTCGTAGCGGAAAAATCCGAGCTTGAACTGGGGCTCGCAACCTTTCACGGCCGTCACGAAAGCAACGTCGGTCGTCTGGATACCGTTTTCCTGACGCTCACAATCCGGCGCGAACCTGGTGCGGATGGTGCCGTCGTTACGCTCCAGGGTACTGAAATAACCGTCCGCCACGGCAATCAACGTTTTGCGGGGCGTGCGTTGCGCGGCCGGCAGAACCTCCGAAAACGCCGGATCGTGCACGTAATGCGATGGGTCCCCGTACGGGCCCGGATCCGCGTTCTTGCGCTTGGCGACCACCTCGACTTCCGCGGTCTTGCCATCCTCGACCTTCAGCCTCATGGCGTAGTAAGAGGGTTGGCCATGCTCCTCGATGGAGCCGAACCAGGTTACGTTGCCGGTCGTCGGGTCCGCCTCGAGGAGAGGATTGGCATCCTTCGCCGTCACGCTCCCCCAGACACCGTCGCCGATCATCATCGACACGCTGTTCTCGGTATAACGCACCGTCCTGGCCCAGTGCACCCGCGCAGGGTCCTTGGCCACCAGGGCCTCCATGTACTCATTGGCCGCCTGAATGAGGCACTCCCGGTCGCACGACTTACCGGCGCTCGCGGCTTTGTGACTTACGGGCTCGGCATGCGCCACGCCCGCCACCCCCGGCGGACCGGCCCACGGCGAGTGCATGAAGTACGGGACGTAGGTGAACACCGCCTCGACCCGATAAATCAAGCCGTTGCGGATTTTGAAGGCCTCCATGAGCGAGATGGAATTAGGCCACTTCAAGGCCGTTTTGAGCGTCTTGCCGTCGTTGGTCCGGTAGCTGTCGAAGGTGTTGGCATGGTCGAAGAACCCGGTGCCGACCACCACGCCCCGCTCCTCATCGACGATCGGGTAACGCCGCTCGCGGACCCGCTTGTTGATCTTATAGATCCCGAGTTTGAACTGCGCTTCGCAGCCCTGCGCGATGGACGCCGCTCCGTTGGCTCCGCGGGTCGTACTGATACCGTTTTCGGTGCGCTGACAATCGGGATCGAAGTAGGTGAAGATCTGGCCGTCATTGAGCTCGACGGTACTGAAATATCCGTTCGCGACAGCAATCAGGCGCTCGCGCGGGCGGCGCTCGTCGGGAGCCAGAGGCTCGGCGAAGGCGGGATCGTGCACGAACTCCTTCGCGTTGCCGAATGGCGCAGGCAGAGTGCCCTTGCGTTGAACCACGGTCTCGACCTCGATGATCTGCCCGTCCTCGACCTTGAGTCGCATCGCGTAATACGCTGGCTGACCATACTCCTCGACGGTGCCGAACCAGGCCGCATTACCGGTCTGCGTATCCGCGACCTCCAGGCCGGTTTGCGCCACGCCGCTGACCGAGCCCCACAGCCCGTCGCCAATGGGCATTTCCACGTCATTTTCGGTGAAGCGGACCGACTTGGCGAAGCGGGCGCGCCCGGGATCCTTGTGAGCGAGCGCGTCCATGTAACTGTGAAGGGAGCTGATCAGGCAGCTTCGATCACAATCGGTGGCAATGACCGCGCTGCGCTCACCGGGCGCCTGCGCCCACGCAGACGCGGTACCAGTCACTGCCACCACTATCATCACCAGTTTCAGGGCCATGGATCGCATGGCAATGTTGATTCTCACCTTCGCCCCCCACCTTTCCGAAAGTCATTCGCCTCTTTACGCTACAGGTGAGGCACGACAGTTTTCAACAGGCAGATTTCGGGGCATGATCCGGCCCCTAGGAGAGTCCGGCATGCGGTCACTGCCCATTGCGCTATTGAGTCTGCTCTGCGCGGCTGTTGGATGTGCCGAGGCGCGTCCGCTACCCGATGTCGTCATTGACGATACGAACGTTTACCCGGAGAGCATGAGTGCCACGAAAGACGGGCGCCTGTTCATCGGCAGCATCAAGGGCATCATTTTCCGGGCCAAGCCGGGCAGCGCGAAAGCGGAGCCCTGGATCAGGCCGACTGCCGACAACGGCCTGCTGTCACTGCTGGGCGTGCTGGCCGATGAGAAATCCCAGACGTTGTGGACCTGCTCAGCGCCGAATCCTTTCAGAAATCCGCCCGCCGTCGGCGTCGCGGCGTTGGTCGCGTTCGACCTGCGGACGGGAGCAAAAAAAGGCAGCTATGCCTTTCCTCCACCGGCCTCCGTGTGCAACGACATCACGGTCGCACACGACGGCACGGTCTTCGCGTCGGATACGCCCAATGGCCGTATCTTCGAGCTCAAGCGCGGTGCGCAGAGCCTGGAGCTGTTCGCCGAGGATGAGCGCCTGAAATTCATCGACGGCCTCGTGTTCAGCGGCGACGACACGTTGTACGTGAACATCGTAACGAAAGGATTGCTACTTCGAGTCGATCGCACGCCGAGCGGTGGCGTTGGCGCAATTACCCAACTCACGACTTCCGCGCCGCTCGCGGGACCGGATGGGTTCCGACTCATCCATGACCGGACTTTTCTCCTCGCGGAAGGCAACGGCGGCCGCATCGATGAGGTGACGATCAACGGCGATAACGCCGACATCAAGGTCCTGCGCGAGGGCCTGGTTGCGCCGCCCGCGGTGACCCTGGTGGGACATACGGCCTACGCCCTCGAAGGCAAGATCGGCTATCTCGTCAATCCGAAGCTCAAAGGCCAGGACCCCGGGGTCTTCCAAGCGTACGCCGTACCCCTGGGCAAGTAGATGTCAACGGCTCGCCACCTTGCGAGGCGTGGCGAGCACCTGGACCCAGTAGAGGGCATGCTTTGAGTCCTGGCTCGTGGCGTAGCCGAGACCCATCTCGACGAAGCGCGGGTCCATGATGTTTTCGCAGTGACCGGGGCTGTCCAACCAGCCCTGGACCACCTCGTCGACGGACTTGGGGCCGTAGGCGATGTTCTCGCCGACGAGTTTCTCCTCGTAGCCAGTGGCGCGGACGCGATCGGACGGCGTCTTGCCGTGCAGGTCCTCGTGCTCGAAGTAGTTGTTCACGGCCATGTCATTCGCGTGGCCGTATGCAACACCCGCTAACGTGTTGGATAGCGTCACCGGCGGAGCGGGACCAAACATCTCGTTGCCGCAGCGGGCACCGCGAGCACGCGCGTTGTTGACGAGTTGCATCGCGCGGGTGGCAAGGATGGGTGAGAGAGACGCCTTGGGGAGGGGCACGAACGCCGTCGCGCCAGCCGCACTGTCGGCCACCGCTGGCGCAGTGGGCACAGCGCCCGCTCCAGGCGCGGCGGGCCCGAGGGCAGGCGCGGGAGCACGCGGCACAGGTGTTGGTTCCGGGGCGGCGAAAGCGTCAGGATCAGGCGCAGGCACCGCCGCATCGTTCGGCAACGGCGCGTTCTCCGGCGGCACAGGCACGCTCGGCGGCACCGGCGCTGGCGCCGGCACTGCCATCGACGCGCCGGTCCGCGCCGCCTCCGCAGTCAACTCCCGCCCCGTCGCCAACACGATCCAAGCATCAAAACCACGCCGATAAATCCCGATCTCATGCAACCCCTGGCTGGCCAGGGTCCGACACCCCGACCGCTCCAGCAATTGCAACATCGCCTCGTCGGGCCCACGCACGTGCAGGCCGGCCGCCGACACCGCGTGGTAGCCACTGAAGTCGACCGCCTGCGTCAGCGTGCGCCCAACGGCCCACTCCTGCGCGCTCCGGTCCAGCAGTGGGTTATGGTGAAGCTGCGGGGCCGCCGGCAGAACGCCGCCGCAACCGCCCTCACGAAGCACCCGCACGGCAAAAAGAACATCGGCCTGGCTCGGCAGCGCAACCAGGACGGCGCCGCACACCAAAAGGCCCCACAGCAATCCGCGGAATGCCCCGCGTCGCGCCGCTGGCGCTTCTCGGGATTCCCTCCGCTGCGCTCCGGTTGCGCTAGTCATGTAACGCTCCTGCCCTCCGAGCGAACGTCTCATCGCAGGAACGCGCGGGCGGGGTATCGGATGACCGCGGGAGCCCCCTAAAATTCGCCTCACAGAATGAATGCAAGGGAACGACATGCAGCCACGCGGATTCCTGGTCAGAGCGGCGCTCGCTCTCGCCTGCCTCGCACATTATCTCGTGTCGCCCGCTGCCACGGCAGATGACCTGGGAACGCGGCTACTGCGGCAGCCGGCGGTCTCAAGGGACCACCTGGCCTTCGTCTACGGCGGGGACATCTGGGTGAGCGACCGCAACGGTCAACATCCGATCCGGCTCACGACCCACCCGGCATCGGAGTCGGTGCCGCACTTCTCACCGGATGGCAGCTGGATCGCGTTCTCCGCCGGCTATGACAACAACATCGACGTATACGTGATACCCGTCCAAGGCGGCCAACCTCGACGCCTCACGTGGCATCCGGCCGCGGACATCGTCACGGGTTGGAGCTCCGACGGCAAACGTGTCCTGTTCGTGTCAAATCGCGAAGTCTCCAACAGCCGCAGCGGCCAGTTCTACGAGGTGCCCCTGGAAGGCGGTTATGAGCGCAAGGTCATGAAAGCCGTCGGCGTGGAGGGCACCTGGTCCCCCGACGGTAAACGCCTGGCATACCGCCCCTACATCCAGGCGTACTCGGCCGCAAGCGGCTGGCGCCAACACCGCGGCGGCGATACTCCACCGCTATGGATCCTCGATCCGACCAGCGGCGCGTTGGAAAAGATTCCGCACGTCAACGCCTCCGACAAAAATCCAATGTGGATCGGGGACGATGTGGCCTTCATCTCGGACCGCAACGACGGCGCCGCCAATCTCTTCCTCTATGACGGGCACGCTCATACTATCCGACAACTGACGCACGAGACAGTGTGGGACATCCGCAACGCCGGTGCCTATGGTCACACCATCGTCTTCGAGACCGGTGGGCTATTGAAGTCGATCGACCTCGACAGCGGGCAGATCCAACCCCTCCCCGTCCACCTCGCAGCCCAGGCCCCGCAAGCGCGACCGCAGTGGAAGGATGTGGTCAAGAACATGACCAACTGGGATCTCTCATTGACCGGCAAGCGCGTCCTCATCACCGCGCGGGGCGATGTCTTCAGCGTCCCGGTCAAGGATGGCCCCGTTCGCAATCTGACGGCCACATCCGGTGTGCGCGAAGCCGATGCTTACTGGAGCCGGGACGGTCAGCACGTCGCCTATCTGAGTGACGCAGGCGGGCTCCAGGCGCTCCTGATTCGTGATGCGCTCGGCCTGCAAAAGCCCGCCCGTCATGCACTGACGTCGGCGCGCGATGCGGGCAATGCGAACTACTTCTCCATGTTAGGTTGGGCACCCGACGACCGGCACGTGGTGTTTCAGGACAACCATCTCCACCTGTATGCCATCGACCTGAGAAACGACGCGGTGACCCTGGTCGACACCAGTAAGCGTCGCGGCGCGTTCGACCCGGTATTCTCACCGGACGGCCAGTGGATCGCCTACACCATCGTGGGTGAGAACTACTTCACCCAGATCAGGCTCTACAGCTTCGCCACCGGGCGCGCCACGGATCTCGCGGATCGCTTCATCCAGACCGACAATCCGGTTTTCGGCGGCGACAACCTGTTGTATTTCACGGCGTCGATCGATTCCGGTCCCAGCCGCAGCGGCCTCGACATGTCCACGCAGGAGCGCCCGTTACGCAAGGCGCTCTACGCGGCCGTGCTCGCCGCCGATGGCAGGTCGCCATTGCAACCCAGGAGTGGCGACGAGGAGCTGCCCGGCAGAGGCAAGGGAGGCCCGGTCCCGGGCGGCCCGGGACCAGGCCCCGCCTTCGCCAGCGCCGCAGACCGGGCAGCACAGCTGCGCCCCACCGATCAAACGCCTCCGGCCCTGAAACCCACCCGCATCGACCTCGAAGGTTTGTCACAGCGCTTCGTCCCGATCCCCGTCACAGAACGCAACTACGACCGCCTGATCGTCGCCGCCGACGGCGCCTTGTTCTATCTGGCCCGCCGGCAGCCCGGCTCCGTCCTGGAGCCGCCGAGCCCGGTCCATGGCGCCGACGCCGACCTGTATCGTTATGACTTCGAGGACCGCAGCGAGAAACTGTTGCGGTCCGCCGTATTCGACCTCCGCGCGAGTGGCGATCGCAAAAAGCTGCTCCTCGCGCTCGGTGACAACAAGCTCGACGTCGCCGATGCGAACGAGAAACTCGACTCCAAGCCGCTCGACCTGGGCGGGCTGCGCGCATTGATCGACCCGCGCCAGGAATGGCACCAGATCTTCGACGAGGTCTGGCGCATGGAACGAGCGTACTTCTACGATCCCAACATGCACGGGCTCGACTGGCGCGCCGTACACGCCCGGTACGAGCCACTGCTGCAGTACGTGCAACGGCGCGAAGACCTGAGCGAGCTGCTGATCGAGATGATCGGCGAGATCCAGGTCAGCCACAACCGGCTGGCTGGCGGTGACATCTATCGTGAGCGCTCCGAGGATATCGGACTCCTCGGCGCCGACTTCAGGATCGAAAAAGGCCTGTACCGGGTCGACAAGATCTATCACGGCGATCGCTGGAATCCTTTCGTGGTATCCCCGCTCACGGCCCCGGGCGTGAATGTCGCTGAGGGCGACTACATCATGGCTATCAACGGGCACCCGCTCGATGTCACGACCAACATCTTCTCACTGTTGCAAAACACCGCTGAAAAGCAGGTCGCGCTCACGGTCAGTCGTGACGGTGTCGAAGCGGACGAGCGCAGCGTCACAGTCGTCCCGATCAAGAGCGAAACCGGCCTGCGACAATGGGACTGGGTCGCGCACAACCAGGAGTATGTCGAGCGCAGCAGTGGCGGCCGAATCGCTTACGTCTACCTGCCGGACACGGCTGACAATGGCTACCTGTTCTTCAACCGGATGTTCTTCGCACAAAGCGACCGCGACGCCGTCATCGTCGACGACCGGCACAACGGCGGCGGGCAGGCCGCGAACTACATTCTCGACGTGCTCAGCCGCAAATACCTGTCAGGTTGGAAAGACCGCGATGGCCTCGTCTTCAACACCCCGGCCGGTGCGATCTACGGCCCGAAGGCGCTGCTGATCGACCAGGACGCCGGCTCCGGGGGCGACTATCTCCCGTACACCTTCCGTACCTTGGGATTGGGCCAGCTGATCGGCACCCGGACCTGGGGCGGTCTCATCGGCGTCACCGCGAATCCGCCGCTCATCGATGGTGGCACGCTGACCGTACCCTTCTTCCGCATGTACACACCGGCCGGCGAGTGGCACGTCGAGAACGAAGGTGTGACCCCCGACCAGGAGGTCCAGTTGGAGCCGGCAGCCGTGAACGCGGGCAACGACAACCAACTCGATGCCGCGATCGCGGCAGTCTTGGAGCAGCTCCGGACGACCAGGACTTTGCCTCTGAAAGCAGCCCCGCCCTACCCGACGCAGGTGGGAAAATAATCCCACGTCGCGGCGCAACAACGCACCGCGACGGGCGGAATATGTAAAGTCATCAGGATCACCGGGCCGATCCTGGCGCCTCACGTTCCAAGTTGCTGTTCTGCCGCAACAATTATCGCCCGCGGAGTGTGAAATCCGCAGGCGCTTGCGGGCGGCGTCCGCTGTAACTTCGAGCGCGTCATGATGCTTTCCCGCCACCGCCACCGTTGCGCCGGCCGCCGCCGGGCATCCCCGGTGCCCGTTGCGTTGGCGCTGGTCGCGACGCTCCTGGGCAGCGGCGCGCGGGCGGGTTGCCTCGAGCTGTCGCCCCCGAGTACTCAACCGCTGCAAGCGCTCAGTCTCCGGGACCCGAAGAAAGCCATCGCTGCCATCAAGGCCGAGATCGATGCCGCCAGCCGCACTACGCCGGTGGACGAATCGCGCATCGCCGCTCTGTATGCCATCGAGGCCTCGAGCTACAGCCTGCTGGAGCTCGATGCGGAAGCACGCTCTGCGGCACTGAAGGGCCTCGAGTATGCGCCCCTGCCGAACGACTCGACCCATCTCACACTGCAGATGGCGTACGCGGAGAACGTCTACGACTCAGACGGCATCAACGCCGCTCTCAACGCGCTCGAGAAAGCACGCAGCGTGCAGCTGTCGGGCTCGCGCGCAGACCTGTGCCTGCAGATCACCATAGGCGTCGTCCAGAATCGCGGCGGCCGCTCGGATCTCGCCCTTCTCACTCTCACCCAGGCCTACCGTGCCAGCCTGTCGGTTCCGGTCATCGAGCCCCGCGTGGCTGCCGCTGCCGCGTTGTCACCCGTCATGCGGTCGGTGGGCGACTACAAACAGGCCCTCGCGCTAAACCAGGAAGTGATCGACTGGGACACCAGGCATGAGGCCACGCTGAGCCTGTCGGTTGCGCATTATCTGCGTGGCCAGATTCTCAGCGAGATGCACAACTACAACGCTGCCATCGAGGAAACCCAACGGGCACGCAAGCTGAGTGTCGAGCTCCTGGACCAACAGGGAGTCGGTTTTGCGGACCTGGCCATCTGCCAGGTGCGCCTGGAGCTCAACGAGCTGACCGCTGCCCGTACGGACTGTGAGAACGCGCTGCGCATCTTCTCGGCTTCGCAAAGCGTGGATGTCGAAAAGCAAGCGCAGACCCTGGTCGCCCGACTGGATCTCGCCGAGAACCACCCCGAGAGAGCCCTGGCAACGCTCAACGACGTGTTGAGTCGGAACGCCCAGGAAATGCAGCCGCGCCAGGTCCCTGCCGTATACCAATTGCGGGCGCAGGCCAACGCGTCGCTACAGAAGTATCCCGAGGCGTACCGTGACTTGAACGAATACGTGCAGCGTTATAAAGCTCGCACGGATGCCGAGCGCGCACAGCAGGTGTCCTCGCTGCGCGCGCGATTCGAAACGGACCGCGAGATCGAGCGCAACGCTTCACTGCAACGGGAATTAGCCCTGGCCGACGAGCGGGCCCAACGGCAACGAACCCAGTTGCGTTGGGTTGTTATCAGCACCGGCGTCAGCGGGCTGATCATTGCGTTGCTCACCTACCTGCTGGTGATCAACCGCCGCTATCGGCGCCAGCTCGTCCGACTCGCCACGGAGGACAGCCTGACGGGCTTGCCGAATCGGGGCCGCAGCGCGGCCTTGGCGACACAGGCGCTGCTGCTGGCATTCGAGCGACGGGAACCCCTGTGTATCGCGCTGATCGACCTCGACCGCTTCAAGGCCATCAATGACCGCTACGGACACGCAGCGGGAGATCGCGTTCTGCAGGAGTTCGCGACCATGGCACGCAACTCGATCCGGGCCACCGATATTCTCGGACGCTGGGGAGGCGAGGAGTTTGTCCTCGTCCTACCCAACACCACGCTCGCTGTTGCAGTGGGTATGCTCGATCACTTGAGACTGCAATCCGGCCTGATCATGCCGACGGCGGACGAGGTGGGGCTGCGTGTGAGCATCAGCGCCGGGCTGGCAGCGACCGGCGACGAGCCTTGCTCGCTCGATGAGATCGTCGCGCGCGCCGACCTCGCACTTTATGAAGCCAAGAACTCCGGGCGCGACCTGGTCCGCTACGCCAACCACAGCGTACTCACGGCGGCGGCCCCGGACTCAGCCGTGCTCCAAACTGCGTCTCGGAAATGAGCTTGCGTCGCCCTTCGGGCGAGACCTGCCCGAGCGCGTCAATGAGCGTGTCGCCGAAGTCATCGAGAAAGTGATCCCAGGCCGCCTCAGTACCCGACAGGGCCTGGCGTGCTGCCTTCGGGTCAAACGGCTCCGCGACGATCTGTCGATCGAGCTCCTGCCGTGCGCGCCTGAGCTCCACGATCGACCTGGCGAAGTGCGGCGCGTCGCGCCGGATAACCGCGCCGAAGGCCGCGCCGTCCTGCGCCGGAAGTATCGCCTCCGCACGTGCAAGTGCACGCGCCAAGGCCACTCCAGAGCCCGGAACCTGGGCGCGGGCATGCCACACGTGCCCGCCGATCACCGCGAGTAGAAACAGGTTGAGAATCACGGAAGCCGGCAGCGCGGCGCGCCTCCAGCGAGGCTCAATGCGGTTTATCTCGTTCATGTCAGTCCGCCAGAATTTCGAGCGTTGCGGGCTGTAACAACGCCGTCAGCACTCCGCCAGCGGGCGCAGGAGCCGGACCGTACAGTCCGCCGATCAGCAACCCGGCGACGATGGCCAGCGCCCCACTCGTCGCCAACCCGAGCCGGCGCCGTCGCAACGCGACGCTCTCCTGATCGCCCCCCAACAACCAACCAAACAGCGTCCTCCGGCGGCCCCGCGCTTGCTCCGCTGCAATCCGGTTGGCCACGCCCGAATGCAGTCTCGCCAAGGCCGCATCCGCGGCGCCCTGGGGCCAGCGTTGGGAATGCTCGTGTGTGCTGGCAGCGGCGATGGCCTCATCGAGAGTCCTTTCCTGCTCGAGCAGCGCCCGAGCCGCGCCGGAGTTACGTAAGAGTTCCTCCGCAGCACCCCGCTCGTCTTGCGGCCAACGTTGCAGTTCCGCGCCATAACTTTGGGTCAATGCCCTGAATCGCCTGAGCGTCATCATGGTCAATATCCTCGCGGTCACACTTTGGCAGCATACCGCTCTCGCAAAAATGCACGCGCGCGCGCCAAAAGGCGCTCGACTGCCTTGGCGGTCATGCCGAGAGCCCGCGCCGCTTCCGCCCCGGAGAGTCCTTCGTCATAGACGAGCGTCATGGCCGCGCGTTGCCGCGGCGGCAGCTTAGAGAGTTCGCTGGCAAGAGTCGCGTCGCGCTCCATGGCCTCCAGGGTCTCGACGGTACCGGCGGCAGGGTCAACCGGATCGAAATCCTCAGGCATGGGCTCGGGCTGCAAGCGGCGCTTGTGATCGATGCACAGGTTCACCACGATCCGGTAGAGCCAGGTAGTGAAGCGCGCGCGCCGCTCGTCAAAGCTCTTGGACTGCGACCACGCACGAACCATCGCCTCTTGCACGACGTCTTCCGCAGCCCGCGAATCGGGAATGAGGCGCGAGGCGACACGCAGAGCAAAGGCACCGTGGCGGGTCACGATCTCATCGAAAGCACGCCGGTCACCCTCAGCCGACCAACTGACGAGTGTGGCATCGGGAGCGTTCCCGTAGGCTCTCGGGCTGTTGTTGCGAAGCACCTGAGCTGGGTCCTCCCGGGGCGCGCGCGCAGGGTCGCACATCGACGCAAACGA